>FTKD01000007.1_pt2 | contig 184084 bp, 179 predicted proteins | sample 1658191 | NCBI WGS metagenome assembly FTKD01 (sample SAMEA3914808, study PRJEB12502) | metagenome | biome: forest; material: soil | place: Canada | collected 2011-08-03 | depth 0.3 m
TAGAACTCATTCCGTAAATAGGAACCTGTGCAAACGTGCTATTTGGGATGGCGCGCTAGGCGTGTCGCGCCGCACAGGGTGGGTCCCTGTGCAAGCGCCGGATGGCCGGCCCGCACAACGCGCGACGCCCAAATAGCACGTTCCCTCCGGGTTTTCATCAAAAAAGGCGCTGGCCGCGTTCGCTCGGGGACGCCTAGTCCTTGCTCGTAGCCCCGCTACGAGACGCGTCGCACGCCTTGCCAGCGCCTTTTTTGATGAAAATGCATCAGGCTCCTATTTACGGAATGAGTTCTAAGTACTTGCCGACTTCTTGCGAAGCACTGTTTTCCTAACGCTGTTCAAACTGCAAGGCATCTGCCGTCAACAAACCGAGCAGCCAGAATTGCTCAAACATATTCGCATCAGCCACCAGCGACTTCGGACATTGAGCGGCAAGCAGCGCAATCCTTCGAGTGCCCTCGCGGGATGGGGATGACCGGCCCTTTATGCGCATAGCCGTCACTTCTGTCAATCGAACCGCAGACGGCGCTTTCTTGCGAACACGCGTCGGGAGTGCCTCAGCGGGAGCACCCTGGTCCAGGGTACGGCTCCAGTGTCCGCGATACGGCTTGCTCGTCCACCCGACAACTTTGATGTTGGCCGGCGGCAGCAGCCAACACTTCTTCCATTTGCCCGATCAGTCCACCGAAGTTGGCCGCGGCAAGTGGTATTGACCCAATCGTCTTCCCACAACGGCGCGCCCGGCCGGCCACATTTCTGCGCCCATTGGCACAAGCCTCACGATAGCTTGCAACGGCAGGTGGTTTTGCTGCGCCGCACACTTCCAGTGGTTCTTAATTGGTATCAACAAAGCAAAACCACTTGACGCTACAAGTATTCGCGCTCACCCTCGTTGACGCTGTAAAAAAGCAAACGGTAAACAACAATAAATTAAGGAGAGAGCGATGCAAAACAAGATGATTTCCGGATTGGCGCTGAGCCTGATCGGCGGCATGCTGGCGGGCTGCGGCGGCGGCTCCCAGGATTCCCTGGCCAGCAGCCAGAAGCAATTGAGCCGCAGCATGAAAGCGGCAAGCGCGTGCGACCCGGCATGGAATTCGGCCACGGCCTACACCGGCGGCGCGCTGGTGAGCTATAGCGGCGTGAACTACAAGGCCAATTGGTGGACCCAGGGTAACAACCCGTCAACCAGCAACGGCGGCTCGGGAACGGGCGAACCCTGGACCAGTCTGGGCGCATGCGGCAGCACCCCAACCCCAACCCCAACACCGACACCGACACCGACACCGACACCCACCCCAACACCAACACCAACACCAACACCAACACCAACACCGACTCCAACACCCACGCCTACGCCAACTCCCGGCGCCACTACGGGCACGATCAATTTCCATCTGCTGCTGGGCGCAGGCACGGCGCAAGACCACATGACGCTCGATGGCGGCAACTTCAACGATTTGATCATGTCGAACTTCATCGCCGGCGTGATGTACGGCCACATGATCGACGAATACACACCGGGCGAACTGTTCCAGAAGGATTATCTATACGGCTCCATCATGGGCCAACTGCTGCAGGAAAACCTCGAAACCGAAGTCTACGTCGATACCAGCAGCCTGATCGACCCGAGTCCGGACCAGCAAGCCGTGATGGGCGCCGGCCAAGGCGGCCCGTACCAGATCAACAACTATGCCGCCGACATGGTGTCGGGGTCCTATACCCCGGCCGGCCATTCGCTGATCAACTATGTCGCGGTCCAGAAAAACATCGGCTACACCATGGCAAGCGCGCCAACGCAATACACCAAGGTCACGCCGCCTTCGTTCAACAACAAGTATTACGGCCCGATGCTGACGGCCTATTTCCACTACAACGATTACGTCGCACTGAACGTAACCGGCAAGGGCACCGGCGGCTGGACTACGCCGTGGGAACCCGCATACGACAACATGATGGTCAACTTCACCAAGCTGCCCAACAACTTCCTCGACATCATCTTGAACGTGGCCTACAACCAGGGCTACTACGGCGGCCTCGTGGCCAGCTACAGCACCACGGGCGCCACCGCGACGGCATCGACACTGACGAGCGTCAACGCCTACAGCTCGGTCTGGGGCAGCAGCAACACCTATCAGCAATACCCCTACCAGGTGCGCTACTACCTCGACCAGTTCTACGACAATCCGATTCCCACCACCAGCGCCACCACCTTCGCCACGCCCACCAACCACGTCATCTTCAGCATGACCGCGCTCTCCGGTGTGTTCTCCAACGTGTTCCAGACGCTGGCCTACGTGAACAGCTCGGGCCAATCGACCTACTTCAGCGCTGCGCAGGCAACGACCGCCTTCAACGCCGCACTGGCCTCGGCCGGCGTGTCCGGCACGGCCAACCTGGACTTGAGCAATGCAGCCAATCGCGCCCAGATTTTCACAGTCCTGGAAAAGGCCATCGGCAATCTGGAAACCAACCAAAACACCAAGTTCAACGCGACGACGCTGACGCAGTTGTAAGTTCCGCTGCGCCGCAGCATCGCAGCCGGGCCCGCCATGTCACCGTGGCGGGCCTTTTTGTTTCCTTCTGCGCATTTTCATTCCCTCGTACAATTCTGCAGACTGTGCCCGGGATTTTGCATTACGTCGCAATCCTGTAGTCTTTCGCTTTTGCGCACCATATAGTCGAATCGTCGGCAAGCCCTTGCCACTGCGACTTGGAGATGAAAAATGAAACAGTATTTCTACAAAACCGCCGTCTGTGCCGCGCTTGGCTTGGCTGTCTCGTGCGCCGCCTTGGCCGATCCCGGCAGCGAAACGCGCCCGATCGATGCCAAAGTCATGAAAGTCAACCTCGAAGGCACGGCGTCCCTGCAATTGCACCAGGGAGCGACGCCGTCGCTCGTGGTCTATGGCGACAAGGACGAGCTGAAAACCATCACCACCGGGCAATCGGGCGACACTTTGCGCATTGATAACGAAAGCGGCGTCCGCATGCATATGCCGCGCGTGCGCATCGAATTGACCCTGCCCAACCTGAATCAATTCACCAGCAGCGGCGTCGGCACCGCCGAGGTCAGCGGCTTCACCGGCGACAATCTGCAACTCAATGTGACCGGCACCGGCAGCGTCAGCGTCAATTCGCACTACAAGCAAGTCATGATCCGCGCAACCGGCATCGGCAGCACCAGCGTCGATGCGGGCGACAGCGACAAGATCGAAGTCCATTCCCCCGGCGCGGGCCATGTCATCCTGACTGGGCAAACCAAGGAATTGATCAGCAAGCTCGACGGCGTGGGCGGGCTCGACGCCAAGGATCTGAAAGCCGACAGCGTCACCACCTACTTGAACGGCGTCGGCAACGTGAAGGTCTATGCCAGGAAGTCGGCCAACATGTACCTGCATGGCGTCGGTTCGGTCACGGTGTATGGCAATCCGGCCACCCGCAATTCGGAAGTCAGCGGCTTCGGCAAAATCAACTGGGAATGACGGGTTGGCGATGAGAAAAACAATCACCTCGACAATTACCTCATTTTCCCTGCTATGCGCATTGTGCGCGGCGCCGCTGGCCCATGCCGGCTACGAGGAGGGCCTGGGCGCCTTCCGCGCCGGCAACTACGTGACGGCACTGGCCGAATTGATACCGGCGGCCAAGGGCGGCAATGCCGACGCGCAGGAACTCTTGGGCCACATGTACTACATGGGGCAAGGCGTGGCGCAGGATTTCGCCCAGGCATTGAACTGGCACCGCAAGGCTGCGGCCCAGGGCAGGCTCGAATCGGAATACGTCATCGGCACCATGTACTATTCCGGCAAGGGCGTGCAGCAGGATTACCGCGGCGCGGCGCAATGGCTGCAAAAGGCGGGCAGCGGCGGCCACGCCGATGCGCAATACATGCTGGGCGCGATGTATTTCACCGGCAAGGGTGTGCCGCAGGATTACCAGCAATCGGTGGCATGGTTCCGCCGCGCCGCCGAGCAGGGGCAGTCCGAGGCGCAACGGCTCCTGGGCCTGATGCATCTGCATGGCGTGGGCGGCGTGTCCAAGGACAACGTGATCGCCTACATGCTGTGGAACCTTTCGGCGGCCTCGGGCAACATGGAAGCGGCCGACTTGCGCAACGACCTGGCCAAGGACATGACGCCGCGCCAGATCGAGGAAGCGCAAGGGCTTTCGACACACTGGCAGCCGCACACGCCGCTGCCGACGCACTCGTCAAGCGGCGGCTAGGCGGAAGCTAGAACCGGAGCGAAACGGCATCGCCGATGGCGACACCTTCGATATAGGGCAGCAGCAATTCGACTACGGTATCGCGCTGGAAATGCGCGGGCTTGGTTTCGGGATGCGGGTAATACCAAAGCCCCCCGAACTCGCGCCCGGCCACGCGGCAAACGACGTTCGCCAGCGTGAAACGCTCGGCAATATCGCCATGCCAATGCAACACCCCGTCGAACACCACGCGCTTGGCGCGAGGTGTATGCGGCGCCAGATCGACATTGAGCGTGCCGGAAAAATAAGGCGAAATATCGATGCCGGCTTGCAGGAAATGCGGCTGCTGCAAGCGAATCGAGCCGGCCGGATAGGGATTGCCCGGACTGCCGACAGCATTCCCGCTAGCCACGCCGTGCCCGGCAACAACGACGCCGTCGACCCATTCCATCTGCGTCAAAACAGGCCGAACAAGGGTTTGCGCTGCGGATCGAGATACAGCAGCTTCTTGACGCCGGCATGGCCGCCATAGTCGAAGCGCCTCCATCTGCCTTCGGGCTGGGCCAGGCGGTCGGCGATCGCATACAGCGCCGTCGGATTCATGCCGATGCCGAAATGGCTGGCATGCACCTCGATGTTTTCCGAAGAGCCGGTTTCTTCCTCGACGCTACAGCGCCAGGCCACGATGCCGTCGGTGCGGCTGTAGATGGACGTGGTCGGCACCGGTGGCGTTTCCTTCAAGTGCGCCAGGCGCGCATCGTCGACCAGCTTGTGGCCGCTGGCAAGTTCATATAGCCGCCAGGCATTCGTCGCCTTGGGATGGCCGGTGAACGGCGTGCCCAGCGTGATGACCGAGCGCACGTCGTCGGGCGCCATCTTGGCCAGCTCGCGCGCGTAGACGCCGCCCAGGCTCCATCCGATCAGGCTGACCGTGCAGCCATGTTCGGCGCGCAGCGCTTGCAGGCGCTCCATGCAGCGTTCGATCACACCGGGACGGGGACCGAGGTTGATACCCTGCTCCCAGGCACAGGCGGCATAGCCTTGGGCCGCGAGGAAGTTGCGCAAGACGATGGTGGTCAAGTCGCCCGTCACCAGGCCGGGGAACACCAGCACCGGGTGGCCGTCGCCATGCGGCGCCTGGCGCAGCAACGGCGTACTCAGGATGGACGCGCCAAGTTCCAGCGGCGCGCGGCCTTCAAGCGCCATCAGGAACCAGCCGGGCGGTTCGATCCCTGCTGCTTCCTGCCTGTGAGCGGCCGCCGCCGGCCGTTTGTCGTGCCTGACGGCCGCATTGGTGGCGGCGTTGCGTAATTTTCCCATCTACTTTGACTACCCCGGAATGGCATGTGCCAAGGATAGCATCACGCCTCGCCTTCTCCCCAATTGCCGGCTCGCCAAAAGTTGCCGCAAGGTAAATTTATTACAGAAATTAGCAGAATTATCACGCTTATTCTGGAAATATTTTGCTGGATTCTGGGAATTTAGTTGAAGATTTCCACTAGAAATTCGCGCTTGTTTAGATTTCAAGCTCTAGATTTTCTCTTTAGTCTTCCAACCTGTCAGGAGCCCATCGTGGGTTCCGCCTACCCAGATTGGAGAAAACCATGGCGACTGCATTGCAATCGGCATTGAAGCTGACCCCGACCGAATTCGTCGATACCGTGCGCGAATCGGCTGCCCGCATCGTTGAAACCGTGGTCGAAACGGCGCAAACGACGTTCGACAAGAAGCAAAAGGAAGGCCGCCTGGTGCTGTCCAAGCAAGTGCTGATGGGCGCGCACCGCGTCAACGACCTGAGCAAGGCGCTGGTCATCCTGTCGGCCAGGATCGCCCCCGCCGCGCCCAAGGCCCGCGCTGCCGCCAAGCCGGCCGCACGCAAGCCCGCTGCAAAAAGCCCCGCCAAGCCGCGCGCGCGCAAGGCTGCTTGAGGCAAGACTTAGCCTGACATCGCTTACTCCGCGTGCGGCTTGCGTGAGGTAATGCGGTTCAGGCTTTCCTTGGCCGGGCCATAGTCCTGTGCCGCGGCCCGGCGATACCACTTCACCGCGGCGACGTAATCGATCGGCACCGATTGCCCTTTCTCGTACATCTCGCCAAGGTCGAACTCCGCTTCGGCCAGATCGAGGTCGGCCGCTTTCTTGCGCCACTGCATAGCCTCTGCGTAATCGCGCGGCATGCCCAGGCCTTCGGCGTAGAGATATCCCAGCATGTTTTGCGCCACCGGATTGTTTTGTTCCGCCGCCTGGCGAAATAGCGCGGCCGCCTCGCCGTAATTCTGTTCCAGCCCGTTCCCCATCAGGTAGAGAAAGGCCAGGCCGACCTGCGCGTCGGATATGCCTTGCGCGGTGGCGCGGCGATACCAGACGATGGCTTGGGCGTAATCAAGCGCCGTGCCGGTGCCGTGCGCATAAGACGCACCAAGCCGGAACTGCGCCTGCCCATGCCCCTGATCGGCCGCCTTGCGATACCATTCGAAGGCCTGTGCGGGGTCGCGCTTGGTGCCGCGCCCGATGGCGTAGCAGCCGGCCAAGGCATATTCGGCCGCAGCGTTGCCCTGTTTGGCCGCCTTCAGGTACCACTTGAAAGCCATGTCGTCGTCCGCCGTGACGCCCTGCCCTTGGGCAAACAAATCGCCCAGGCGAAGCTGCGCCAGGGCATCCCCCTTGTCGGCCAGCGGCAGCCATTCCTTGTAAGCGCCAATATAGTCGCCCCGGTCGAATGCGGCCTGGGCTTCGCCGGAACCGGCCTGTGCCGGCATGGCAAGCAATACCAGCGAAGCAAGCAATGCAAAGCGCGGCAAAAACGAGGAAGTGGGGAACATAAGGGCAGCAACCTGGACAGGGAAGGCGCCCATTGTAGCAACGGAAGGCGAATACCGCGCTGCTGTGTCCCACCAACCCCGCCCGCCAACAAAATATTCATCCGCGGTTAACGAATTGCTGTCAGCCATTGCCGATCTGAATCGTTAACAGCATGAGCAATGCACAATGAACAATGTCAACTTGGAGAAAGCAATGAAAAAAATCTTGATCGCCGCCTTGATCGGCTTCTGTGCTGCAAGCGCACAAGCCGGCGATATCGGTGTTTCGGTCAGTATCGGCGATCCGAATTTCTATGGCGCCATCGAAATCGGCAACTATCCGCAGCCGCAACTGGTCGCCCAGGCGCCGGTCGTGATCCAGCCCTCGGTCGGCGTGGCGCTTGCGCCGATCTACCTGCATGTTCCGCCGGAGCATTATGGCAACTGGCGCCGTTACTGCGGCATGTATAACGCCTGCGGCCGCCCGGTGTACTTCGTGCATGACAACTGGTACCGCACGGTTTATGCGCCGCGCTACCGCAACGAGCACGCGTACCACCAGGAAATGCGCCATGAAGAGCACCACGAAGAGCATCGCGAGCACCAGGAAGAGCGTCATGAAGAGCATCACGACCATGATCACGGCCACGATCACGACCATGATTAAATAGCACGCTCTTAGGCGTGCCTGAAAGCAAGCGGGGTCATGATCCATGGCCCCGCTTGATCCATGGCCCCGCTTTTTTCATGTCGATTCCCCGGCACGCAGCAATGCCTGTGCCATACCAGTTCCCCGCCCGCTCTGCCATCTCGCCATATCGCGAAATAAATGGTATCTTAGTGGTATTGCCTTAGAAGCTGCTGCGAAATTGGTTTGACAAGGTGCGACGCCTGCCGGCGCCAAGCCAATCTCGCAACAGCTTCCTGGCAAACCATAAGCCGGCGGGTGCAATACCCGCATCATGACAATTCGGGGGGCTATCATGTTTTCGAAAACCAGGACCGCATCCACAATCGCTGCCGCCGTGCTCGCCTTCATGGCAAACGGCGCGGCCGCACAAACGGAGGCGCCGCCCAAATGCATCATGCAAAACATCGCCTCCTTGGCATTGCGGGACGATGGCTTGACCATTTCAGCCGACGGCAAGGTCAATAGCGACGCGGTGTCCATGCTGATCGACAGCGGCGCGCCGAACACCATGGTGACGAAAGCCGAATCGGTCAAGCTCGGGTTATCGCCGACCGCGGCAACGGCCAAAGGCAAAAAGGAAGCGCCGGACGATCGCCTGGCATTGGCAACCTTCGCCGTCGGCTCCATCGAAATGCACAACGTGCACATTCTTGCCGCGCAAAAGCTCAGCGACTATCCGAATTTCGGGGCACTGGTCGGCGCCGACCTGCTGATGCAGCACGATATGGAACTCTCGCTCGGCACGCATCAATTGAAGTTTTTCAATCCGGTCGACTGCAGCAATAGTCACATTGCCTATTGGGACAAGAGCGCGGTGAAATTGCCGCTGACCACGCTGTCGCCGGTCGACCACCGCCCGATCGTGACGGTGGACGTCGACGGGCAATCCCTGCGCGCCATGATCGACACGGGCGCGCCGGTTTCCGTCATGAGTCTTGCCGCCGCGGCGCGTGCCGGCGTCACGCCGAAATCGGCCGGCGTGATGCCGATGAAAGGCTCGGCGGCCGGCGGGCACGCAACCACCTGGGTTGCGCCATTTCGCAAGTTCTCCATCGGCGACGAAGAAATCAAGAATCTGAAGATGCCGATCCTGGACTTGAAGGGAGTCGTCAGCGTGGCGCCCGGCACGGTCATGCCTGACATGATCCTGGGGGACGATTTCCTGCGCGCGCATCATGTGTTGTTTGCCACGAGCCAGCAGAGCTTCTACCTCTCTTACCTCGGCGGCAGCGTATTCAATATGGACAATACCGCGCATGAAGCGTCGGCGGCACCTGCTCCTCTCACGCAATAATGCCTCGCATCCCCCGAGTCGCGCGGCGCGCGGGCGCCGCCTTGGCCCTGCTCGCAGCAGCGGGCGAACCGGCCCTGGCAGCGGATTGCCGCTATACGAAGTTTGCCACGCTGCCGGTGCAGCTACACGGGGCGCGGGTGCTGCTTGACGGCAGCATCAACGGCGCGCCGCAAACCATGATGGTCGATAGCGGATCGCAGGGCACCTGGTTGCCGCGCAAAACGGCGGAGCAGCTCTCGCTCGCACTCAGTCACTCGGGCACCTACTCGATTGGAACCGGTGGGGAATCGAAGGTGTATACCGCCTTCGTCAACGATATTAAAATCGGCAAGGTGGGCTGGCACGGGGTGAATCTTGAAGTGACGTGGGATACCGATTTGCCTTACGGCGCCATCGTCGGCGCGAACTTCCTGTTTCAGAACGACGTGGAATTTTCCCTGCGCGACAAGGAAATCCGCTTCTTCGAGCCCAAGGACTGCGACAACGCCTTTCTTGGCTATTGGGACAAGAATGCCGTGGCAATCCGGCTCGACGAGATGGCGCCTGACGATCTGCGCCCCACGGTGGAGATAACGGTCAATGGGAAGAAGCTGCGCGCCTTGATTGACAGCGGTGCGCCGCTTACCAGCATCGACGTGGCTGCGGCAGCACGGCTTGGCGTCACGCCGCAATCGCCGGGCGTGATCGCTGTCGGCGCGGTGGGCGGGGTCGGCACGCATGAGAATGACGCCTGGATGGTGCCATTGGACGACATCACCGTCGGCGACGAAACGATCAGTCACCCCAGGATCCTGATGCTCAACCTTTATGGCTCCCTGTACAAGGACGAGCACGCACGTTGGGTCGGAGAATATGTCGAGGGACAGCCGCCGGTGATCCTCGGGGAAGACTTCCTGCGCTCGCACCGCCTCCTGTTCGCGATGAGCCAGCACACGCTTTACTTCTCCTATGTCGGCGGCGTGGTATTTGGCGCGCCCGCCGAAGAACGCGGCAACTAGCCGGTCAGCGCACGGCCAGCGCAATCGGAAAAGAGGTCAAGGCGCAGCGGCAAGCGAGTAGTCTAGCGTGTAGCGATGTTTGCCTTCGGCGATCGATATCGTGAGGCTGCCCGAGATGCCCAGCAGTTCTTCGGTGCCGGAATCGGGCACGACGGTGATGCGCATTTCGGGCGCGCCGCGATTCATGGTGGCGCTGTGCTGCAATACGAAGCTGCCCTTGCGGCCATGCAGGCTGCCCCGCACCCACTCCATCGCCACGTAGCCGGCCGAACCCTTGACCTTGGTGCCGGCACTGACCATCTCGCCGCAACTGACCGCCTCAAGATCGCCCGTGAAGGTCTTGTCGAGCGACATGCGCGCCAGCGGCAGATTTTCCAGGGAATGCGCTGTCGCCTGCGGCGCCAGCTTGACTTCGAAGGTGCCGTTTGCCTGCATATCAATGGGCCTGTTCGAGATGGCTGTCGACCGCAGCCTGGATCAATTGCTTGCTCACGGGGTCGGACTGGACGTAGTGCACGCCGATGCGATACCCGCCGTCGCGCGCGACGCAGGACGCGATAGTGCCGCGTATGAGCGTGCGCTGGCGGCTCTTTTGCTGCCCCGGCACGTCGAACGAGATGGCGCAGGCCTTTCCGACTTCGAGCGCCTCGGGGATGGTGAGGCTGATGCCGCCGGTTGAAATGTCGATGGTGACGGCCGATTTCACGCGCAGTTTTTGCGACACGAAAATGGCGTGGCTCAACAACACCTTGCGCACCGATTTCCGCATTTCCTTGGCGACTTCGCCGGGTGGCTGGTCTGACATCGCGCTTTCTCCGTTCTCCGGGTAGTGATCCAGTATATCGAGTATATTTTACGCACGCTTTTTAACCCTCAGGCAATTATTTTTCGTCCGAACGGCGCAGATGCAACGCCAGCTAAAAATCCGCATATTGCTGCTTGGCCTGCCGCTGGCGCTCATGTGGGTGATCGAAGGCTTGAACACCTTGGCCGGGCATGCCCTTGACGCCTATGGCATCGTGCCGCGCACCGAATCGGGGCTGGCCGGCATCGTCTGGGCGCCTTTTCTGCATGGCAGCATCTCCCACCTGGCGTCGAATTCGCTGCCCTTCCTGATCCTTGGCTGGTTTGTGATGCTGTGGCGCGTCAGTAACTTCGTCGCGGTCAGCGCCATCGCGGCGTTGACTGCAGGCTTGGGCACCTGGCTCATTGCGCCCTCGGGCACAGTCCACGTCGGCGCCAGCGGGGTGATTTTCGGTTACCTGGGTTTTTTGATGGCGCGCGGCTATTTCGAGCGCAGCCTGTTTTCCATCCTGCTGTCGCTGGCGATCGGCGTGCTCTATGGCGGTTTGCTGTTCGGGGTCTTGCCGGGCCAGGCCGGCATTTCCTGGCAAGGGCACCTGTTCGGCTTCACAGGCGGCGTGATTGCGGCGCGCCTGCTGGCAAAAGAGCGCAAAACTGTATAATCTCGCCGTTCAAGCCGGGGACCTAAAGGATGGAAGAAAACCAGTTGCAATTCGTCGAGTGGCTGCGCTCCGTTGCGCCTTATGTGCATGCCTTTCGCGGCAAGACTTTCGTCGTGGCCTTTCCCGGCGAGCTGGTGGCGGCCGGCGCCCTGCCCGAGCTGGCGCAGGATTTGGCGCTGCTGCATGCCGTCGGCATCAAGGTGGTGGTGGTGCATGGCTCGCGCCCGCAGGTGGCGCAGCAGCTAGCCTTGCGCAATGTCGAAGCGCACATGCACGACGGCTTGCGCGTAACCGACGTGGCGGCGCTCGAATGCGCCAAGGAAGCGGCCGGCGAATTGCGCCTAGACATCGAGGCCGCTTTCAGCCAGGGCTTGCCCAACACGCCGATGGCGCATGCCGGCATCCGCATCATTTCCGGCAACTTCATCACGGCACGCCCCATGGGTGTGATCGACGGCGTCGATCTCGGCTTCACCGGCATCGTGCGCAAGGTTGCCTCGGAAACCATCCACTCGATCCTGGGCACCGGGGGCCTGGTGCTGCTCTCGCCGCTGGGTTTTTCACCCACCGGCGAAGCATTCAACCTGAACATGGAAGACGTTGCCGTGTCGGCCGCCATCGCGCTGCATGCCGACAAGCTGATCTTCGTCACCGAAACATCGATGTTCGTCGACCAGGGCGGCGAGGAAATCCGCGAAGTGTCGTCGCACCAGGCCGAAGCCGTGTTGCAGGCCGATTTCCTGCCGCCCGACTCCTCCAGCTACATGCAGTGTGCGATCCGGGCTTGCAACAATGGCGTGCCGCGCGCGCACATCGTGCCGTTCTCGACCGACGGCTCTTCGCTGCTCGAAGTGTTCACGCATGACGGCGTCGGCACCATGATCAGCTATGAGAACCTGAACAAGCTGCGCGAGGCCACGATCGAGGACGTGGGCGGCATCATCCATCTGATCGAACCGTTCGAGGACGACGGCACCTTCGTCAAGCGCGGCCGCGAACTGCTCGAGCGCGAAATCGACAATTTTTCCGTGCTTGAGCATGACGGCGTGATATTCGGCTGTGCCGCGCTCTATCCGTTCCCGGTGGAAAAAATGGCCGAACTGGCCTGCCTGGCGGTGAATCCGGAGGTGCAGGAACAAGGCGACGGCGAGTGCATTTTGTTGCACATTGAAAACCGTGCGCGGGCGGCGGGATTGAACAAGCTGTTTGTGCTGACGACGCGCCACGCGCACTGGTTCCTGAAGCGCGGCTTTGTCCAGACCACGATCGAGACGTTGCCGCAGGACCGTTCGCACATGTACAACTGGCAGCGCAAGTCGCTGGTGCTGATCAAGCAATTGTAAGCAATGTAACGTTGGTTTCCCGCACGCGAATCGCGGTATAGACTGGTATCAATCCATCTCCAGCCGGAGGATGCCATGCGCACAATATTTTTGACCGCCGCTTTTGTCGCCTTTTCTGCCGCCAGCTTCACCGCTGCCGCCGATCCGGCGATTCAGGGCACACTATCGAACAAGCATCAGATCGAAGTTGCCGACAACAGCACCGACCCCAAGGCCGCAACCGTGGGCGAATTCATGCACGATTATCCGCGCGGCGCGCCCGACCGCATGCGCATGTTCCCGACCAAACAGGCGATGGAACTGACGGTGCGCACCGAGGACGGCAAGCGGATCAAGGTGGTGCAGGATCTTGACGATGCGCGCGACCTCGAAGTCGGCAGCAAGGTCGCCATCGATATGGTCGACGGCAAGCAGAGAGTCGTCGCGCTGAAGTAGCCTGCGGCCCCGGCGCAGGGGCATTCACGTCGGCTTCGCGGCAGGCAGGATGTCGAATTTGCGGTAGACCTCCTTGACGATGCCGTCTTCGCGCGCCTGCCGCATGATGCGGTCGAAATCCGGCAGCACCGCCTCATAGGGCGACCCTTTGCGTATGCACAGCGAGAACGGCTGGCTGTCCAGCACTTGCGGCAGCTCGGCCAGTTCCGTGTCCAGGCCCAGCTGCCTGACGCGCGAACGCAGCACTTCGGCCACGTCGATCAAGACATCGTCGCGGCCGCGCGCCAGTTTTTGCAGCGCCAGATCAAGGTCCGGCGCCCAATCGACGCGCATGCCCTGCAACTTCTGATGCGCCCAGCCTGAGCCCAGGTAGTGCCCGATCAAGAACGGTTTCAAATCGGCCAGCCGGTTCACCTCCTTCAAGCGTTCGAGCGCGCCCCCGTGGCGCGGCGCGAACATGGTGAAGGTGGCTGTCACGACCGGCTCGCTTGCCGGTTGCGTATAGCTGCGGCGCTCCTCGGTGGGCACGGTGCAGAACGCATCGGCCAAGCCGTCGCGCACCATTTGCTGCGCGCGCGCCCAGGGAAAGCCTTCGTGCAGCACGGGGATATTCATGCGCCGCCCCAGCACTTCGTTCAACACGTCGATGAATACGCCTTCCATCTGGCGATTGCGATTGCGCCAGGAAAACGGCGGGAAGTCTTCAAAGTAGGCAATGCGCATGCTCTCGCCGGCACCGGCACGGGCAGGGAGCAGGCCACTGCCGGCGACGGCCAGCGCGGCTTGCAGGAAGCTGCGCCGCGTCATTTGGCACTCATTTGGCAACGCATGTGCCAGCCCATGTGCCGGCCTCCCCGGTTGCCATGTGAAAAATACCAAAACTCGAAGACAAAATCATGGAATCATCATCCTGGACGAACCTGGTTTCGTTGACGCGGCATACGGGTACAATTGCAGACACGTCGTTCGCCTTCCCCAAGATGACATTTCACATTGACCACATGCGGAGTTGGTGTCGCGGCATCGTTATGGGGCGAGCCTTCGCCGTCGCGCTTGGCCTGGCATGCCCCGGCGCGGCCCATGCCGACGAGCTGACCATCGCGGTGGAATCGATCGACTATCCGCCCCTTTACAATGGCACCGACTCTCGCAATTATCGCGGATTTGCGCGCGAATTGTTCGATTTGTTTGGGGCGCGCTACCAGCACCGTATCCGCTATGTTCCGCTGCCGCTGAACCGGCTGTTCGCCGAGTTTTTCACCGCCGGCGAATTCGATCTGAAGTTTCCCGACAATCCGAATTGGCAGACCGGAATCAAGAAAGGCCTGCGGGTTGACTACAGCGACCCGGTGGTCGACGTCACCGAAGGCGTGTTCGTCCTGCGTGACAATGCGGGACGCGGGCCGGCTGGACTCAAGGCGATGGCCACCCTGACGGGCTTTACGCCGCAACCCTATTCCATGCGGATCAAAGAGGGTGCAATCAAGCTGTATTTTGCCGACAACCTCGACAGCCTGCACAAGATGCTCGCCATAGGACGCGTCGACGGCGTATATGCCAGCGATCTGGCCATGCGCTTCTACGAATCGAAGTACGGCGTCGATCCACATGCCATCGTCCTTGACCGCTCGCTTCCGGATACTGTTTCCGCCTTTCGCGTTTCGAGCTTGAAGCATCCGGAGTTGATCAGGCAATTCAACCAGTTTCTTCAGGTTGATCGCGACAAGATCGCGGCCTTGAAGAAGAAATACGGCATTTCCGAGAACGGCGGCAATTGAATTTCCGCCGGCACTCAGGCCTGCGGCAGCAACAACCTGCCTGACGGCGCCGCAGCGGCGCGCCTGCCGCCGAGATCGAAAACCGATACGGCGGTCGATAATACCTGGGCCTGATCCTGCATGCTTTGCGCCGCGGCTGCCGCCTGCTCCACCAGGGCCGCATTCTGTTGTGTCATCTGGTCGATTTCGCCGACGGCGCGGTTGACCTGCTCGATCCCGGTGCTCTGCTCCTGGCTGGCCGTGACGATGCTTTCCATGATGCCGATGACGCGCGTAACAGAGGCGACGATGTCGCGCATGGTGCGGCCGGCTTCATCGACGAGCTTGCTGCCGGCATCGACCTTCTCCGCCGAATCGACGATCAAGCCCTTGATTTCGCGCGCCGCCGTGGCCGAGCGCTGGGCCAGATTGCGCACTTCGGAAGCCACGACGGCAAAGCCGCGCCCCTCTTCGCCGGCACGCGCCGCTTCAACGGCGGCATTCAGTGCCAGGATATTGGTCTGGAACGCGATGCCGTCGATCACGCCGATGATGTCGGACATTTTCGCCGAACTGGTTTTGATCGAACTCATGGTGTCGATCACTTTTTCGACGACCGCGCCGCCGCGCCGGGCTTCGGTTGCGGCGGCGTCGACCATGCGGTTGGCTTCGCGCGCGTTGTCGGCGTTGTTGCGCACGGTGCCGGTCAATTGCTCGATGGCGCTGGCGGTTTCCTCGAGGCTGCTTGCCTGCGACTCGGTACGATGCGACAAATCCATGTTGCCGGTGGCGATTTCGCGCGAAGAGACGTTCATGCTCTCGGTCGATTGCCTGACCTGGGACACCATGCGGCACAGGTTGTCGTTCATGTTCTTCAAGGCCGTCAGCAGGTCACCCAATTCATCCATCGACGTGATATGGACTTCGGTGGTCAGGTCGCCCGAGGCGACGCGCCTGGCCACTTCGACCGCACGGCCGAGCGGTGCCGTGATTGAGCGCGTGAGCCACCAGGCGCACAGGCTGCCCAAGGCCACAAACAACACGATCAGCGACATGACGAGCATCTTGCTGCTTTCGGCCACGGCGTCGACTTGTTTGCTCATGGTGTTGACGATGCCCTTCTGGTGTTCGAGAAAGTTCAGTTCGCTATCCATGTAGGCGTCGGCCAGGGGCATGAAATCGGAAAACAGCTTGCTCACCTCGTCGTCGTGCCCTGCCTTTTTTGCAGCGGCGATCTCGTCGCGCCGCGCAATATACGCCTTGCGCGCAGAAATCACCTTGGCCAGCATTTCCTTCTCTTCGGGCGTGTCGATGTGGGCCTCGATGTATTGCTGGATTTCGTTGTTGCGTTTGGCGGAATTTGCCGTGTCGGCAGCGAAGAAATCGGCCAGCGACTGATCGCTGCTCTTGACGATGGCGAGGGTGCGGCGCAAACCGGCATAGGTGATGCGATACCACTCCTCGGTCAGCCTTTCCTTGGCCAGGGGTTCCTGCATCATCACGCGCGTATCGCCGGCCACTTTATTGAGTCTGATCAAGCCGATGACGGACGATGCGGTGGCAAGAAACAGGACGAGCGCAAAACCCAAAGCGAGGCGCGTGCCGATGCGCATGTTGCTGATGTTCATATATCCCCCAGATTGCCGGATACCTCCCGGCATGATTGTTTTGTGACTATCTTTCTCCGGGAAAATTCTGAGGTCAACTGGTTTTTTGCATTTCAGACACTATCGACGCAAAAGAGCCACGTCCGAACCCCCGCCGCCCAGGACGGCATGCTCTTGACGTGGGGCAATGGCAAATCTCAAAGATACTTGGTGATTTCCTTGAATTCGCTCACGGTGGCGCCGGCGCTGCGGGCGCCCTTCTTCACCATGTGTTCCAGGCAGTGATCGATATGGTCGTGCACCAGGGCTTTCTTGGCGCTGGCGACGGCCTTCTCGACGGCCTGCAGCTGTTGCGCGACCTCAAGGCATTCCCTGTCGTCTTCTAGCATGTCGATGATGCTTTTCAGATGTCCGGCGGCGCGCTTCAAGCGCTTGACGATTTCCGGGTGGGATTGGTGGGTGCTCATCGTATCCTTATCTTATCCTCCTGGAGAGGATATCTCAAGAACCAGTAAATTCGGACTTTGTTACATTTTTTCCCGGGTTTTTTGCTTGACAGCGCCCTACCCCGAAATTACACTCCGCCGCATTCGCCCCGACGGCAGCCGAATCATAAACCGAAGTGCGCGCGCCTTTGTTACAAGGGGATGACATGTCATCATGCCGTCAATAATCGCAGCGATAATGGGCGTCATAATGCCCGGCTGCGCCTGCGCGCAGACCGGCAACGTCAAATTCACCGGAATTGCATCAATCACTGGAGTGTTCAAGCATGGGGATTCGACCCGCGATCAGCCTGCGCCTTGCGGCGCTTACACGCAAGCAATGGCTCGCGGTGCTCACAGCCTGCGTTATCGCTGCCGTCGCAATCGTCGCGGTTCTGCGCTCGGGCATGGCGCATGCGGCACCGGCTCAAGCGGAATCCGCCGGACCGGCAATGGTGAGAAAGGGCAATCAGATCGTCGTGCCGGCCAATTCACCGCTGCGCGCGCGCGTGGTGGTCGCTGCGGCTTCCAACCTCGCGGCGCCGCATACGCTGTCGCTGCCCGGCGTGGTGGAAGCCGACCCGGCGCGCACGGTCAATATTCTTCCACCGCTCACAGGGCGCCTGGTCGAACTGAAGGTCAGGCTGGGCGATGCGGTGAAACAGGGGCAGCTGTTGGCGGTCATCGGTTCGCCCGACCTGGATCAGGCCTGGTCCGATGTGGAGAAGGCGCACGACGCGCTCGAGCTGGCGAAGAAGGCGCTTGATCGCGCGCGCAACGTGCATGATGCCGGCGCCAATGCGGTCAAGGATTATGAACAGGCCAACAGCAATTTTGTGCAGGCCGAGTCCGAAGCCAAGCGCGCCGCAGCGCGCCTGGCAACCCTGGGGATGGGATCGCCGGGTTCCAAGTCACGTACGCTGTCGCTGACGGCACCGGTTTCCGGCACGGTGACGGCGTTGAACAGCGGCCTCGGATCCTACCTCAACGACACGACCGCCGCCATCATGACGATTGCCAATCTCGACAATGTGTGGGTCACGGCCAACGTGCCGGAAGACCTGGTCGGCGCCATTGCGCGCGGCCAGGCGGCCGAAGTCGAACTGCCGGCCTTCCCCGGCAAGAAGTGGAAAGGCAGCGTCAGCTTTGTCTCGGCCGTGCTCGAAGCCGATACGCATCGCAACAAGACGCGCATCGCTTTCGCCAATCCCGACGGCAAGTTCAAGCCCAACATGTATGCCACGGTCGACATCGCCGTGCCCCAAGCTGCCACCGTCACCGTGCCGACTTCGGCGCTGTTGATGAACAACGATAGCGTCACCGTTTTCGTCGAAACCGCACCCTGGACCTTCGAGCGCCGCACCGTGGAACTGGGGCGCGAGGACAATGAAACGGTGCGCATCGTCTCGGGCCTCACGGGCAACGAGCGCGTCGTGGTCAAGGGCGGAGTGCTGCTGAATGATTAATCAGCTCATTGCGCTGTGCTTCCGCCGGCGCCACCTGGCGTGGGTATTGGCGATCTTCATTGCGATCTATGGCTACATTTCGTGGACCAAGATGGCGGTGGAAGCCTACCCCGAGCTGTCGGACGTGACGGTCCAGGTTACGACGCAGGTGCCGGGCCTGGCCGCCGAAGAGATCGAGCAGCAGATCACGACGCCGCTGGAGCGTGCCTTGAGCAATACGCCGGGACTGGTGACGATGCGCTCATCCTCGACCTTTGCGCTGTCGCTCATCACGCTGGTGTTCCAGGATGGCGCCGAGGACTACTTCGTGCGCCAGCGGGTGCTGGAACGCATCGGCGCGGTCACGCTGCCGCCGGGCGTTGCGCCGGGACTTGATCCGGTGTCGGGCCCGGCCGGCGAAATCTATCGCTATACGCTGGAGTCCGACTCGAAGAACCTGATGGACTTGTCGGAAATCCAGCGCTGGATCGTCATCCCGGCGTTCAAGCAGGTGGCCGGCGTGGCCGACGTCAACAATTTCGGCGGGCTGACCAAGGAGTTCGAACTCGAGCTCGATCCCAAGCAGCTGCAGCATTACAACGTGGTGTTGAACGACGTCGTCAATGCCATCAACACCAACAGCGCCAACGCCGGCGGCGGACGCATCGCGCGCGGCGAGCAAAGCTACGTGGTGCGCGGTATCGGCCAGGTGCATTCGCTGGACGATCTCGGCTCTATCGTGGTCGCGCAAAACAATGGCGTGCCGGTGCTGGTGCGCCAGCTGGGACAATTGAAGCTGGGCCACCAGGAACGCGAAGGCATCCTGGGCAAGGACAGCAATCCCGATACGATTGAAGGCATCGTGCTGATGCTGAAGTATGAAAACCCGTCGCGCGTGCTTGAGGGCGTGCATGCCAAGGTCGATCAATTGCAGAAACGGCTGGCGCCGCTGGGTGTGAAGATCGTGCCCTATATCGACCGCGACGATCTGGTCAAGCTGACCGTGGAAAAGGTCAGCCATACGGTGCTTGAAGGCATCGGCCTGGTGTGCATCGTGCTGATCCTGTTTTTGGGCAGTCCGCGTAGCGCCGTCGTCGCGGCGGTGGCGATTCCGATTGCGCTGGTGACGGTGTTCATCATCATGGCGGCGACCAAGATGCCGGCCAATCTGTTTTCGCTCGGTGCGATCGACTTCGGCATCATCGTCGATGGCGCGATCGTGGTGATGGAGGCGATCCTGCGCCGGCGCGAGGAGCAACCCGCCGAAGAGCTGCACGAGGAAGATATTCTGGAGACCGCGAGCCACGTGGCGCGCCCGATCTTCTTCGCCACGCTGATCATCATCGCCGCCTATCTGCCGCTGTTTGCCTTCCAGCGCGCCGAGGGCAAGTTGTTCACGCCCATGGCCTATACCGTGGCCTATGCGTTGTTCGGCGCCCTGCTCTGCGCGCTGACCCTGATCCCGGGGCTGGCCTACGCGGCCTTGCGTGCGCCGCGCAAGATTTTCCACAACAAGCCGCTGGTCTGGCTCACCGCAAAATATACCGAAACGCTGGGCCGGCTGTTGAACCATCCGTGGTTGAGCTATGTGATCGGCATCGGCATCCTGGTTGCCGTGGCGATTCTGGGTTCCACGGCGGGCCGCGAGTTCCTGCCCGATCTCGACGAAGGCGCGCTGTGGCTGCAGGTGCAGATGCCGACCGGCCTCTCGCTCGACCGGGCCAACGAGATGGCGGCCGATCTGCGCCGCGTGCTGCGTGAATATCCGGAAATTTCCTACGTGGTGACGCAACTCGGCCGCAGCGACGACGGCACCGATCCCTGGACGCCTTCGCACATCGAGGTGCCGGTCGGGCTGAAGCCCTATAGCCAGTGGCCCAGCGGGGAAACCAAGGCGCAATTCATCGACAAGCTCAACAAGCGTTTCGACGCCATGCCGGGCTATTCGATCGGCATCAGCCAGCCCATCATCGACGGCGTCAACGATGCCGTGGGCGGTGCGCACAGCCCGCTGGTGCTGCGCGTGTATGGCGCCGACCTGAAGGAATGCCGCCGCATCGGCAACCAGATCGTCGATATCCTGCAAACCATACGCGGCACGGCGTCGGCCTCGCTGTTCCAGGAGCCGCCCATCCCGCAGATGGCGATCAAGGTCGACCGCGAGAAGGCGGCGCGCTTCGGCATCAATGCGGCCGACATCGCCGCCCTGATCCAGACCGGCGTGGGCGGCGCGCCAGTGTCACAGGTCTACGTGGATGACCGTATCTATGGCGTCACCGTGCGCTTTCCGAAGAATGCCAAGAGCAGCACGGAAGCCTTGGGCAACCTGTTCTTGAACAGTTCGACCGGCGCCAAGATCGCGCTGTCGCAGGTGGCGCAGATTTCGTTGCAGACGGGGGAAAGCACGATTTCGCACGAGACCGGCGAACGCGAAGTGACGGTGCGCATCGACAACCGCGGGCGCGATTTGACGTCCTATCTCGCCGAGGCGCAGCGCCGCATCGATGCCGAAGTCAAATTCGAGCCTGAGCGTTATCGCCTCGAATGGGCCGGCCAGTTCGAGAACGAGCGCCGCGCGCAAGCGCGCCTGGTGTTGATCCTGGGTGTGGTGCTGGTGCTGATGTCGGCGCTATTGTTCTTCCAGTTCGGCAAGATCCGCCAAGCCGTGCTGATCCTGGGTGTGGTGCCGATGGCGACGCTCGGCGGCTTGATCGCCATCCACGTGACCGGTGAGACCCTGAACGTCGCCACGGCGGTGGGGTTCATTGCGCTGTTCGGCGTATCGGTGCAAAACGGCATCATCATGGTGGCCAACTTTCGCCGTGTGCGCGGCGAAGGCCTGACGTTGCGCGACACGGTGATCGACGGCGCGACCGAGCGACTGCGCCCGGTCTTGATGACGGCAACCGTGGCTTCGTTCGGCATGCTGCCGGCGGCGCTGGCCACCGGCGTGGGCACCGACGTGCAGCGCGGGCTGGCCACCGTGGTCGTGGGTGGCTTGATTGTCTCGACGCTCTTGACGCTGTTCATCTTGCCGACCTATTACTTCGCCATGGAACGCTTCTTCGAAAGCAAGACCTGGGGCAAACGTTCGAGGAAGGATCGCTGATGCGCGCCGCTCCCCATTACTTCCTGCTGGCTCTGACGGGCATGCTGGCAGGCTGCGCCGTCGGCCCGGATTACGTGCGTCCGCACGATGCGCTGCCGGCTGCCTACACGCCAGCCGACAAGACGCCCATCGCGGACCAGGCCGTCAGCGACAAGGATTTGCCGGCACAATGGTGGGAGTTGTTTCACTCGCCTGCCCTGAACCAATTGGTTGAAGACAGCCTCAAGCACAACCCCAACCTCGACGCGGCCCGCGCGGCCTTGAAGGTGGCGCAGGAAAACGTCTACGCCCAGCGGGGATTTTTCTATCCCAGCGTCGGTGCCTCGTTCACGCCGACGCGGCAAAAGGTTGCCACGACGCTCGCCAGCGGCGCCTCATCGGGCGCCAGCTACTACAGCCTGTACACCGCCGCGGTATCCGTGTCCTATACGGCTGACGTGTTCGGCGGCAACCGGCGCCAGGTGGAGTCGCTGCAGGCCCAGGCCGATGCGCAACGCTTCGAACTCGAAGCGAGTTACCTGACCTTGACCTCGAACGTGGTTTCGGCGGCCATCGCCGAAGCCGCGTTGCGCGGCCAGATCAAGGCGACGCGTGAAATCCTTGCCGATCAGGAAAAACTGACCGCCATGTTCCGTCGCCAGCTCGACTTGGGCCAGGTGTCGGAAAACGATCTGGCGACCCAGGAAGCCGCGCTCGCCGCGGCCGAGGCGACACTGCCGCCGCTGGAAAAACAATTGGCGTTGCAGCGCGACTTGATCAAGGTGCTGTCCGGGCGCTTCCCGAGCGAAACGCTCGACGCCAGCTTCGAACTTGACGGCTTGCAATTGCCTGGTGAACTGCCCTTGTCGCTGCCTTCGAGCCTGGTCGAGCATAGACCCGACATCCGCGCCGCCGAAGAGCAGCTGCATGCGGCCAGCGCCGACGTCGGCGTGGCGGCGGCGAACCGTTTGCCGAATATTACCTTGGGCGTTTCCACCTATGGCTCCTCTGCCCTCTCCATGGGCGACCTGTTCAAATCCGGCACCGGATTCTGGGAGCTGGCCGGCGGCATCACGCAGCCGGTTTTCGATGGCGGCACGCTCAAGCACCGAGAAAACGCCGCCCAGGCTGCGTACACGCAGGCTGCGGCACAGTATCGCGCCACCGTGCAAAACGCCTTCCAGAACGTCGCCGACGCGCTGCAGGCGGTGCAATCGGACGATGCAGCGCTGCGTGCGGCGGACAAGGCGCTGAAAGCCGCCGACAAGAGCCTGTCGATTGCGCGCCGCCAATTGCAATATGGCGATATCAGCGCCTTGATGCTGTTGAACGCCGAACAAACCTACCAGCAGGCCAAGCTGAACCAGGTGCAGGCCCAGGCCAACCGCTTGTCGGACACCGTGGCGCTGTTCCAGGCGGCGGGCGGCGGCTGGTGGAACCGCCAGGCGGCGGCTGCACCGTAGGCGGCATTGCGCTATGCTGCATGCATAAGATCATTGGGGACGACAAGAGCATGGAAATCACGCGCTATGAAATGGGGCCGCGCTTCAGCGAAATGACGGTGGTGGACGTCGGCAATGCCAAGATGATCTACCTGGCCGGGCAGGTGGCGGAAAATACCTCGCTCGACGTGGGCGGCCAGACGCGTGAAATCCTGCACTTCATTGACCGCTTGCTGGCCAAGGCCGGCGCGGACAAGACCAACGTGGTGTCGGCGCGCATCTATCTCTCTTCCGTCGGCGACTATGCCGCGATGAATGCGGCCTGGGACGACTGGGTGGCGCCGGAGCACACACCGGCGCGCTCGACCACCGGCGCGCGCCTGATCCATCCGGATTACAAAGTCGAAATCGAGATGACCGCTGCGATCAAGGCGTGATCGCTACGGCCATTCGCTTTCCTCACCTCCCTGCTGCCTGACGGGCGTCGTTGCATTGACTAGCCCGCCGGCGCCATGAGATCAAGATGCGTGCTTTCGTCGGTGAATCGATAGCCGAGGCGACGATATACGCCGTTGCTGGTCGGGTTGGCCATGTCGGTTGCCAGAAACACCCGGTCGCAGCCCTGTTCCTGCAATGCCGCGCTCAAGTTACCCACCAATGCACCGGCGTAGCCTTTGCCGCGCTGGCCGGGCAAGGTGTACACCATGCTGACACGCGCAATCGGTGCGCTCGGGCGTCCCATTGCTTTGGCGACGGGTTCGCCTTCGACTTCCCACAACCATTCGAGCGGCGACGGCGCATGCAGCCTGTCGCCGATCGCGCGCTCCAGCAGCGCCCTGTCGTAAGGCAGCTTGCATTCCTTGACGTAGGCGTCTTCCCATTCCAGCACCAAGGCATAGTCGTCCGGCGTCGCGGCGCGCATGCGTCCAGTGCCGGGAGGAATGGCCGGCGGCGCGTCGAGCGTATAGTTGCCGATGCGGAAGCGCTCGGTGGCGCGCATACCCAGCCGCGCGGCAATACGATAGGCCGTGCCGACTTCCCCGGTCAAGGCCGCGGGTCGCAGGCCGTCTTCGGTCAAGGCCTGCGCCACGAGATCGATGGCTTCGTCGTCGATCGCGGTGAATGCCATGAGCCGCGTCGGCGTGGCAGTCGTGATCACCGCCGCGCCGCAGGTCACGCCATCCTGGTGCACGCGGGAGAGCCATAGCCGGCGCTGCGCCACCTGGTCCGCCGTCAGGCCGCGCGTGGTGGTGTACATATGGCTGCATGAAGCCGCCCAGGCGAGCAGAAAGGCATCGTTGTCGGCGCGAAACTGGTCCGGATCGGTATAGCGTTGAATCTGCATGTGGCAGTTGTCGCAAAAAAGGATGGGGATAAAAAAAGCCGCCCGAAAGGGCGGCTTCCGGCTGGGGCAAGCTTGCTCAGCTGGCTAGCGGCTTGAGTTCGCCTTCCCAGGGCTCGATCGCGAAGTCGAGGAAAATCCCCTCGCGATAGCTGTCGGTGCCGAACAGCTTGTCCTGGCGCGCCTGGCCGATGGCGATGCGCGACAAGACTTCGTCGCCTGGCATGGCGGTCTGTCGGAACGCGTCCGGGTCCATTTCGATATTGATAACTTGTCCAGATTTTCCTGCGGGCGCATCCTGGGAGATGGCAAACTGCCTGAGCTTGCCGTCGGCCGTATAAATCGGCTCGATGACGTAGCGGCGATTGCCGCCATCGACGGCAAACTGGAATTCATAACCGGCTCTGGTCATATGTCCTCCAATCGAAGCGTGCGCAATATGCGCGGGTTGGAAAGAAAAGAACGGCAGTGTCACTTCATACTATACACGGCATGCGAAAGGCTTGCAGCGCTTGATGCAATGACATTACTATCTGAGCGCGATCCGCAAAATATTAAAACCATTGATGAAATCCTATCCTCTGCCAAGACGCCTTGCAAGTGGTTTCACCCTGATCGAAGTCATGGTAGTCGTTGCCATTGTCGCCATTTTGTCGACGCTGGCCCTGCCTTCATATTATTACAAGATGGTTGGCGATCAGATCGGCAGCATTACGCCCTTGTTGACTGTCGCACAAGCGCCGGTTGCCGCGGCCTGGACCGCTACCCAGACGCTGCCACCGGACAATACCGTCGCGGGCCTGCCCTCGCCGGACAAGATGGTCGGGAATTACGTGAGTTCGGTGCAGATCGTCAATGGGGTCGTCAACGTCACATTCAGCAGTCGCGCCATGCCGGCCTTGAACGGCAAGGTGCTGAGTTACCGGCCGGCGGTGGTGCCGGACTCGCCCATCGTGCCGATCACCTGGGTGTGCGGCAATGCCACGGCGCCGCCCAAGATGGCGGTGCAAGGCGTGAACCAGACCAACATCGCGCCCGCCTATCTGCCGCGCGGCTGCAAGTAGCAAGCCGCGCGCCCCACTATTCCGGCTTGGTTTCGACTCACATGCCGCTCAGGCGGCGGATGTACTTGGTCGCAATCGAACCGTGCGACAGCATGCCGTCGTGCACCGCTTGCAGATCACCGCCGGTCTTGGCTTGCAGGTCATGCGATAGCGCATTCAATTCCATGTTGCCGACGAAATACGTCGACAGTTGGGTTGAGGTCAACAAGGCGCGGCGCCATTTTCCGGCGGCCTCCCCTTCTTCCTGATAGCCCCGATCCATCATCAGCTTCATGGCCTCTTCTTCGGTCATGTTGCCGGCGTGGATTTTCTGGTCGAGCATGGCATTGATGATGAGGCGCAGCCGCATCTTCATCTGTTCCATCTTGGTCTCCGGGCCGCCGAAACCGGCGTCGGCCATGAATTGCTCGGCATAGGTGGCCCAGCCTTCGACGAAGGTGCCGCTGTTGAACAGGTCGCGCACGTTGGTGGACTTCTTGACCTTGTTGGCGATCGCCAATTGCACGTAGTGGCCGGGCATGGCTTCATGCACGGTCAAATCGTTCAGCATCGCGTCGTTGTATTCGCGGAAGAAGGAGGCGGCGCGCGCGGGCGTCCAGTCGGCCGGCGTCGGTGAAATCGCGTAAAAGGTGGCGCCGTTCTTTTCCAGCGGGCCGGAAGGATCGCAATAGGCGACGGACACGCCGCGCTGGAATTCCGGCATCACGATCACCTGGATCGGGTCCTGCGGCAAGGTGAGCAAGCGATGGCCGCGCACGAATTCGGAAGCTTCCGCCAGCTTTTGCTTGGCCTTGGGCACGATGTTGGAATTGTCGGAATGCGCTTCGGCGATCTTGTCGAGCACCGCGCGCACGATGACCTTGCCCTCCACGCCTTCGGTCGGTTTGTCCGGGAAATAGCTGCGGTAAAGCGGCAGGGCCGTGTCGAACATGCTTTGCTGGGTGCGCTGCAATTCGCTTTCGGCGCCGGACAGGATCTGCTCCGGGGTCAGGTCGGAGTCAAGCGCATAGCGCAGTTTCTGGCGGAAATTGTCGGGCCCGATGCGGAAGTCGCCCTTCGAGCGCGGCAACAGGTCTTTCTCCAGCCAGCGGCCGTAATCTTCCAGCGCGGCGGCGGCCAGCCGGCGTGCCGGCGCCAGCTTTGCGCGCATGGCAGGTTCGTCTTTCAGATACTCGTCCAGGTCTTCGCGCACCAGCGAAATGGCGCCCTTGTTTTGGGCAATCGCAGTTTCGGTAAAGACGCGTGGCGGATTCTTCAGGTTCTTTTTGGCCGCCGCCACGATGGCGGGAAACGCCAGCAGCCGCGCCCGCACCGCCTCGAGCCTCTGCTTCAGCGGCGCATAGTCGCGCGCCAGGAGCAGGTAGATGCCTTGCGATGGATTGTAGTAAAGCGGCTCGCGCGCGGAAACGTGCATCACCTCGATATCGAACAAGCGCGCATGCAGTTCGTTTTGCAGGATGGCCGAATCGACGGCGTCGTCGGGCGACAGGTCCGTGGCGGGGATCGCCTCGAGCGCAGCCAGGGTCTCGTGATAGAGCTTGCGGTCGGCCGCTTCGCCGTGCAGGGTGTAATCGCTGGTGCGGTTGTCGTAGCGATGGTCGCCGAGGCCGGTGGCGGTTTCCGGGTGCGTCTTGAGCAGCTTGTCGATGAAACCGTTGGCGAGCGCTTCGTAACGCGCATCGGCCATGCCGGCGGCGTGGACGGAAGTGGCAAAGGCGGCAGCGGCAAACAGCAGCGCCACGCTGTAATACGTCGTCTTGCGCTTCAATAGCATGATGAACTCCGAATCGTTATGGTTATGGGTAACACGTCCTTCAGTCTTTGCCGAAGGCAAGCAGGCATTGTACGGCTTTAGTCAGGTTCCGAGAAAGGGTGCCGATGGCGCAAACGTCAGGGATGCTCGCTATCGAGGATCATGGACTCGCGCCGCACGAGATAGATGCCGCTGGCCGCAATCACCGCGGCGCCGGCCATGGTCCAGCCGTCGGGCAAGGTATGCCAGACGATCCAGTCGATCGCGGCGCACCAGGCCAGTGCCGAGTAGTCGAACGGCGCCATGGCCGATGCTTCGCCGTGCTGGTAGGCATAGGTGATCAACAGTTGCGCAACGAATCCTGTTACCGCCAGCCCGAGCAAGGTCACGGTATCGTCCGATCGCAATGGCAGCCATTCGGGCCAGGCCAGCAATCCTGCGCCCAATGCCAGCGAAAACATCAGCCAGAACACCATGCTCTCGGCGGAGTCGGTCTTGGCCACGATACGGACAGTCAGCGAGCTGACGGCATAACAAAGCGCCGTGGCCAGGATGGCAAAGCCGGCTACGGTGAAAGAATGATTGAATCCGGGGCGCAGGATGACGAGCACGCCGAGAAACCCCAGGCCGATCGCGCGCCAGCGCGAGGCATCCACCTTTTCCTTCAACACCGGCACCGAAAGCCCCGCGATCATCAGGGGCGCGACGAAGAAGATTGCGTACGCTTCAGACAGCGGCAAGGTGCGCAGCCCATAGGAGAACAGTGCCAGCATCACGATGCCCAATACCGCGCGCAGCAGGTGCAAGCGCCAGCGCACCTTGAACAGGCTGGGCAGGGCCCGGCGCCACCATACATACAGGAACACCAGCGGCAACGAAGTCATGCCGCGCAAGGCGGCCACCTGCATCGCCGGATAATGCGCGGCCAGGATCTTCAATTCCATATCCATGATGGAAAACAGCAGATCGGCCAGCAGCACTGCGCCGACCGTGCGCAGGTAGTGCGAGCGGCGGCTTGCGCCGGTCGCCAATACGATGGAAGAACTCAAAGCGGGATTTCCGTCGAACGAGGGGCAGACGCCGGCATGGTCAGGTCCGGCCGCTGCGGGCGCGGATGCGGGCGCGCCATTCGCCCAATGCGGTCAGGGCGCCCTGGAATTCGCGTTCGATCAAATCGGCCTCGGCGGGGGGGATCACGCCGTCGAGCAAGGCGTCGGAGACGACTTCGGCTACGCTGCCGACCTGGCTCATGACGCGGCACACGGTCTGCGACAAATCATCCGTGCTGACCTGCTCCGGCTCGGGCACGACGAACGCCGCCATGCCATGTCGCGCCAGCAACGCGTGCAGCGGCAGCAAGGCGTCCTTGACGTCGGCGGCAACGCACAGCGCGACGATCTGCGATACCTCTTCAAACGACGGATAATGCGACTCGATGCCCGGCGCCAGCTTATTGCGCAAGACGTTGGCCGAGATGTCCATCTTTAGGGCCAATGCCTCAAGCCCGCCCGGATAGGCGCGCGCCACCTTGTACAGCGCGTCGTGCTGGTTCATGTCCGAGTATTTGCGCGTCATGGCCTGGATCCTTTGGAATTACCTGATCACTGTTCGTTGATTGACTGCTTGTTGAAATTTCCCTGAAGACAAGTATTTTACCCGAGGTATCGCATATTGCGCCGGAAAACCAAGGCGATCGGGAATATCCTGCCAGGTCCAATTGTTACATGACAATACCACTATTAAATTTACGTTTTTGTCTACCTGTAAAATCCAACAGGGTGCAAACCCGGCAAAAAACATTCAACATAGCATACTGACTTTCGGTGGCTGTTCGGCTGCTTGTCCGTACGGAATACCCGCACGGCACGCGCCGATCGCCTTCCCCGGTATTCCTTGGACATCCGAGGCAGGCCGGACTTATTCCCGGTGGGAAAGCATGCGTCATTTCGATGTCATCGTAATTGGGGCCGGCCCTGCAGGTGCCGCGACCGCATTATCGCTACGCAAGAATCATCCGCACCTGTCGGTCTTGTTGCTTGAGGCAAGCGACTTCCAGATGGTGCGCCCCGGCGAAACGCTTTCGCTCGATGCCATCCCGCTTTTGCAGCAATTGGAAGTATTCGATTTTTTCCTGGAACAAAATCACCGTTCCGTATCCAGCCAGGATGGCCTGGGCGGCGGCGGTCCCGTGGCCGGAGCCGACGCCGGCGGCTGGCATCTTGACCGCGGACGCTTCGATAGCATGCTGGCCGGCTACGCCGCCGCTTCGGGCGCTGCATTCATGCGCGCCATGCTGGACCGGGTTCAGCTCGATACCAGCGGGCTGTGGCAATTGAGTGCCAACGCCGGCGCCACCAACAATGTACTGTCGGCCTCGTTCGTTGTCGATGCCAGCGGGCGCAGCGCCCGCTTCGCCTCGGAAATCGGCATCGCGCAAACCGCGCACGACACGCTGGTTTGCCTCACCCGCGTCATCGAGCTTGAACACGGCGGGCAAACGGGAAAGAACTGCCTGATCGAGGCGTTTGAGCACGGTTGGTGGTATTGCGCGCCCGTCGGCGAAAAGTGCCTGGCCGTCTCCATCATGACCGATGCCGACATCAGCAAGCGCCTGCAACTGCCCAGCATGGAAAATTGGTGCCGCCAGCTCGACGTGGCGCCGCAAACCCGCGCGCGCATCGGCCAATCGCAGCCGCGCGGCGAATTGAGCATACGCGCGGCGCATACCCGGAATCTGGCGAGTTACGCCGGCAGCAATTGGCTCGCCGTCGGGGATGCCGCAGCCAGCATCGATCCGCTCGCGTCACAGGGCGTGCTGCGGGCCTTGCGCTTCGGCTTGTATGCGGGAAATATCGTTGGCGAGCAATTCGGCAAGCGCCTGCCGACGGGACTGCAGGATTATGCGCAACTGGTGCAAACCGAGTTCGACAACAATCTGATGCTGCGCCTGGAAGATTACCGCATGGAGCAACGCTGGGCGGCGTCGCCGTTCTGGATGCGCCGCCATGCGCCGCAAAGTTTGCCTGCGCATCTGGCCGCAACGGGCGCACGCGGCAGCGCCGCGACGCTTGATAGCGCTCGCTTCCCGCAGTCCTGACCCGCTTTCACCGAAGAAATAAAAATCGCGCCGAAGCCGGCGCGAGACGCATTATTTCGACAAAAACATACCGGCCAGCCCTTTTCCGCAAAAGGACTGTTTCCGGCAATGTCGCCTCGATCAGGACAGGTTGGTCGAGGGCGCGGACGAGGTCGGGTTTTGGCCCGCGAGCCGGCGCTTGTCCGGGTACTTGTCGCTGATGCGATACTGGCCGCGACGGTCGCCCATCAGGGCACGCAATTCAGCGATGCTCATTTCGCTGAATTCATGCATGCGAATCAGAAGCGAAGCACCGATCGGCAGTTTGTTGTGACGAATTTTGGAAATCACCGGAGGAGTCACTTCCAAGGCGCGCGACAGCGCCGCATCGTTCTTCAAATGAAAACGCTCAATCAGCGAATCAAGCAGCCGATTGGGGTTGTAGTCATTCTGGGTGAGCAAGCCTTCTGCATTCATTCTTTCCTCCATTCATTGGTCACTGGTGTGCGTGTGACTCGTGAACCGACGGAAAAGTTCACCATTTACAACTCCGACGTTACAATTTATTTATGCATTCGGGCGCAAGTTTTCCTGTGGAAATTTCCTTGCCTGAGGTCAAGTTGCGCCAACGGGAGTGAGTCAATCGACCTCGCGCACGGTACTTGACGTCAAGGCCATGACGGCGATGATGACGCTCATTGCCAGGCCGAAAGCCGGCATGATCGCTCCCACCGAAGCGCCGCCGGCCAGGAGCGCCGACACGACGGCGTAAGAAACCGGCGACAACCCCATCGATGTGACCGAATTGACGCTCATGACGCGGCCAAGCTTGTCGCGGTCGGCATATTGCTGCAACACCGAGAGCATGGGAACGTTGTTGCAGGCAACGCAAAAGCCCAGCGCCCATTGCAACACCACGGACAGCGGCAGCGAATACGATATGCCCTGCAGGGCGATCAGCCCGCCTTCGATGACGATCAAGATGCAGATCAGGGCCAATCGTTTCTTGCGTGGCGGAAACCGCATCAGGGTGGCGAATCCGCAAATCATGCCTAGGGCATAAGCGCTTTGCAGGAATGACAGCCCACGCGCCCCCGAAGTAAGGTGTTCGCTGGCGATGATGGGAATGCCGACCGTCACTGCACCGGTGAAGAGCAGGTTGGCCACGATATAGATTGACATCTGGGTGCGCAGCACGCGGCTGGCAATCACGTAACGCAAGCCTTCCTGCAAGGCGGCAAGTTGATTGAGGGTATGGAGCTTGGCGCCGCCTGCCGGCGCCCGGACCGAAATCATCATCAAGGCACAGGCCGCCATCAGCAATGCAGTCAGGCCGTAGCTCGCAACGTAAGAAGGAAAGACGCCGAGCAGGATGCCGCCGATTTGCGGGCCGACGATCAAGCCGATCTGATTGGTCGCCTGCATCACCGTGTTGGCGCGCGACAGCTCGTTCTGGTCGACGATGGATGGCAGCAAGGCGTCGCGCGAGGGCCAGAAAAACGCATCGAGCGTGCCGAACGCCCCGGCGACGGCGATCAGGGCCCAGATGCTCATCCGTCCAGCCCAGAACAGGTAGGCGCCGATCAACATGACTGCCAGGCGCAGTACGAACGTGGTGGTCATGACGCCGATCTTGGGCAAGCGGTCGGCCAGCACGCCGCCATAGAGCATCAAGCCCAGCCTGGGCACGCTCGTGGCGATGGCGACCCAGGCAAGCTGCGACTTCATGTGCAGGGCATCGACCACATACCAGTTCTGTGTAAACAGAACGATGCCCAGTGTGACGTTATCGAAGATGCTGGTGAGCCAGACAAAGAGGAAATTTCGATTGCGGAATAAGGCGTGCATGACATGAACGAATAAAACGGCAGCGCCGACTCTACCATCTCTTTGGTATCAGAGTGGTCTTATGGCTTGATTTTGTCCGTCTGGTCGAACAGGTTTGGAATTGGTCTCGCGCCAGGAACTGCTATCATGCGAGAGAGTAAAATAAAAAATGCACGTTTAACAATTGTTTGCACTCAGTGCTTGCAACTCTGTTATCATTTTAGCCATCCAGGAAAGCCCAAAGACCAACATGAATGCGGTAACACCTTCTGCCAAAGCCGATGCCGGCAGCCGCCGTTTCGTCATCGAGATGATCGGTTTTTCCGACGCGGAAAAATCCATGCTGGCCTCAACCTTCCGGCTGACCGGCAGGCGCGTGTTTTCCTATGCCGAAGCGAGCGGTCCCAACGACCGCACCGACATCTATCTCGCCAATGCCGACAACGCCGAAGGCTTGCAGCAATTGCAGGCGCGCTCGCCCAATGTGCATGCGCCGGCAGTGCTGATCGGGCGCACGCCCGGCGATACCGGCTGGCCGCAAGTCGACCGGCCGATCCACTGGATGCGCCTGTTCGAGCAGATGGATAGCAGCATGCAGGCGGCGCTCCTGGAACGCGCCCGGCGCCAATTCGGTGGCACGACCGACGTGCAATGGGATGGCCGCACTTATCGCCGGGCCGGCGACCGCGACACGACACCGGCGGAAGAGCTGACCGAAGCCAAGCCGACCGAGACCGTGCTGGTGGTGGACGACAGCGCCACGGTACGCGCCTTCATGCGCGCCAAGCTCGCGCCTTTCCGCTTCGACGTGGATTTTGCCGAAAACGGCGAAACCGCGATCGATATGGCGCAAGCCAAGCGCTATACCTGCATCTTCCTCGACATCATGATGCCGGGCATCGACGGCTATCAGGTGTGCAAGCGCATCAAGGGCAATACCTCGACCAAGGATACGGCGGTGGTGATGCTGAGCAGCAAGTCGTCCGCCTTCGACAAATTCCGCGGCAACTGGGCCGGCTGCGATGCCTACCTGGGCAAGCCGGTCGGCGAAGACGAATTGCTGACGACCATTGCACGCTTCCTGCCCGGCGCACGCAAGATCGTCGATGCGATGTGACAGGAAGCCGCGCGCATTTCGGCGTGGCCTCTAGCGGTCCAGCATGGCCTCGGCCGTACTTAACAAGCGCTTGGCCGCCGTCTTTTCTATCTTTTTGATGAAGGCCGCCGCAAGCTGCGGCACCATGGCTTCCAGCGCTTCGCGGTTTTCGCAGGCCATCACTTTCTGCTTCAGCAGATAGCCGTCGATTTCAAGAAATTGGTCAAGCGCCGCCGCCAGGTGCGCGCGCGCCGCCATCAGGTTGGTGCGCAGGACCGCAGCCGGAATCACCGGTCTGGGCTCCGGCTCTTCCCGCATCGCCTGCAAATCGCGCTCCGCCTGCGCCAATGGCGGCAGGCGTGCCGGATCGACGGGCGCAATCTTGACCGCCGTGTTTGGCGCCATCATCTGGGTCGGCGTCAATTCGAGCATGGTGGCGACACCGAGTATGGTCGCCACCTCCATCTTGGTTGCGGCCCCGAGGATGGTTTCCAGTTCCAGCAGCGTGACGACTTCGAGCGGCGCAGCAAGCACGCGCGGCACAAGGGTCGGCTGCGCTTCACCCCTTTCCTGTGCCGGGTCGATTCGGGTCGGCGCCTCGAGGATGGTTGGCGCAATGGGCGGCAACTCGGGACGCGGGGTGCCGTCCTTCTGCAGCACTGTGTGGGCAGCGTCGGACAAGGTGATGGGAGCGACATCCATCGGCGCTGCCGGCTGCGCCTCGGGTTCCAGTTCGGGAATCTTGATCAGACCCTTGTCGATCAGCATTTGCAGCGCGCCCGGCGTGACGCCGGCGGCATCCATCAGGCGCTCCAGCTCGTCCAAGGACTTGACGCCATCTACCAAAAGTAGTGCCGTACGGATGCGCGGTGCCAAGCCCAGGGCGCGTGCGCGGATCTCCTGGGTGCCTTCTTTTGTTTTGACAGGAACGACTTTGCGTCCCATTTCAACCTCTAAGCATTCGTTAGATTGCGACTGAGTGTAACAAGACTTTCGCGCAGACTGCCAAGTATTCGCAGTATAGCGGCAGGAAGCCGCCCAAGCTTGAGCCGCGTGAGCCGAATGCAACCGTCGTCGGCGCTCCAATCTGCGCCCCAAGCAGCGTTGCGTTATTATCGAACGAAATCTTCGTTCTGTCAGGCAGCAATATGCACGCACACAACATTGCAGTCATCGCCGGCGACGGCATTGGCAAGGAAGTCATGCCCGAGGGCATACGCGTTCTGACCGCGGCCGCCGCAAAATTCGACATTGCACTTGATCTACAGGAAATACCCTGGGCCAACTGCGATTACTACCTCGAACATGGGCGCATGATGCCCGAGGACTGGTTCGCGCAACTGGAAAAGTTCGACGCCATTTATTTCGGCGCGGCCGGCTGGCCGGCTACCGTGCCGGACCATATTTCGCTGTGGGGTTCGCTGATCAAGTTCCGGCGCGAATTCGATCAGTACGTCAACCTGCGCCCGGTGCGCCTGATGCCGGGCGTGCCCTGCCCGCTCGCGGGCCGCAAACCGGGCGACATCGATTTTTTCGTGGTGCGCGAAAATACCGAGGGCGAATATTCCAGCGTCGGCGGGCGCATCTTCGAAGGCACCGAGCGCGAGACCGTGCTGCAGGAGGCGGTGTTCACGCGCAAGGGGGTCGATCGCATCCTGAAATATGCCTTCGAGCTGGCGCAGAGCCGCCCGGCCAAGCACCTGACTTCTGCCACCAAGTCCAACGGCATCTCGATTTCCATGCCGTATTGGGACGAACGGGTGGCGGCGATGGCGCCGCAATTCCCCGAGGTGCGCTGGGATAAATATCACATCGACATCCTGGCCGCGCATTTCGTGCTGCATCCCGAGCGCTTCGACGTGGTGGTGGCATCGAACCTGTTCGGCGACATTCTGTCAGACCTCGGCCCGGCCTGCACCGGTACCATCGGCATCGCCCCCTCGGCCAATCTGAACCCCGAGCGGCGCTTCCCTTCGCTGTTCGAGCCGGTGCATGGTTCCGCACCGGACATCTACGGGAAAAATATCGCCAATCCGGTCGGCATGATCTGGTCGGGTGCGATGATGCTCGATTTTCTCGGGCGCGGCGATGCGCGCCACACCCTCGCACATGATGCGATCGTGCGCGCCATCGAACACGTGCTCGTTGCCGGTCCGCGCACGCCTGACCTGGGCGGCAACGCTTCGACCGACGAGATGGGGAAAGCGATTGCGCATTCACTGGCATGACGTGGGGCAAGAGTGTGAATTTTTCACCTGCCCCGTGCGATGCATCTCAATTGCAAGTCTGTTAAACTGAATCTTCATTCCCCCGCCAAGCGTAAGCCATGATACGTTCTGCCAGCGCCGCAGACGCTTCCGCACTGTGTGCAATCTATAATCACTACGTCAAAACTTCGACGATCACATTCGAAGACGTGCCGGTTTGCGCGGACGAGATGGCGCGCCGCATCAAGGACGTGCTCGGACATCTCCCCTGGCTGGTCTATGAAGAGGACGGCGAAATCCTGGGCTATGCCTATGCTACCAAGTGGCGCGCGCGCAATGCCTACAAATTCACGGTCGAGTGCAGTGTCTATGTGTCGCACAAGCATGGCCGCAGCGGGATCGGATCCAAACTCTACCGTGCGCTGTTCCCGCAATTGCGCGAACGCGGCATCCACGCCGTCATCGCCGGCATCGCCCTGCCCAACGAGGCGAGCGTCGCGATCCACGAGCTGTGCGGCTTCAAAAAGATAGCCCACTTCAGCGAGGTCGGGCGCAAATTCGATCAATGGATCGATGTCGGCAGCTGGCAGCTCATGCTGTAGGGAACGAGGATGCACAAGTCCATGGCGAAAGCCCCACTGCTCTTTTCGGTTTGCCTGGCTGCAGCGCCGGCGTTAGCCGGCCCTTCGGCCGATTGCCGCGCCGAATGGCGCCATCCGATCGAACAGCACGTGGAAATGCGCGGCATGTCGCTGTCGCTCGAGGAATTCGCCAACGACGAGCGGCACTTTTCGATTCGCCAGTCCAATCACGTGCTCGACATCTATTTTCTGCAACAGGCCCTGTTGATCAAGGGGCCACCGCCGGCCGAAATCGAGCACTACACCGAAGACCAACTCAACTGGTTCCCCATGGTGCTGTCGATTCCGAATTCGGTGTTGTCAAGGATGTCGCCCAACGGCCCGTGTTCGGTCAAGGGCAAGACCCAATTCTCCCAGGCGCTCGACGGCAACGTCGGCTTCGGCCTGCACAAGCTGACCTTTGCCGAAGGCGCCATCGAGCCGGCCGGCCCCAGCACGCTGGCTTACCGCTTCGCCGCCACGGTTTCCCCTCCCCTGGACGGGGTCAGTTCCATCGAATACAGCGGACAGTTGCGCTTTGCGCCGAAAACCAAGCCGCTTGCCCCCTCCACCAAGCTGACCGGCTACACCTTGATCGGCCCGGACCACCCGATGCCCGTGGTGGGCGATGCCAATCTGCGCCTGTCCACCGTCGGCGAATTGCGTGCCCTGCTGGCGCAGCGCGAACCGATGGATGAAGACAGCAGTCCCGAACCGCCGAAATTCTGAACTGGCCTGAACTGGCCTTGTTCGGGCCTGCGGCAATTTGACGCAGGCACACCCTGCGGGCCTCGCTATAATCGACGGCAGCCATGTTATTCCCCGTCAATCTTCATGCCCTGCCGCAAAACGCGGCGCTCAAGACCGTTGCGCTGATGCGCATGGTGGCCCTGGCTTGCCTGGTTATTGTGTTGACCTCGGCAGTTGCGCTGCTCGGCATCACCCTGCCCGCAATTCCTGTGGTCTGCACGCTGGTGGCGCTGCTGCTGTTCAATCTCTGGCGCTGGGGCAAAGCGCGGCGCGTCGAACTGGCGCCGGAGCGCGAGGTTTTCATCCAATTGCTCGCCGACATCGCCGCGCTCTCGGTGGTGCTGTATTGCTCGGGAGGCGCAACCAATCCTTTCGTGTCGTTCTACCTCCCGGCGCTGGCCTTGGCTGCGGCAATGCTGCGCCGCCAATACGCCTTGTTCCTGGCCGGGATTGCCGTGGCGGCCTACTCGCTCCTGACCTGGTTCTACCTGCCCTTGCACCTGGGCGACCCGGAGCGCGCCATCAGTTACCACCTGGCCGGCATGTGGGCCAATTTCGCCGTCTCGGCGCTGTTGATTACCTGGTTCGTGGCCCGGCTCTCGCACACGGTGCGCCAGCGCGATGCGCAACTGGCCGAGGCGCGCGTGCAGCAATTGCAAAGCGAACGCCTGCTGGCGCTGGGCATTCAGGCGGCCAATGCCGCGCATGAACTCGGCACGCCCCTGTCGACCATTGCCATCATCACCTCCGAACTGCGGCATGAGGTCGATGCCATGCCGGACTTCCTGCAGGAAGAACTGGCGATCATCGAGGAACAGGTGGCGTTATGCAAGAGCGCGCTCGAACGCATGGGCCGCACCCTCTCCGCCCCCGATGAGAATGCCCCGCTGTCGCACTGGTTCGAGCAGTTCCTTGACGGCTGGCGCCTGCGCTACCCCGCCACGCGCATCGCCGTCGATATTGCGCCGCTTGCCGGAAGGCCCTTGCACTACGAGGCACTGGCGCAGATTCTCACCACGCTGCTGGACAATGCGGCACAGGCAGTGGAGCCGCATGGCGCGGTGGTGCGGGTCGGCTTGCGCGCCGAAGCCGGCCAGGCGCTGTTTACCGTCCACGACGGCGGTCCGGGCATCGCGCCCGACCTGCTGGCGCAACTCGGCCACAAACAAGTCGCAAGCCGGACCGGGCGCGGCATCGGCTTGCTGCTGGCGTGTGCCACGGCACGCCAGATCGGGGCCAGCGTCACGCTCTCTTCGCCGGCCGAAGGCGGTGCCCTTGCCGTGTTGAGCGTGCCGCTATGAAACTGCCGTTCCTGGTGCTCGACGACAACGAGGTGTTCGCCGCGACGCTGGCGCGCATGCTCAACCGGCGCAACTTCGAAGCTGCCGTGGCGCATAGCGGCGCCGAGGCCGTGGCCCTGGCGGAACAGTGCGCATTTCATTATGTAACGGTTGACTTGCACCTGCAGCAGGACTCCGGCCTGCTATGGATCGCGCCCTTGCGCAAGCTGTTGCCTCAGGCGCGCATCCTGGTCTTGACCGGCTACGCCAGCATCGCCACCACGGTGCAGGCTATCAAGCTCGGCGCCGACAATTACCTGGCCAAACCGGCCAACGTCGACTCCATCTTGTCGGCCCTGCAGGCCGACACTGCGGCAGACATCGCACCGGAAGTGGCGGCCGCGCCGCTCACGGTGGACCGGCTCGAATGGGAACATATTCAGCGTGTGCTGGCCGAGCATCAAGGCAATATCTCGTCGACCGCGCGCGCCCTGAACATGCACAGGCGCACCTTGCAGCGCAAGCTCGGCAAGAAGCCGACCGCCAAGTAAGGCTAGATTTCCTGCCTTTGTACGAGACGGGCCTCGATCTCCGCGGCAGGCACAGGCTTGGAGATCAAATAGCCCTGGATTTCATTGCAACCGCCGGCGCGCAGGAATTCGACCTGCTCGCGGTTTTCCACGCCCTCGGCGATCACGGACAGGCCCAGGCTGGCCGACATGGCGATGATGGTGCGGACGATGGCGCAATCGTCGCGGTCGTCAGGCGTATCCTTGACGAAGGAGCGGTCGATCTTGAGCCGGTCGAGCGGCAATTGCTTGAGGTAGGACAGCGACGAATAGCCGGTGCCGAAGTCGTCGATGGCAACGGTCATCCCCATCATTTTCAGCTGCTGCAGCTTGCGCACGGTCTCATCGAGATTTTCCAGGATCGAGCTTTCGGTGATTTCCAGCTCCAGCATCTCGGCGGGCAGGCCTGTCGTGGTCAGGATGCGCGCAACTTGCTGGACGAAGTCCTTGTGGTAGATTTGGCGCGCCGAGATGTTGACCGCCATGCGCAGCGCCATCTTGTTCTCGCGCACCCATTTGGCCGCCTGCGCGCAGGCTGTCTGCAATACCCAGTCGCCGATCGAGACGATCAAGCCCGACTCTTCGGCCAGCGGAATGAATTCGAGCGGCGGCACCAGGCCCAGATTCGGCCGATTCCAGCGCAGCAGCGCTTCGACGCCGACGATGCGGCCGCTGTCCAATGCGACCTGGGGCTGATACATCAGGGCCAGTTCACCGCGTTCGACGGCACGGCGCAACGCCGTTTCGAGTTCAAGCTTGCGCGCCACCGAGCGCGCCATCGATTCATCGAAGAAGCGCCAGCAATTGCGTCCCGAACTCTTGGCTTTGTACATGGCCGTATCGGCATTGCGCAACAAGGTTTCGGCGTCCGTGCCGTCCTGCGGGAAGACGCAGATGCCCATGCTCAATTCGACGTACAAATCATAACCATTGATCGTGACCGGCTGCGCCACCGACTTGGCCAATTTCGCGGCCACGACTTCAAAACTGTCGAACGCTTCTCCCCCCTCCTCCAGGAGGATCACGAACTCGTCGCCGCCGATGCGCGCCACGGTGTCGCTTTCGCGCAGGCTGCCGGCAATCCGCTCCGCCACGACGCGCAGGACGCGGTCGCCGGTTTCATGCCCCAGGCTGTCGTTGATGGTTTTAAAATGATCGAGGTCGACGAACATCACGGCGAGGTTGGTGCCGCGCCGCGTGGCCACGGCGATCGCATGGCGGATGCGCTCGGCAAAGGTTTGACGATTGGGCAGATTGGTCAGCGAGTCGTAGTGCGCCAACTGGAACAGGCGCTGCTCGGACACCTTTTGCGCCGTCATATCCACCATCACGCCGCGCACGCGTCGCATGCCGTTGTCATCGCGGGACAGCGCGACGTTGCTGCGCAGCCAGATCTCTTCGCCGCCGGCAGCCGAGGCAATGTGATGCTCGATCGGCGGCAGGCTGCCATCGGCCGCCTCGGCGCGCAGAAAGGCGGCAACATCGGCCGCCGTATCGCCGCCGAGCGACAATACCCTTTCCCAAAATGCGGGATCGGACAGCCACTCGCGTGCCGGGTGGCCGGTGATGGCGGCGGCGTTGGCGCTGACGTAGGTGAAGCGCATGCTGGGCAATTCCGCTTCCCACACGACGCCGTCGATGCCGCTGACGAGCCCCTGGAAGCGCTTCTCCGCGCTGTCGAGCGAGGCATTCTGGCGCAGCAGGCTGTTTTGCGCGGTATGCAATTGCTGGAGATACTTCCACAGCATGAAAACCAGGCCCAGCATCAGGAAAATCGACACCGCGCCGATCAGGGCGGTTTGTTCGGCCCGCACGCGCCATGGCGCGAGGATGTCGCGCCGGTCGAACGAGGCGATCGAGATCAGGGGATAGCTGGCCGAATTGGCGTACCCGAGGACGCCTGCGGCATCGTCTGCAGACTCTGCTACGCTGCCCGACTTCGCGCTCTGCGTTTGCCGGAACCAGTCGGTCGCGGCAACGCTCAGATGCGAAAAATCGCCCGGCGCGGGGTTTTCCATCAGGACGGTGCCGTCACGGCGCAAGAGCCACAAGCGCCCGCCTCGGCCGACCTGCAAGGACTCGTAGAAATTATTGAAGTACTCGAGGGTGATGCCGATCTCGAACAGCATCTTCATCGAGCCGTCGGCATTGCTGGTGCGCCGCGACAGCGGGAACAACCAGCGCTTGTTGATCTTGCCCATGAAAGGCTTGCCTATCATCAGGCTGCCGTCGCCATGCGCCGCCTGTTCGCGGAAATATTCACGGTCGCTGACGTCAACCGGGAGCATGGGAAAGCTCGCACTGTTGGCGATCAACAGGCCCTGCGGCGAAACGACGTTGATATTGACCGCCTGCGGCAGGTGCCTGGCATAACCCTGCAGGATCGCATGCAGCTCGGCGTTATCGCTTCCGTCGAGCTTCAAGCCGGCGCGATCCACGTCGTCGATGGCACCTTGCAAAGCGCTGTCGGCTTCGTCGATGATGCGCGATACGTTGCCGTTCAAGGCGGCTGCCATGCTGCGCGCATCGGCCGCGGCGTCACCTTCGATCAGCCGATAATCGTGGATCATGGACGACAGCGCCACGCCGATATACAAGGCCGGAAAGATGAAGGCCAGCGCCAGGAGGCGATTTCGTATATAGCGGATGTCCTTCGTTACGGGGCGGCGGCGACTTTCTGTCATTATCTTGGGATACGGCTGCACCCGGCGTCAAAGTGTTGGAGCGTGTCATGAGCCCCGGCGGGGGGCGCCCTTGGCCGGGCTCATGACAGGCTGCGCAAATCATAGCTTGAAAGCGCACGGCATCGCAAGCCGCGCCAGGCAGGCGCCCTTATAATTCGACTATGCATGGTAATGTCCCTTATCCCTTGTCACCGATTGATGAATCCTTCATTGAGCCTGTTTGACGAAGGCGTGCAGGCGGAGAATATCGCCCTGCCCGACGCCCTGCTTCGCTTCATACCCCGCTTCTACAGCGAAGACAAGGCTTGGGAGCATTTTGCGGCACTGCATGAAGAGGTGCCGTGGCGCCACGAGCCCATCACGCTATGGGGCAGGCAATTTCTCCAGCCCCGCTTGACAGCATGGTATGGCGATGCCGGGGCCGACTACACCTATTCCGGGCTGAGCATGGCGCCATTGGCCTGGAGCCCGCGTTTGGCTGCGATCAAGGCGGCGGTCGAGTCCGCGTGCGAACGGCGCTTCAACAGCGTCCTGCTCAATCTTTACCGCGACGAACGCGACAGCGTGGGCTGGCATAGCGACGACGAAGCCGAACTCGGCCAACACCCGTTCATCGCCTCGCTGAGCCTGGGCGAATCCCGTGTTTTCAAGATGAAGCACAAGCTGCGCAAGCAGGAAAAACCGGTGTCGCTGGAGTTGGGCAATGGCAGTTTGCTGGTGATGGCAGGCAGCACCCAGCAATTCTGGCTGCACGCGGTGGAAAAGGAACGCCGGCCCAGGGGTGCACGCATCAATCTGACGTTCCGCACAATTCATCCGGGACGAACCGGATCAATCGCCAAGAATTAGTCGAGCGATGAATTAGGAGGTGGCGCTTGCCATTCCAAGATATCGGCATCGTCATTGCAGATGGCAATACCGCGCGCGCCTCGGGCGCCCAAACACAAGGCATCGATAAAACCGGGCAAATCCAGCCCGGTCGATTCGCTCGCGCCGGCGCTCTCTGCGCGCAGCGTGACGCGGTTAGTGCCGGTATCGATGAAGAAGGTGGGGCCTTCGGCGGTGGCGGCCAAGGCCAGTTCGGTGGGCACATCGAGTGGCTCGTCGCTTGAAGCCAGCACCTCGGTGATGGTCAGGCTTTGATGCGATGCCCGATGGAAGGTGTCATGCCCCGCTGCCACCCTGCCGCGCAGGCGGCGCAGCAGGATTTTCCAATAGCCTTTGCGCATGAAAGAAGTGCGCAAAGGCAGTCCCTGGCTACGTCCTCAGCTACGCGTGCCGGAGAAAATCACGCCGTCGGTGTGGCCCGCGTTGGGCGCGAACGAATACAGGATGTTGGTCTTGGTGTTCAGATACATCAAGCCGCCAAATTGTGTCTGCGGCAGTTTGCAGGCGGCGCCGGAGCCGCTCGTCATCGACACGGTGTAACCATTGCCCTTGTAGAGCGGCGAGACCGAACCGGTATAGGTGCAACCGCTTGCGCCGGTGCCGGTCAAGATGGACACGCCGAGGCTGTTGCCGGCATTGGCGGGCACGCTGGCAGGGCCGATGGTGAATGTCGCCAGTTCGGAATTTTCCGATGTCGAAACGTAGCCGTTGTAGGTGCCGGCGAGCGTGGAAAGGCTCTGGACACCCTGGTAGTCCGCATCGTAGACCAAGGTATTGCTGTCAGTCTGCGTGGTGTTGAACCACGTCCTGAAGTCGGCAGCGCTGAAGGTCAAGGTCTCTGCGAGATTGACGCCCGTATTGTAGCCGCCGGTCATGTTGGCGGCCGCCACGTTACCGCCGAAATAGTCGCACAGACCGGAATACTGGCCGGCGATGCCGGCGTAGGGATTCGTCTCGGTTGGATCCGATGCAGGCGCGGTAAACGGGACCGCCGCCGGGGCAGTGACTTCCAGCAGCGACGAACTCATCACGCCGCCGCCGAACGACAACGCGCCATAGTCTGCCGCATTCAATACGGCCGGGTTGCTGGTCGACGGATAGAAGGTATAGATGCTGCCGGTTGCCACTGCGAACGTGATCACGCTTTCAGTGCATGGCGTCTCCACCGTCCCGTCGGCGGCGGTTAGCTTAACGTCATATTTGCCGGTATAGATACCCTCCGGCGTCGACTGCTGCGTCTCGGATACGCTGTTACCGCCGCATGAGCAAAGCATGGCAGCGCAGGACAGCGCTGCGCCAAGACGGATGAAAGTAGAAAACATGAATTCCCTTAGCGATTGATTGGTGGCCGAAAATCCGGTTTCGAGCGCCCATGTCGATGACGGCGCGGCGATGCCGATACTAGACCTTGGCGCGCGAAATGCGTTCCCCGAAAAGGGCGGCCCGTCAGACACAGTACCCAGCCAGGACAAACGTCATATTGTAAACCGCGACAAGTATAGAGTATGGCAAGCCTTTGTTGCAAAATGTAAGTCTCCAAGCCTTCAAATATTGCTCCACGCATATCGATATTGATGATTTTTCATCAATTACCCACACCTTTGGAAAATCTCCGCCCGGCACTTCAGAAAAAGAATGTGCTGCCGATAATCCATATGGGGTGTTTCAATCTTCAGCTTTTTGGGTCGTTCGAATTGACGGGTGGACCATGTCGATCAACGGTATCGGAAGTTACCAGATTTCAGCCAATGCGCTTTACGCCGGGCAAAGTGCCAACCCGGTGCAAGGCGGCGGCGATGTCGACCGCAGCCGTATCACCCCTCCCACGACGACGGGCCGCAACGGCCTGTTCACCGATACCATTACCCAGACATTGTTCCAGATCGGCATAACACCGACTGCGGCCAATGTTGCCACCGGCGCCACCCCCACCAATTCCCAGCAACAGGCCTTGAACGCCTTTGTGCAAAACCTGTTCGGCGCACTGCAGGATTCGGGCGCGCCAACTGTCGGCGGCGGGACGAAATCCGGCGCGGCAATACGCAAGGATGGCCGCCCGGCCAATCCGGCAACGTCCAGCCTGAGCGAGTCGCTGCAAGGCGGCAGCCTCGACAGCAGCATTCAAAGCCTGGCGCAGCAAGTGAATTCGGGAACGGGCGCATCTCAAAGCGGCGACCTCGCCGCCCTGCAGCAAAGCTTCCAGGATCTGATTTCGACACAGGGCGGCAACACCGGCGCCTCGTTGGGCGGCTTCCTGCAGGCATTGGCGCAAAACGTGCAGGACGTGCCGCCGGCGGGCAGCCTGATCAGCACCAGCGCCTGATCCCGGCTTGCCCGATGTCTAGCCTGGCTTGCGCCAGGCGTGTGCCGCGATCATGGCCAAGGCCCCGGCGAGCAATCCCCAGAAGGCCGAGCCGATACCCAAAAGGCTGGTGCCTGACGCCGTGACGAGAAACGTGATCAGGGCCGGCTCGCGCTGCTTTTCATCGCCCAGGGCAACGGCCAGGCCGTTTGCTATCGTGCCGAACAGCGCCAGTCCGGCAATCGCCAGCACGAGTTCCTTGGGAAAGGCGAGAAACAGCGCACCGACCGTGGCGCCGAACAGCCCCATCAACAGATAGAACACGCCCGCAGCGATGGCGGCAACATAGCGCCGCGCCGGGTCTTCATGCGACTCCCGCCCCATGCAGATGGCCGCTGTGATTGCAGCGAGATTCAGGGCAAAGCCGCCGAACGGCGCCAGCACGAAATTGGCGACGCCGATCCACCCGATTACCGGAGAAATCGGCACGTCGTAACCGGAAGCCCTGATCACCGCCACGCCGGGCACGTTTTGCGAAGCCATGGTCACGACGAACAAGGGCAATGCCAGGCCAACCATGGCGGTGACGGAAAATTCCGGCGTGCGCCAAACCAGCGCGGCAACTTGCAGATGCAAGCCTTCCATGTGCAGCAAGCCCCGGCATGCGGCAATGACAAGGCCAAGCGCCAGGGCGCCGACCACCGCATAGCGCGGCAGCAGGCGGCGCAGCAGCAGATAGGCGCAGAACATGGCGAAAACCAGCACGAATTGCGTCTTCAGGGCCACGAAAACATCGAGTCCGAAACGCAGCAGGACGCCTGCCAGCATGCCGGCGGCAATCGAAGTCGGGATTCTCTTGATGGCGCGCTCGAACGTGCCGGTGAAGCCGGCAAGCACAATCAATGCCGCCGAAACCAGGAAGGCGCCGACGGCCTGGGCCATGCTCGCCCCGGCCGTGCCCGCAACCAGCATGGCCGCGCCCGGAGTCGACCAGGCGGTGACGACCGGAACGCGATAGCGCAGCGACAGCAGGATGCAGGTCGCGCCCATGCCAAGGCCGAGCGCGCACATCCAGGAACCGATTTCCTCGGGCGTCGCACCCAACGCATGCGCCGCTTGAAAGACGATGACGGCCGAACTGGTGAATCCAACCAGGACGGTGACGAAGCCGGCGACGATTGCCGAAAACGACGCGTCCCTCAACACCCGCATCATTTGCAGTTTTGGGCGACCTGGGCGTTCATGGCATCAATTTCGGCCTGGCGCCGGCTATCGTCGGACACCACGTGATCCCCCGTGACGGGATCGACCCGCCGCGCCGGGCGGCCCGATTCCAGCATGTCGAGGCGTGCCTTGGCATCATTACAGGCTTGCACCGCCTTGCGTGCATCGGCAGCGCGCTTTTCTTCTTCCGCTTCCTGCTTTTGCCGCTCTACTCTGCGCTTTTCGAAAGCCTCGTTGGCCTTGCGTGTTTTTTCGTCCATGGATGGGCCAGGCCCGCCGGGGCTCGAAACGCCGCCCTCTATTTCCTTCTCTTTTACCGAAGTCGTCGGGCAATCCTTGGAATAGGTCTTCTTGCCGTTGGCATCGGTGCACTCATACACCTGCGCAGCCGCGCCTGCCGACACAAACAGCAGTGCGATCAATGAAAGTTGTCGAGAGATTTTCATGTTGTCCCTGAGTTCTTTATCGGGCACCGGAAACACCAATTTCCGGCGCCCGAATGCAGGGATTGTACGCGTTATTTGAAGAAACGCCGCGCCCGCCCAGAGCCGGAATCGCGAATCTTGCCGCTCTTGACCAGTGCATTGATGGCGAAGATCATGCGACCGGACAATTTCTGCACCTGCGGCTTGGTCGGCGCAAAGTCCAGCTTGCCGATGGCAGCCTCGAGAATGTCGGGGAAGGAACGCGGCGCGTCTTGCACCAGGCTTTCCCAGAAATCGCCGCCGGTAAACGGCAAGCCGCTGCTGTTGATCTTGCGTTCGCCCTTGCGGCGTACGCCTTTCTCGGGCCTGACCGCTTTCCCGCCCGGCTTGGGCATCGCTTTGGTACCACGCCCCGTGCGCGAAGCGGGAACAACGGCACCTCCCTGGAAACCGGCAAGCTGGCCCAGCATGCTTTCCAGCGCTTCAATGCGGGAATGATAGTACTGCAGGCCGTTTTTTGCGTGGGACAACTCTGCTTCAATAGCCGCTCGAGCGGACTCTAGATTTGACATGTTATTTTCCTCAAAAGTGGATGTGGTACTGCAATGCTCATTTTAGCAGCAGCTAGGACAACGCGTCATTACTCATGGTTCAACGCCGTCATAGACAAATAGTCCTCAAGTTGAGGAAAAAATGCCCGCAGAGCGTGCGCCGCTTCTCATCAAGGGCAAGCGGATTTCAACACTCAATCCTCCGCCCTGCCGATTGGCCGCGCGTATCGTGCCGCCATGCGCGGCCACGACGCGCTGGGCGATGGCAAGCCCCAGTCCGTGCCCGTCGGCCTTGCCCGATGCGCTGCTGCCGCGGAAAAACGCGCCGAAGATCGCTTCGAGCTCATCGTCCGGCACGCCCGGGCCGCGGTCCAGCACCAGGAGGCGCAACATGCCGCCGGCCACGTCGGGATTCACCTCAAGCATCACGGTGCTGCCCGCCACGGTTTGCTTGATGGCGTTGCGCAGCACGTTCTCGATCGCACTGTGCAACAGGCCCGCATCGCCCTTGATCGTTACGGCGCTGTTGCCCACGCTTTCGAATTTCACCTCATGCGCCGCGGCTTCGAAACGCGCATCGTCCTGCAAGTCGAAGAGCAATTCCTCGACGCTGATTTCGTCTTGCGCCGGCTTCAATGCTCCCGCTTCGAGCTTGGACAGGGTCAGGAGTTCCCCGACCAGCTTGTCCATGCGCACGCTTTCGCGCTCGATGCGATCAAGCGAGGCGTCGATCTTGTCGGGTTGCTGCCGCGCCAGGCCGATGGCCATCTGCAACCGGGCCAGGGGTGAACGCAGTTCGTGCGATACATCATGCAGCAGGCGTTTTTGCCCGCTCATCAACATGCGCAGACGTTGCACCATCACGTCGAACTCGCGGCTCAAATCGGCCAACTCGTCGCTGCGCCCTCCCATGATCGCGCCGGGCCGCACCTCCAGGTCGCCGTCGGCAACCGAGGCAAACGCCGCCCTGAGATTGCGGATCGGCTTGGAGAGATACCAGGCCATGATGGCGGAAAAAATCAGGCTGCCCAGCACGGCAGAGATAACCGGCAGAAGCGGCATGAACGGCCAGAGGCGCATGAATCCGCCATCGCGCCCTGGCGGCGGCCCCATCGGCCCCATCTGCCCGGCCGGCCCCATCGCCCCCATCGACCCCGGTGGAGCGGGCCGCATCGACGCATCCGGCCTGCCCGGACCGGGGCCGCCTTTGTCATCGCCAAACCCCGGCGGGGGAAAGCCGGGCTGCCCCATTCCTGCAGGAGGGCCCGGTTCGCCCCGGACAAGGCTCTCCAAGCCATGCGCTGCCGGAGAGAACAGCAAGTAACGATGTCCGTCCGACGTCTGCACCTCGCGCACCACGCGCTGCTCGCCCTGGCGCGCCCGATTGCGCGCCTCCGTCACCGCTTCGGGCTTGAGTTCATGCCCGAACAGATCATGTCCGCTCTCGTCGAGCACCACGATCTCGTGCCGCCCTTCGTGGCGTGCCAGCAGATCGCGCAAGGCACCGATGCCGCCATAATGCAAGGCGGTGGCAGCCGCATCGATCATGAAGGCCGCCGGAGGACTTTGGTCGATCTGTTCGCGGCTACCTGCGTCGCTGGTATGGTAAAGCCATACCGCCAGGCCGACACCTATCGAGGCGATCGCCTGACCAAGCAGGGTGAATCCGAAAACTTTCCAGAACAGGCGTCCCACGCCCTACTCCCGGATGAATTGGTAACCGAGACGATAGACGGTCTGGATGCAGGAGCGTCCGTCGGACAGGGTGCCGAGCTTGTGGCGCAAGCTGGAGAGATGCACATCGATGTTGCGGTCGAACCGTGCCAGCGGCCGGCCCAGCCCCTGCTCCGAGAGCTCGTTCTTGCTGACAGGCTTGCCGGCATTGCGCACCAGCACCTCAAGCAGGTTGAATTCGGTACTGGTCAATTCGAGCGGCGCACCGCCCCAGGCGGCCCGGCGCTGCTCGGGCCACATGGTCAGGGCATTGACTGCCAGCGTCGCGCTGCGATCATTGTGTTCCTCACTGTGCCTGAGGCGGCGCAGGATGGCGCGAATGCGGGCGGTCAGTTCGCGCGGGGTGCAGGGCTTGGGGACGTAATCGTCCGCGCCCAATTCCAGCCCGACGATGCGATCGGTATCGTCGCCGCGCGCCGTCAGCATCAGGATGGGGAGCTGGCTCTTGGCGCGGATGCGCTTCAAGGTTTCCAGGCCATTCAAGCGCGGCATCATGACGTCGAGCACGACGATGGCATACGCGCCCGACAAGGCCTCGGCGGCACCGGTCTCGCCGTCGTGGGCGACCTTGACTCCGAACCCTTCCTGCTTGAGATACTCGGCGAGCATGTCCAGCAATTCCACGTCATCGTCGATCAGCAGTACTTGAGTCATCGCTTTCCAAAATGTGAATGATGCCGAATCATACCCGCGCGCGCCACGCCCCTACAAGCTTGAGAAGATGCCTTTACTCAACTTTACATCCCCTGTACGAACGTAATCTTTACTCAACTTTACGCCGCATTGACCCCGTTTAACAGATCGGGGAACGACAATTCTTCCCACAGACAACAACTCAACAATTCACAAAGGGACTCTTCAATGATTAAATTTCTGCAACAAACCCTGCTGACATGTGGCATCACCGCCGGCATATCGCTCGCTGCCTGCGCGCAGCCGCCGGAGGACGCTCCCGGTCTGCACGGCCCCATGCAGGAAGCACCCGCCGGCCCCCATGGCATCATGGCGCAACCGGGCATGATGCCGGCATTGGCACCGCCGCCATTTCTACATGGACTGGATCTGAGTGAGGCGCAGCAAGACAAGGTCTTCGCCATCTTGCTGGCCAACGCGCCCTTGATCCACGAGCAGGAGAAGCTGGCGCACAAAAGCGGGAAGGAACTGCATGCCTTGCTCGATTCGGACCAGTACGACGAGGGCAAGATCAAGGCGCTGGCAGATACGGAGGCGCATGCCATGGCGCAGCTGATGCTGCTGCATGCGCGCGGCATGCACCAGATCCTTGCGCTACTGACACCTGAGCAACGGACCCAACTCAACGCCATGAAAGAGAAATTCCCCGGGCCGCATCCGGGCAACGATCACCGCGGCGACGAACACTGACACTCTCCCCCACCCCCTGGGTTTGGCCCACCTGCGCAAACAGGTGGGTTTTTTTATGTCTTGCCCGTTCTTGCTTATTCTTCTGTGGGAGCGTCGAAGAAAAACTCAACCGGCGCCGATTCGATCTGGCCATGGAGCGAGCCGCCGGACAGCAGTTCCTCATAATTGCAGACCCGGTTGCGCCCGTTGGCCTTGGCATAATAGAGTGCCTGATCGGCGTGGCCCAGGATGACCACCGGCGTCTCCGCCGGGTTGATGCGCACGAAACCGAGGCTGACAGTCACCTGTCCGACTTGCGGAAACACGTGCTTTTCCACGTTGGCACGGAAGCGTTCGAAGATCTTGTAGGCATCGTCGCGCGTGGTTGAGCGCAGCAGGATGACGAACTCCTCGCCGCCAAAGCGGAACACGCGGTCTTGCGCGCGAAACGACAGGCGCAGCAGGTTGGCAACCAGGATCAGCACTTCATCGCCGTACAGATGTCCGAACTGGTCATTGACGCGCTTGAAGTGGTCGATATCGACCACGGCCAGCCATTGCTCCTGCATTTCAGCCTGGCTGCGCCGCTCCAGATCGACTTTCTCCGCCTGCTCTTCGTCGGCGATGCCGCCGCTGGCAAGCTTGGAGAATTTCTCGTCGAAGGTTTTGCGATTCAAAAGTCCGGTCAGCGAGTCGCGTTCGCTGTAGTCGAGCAGGCTCTGGTAATTGCGGTAGACGCCGAGTATGCCTTCGATGATGTCGCGCGTATGGCTGGAGTACGGCGTCAGATTGATGATTTGCAGGCAGGTGGACACCTTGTCGTTGAGCCAGATGGGCAACCAAAGCACAAAGTGGCCTTCCTCATTGGTCTCTTCGGCACTATTGATGTGTTCCGAAATGCAGGCGATCAGCGTGGGAAACTCCGACAGCAGTTCGCCGCCATGGTCGCTGCCGAGCGTTTCCTCGGACGACACGATGCGCCCGTCCTGCACCCAGACGCGCGGGCGGACATAGGTTTCGTCGCGGAAGCGGAAGATTTCAAGCGCCCTGACTTGCCTGGCGCCGACCAGATCGTGCAACGCACCGACCACGGATACGTCGAGCAGACTGTGGTCCCGATGTCCGGTAATGCCCACCAGGTGTTTGATCAGCGGTTCCATCAAGCTTCAGCAAGGGATAGAAAGGCCGCGCCGTGAACAAAACGAACAGGCGCAAGGACGAACACGAGACTTCGCGGATCGGTACACAAGCTCATTGGCAACATGGGCAATTTGCAACAGTTCTAGTTTGCTATGATAGCGCGATTGTGGTGCAAATGGGCAGTTAATTGAACCAGTCGCGCAATACCATGCCAGTTTTAAGGATTTTGCATGAATAAGATATTGTTTTCCCTGATTTTTGCCTTAATTGCCGTCAATTCGGCACATGCGGAATCGCCCAGCGAGGCTTCCGTTACGCAATTACTTATTTTACAAGAAGTGGACAAGGCCCCAAACCAGATCATTGCGCAGCTCGACGAACTGACCTCGGCCACCGTGCGCCAGATGACGCAGGGACACTGGCTCCTGGCTGCCGATGAAAAGGCCGCGATCAAGACCTTCCAGGAAAAGTCACTGGCGGTGAGAGCAGAACTGGAAGACCGGCTGGGCTTCGAGAAGCTCAAACCCTTGTACATCAGGATTTACCAGGCTCGCTTTACGCAGGAAGAAGTCGACCAACTGATCGTGCTCTATCAAACGCCGGCCGGCCAATTGCTCGCGGCCAAGATGCCGCTGGTGTCGCAAGAGTCGTCCAATCTGCTCCAGCAAAACGTGACCCCGCTATTTTCCCGGATGCGCCAGGCTGCAAGCGAGATGAAGCAGCAGCTCGACGCGGCGCGCGCCAAGTAGGCAATCACAGCGGGGCGTCGCGCCGAAACAGCAAGGGGTTGAAGGACTTGGCGGCAAGCGAAATCGTTTCGCCGACGCGCAATTGCGCCGCCTCATCGGCTGAGGCGACGACATCGACGATATCGCTGCCGATCAAAAGCGAAAGCGTATAGAGCACATCCTCCCGGCGGATTTCCAGCACCTGCGCCTGCAGATTAAGCCGCCCCGCCGCCTCCTTGTGCAGAAATAAAGCGGCGGGCGCTCCCACCTGCACCACCCGCCCATGTTCGATGCGCAAAACCTTGTGCGCGAGCTTAAACACCTCGCCGACATCGTGGCTCACCATCAGCGTCGTCAGCCCGAAGCGCTGATGCAGGTTGCGCAACTCGTCCTGCAATTGCAAGCGCATGCGCAAATCGAGCGCGGACAGGGGTTCGTCCAGCAGCAAGAGGCGCGGCTTGCGCGCCAGGGCGCGGGCCAGGGCGACGCGTTGTTTTTGCCCACCCGACAGCGTTTCGGGCAGGCGCTCCTGCATGGCGGCCAGGCCGCTGGCGGCGATCAGTTCATCGACCCATGCGGATTCGCCTTGCGCCACGGCATAGGCGACGTTTTGCCGCACGGTCAAATTGGGGAACAGGGCATGATCCTGAAATACGAAGCCGATGGAACGCTGCTGCGGCGGCAAGTTGATGCCGCCGGCGCTGTCGAACCAGGTGACGCCGTCAACCACCAAGCGGCCCGCGCGGGGCTTGGCCAGGCCGGCCATGAAACGCAACAGCGTCGTCTTGCCGGCGCCCGACGGGCCGAACAAGGCGGCAAATTCCCGGTCCTGCAAATGGCCGGCGGCGTCAAACTCCATCGGCCCAACGCTTCCATGCAACTGCGCCTGGAATTCGAACGCGATCAAAGTACACCGCCTTTGCCGGCCCAGCGCTTCTTGGCCAGATGCACGGTCAAGAGAATGGCAAATGCCACGCAGAACAGTACGGCGGCATAGGCATTCGCTTCGGCGTAATGCAGGCTTTCGACTTCATCGTAGATCGCAATCGAAGCGACACGCGTCACACCGGGGATGTTCCCGCCTATCATCAAGACCACGCCGAATTCGCCGATGGCATGGGCGAAACTGAGCACGATGCCGGTCAGCAGCGCCGGCTTCATGTTGGGCAAGAGCACGCGGAACAGGCTGACCGTGTCGGACTTGCCCAGCGTGCGTGATGCCTCAAGCAGGCTGGTCGGCAGATTCTGGAATCCGGCCTGCAAGGGTTGCACCATGAAGGGAAAACTGAAGATCAAAGAGCCAAGCACGAGACCGGCGAAGCTGAACACCAGGCTCAGGTGCACGGTCTGCTCCAGCCATTGCCCAAAGGCGTGTTGCGGGCTGAACGCCAGCAGCAGGTAAAACCCGAGTACCGAGGGCGGCAGCACGAGCGGCATGCCGACCAGGGTTTCGAACACAGGCTTCCAGCGTGTGCGCGTATAAGCCAACCAATAGGCGAACGGCACGCCCAGCAACAGCAAAAACGTCGTGGTGCACAAGGCCAGGCGCAAGGTAAGCCACAGCGGTGCCCAGTCCAAATTCATGCCGTCTCCGCCAGCACGATGTGCATCTCGTTGGATTTGACCAGGCCTTCAACCGCATCGCCGGGGCGCAATTGCAGGGCCAGCAGCGAGCGCGTCGTGATGACCGAGGACACCGGGTGCTGCCCTACGCGCAGCAGCACGCGGCTCAACAACTGCCCCTGCTCGATGGCTTCGACCGTGGCAGGCAGGCGGTTGCGCAGGCTGATGGCGCCTGACAGGTTCACCGCCAGCGCGACTTCGGTTTCATTGAACACAAGCGTCGCCGCGGCACCGACCTGAAACCGCGCCGCAGCGGCGTCGAGCAGCAATGCGGTATAGCGCTCGCCGTCGACGGCGACGTCGATCAAGGCGATGCTGCCGACGCTTTCCACTGCGGCGATGGTGCCGGATAAGCGGTTCATAATGCGCGGTTCATATTACGCTGTTCATGGCAGCAGGTAACCGTAGCGCTCGAAAATCGTGCGCGCCTTGGCGGAAAACAGGAAGTCGTAGAACTGGCGCGCGGCCTTGCTGTCGGCGCCGTGCTTCAGCAACACCGCCCCTTGGGCAATCGGCGCATACAGCTCGCGCGGCACTTCGATCCACTTGCCCTTGCCCTTCATTTCGGGCGACAGGACGATGGACTTCGCCGTAAAGCCAAGATCGGCCACGCCGGAGAAGATGTATTGATTGGTTTGCGCGATGCTCTCGCCATACACCAGCTTGCCTTGCAAGGCTTGGTCCAGCCTGGCGCCGTTCAGCACCTTCATCGCCTCGCGCCCATAAGGTGCGGTCTCAGGATTGGCGATGGCGACCTTGCCCAGCTTTGGGTCGGAAAACGGCGCCTGCCAGGTATGCAGGTCAAGCTCCTTCATGCTCCACACCACGAGTGCGCCATAGACGAATATGCGCGGCGATGCAGTCGTGAAGCCGCCCTGATTCAGTTTTTCGGGAAACTCCATGTCGGCCGACATGAACACGTCGTAAGGCGCGCCGTTCATGATTTGGGTGGCGAACTTGCCCGAGGAATTGATGCTGGCGGCCAGATCGTGCCCGGTTTCCTTCTTGAATTCGGTTTTCAAATCCTCGAACACATACTGTGCGCTGGCGGCAACGGCGACGTTGACGGTGTCGGCCCGCGCCGCACACGGCAGGGCGAAGACAGCGGCAGCGAGCAGGAATTTCCACTTCATCGTCACTCTCCTGATTGTTCGACGCGCGTATTGTACGCCGGCATTGTAGCCCGCATTTTCAGCCCGGCTCGGGACGCGTTGCGCCCGTCTCGTCGCGCACGGTTTCCGTCATGATCACCTCGTGAGCATGAATGAGGGGCAAATCATTCCCTTCTCGGCAGCAGCGTCGCTAAATTTTAAAAAATATGGCGCATTTCCAGAAAAACGGGGTTGATTGGTGTGACTTTCGGTAAAAACAACATCGAATAGTTGAAATTGACGATTTCGATCGCACGGACTAATCTGTCGTCATGGCAACTTTGCGGAGGGCATCATGTCGGCCACTGCGGAACCAAAATATCAGACCTTTGCCGAGTTTTACCCTTTTTACCTCGGCCAACATTCGAACCGGATGTGCCGCGAACTGCACTTCATCGGTTCGACCCTGGCCCTGGCCTGCCTTGCCGCATTGGTGTTGACGCAAAACATGTGGTGGCTCCCCATCGCGCTGCTGTGCGGCTACGGTTTTGCCTGGATCGGCCATTTCGGCTTCGAGAAGAACCGGCCGGCTACCTTCCGCCAACCGCTCTATTCGCTGATGGGCGACTGGGTGATGTACTGGCAGATGCTGACGGGGGACGTTTCCTTTTAGTGGGCCAATAAAGACCGGTCAGGCGGCCGGTCAGGCGACCACTGAGGCGTCGTCGATGGCCGTTGCCGCGAAATGCTGCGCCAGGGTTTGATTCAAGCCTTGCTCCACCGCATGCTCCACCTGCTGCGCCAGCTTGAGGTTGCCTGCGGCGTGAAACACGAATAGGCGATAGACGTCGGCCACGGTCAGCACTTCCGGATTGGCCAAGAGCGTCCAGCTATCGAGGCCTTCGTCAAAACGCTTGCCCCATCGGGATTTCCTGGGCAGCTCGGTCTTGATGCGCCCGACCCAGCCGGCTTCGAGCATGGCTTCGAGCAGGTTTTCCGATTCCTCGAACCCGAGCCGCGTGTGCGTGCGGATGATGGTTGCATCCACTGCCGCCGATGCGGCGCCGCTGCGCGCCTCCACCAACACCTTGAGCACCGCCATGCTGTCGACAAAAGCGCTGCCCGGAGACGGCACATGCCACCAGCGCTCGTATTTCACCACCGGCAAGGCAGCCACGATGACGGCGCAAATCAGGATGATGAACCAGATGACGTAGACCCAGATCAGGAAGATGGGTACCGCCGCCAGCGCGCCATAGATCATGGTGTAGCTGGAGAAATGCGAGAGGAAGATCGCGAATACGCGCTTGGCGATTTCAAAGGCGATGGCCGCAAAGAAGCCGCCCCAGGCGGCATCGCGCCAATCGACGAAGCGGTTCGGGATTACCGTGTAGAGCAGCGTGAAGGCCGCCGTGGTCAGCGCCACCGAAAGGCCGGTGTAGAGGAAGGCCGAGAGGAAAGGCAGGTTCATCATCACCCAGTCGGTCGCGCGCAGCAGATGCGAGGTCATGGTGATCGACACGCCGATCAGCAAGGGGCCGAGTGTGACGATGGTCCAGTAAGCGGCCAGGCTCTTGACCCAGGAACGCTTGGTCTTGACGCGCCAGATGTTGTTGAAGGTGCGGTCGACCAGGGCCATCGTCGCGGCCGTGGTCAACAGCAGCGCAATCGCGCCCACGGCCGACATCCGGCTTGCCTTGGCGGCGAACATGCCAAGGTAATCGTTGATGGTGCTGGCGATCGAATGCGGGATCAGGATCTGGACGAAATACGCCTGCAGCGAGTTGCGGAAGGTTTCGAAGATGGGGAAGGTGGTGAAGATCGCCAGCGCAATGGTCAGCACCGGCACCAGCGAGAGCACGGTGTTGAACGTCAGGCTGCCCGCGACTTGCGGCAACTGTTCTTCTTCCAGCCGGCGCATGGCGAAGCGAAACAAATCGACCAGGCGCAACCAGCGTTTTCCTTGAATAGGAGGCAATTTCATCAGCATCATTCGATAAATTCAATCGCTTGCAGACCAGTTAAAGAGGTCTGACAGGTAAAGCATTCTATAATAGCAAGTATGAATCGAAGCAAGACGACCATCCTGGTTTTATATTATTCACGCCACGGCGCCACGCGCAAATTGGCCGAATTCATCGCGCAGGGCGTCGAATCCGTCGCGGGCGTTGATGCCAGGCTGAGGACGGTGCCGGCCGTCTCCGGCGTGTCGGAGGCGGTCGAGCCGGCGATCCCGCTCTCCGGCCCGCCTTATGTCGAACTCTCCGACCTGGCCGAATGCGATGGCATAGCGCTCGGCTCGCCCACGCGCTTCGGCAACATGGCGTCAAGCATGAAATATTTCTGGGACGGCACGTCGGCGGAGTGGCTTTCCGGCGCATTGGCCGGCAAACCGGCTTCTGTCTTCACCTCCACCGGCAGCCTGCATGGCGGCCAGGAATCGACGCTCTTGTCGATGATGCTGCCGCTCCTGCATCACGGCATGATGATCGTGGGGCTGCCCTACACGGAAGCCGAATTGATGACCACCGCCAGCGGCGGCACCCCCTACGGCGCGAGTCACTGGGCCGGCGTCGATGGCGCACAAGCCATGACGGAGGCGACGAAGAAGCTCAGCATTGCCCTCGGGCGGCGTCTGGCGCAAACCGTCGTGAAATTGCGGAGCGCGCCATGAGCGCGGGCCGGGCGACCTTGTTCCACCGTGGCGCCGTGGCCAGCCTGCTGTTGCTGATCGCGTATTGCGTGTTGTGGGAATTATGGCTCGCGCCCCTGCGCCCGGGCGGTTCCTGGCTGGTGCTGAAGGTGATTCCCTTGCTGTTCCCGCTGATCGGCGTGTTGAAGCGCGACGTCTACACGATGCAATGGTCGTCCATGCTGATCCTCCTGTATTTCATGGAAGGCGTGGTGCGCGCCACGAGCGACAGCGGCCCTTCCGCCATGCTGGCATGGGGCGAGGTTGCGCTCTCGTGCCTGTTCTTTTTTTGCGTGCTGGCTTATTTGCGCCCCTACAAGCGGGCTGCCAAAGAGTTGGCCAAGCAGGTTATCGACAAGGTTTCCAAATAAGTTTCGACATGAATATATTTCTCGAACAGTGCCGCGCCGCCATAGGCAGCAACTACGTCATCACCGACGCCGCCGACATGGCGCCCTTCCTGACCGACTGGCGCCAGCGCTTCACCGGCCGGGCCATCGCCATCGTCAAGCCGGGTTCGACGGCCGAAGTCGCCGCGCTGATCAAACTGTGCAATGAACACGAGGTGCCCATCGTGCCGCAAGGCGGTAACACGGGCCTGGTGTTGGGCAGCGTGCCGGACGACTCCGGCCGTGCCGTGGTGCTGTCGCTGCAGCGCCTGAACCGCGTGCGCGCGACCGATACGGTCAACAACACCATGACGGTCGAAGCCGGCTGCATTCTGGAGAACATCCAGAACGCTGCGCATGAGGCCGGTCGCCTGTTCCCGCTGTCGCTGGCGGCCGAAGGTAGCTGCACCATAGGCGGCAATCTATCGACCAATGCCGGCGGCACTGCCGTCCTGCGCTATGGCAATACGCGCGAACTGTGCCTGGGGCTGGAAGTGGTTACGGCACAAGGCGAAGTCTGGAACGGTTTGCGCGGCCTGCGCAAGGACAACACCGGCTACGACTTGCGCGATCTCTTCATCGGCGCCGAAGGCACGCTGGGCATCATCACCGCAGCTGTCCTCAAGCTGTTCCCGCAACCCAAGGCAGAACTGACCGCGCTCGTTGCCCTGCCCTCGCCTGACGCCGCACTGCAATTGCTGACGCTGGCGCAAAGCCATTGCGGCGCCAGCCTGACCGGCTTCGAGCTGATGTCGGCGTTCTGCCTGCAACTGGTGGCCAAGCATTATCCGCACATGCGCCAACCCTTCGGAGAAGAGCATGCGCAATATGTGCTGCTCGAATTGTCCGACAGCGAATCGGAAGAGCATGCGACGGCGATGCTGGAAAAACTGATCGAAGCGGCGCTGGAGCAGGAAATCATCCTGGACGCCGTGCTGGCATCATCGATCGCGCAATCGAAGGCCTTGTGGAACCTGCGCGAGCATATTCCGCTGGCGCAGGCCGAGGAAGGCAAGAACATCAAGCACGACATTTCGATCCCGATCGCGCGCATCGGCGAATTCATCCACACCACGGACGCACTGCTGCAACAGGCTTTCCCCGGCTGCCGCATGGTGACGTTCGGGCATCTGGGCGACGGCAATCTGCACTACAACGTGTCGCCGCCGGAAAACGGAACGGACACCGAATTCATCGCGCGCCAGGAAGAGGTCAACCGTGTGGTGCACGACAGCGTGAGCCGCTTCGATGGCTCGATCTCGGCCGAACATGGCCTGGGGGCATTGAAGCGCGGCGAGATCGTGCGCTACAAGAGCGAGGTGGAATTGAACCTGATGCGCGCGATCAAGCGGGCGCTCGATCCGAAGAATTTGATGAATCCCGGCAAGGTGATTTGAACGATGTATAGTTTGGTGCTGAAGGAAGCGATGCCCAACATCCGCGCGTCAAATCAAGGTCTACGATGGCGAGACCTCCCAATGTTGGGCTTCGCTTCGCTCAGCGCCAACCTACCAAGTCATCGCTACGCTACCAATCCACCCCCGCAAATCAGCGTCTGCCCGCTGATGTAATCCGATTCCGGCGTACACAATAGGAAAACCGCCCCGGCTGCTTCCTCGGGCGTCCCGGTGCGGCCCAATGGAATCTGGCGCTCCACCATGGCCATCAGGTCGGGATTGACGCCGACCTTGATGTCGCGCCCGGCAATGTTGACGGTGGCATTGCCGTCGGCGGTGGCTTCGGTCAGGCGCGTCTTGATGAAGCCGAAGGCCACGCAATTGACGTTGACGTTCATCCGGCCCCATTCCTTGGCCAGCGTCATGGTCATGCCCATGATGCCGGCCTTGGCACTCGAGTAATTGATCTGCCCGGCGTTGCCCCCGGTGCCGGCCAGCGACGAGACGTTGACGATCTTGCGCGACACCGGCGCGCCCGCTTCCATTTCCGCCTTGTGCAGCGTGCGTATCACCGGCTGCGCCGCGCGCAGGATGCGAAATGGCGCCGTCAAGTGCACGTCCATGATGGCATACCATTGTTCGTCGCTCATTTTCTGGATCACGTTGTCCCAGGTGTAGCCGGCGTTGTTGACGATGATGTCGAGCCCGCCGAAGTTGTCGAACGCGGTCTTGACGAAACGGTCGCCGAAGTCGGGCGCGGTGACATTGCCGGCGCACACGATTGCCTCGCCACCTGCCTGCGCGATCTCCTGCGCCACGCCTTGCGCCGGTGCCTCGTCGAGGTCGTTGAGCACCACGCGCGCGCCTTCGCCGGCCAGCTTCAAGGCAATCGAGCGCCCGATGCCGCGCCCCGAGCCGGATATCAGGGCAACCTTGCCCGCCAGTTTTCCTGTCTGTGCCATTTGACTCTCCTAGCTTGCCCGGTACATGGTCACGACGCAGGCGCCGCCCAGGCCGAGATTGTGCTGCAAGGCGTTGCGCGCGCCGGGCACCAGCCTCTCGCCCGCCGTGCCGCGCAACTGGTGCGTCAGTTCATAGCATTGCGCGAGGCCGGTTGCACCGAGCGGATGCCCCTTCGACAGCAAGCCACCCGAGGGATTGGTGACGACCCGGCCGCCATAGGTGTTGTCGCCGTCTTCGACGAACTTCTCCGCGCCGCCTTCGGGGCACAGCCCGAGCGCTTCATAGCTGATCAATTCGTTTTGCGCGAAGCAGTCGTGCAACTCCACCACCTGCACCTGGTCGGGGCCGATGCCCGATGCCTCGTAGACCTGGCGCGCGGCATCCCTGGCCATGCCGTAGCCCACGACCTGCATCATGTCGCCGGATTCGAAGGTTTCGGGCCGGTCGGTGGTCATGGCTTGCGCGGCGATGTAGACGCGCGTATCGAGGCCGCGCGCCTTGGCAAACGATTCGGACACCAGCACGGCGGCGGCCGCGCCGCAAGTCGGCGGGCAGGCCATCAGGCGCGTCATCACGCCGGGCCAAATCATCGGCGCATCCATGACTTCTTGCGGCGTCACCACCTTGCGGAACAGCGCGAGCGGATTGTTCGCCGCGTGGCGGCTGGCCTTGGCGCGGATTTTGGCGAAGGTTTCGAGCTTGGTGCCGTACTTGTTCATGTGCGACAAGCCGGCGCCACCGAAGTAACGCAGCGCGAGCGGGATCTCGGGCATACCGACCAGTTTGTCGGTGACGGCATCGAAATCGTCGAACGGGCTGGGTCGGTCGTCGAACACCGAGCCGAGCGCGCCAGGCTTCATCTGTTCGAACCCCAGCACCAGCACGCAATCCGCCGCGCCGCTGGCGACGGCCTGGCGCGCCAGGAACAGCGCGGTCGAACCGGTCGAGCAATTGTTGTTGACATTGACGATGGGGATGCCGCTCATGCCCACCGCATAGAGCGCCTTCTGGCCACTGGTCGAATCGCCATAGACGTAGCCGGCGTAGGCCTGGTCGATGTCGGCATAAGTCAGCCCCGCATCCTGCAAGGCCAGGCGGGCCGCTTCGGCGCCCATGACGTCGTAAGGGCTGCTTCCGCCCGGCTTGGCAAACGGGATCATGCCGACCCCGGACACAAACACTTTATTGCTCATAAGACAATCTCCGAATCCTTATTTTCAACCAAGCAATTGCTTTGTTATCGGCTGAAATTATAAATTGAAATCCCTTCCGCTCCCAATCTTGCGGTCAGGCATCAATTTTGCATAACAACCTGCGTACGCCCGTTCACAAAATGGGTGGACGGAAACAATATGAAAGATTCCCTGTTTGGGGGAACCGCATGCACCAAATTCTTGCAAAACGGGTTGCAAGATGGAGTCTGTGGATCACTCCTTGCAGGTATGGCAATCACCGCAACGGCGCGGAGGAAAACACCATGAACCTTAGTCAACACCAAACCACCCCGTTCGATACGCGATCCGTATCGAGCGCCCATGGCTTGTACACCCTGTCCATCGACTACGTAGGTGGCGGCTATCCTGGAGAAAAATTCCAGCGCGTGATCGAAGTGCCTTGCGACATGGCGCTCTCGTCGCTGCATGGCCTGGTCAAGCAATTGACCGGCTTTTCCGACGAGAAAATCCATGACTTCTATGTCGCTTCCAGCATACGCGGCAAGAAGCTCTGGTTCAAGCGCAACGGCGAATGGCATCAGGAAGGCGAATTGGCGTTCACCTCGTCAATCGACCAGGTCTTTTTATGCAAGACCAAGCGCAAGCTCTACTATTCCTTCGAATTCGGCGACAACTGGATCTTTGAAATCGGCCGCAAGGGCGACATCGTCGTGCCGCTGGCCGATTGCGACTATCCGCGCATCGTGCATTCGCGCGGCATGCGGCCGCTGCAGAATCGCTTGCAGTGAGTTGGGTAGGTTGGAGCTGAGCGTTAGCGAAGCCCAACGTAACTTACTGTTTTAAGCGCACGCGCAGTAACGTCGTCCGATGTTGGGCTTCGCTAACGCTCAGCGTGCGACGCCCGGCACAACCTACGAACAGTCGCCCTCAATCCGTTTTGTTATGCGGAAAACGATCCATCCGGCTCAAAACCGGAAACAGCCTGGCCCAAGTTCCGGTGACGACCAGCGTGGCGACGCCGCCGAAAACCAGCGCGCGGACCAAGCCGAACCAGCCCGCCGTGATGCCCGACTCGAACTCGCCCAACTCGTTCGATGCGCCGATGAATACCGCATTGACGGCCGACACGCGCCCGCGTATCGCATCGGGCGTGGCAAACTGGACGATGATGTGGCGAATGTAAACACTGACCATGTCGCCCGCGCCCATCAGGAACAGCGCGATCAAGGATACCGTCAGGCTGTCGGTCGTGCCCAGCACCACGGTTGCGGCGCCGAACACGGCGACGCCGCCGAACATCCAGCGCCCCACCTTGCGCGCGATCGGATGAAACGCAAGCACCACCGAAGTCAGCGCGGCGCCGATGCCTGTTGCCGTACGCAACAGGCCCAGCGCCGTCGGCCCGGCATGCAGCACGTCGCTGGCAAAGGCCGGCAATAGCGCCGTCGCGCCGCCAAACAGCACGGCAAACAGATCGAGCGACATCGCCCCCAAGACGACGGGTTGCGACCAGACGAAGCGCAGGCCCTCGAACAAAGTGTGCCAGGTGGCCGGTTCGCGCTTGGCCGTTTGGCCGGCCAGCCTTGTGCACGACATCAAGGCAATGGCGAGCATCAACAACCCGGCAACCGTGCAATACACGGCCTTGGGGCCGGCCAGGTAAATCAGGCCGCCCAGCGTGGGGCCCAGTATCACCGCGACCTGGAAACTCGATGAGCTCAAGGCCACGGCCTTGGAAAAGCTTTCGGTGGGAACCAGATGGATCAGCACCGCCTGGGTCGCCGGCATCATGAAGGCGCGCGCGCTGCCGTACAACACCAGCACGGCAAACACCGGCCACACCACAGCCGAGCCGGTCATGGTGTAGGCAAACAGGCTCAAGCTGCACAGCAGTTGCGCGGCAAAACAGGCAAGGATGATGTGACGCCGGTTAAAGACGTCAGCCACATGGCCGGCAAACAAAATCAGGCACAGAAAGGGCGCGAACTGCGCCAGGCCTATCATGCCGAGGTCGTAGACATTGCCGGTCATGGCATAGACTTGCCAGCCTATGGCCACGCTCTGCATCTGCACGGCGATGGTGCCGAGGATGCGGGCGCTGAGATAAAAACTGAAATTGCGATGCTTGAGGACGGAAAAACCGTTGGACATGCCTGGCCTGAGGGAATGACAAGGCCCGCTGGGATGCGGGCCTCTTGACCTCGAGTTTAACCGATTACGGAAGCTGCCGCAGCTGCCATCGCCACCGCATCCGCACCGGCCGGAATGCGCATCGGGGCCGATGCGTCGGTCGCAGCGCGCCATACTGCTTCGGCCACGTCGCTCGCATAGGTAACCGCGGAAGACGAATCCTGCACCGCGGCGAAAACGCTCTGCCCCAGCGCCGCATAGGGCTCGGGAAAGCCGCCTTGCATACGCGACCTGGCGTTCTCGCCGAAACGGGTTGACGGCGAGCGCCCTGGCAAGACAATGCGCACGCGCACATCGTATTGCGCAAGCTCGAGCGCGAGCGATTCGGTGAACGCGTTGACGGCGGCCTTGCTCGCCGTGTAGACCGACAGCAGCGGCAGCGGTCGCAAGGTGACGCTCGAGGTGACGTTGACCACGACGCCGGACCTGCGCAGGCGGAACTGCGGCAGCACCGCCTGTGTCATCGCGATCGTGCCGAGCGTGTTGGTCTCGAACACTTGGCGCGCGACGTCCATCGATGTGCCTTCGAGTGCATTCAACACGCCGATGCCGGCATTGTTGACCAGCACGTCGATCGGGCCGGCGGCATCGATTGCGCGGCGGATGCTTTCGGGATCGGCGACGTCGAGCGCAATCACGCGCAAGTTCTTTGAAGCAGGCAACACATCCTCACGCGAGGTGCGCATGGTGGCAACGACTTTCCAGTCGCGCTCAAGAAAGTAGCGGGCGGTTTCCAGGCCAAAGCCCGACGAACATCCGGTGATCAATATGGTTTTCATGGCAACTCCTGCTGATGATTGGCGACACCAGAACGATAGATCAATCCATCAGGACTTGCTACAATAGATCGTTCACATTTCTTTTGCAAAAGTCCTGCCGTGATTGATCCCCTTACCGAAGTCGTCATGCTGCTGCAACCGGGCGCGTCGTTCTCCAAGGTCGTCAGCGCGGCCGGTGCCTGGCGCGTGCGCCGATCCGAGCCCGGCCGGCCGTTTTATTGCCTGATCATGGAAGGCGCTTGCCGCCTGCGCAGCGATGAGCATGGCGCCATTACGCTCGAGGCGGGCGACTTCATCCTGATCCCTTCCGCCCATGGCTTCACGAACTCTTCCATCGAGCCTGAGCCGCCCGACGACCTCAACACCAAGCCGGTTCAACTGCCCAATGGCGAATTCAGGTTAGGCACCCAGGATGGTCCCGCCGAAGTGCGCATGCTGCTCGGCTATTGCGCATTCGGCTCGCCCGATGCCGCCTTGCTGGTGTCGTTGTTGCCGCAACTGGTGCACGTGCGCGGCGAGCCGAGGCTGGCGACGCTGGTGCAACTGGTGATCGATGAATCGCGCGCGCAGCGCCCTGCGCGCGATGTGATCCTGACGCGCCTCATCGAAGTCATGCTGATCGAGGCGCTGCGCTCCGGCACCGGTTCCGAGGCTTCGGCAGGCCTGGTGCGCGGCCTGGCCGATTGCCGCCTCGCCGCGGCGCTGAAGTCCATGCATGAAAACCCGTCCCATCCCTGGACCGTGGTGGAATTGGCGAAGCAGGCCGCACTGTCGCGCTCGGCCTTTTTCGAGCGTTTCAGCCGTGCCGTGGGCGTGGCGCCGATGGAATACCTGCTCACCTGGCGCATGGCCGTTGCCAAGAACCTGCTGCGGCAAAAGGAAGGCGCCATCGCGGAAATCGCCGGGCGCGTGGGCTACAGCTCGGCATCCACCTTCAGCGTTGCGTTCACACGCCATGTCGGCTTGCCGCCTGCGCGCTATGGCCGCGAACAGCACGAACAAACCGGCGCGTCGGTTCTTTGAGCATCAGCAATCCTTGGTAAACTACACCCATGCATGACGACGACTTCTTCGATCCGGAAACCGAACAGCAGGCGCGCCCCTGGATCGTGCTCAAAACAACTTACGACATCGAAGCCTGGATCGAGCAAGCCAACCGGCGTCTGCAACGACTGGTGGGCGACACCCCGTCGCGCGAGACAAGCCGGGGCCAGGGCATCTGCTTCAGCCTGGTTCATGGCGGCGAGATGTATACCCATTCGTCACCCGAGGGCGAGCTGTGGCTGGATTTGAGCGAAGACGCTGCCTGGATCAAGCCGGTGGTCGCGGCCGTGGCCGGCGGTGACGAACCGCCAGGCGCAGTCTGGCGCCTGCCGGGCGAAGCGCTGACCGAATTGCTGTATGGCTTGAATAGCCTGATCGCCGCCAGCCGCATCGTGCTGCAGCACGACTTCCGTATCAAAAAGCGCTTTTGACCCCTGACGCCAGCTGCCACAACAGGCTCGCGCCCAACACAGTCAACACGCAAGCCGTGAAGCGATTGATCGCGGGCTTGGCGTGGCGATAGGCGCGTTGCAGCCGCGCGCCGGAAAACCAGTTCGCCAGCGCCAGATGCCAAATCGACGAGGTGGCACAAATGCCCAGCACGCCGGCGCAAATCAGGAACGCAGAGCTGCCCGGTGGAATCATCGAGGCGAAGATGGTGGCGAAGAACACCAGCGCCTTGGGATTGGAGAGATTGGTCGCCAGGCCAAACCAGTAGGCCTGGCCCAGGCTGCCATCGCTACGGGCATCGGCGTCGCCCAATGCAGCCCCGGCTTGACGCCAGGTCCTCGCCGCCATGAATAGCAAGTAGGTTCCGCCTGCCAATTGCACGGCATGCTGAAAACCGGGCCAGTGCGCCACGAGCATGCCCATGCCGGTTGCGGCAAAGGCCGCCAGGATAGTGCTGGCGCTGGACACGCCCAAGGCTGTGTATATCGCATGACGCCGGCTTTGGGTGGCTGCGGTTTGCGTGACGACGAGGAAATTGGGTCCCGGGCTGACCAGAATCGGAACATAGATCCCCAGCAGGCTGGCAAGCACGATCACGGTCGATGACATGGCGCATTCAATACAAATTGATGATGGAAAAATTATGCCTTGCATGACAGGCCATCCATCACCGAAAAAACAGATAGTTCATACCGATCCATGATAAATTTCGATGGACCATGGAAAAACTCAAACTCGGCCAATTGGAGATGTTGATAGCTGCGGTTGACGCCGGCAGCTTCAGCGCCGCGGCGGTGGAACTGGGCTGCACGCAGTCGCGCATCAGTCATGCCATCGGCGAACTGGAACGCATCGTGGGCGTGCGCCTGCTGGAACGCTCGCGCAGCGGCTGCATGCCCACCGACGCCGGGTATCACGTGCTGATCAAGGCACGCCAGATGCTGCGCCTGGCGGGCAGCCTGACGCAATCGGTCGCTGAGGAAGCCGTCGCCAGCGGCCATGTGCGCATCGCCTGCTTTCGCAGCGCCGGTGTGCATTTGCTGCCGCACGTGCTGGAAGCCCTGGCCGAGTCGCATCCCGGCATACGCGTCGACGTCAACGACGGCTGCGCGGACTATGAAGACATTCTGGCCGCCGTCAAGCAAGGCATGGCCGAAATCGGCATCACGCGTGAAGACCCGTCTTCCGGACTGGAATCGACCCCACTCGGCCACGACAACTATATCTTGGTGCTGCCCACGGGCTTGCGTATCGCCGAGCCTTTCGACTGGCGCCAGTTGTCCAGGCTGCCTTTCATTCAGTCGCAGAACGCCGGTTCGGCGTGGATCGTCGAGCAATGCCGCGCCGCCGGGTTACCCTTGAAAGCGGCGCGCAGGCTGGCCAGCGATAGCGGGATCACTGCCCTGATTGCGCGCGGCCTCGGCTTTTCCATCCTGCCGCACCTGGCCATCTTCCCCGCGCCGCCCGGCATCCGGATCGCCGCGCTGCCGATTGAAGCCAAGCGTCCGATTGCGCTGGTCACGACGGCGGACAATGCGCGCAGCAAGCCCGTGCGCATCGTGTTGCGCCACTTGCGCGACAAGGCCGGGTTGCGCAAGACCGATGCGTATCGCGCGGGCGCGATCCATCTTCCTTAGCGCAGGCGCGATAAGCCTTCCCTAGCGCAGGCGCGATCCGCCTTCCCTAGCGCTGGCGCGATCAGGTTTGATTCGCCTGCTCCTGCCGCGATTTCCAGATCGGCAGGAATTCTTCCTGCACCTTGCGGTAGCTGCGCCTGTCCTGGGCCCGTTCCCAATATGCCGCCAGGTTCTTGTACTGGGCAAAGGGCACGAGGTGCTCAAGGTAGAACAGGCTGGGAATCAGCGCGCAATCGGCCATGCTGAAATCCTTGCCGCATATCCAGTGTCCCGCTTCGAGCTTGCCGTCGAGGGCGGTGTAGGAAATTGGCAGGTACTTGCGCGCACGCTCAAGGTCTTCGGGCAGGTAATTCCGGATCTTCATCTTGTCGAACAAAATCTTGACCGCCGGCTCGTTGACGTAGAGGTCGGCCATGCGGTCGTGGAAGCGCACCTGGCGCGCTTCGACGTCGCCTTCGGGAATCAGGCGGGTCCCTGTGGCGACATGATTTTCCAGGTATTCGACAATGATGGTCGATTCCGGCACCATGCGCCCGTCGTCGGCGATCAACAGCGGCACCTTGCCGATCGGGTAGACCTTCTCATAGGCGGCACGCGCTTCGGGATCGCTCAACCACACGACTTCACGCTCGAACTCCACGCCTTTTTCGTACAGCGCGATCAAGGCCTTTTGCGAAAAAGTGGATAAGGGATTGTAATAGAGCTTCATGCTGCGACTCCTTCCTTGGCAAGAAATTTGACGAGATTGTCGAGGCAACCGGTCCAGCCCTCGTTGTGCTTGTCGCGCATGTCGGCGTTAGGGAATTGGCGGTGCGTCAGTTGCAGTTCGCTTTCGCCGTCATGTGCGGTGAAACGCAGTTCGAGCTCGGTGCGCACCTGGCTCTCTTCCCATTGCCAGGTCATGCGCAACAGCGCATTTTCTGCGATCTCGAGGTATTCGCCCATGGCGGCGAACCTCGTACCGTCGGGATTCTGCATCACGATGCGGTAGCTGCCGCCAACGCGAAAATCGACCTGGGCTTCGGCCACGGTTTTTGTGCCGGGCGCCTGCCATTGGCGCATTTGCGCCGGATCGCACCAGGCGCGATAGAGTTTTGCCACAGGCGCAGCGAAGCGGCGCCGTATCGTCAATTCATTCATTTCCGCTTTCCTTTCGTGTCTACATCGGTTTCGACTTCGATCATTTCTCCCAGCGCATCAAGCCGCTGGTTCCAGAAATTGCGATATATGGCGACCCAATCGAGCGCCTGCGCCAGCGATTCCGGCGCCAGCGTGCAGTAGTGCTTGCGCCCATCCACGCGGCGGTGCACGATGCCGGCCGCTTCCAGCACCTTCAAATGCTTCGAGACCGCCACCAGCGACATCGCAAACGGCTCGGCCAGTTCGCCTATCGTCTTCTCGCCCTCCGCCAGCGCATGCACCAGGCGGCGCCGTGTGGCGTCGGACAGGGCGGCAAACACGCGGTCGAGCTCTTCATCCCTGCGTTGCGTCTTTTGTTTAACCATGTGGTTAACAATACGCGTAAAATGCCGGTATGTAAACCACTTGGTTAAATAATTTTTGCATGTGAAACGGGCGCCCGCAGGCGCCCGAAAAAGACAGGATTGCCGGAATTCAACCCGTCATTCAGGCGGGTACATGAAACGGCGCGACCACGGCAGATGTGCGCTGTCGTGCCCTGCCTTGGCGCAGACAACCTGGTAGAGCGATATCCAGTCTTGCTGGAAGGCATATTGACAGCCGGCCAGATAGACGCGCCAGATGCGGTAACGCCGGTCGTCCACGGTGGACTTGATGGCGGTGCTATTGGCCTCGTAATTGTCAACCCAGGTGCCGCAAGTTTTGGCATAGTGGCGCCGCAGATTTTCCACGTCCATCACCTCAAGGCCGCCTTCCTGCATGGAACGCAGGGCAACGCTCAAGTGCGGCAATTCGCCATGTGGAAAGATGTATTTGTCGACGAATTCACCAGTGCCGTAAGGGCTGTCGCCGCTATTGACATCGGTGCTGGTGATGCCGTGATTCATGACCACGCCGCCTTCGGCAAGCAAGCTGTTGATCTTGGAAAAATAGCTTGGCAAGTTCTTCAAGCCGACGTGCTCGAACATGCCGACACTGGTGATGCGGTCGAAGCTGCCTTGCACGTCGCGGTAATCCTGCAGGCGGATTTCGATTTGGTCTTCCAGACCGGCTTCCTTGACGCGCTGCCGAGCCAGTTCCACCTGGCGCTCGGAGAGCGTGACGCCGACGCATTTTGCGCCGAATTTGCTCGCCGCACGAATGGCGAGCGCACCCCAGCCGCAACCGATATCAAGCAAGGTGTCGCCGGGCCGGACCCGGATCTTGGTCAGGATATGATCGATCTTCTTCAGTTGCGCGTCGTCCAGCGTCTCGTCGCCGTTTTCAAAATAGGCGCAGGAATACACCATGTTCCTGTCGAGCCAGAGACTGTAGAACTCGTTGGACACGTCGTAGTGATACTGGATTGCTTCGGCGTCGTCTTTCTTGGCATGGCTGAAACTGCGCGCGACACGCGCAAACTTGCCTTCGAGCTTGAGCGTACGCGCCGCCAGCGCATTGGCGATGGCGATCACCGCCCTGGCCTTGCCCTCCACTTCGATCTTGCCATTGACGTAAGCATCGCCGAGGTTCGATAGCGAGGGCTGAAAGAAATACTTGAGGGCGGAGACATGCGGAATGCGCACGATAACCTGCGGCTTGTCCTTGCCGAATTGCAAGCTCTTGCCATTCCATAGATCTAGCTGCAAAGGCAGCGCCGATTGGCTGCGCACTTGTTCAACCCAGCTGTCCAGCCGTCGTTCCCAAAACATGGATCACCTCGTCAAAGTGGATATTGGAAATACGGGGCACTTCGAACCGATGAAAACGCGCCGCCAATCCAGTTGCCATGCCCGCTTTTAATCAACTATAAGACAAAATGGAAATTCGTTAGTTTCCTAACTTTTTTCTTTCCTTTGCGCAAAATTCCACAATACAAAACGAGGCATGTTGAACCTTTGCTGTTGTCCCCAGTCAACATGTGCTGGAGCAATCAATCCGTGAGCCTAGCTGCGCTACAATCAGGTCACTCCCATGCAAACCGCACCGATCACCCTGTCTTGGCCCATGAGGCCGGCGCCGCCGCTGAATCGGGTCAATATCGTTGTTGGCTTGACTGTCTCCCTATTGCTGCATCTGCTGTTGGCGGCATGGTCGTGGCAGCATCGCGTGGCACGTTTGCACCTTCCCGAAACCACCAGCATTGCAGTACACCTTGTGCCCCTTGTCCCGCCGCGTCCGATACCAGTGCCGCCACCGCGTGAACCAGTCAGGCAGCAACAAGAAACAAGCGCGCGGGGAGTAACGAAAGCCAAACCGCGCGCAGTCGTGACGGCGCCTCAAGCACCGCGCGAGATGCCGGCGCCGGCGATCCCACCCAACCCGGCGGCGCCGCAAGAAAAGCACCTGGATATGAACGCGATCTATGGCAGCGTCAAATCGGCCGTGGCCGCAGTCGACCGGGAAAATGCCGAGACCCCGACCGGACAGCTCGCCGCCAAGCCGCTCTATCCGCCCGAACCGGGCAACAAGATAGGGAAAATGATTGATGGCACGACCCGGCCCGATTGCAAGGAACAGGTCGAAGGCATGGGCCTGCTCACGCCGCTCGCTGCGCTGGCGACGTTGCTGGACAAGAAAGACAGCGGTTGCAAGTGGCGCTGAACGCCGCCGCGCGACACGGCAAGTTCAATCGAACCTGGGCTGCATGCTGCGGATGACGCCGTCCTTTTCCATTTGCTCATAGGCGGCACGCAGACGGCGCACAACCTCGGGCGAGGTACTCTTGCTGGCGGCGACATAGTATTCGCCCTGGTCGACCAGGGTAATCGAGCGTTGCAGCCGGCCGGCTTTGACTCCAGCCTTCTGCAGCAGGTAGCCGACGGTGTAATCGCTGCCGGTGATGAAATCGATGCGCCCTGCAAGCAGCTTGTTCAGGCTCGCCACGTCCGACGGCGACAGGTCGAGATTCCTGTCGTAAGAAAAGCCGAATCCAAGCAAGAGCTTTTCTGCCGCATCCTCACGATTGACGCTGATCCAATACTTCTTGGCCTCGTCGATGCTTTCGACCTGGATATCCTTGCGCGAAGCGAGTTTGTAGAGATACAGCCTGCGCTTGCCCAGCGTGCCTATCCATTGGAACGCGTTTTCGCGCTCGGGCGTGCGTGCCAAGGTAAAAATGACGACGTTGGGCAGCGTCTGCGCCAGCTTGTAGCTGCGGCTCCAGGGATAGCTGTTCAGCTCGTAGGACAAGCCGGCCCGGCGCAGCATTTCCTCGACCACGCGCGTCGAGTACCCCGTTACCTTGCCGTTTTCAGTGTAGTTGAACGGCGCGAACTCCTCGGTGACGGCCTGAATTTTTTCCTGTGCCTGAGCATGCAGGCTCAGCATGCATAAAAACCCGGCCAGAATGGCGAAACACCCCCTCATTGCGCCCCCTGAAAATTGGCAGCGCGGTGATACACTGCGCCCTGTCCTCCACACCTTACACTGGAAGCCGGCCATGACACAACAGCAAATTGTCTATCTCGTGCTCGTTCCCTTCATTGTCTGGCGCTTGTACTCGCGCATGCGCAAGCTGATCGCGCGGCAGGAAGCGCGGCCGGGCCGGCTGTGGTTTTCCGTCATCCTGTTCCCCCTGCTGTTGCTGCTGATTGCCTGGGCCAGCCGCGAAGATGCGATTGCGCTGGAAAGCCTGGCCGGGGGCGCCGTTTGCGGTGCCGCCCTTGCGTATTTCGGGATCAAATTGACACGCTTTGAGATCGTCGACGGCAAACTGTTCTATCAGCCGAACACTTACATCGGCATGGGATTGATGATGCTCTTCATCACCCGCATGGCCTATCGATTCAGCACCATGCCGCTTGCGGCAAACATGCAGCAAGGCGCGGCCGGCGATACGGCGATGCAACGCCTGGCATCAAGCCCGCTGACGCTGTTCATCATGGGCATGGTGTTCTGCTACTATGCCCCGTATTCGGCAGCAATCCTGCTACGCCGCGCCAAGCTCGGCAAGCCGGCAGCCGCCGAAAACAATCGTCAACAATAGGGAGGCCAACTCCCGATAACAATGAGAGTCCTCATGAGACAACACCCTGACTTCAAAACCCTGGCCTTGGCCGCCATGCTGGCTTGCGCCTCAATTGCCGTCCGCGCGGCCGACGAACCGGCAAAGCCCGCCAAGCGCCCAAGCGTTTCCGACATCGTCAAAGCATCGAAACCGTCGGATTGGCGCGAGCTCGATCCGCAAAACACGATCTACGTCGAACTGCCCGCCGGCCGCATCGTGATCGAACTGGCGCCGCTGTATGCCCCCAACACCGTCGCCAACATCAAGGCCCTGGTCCACGAAAACTATTTCGACGGCTTGATGGTCATGCGCGCGCAGGACAATTACGTTGCGCAATGGGGTGACCCGACGGAAAAGAAAGAAATCAAGACCGCCAAGAAGACCGTCAAGGCCGAATTCGATACGGCGATCACAAGCAGCATCCCCTTCACCGCCCTGCCCGACCCCGACACCTATGCTGCGCAAACGGGCCATTCCAATGGCCTGCCGGCCGCGCGCGACCCCAAGATCGGCCGCACCTGGCTCACGCATTGCTACGGCATGGTCGGCGTGGGACGCGACAACGACGCCGACAGCGGCGCCGGTACCGACCTCTACGTGGTGATCGGCCATGCGCCGCGTGCGCTCGACCGCAACGTGACGCTGGTGGGCCGCGTGATGCAAGGCATCGAACTGCTGTCCACGCTGCCGCGCGGCACGGGACAACTGGGTTTCTACGAGAAGCCGGAACAGATGGTGCCGATCAAGACGATACGCCTGGCGGCCGACGTCCCGGAAGCGGAGCGCAGCCATCTCGAAATCCTGCGCACCGACACGCCGACCTTTCACGCCGTGGTCGATGCGGCACGCTTCCGCGGCGGCGACTGGTTCAAGAATTCGCCGGACCATATCGAGGTGTGCAATGTGCAGGTGCCGGTGCGCAAGAAGGATGAGGCGGCAGCGGCGAAATAAACAGAAATAGACAGCGTAGCCGTCCCGCCACGTGTGGCGGGACGGCGGCAGGCAGGTCTGAAATCGTAGCGAGCGGCCCGAAATCGGGCCGCGCACCAGATTTGCAGACGTGCCAAGTATAAAAAAGGCCGGACCAAGGTGGGTAACCTATCCGGCCAAGGCTATTCCCAAGGAGAGAAATAGCGAAGCACGGCCTTACGATCCCGACTGCGGATCGTTGCGCAAACACCGTGACTCAATCAACCGATGTTTGCGCAACGACCCGCCGCAAAAAAATCCGAGTATGCGGCGAGTATTCTTACCTTTCAGCTTACCCTTCATGCGCGCGGATTTTCCTGCTGCGCCAACTCGGCCCGGTACTGTGCCTTTTCCAGCGTGCTCATGCGCTTGGCCGTGATGACGACGGTTTGCGGGACTTGCGCCGCCGGAGCCGCTTGCAGGGCGGCGTGCGAGTGATTGGTCAGCATCAGCACACTGGAACACACCATGCCGCACACCAGTGCCAACCAGAGCTTGCTGCCGCGTCCGCTGTTTTCCGAGGCGTATTTTGTGATTTTCATGTCGCTTCCTTTCATGGTCTTGCTTGTTCGATGGCTTCACTTTATTCATGACGCGAATGAAATGCCATGAGCAGGCGACGAAATGCATTTTTCGTCGGATAGCCCGTCGAAATGCCGGATTGACCGGTTCGCAATGAAGACGAAAGGGATAAAATGAGTAAAAATCAACATAAAAACGCAAAGGGAGCCGCCCAGTGCCTAGCCTGACGCCATCAGATCAAGAATCCTCGCCACACTCCTACGATCCCCAAATCGGCTTCCCGGTACAGGAACACCATCGGCGCGAACCCTTGACCGTGTTGGCCCTGGTGCTCTTGATCCTCGGTTTGCCCATCGTGGTCTGGCTCGATCTGGTCAATCTGACCGACGCCAGTCTGAAACGCCAGGCCAACGACCTGAATGCCATGATCACCGCCATTCGCGGCTATTACGGCAGTGAAGTGGTCGACCGCGTGCTATCGGCCCATTCCACCACCCAGGTCGCACCGAATTACCAGGACATCCCCGGCGCCATTCCGCTGCCGGCCACGCTGTCGCTGGAACTGGGCAGGGTGATCGGCGAGAAGCAACCCAACATCAGCTATCGCTTCGTCTCGGACTTTCCCTTCCGCAACCGTTCGCCCCACGTGCTCGACGATTTCGAAACGCACGCCCTGGCTTCGTTGCGGCAAAACCCGATTCAGGCGCCGATATACCAGTCCAGCAACGGCCTGCGCAGCCAGGTCAGGCTGGTGTCGCCCATCATCATGGGCAGCGCCTGCGTAAGCTGCCACAACAGCCACCCCGACAGCCCCAAGACCGACTGGAAGGTGGGCGACGTGCGCGGCATCCAGGAATTGATCGTCACGCAGCCGGTGTCGCTCGATCTCAACTCATTCTTCTACATCTTCTGTTACTTGATTGTCGCTTCGGTCGCCGGTGTCGCCTTCGTCATGATGCAGAACCGGCGCAACGACACGATACGCCAGATCAATCACAAGCTGCGCGGCGCCAACGACTTCCTGGCCACGATATCGCGCAAGCTGGCCAGCTACCTCGCGCCGCAGATCTACAAGAGCATCTTCAGCGGTGCGATGGATGTGGCGATCCAGACCAAGCGCAAGAAACTGACGATCTTCTTTTCCGACATCAAGGATTTCACCGCGCTGACCGAAAAGCTCCAGCCGGAAGAAATCACGGCGCTGATCAACGAATATTTCACCGAAATGTCAGGCATTGCCCTGCGCCACGGCGGCACGATAGACAAGTTCGTGGGCGACGCCATCCTGGTGTTTTTCGGCGACCCCGAATCGGGCGGCGAAGTGGCTGACGCGCAAGCCTGCCTGCGCATGGCCATCGACATGCAGCATCGCCTTTCCGTCTTGAATGTGAAATGGCGCCAGCAAGGCGTGGAAGAGCCGTTCCGCGTGCGCATGGGCATCAATACCGGTTTCTGCAACGTGGGCAACTTCGGCAGCGCCGACCGCATGGACTACACCATTCTCGGCGCCGAAGCCAACCTGGCCGCGCGGCTGCAATCGATCGCCCAGGGCGGCGGCATCGTGGTCAGCTACGAAACCTATGCGCTGGTGCGCGACATCGTCTCCGCGCACGCGCTCTCGCCCACTTCCATGAAGGGCATCAGCCGCGAAATCGTGCCCTACGCCATCGACGGCCTGCTCGACGCCGGCGGCAGCGTGGTGCAGGTATTTGCCGAACACGCCACCGGACTCGATCTCTATCTCGACCTCGGGCGCATCGACGCGGCACAGGCGCGCACGCTCAAGTCGGTGTTGCAAAAAGCGATGGATGCGCTAGACCAGCAAACGCCGCTTGAAGACGGCAGCGCCGGCGGCTAATGAGGTAGACTATGCGCATGTTGCGTCGATACTGCGTCCTGCTGTTTGCATTTTTCCTCGCAGCCGCCCCCTTGCTCGGGCTGGCTGCACAGGAAGCGCCTGCCTGCGCACATTGCCAGACCGCCGGCACCACGCATGACGGGCATTGCCATCATCACATTGCGAGTATCGAGAAGTGCCATCAATGCGCGGGCTGCGCCGCATGTGCTTTCATGCCCGGCATCCAGACCGGCTCCGGCCCAATTGTGCAGCAACGCTCCGATACGGTGCGTATCGGCTACCGTCCGGCACACTTCTACCGCCTGAACTCCCCGCCGCTCGACCGGCCGCCATCGGCTATCCCAGCCTGAGCCAGTGCCGGCCATTCGCTGGCTTATGTTCAATACCGCGCCCGCCGCGGCAATGCTGGAGAAGCAAGTGAAAACCCATTTTCTCGCCAGGCGCCTGCCGTTGGCGTTTTGTGCCGCCACGGCAGCCTTTGCGCTGGGCGGCTGCAGCGGTATGGCAAGGCAGGACCAGGGCATCGCCCAACTAGTTGAAAGCCGCACCGGCACGCGGCCGCCTGTTGCCCCGGATGCCACGGCGCGGCAAGCACTACGGCAGGATATTGCCGCATTGACCGCGCATCCGCTCGACGCCGATACCGCCGTGCACATCGCCCTGCTCAACAATCCCTCGATGCTGGCGAGCTACGACGAAGCCGGCGTCGCCGCAGCCGATCTGGAGCAAGCCGGTCGTTTGCAAAATCCGGAATTCTCGTTCAAACGCACGCACGGCGACGGCCAGACCTTCATCGAACGCGGCCTCACCGTCAACCTGCTCGATGTGTTGACTATCCCGCTGGCCAAACGCATGGAACAGCGCCGCTACGAAGCAACGCGGCTGGACATCGCACAAAGCGCCGTGACGCTGGCCGCACAGACGCGCACCGCCTACTTCGAAGCTGTCGCGGCAAAGCAGGCGGCACGCTATATGGGAGACGCGGCCGCAGCAGCCGACGCGAGCCGCGACCTGGCGCGCCGCATGGCCGCCGCCGGCAACTGGAGCCGTCTCGATCAAGCCAGGCAGGAAGCCTTCGACGCCGCCACAACCAACGATGCGGCACGCGCCGCAAACACGGCGCAGGTGACGGCGCAAAAGCTGGCGCGGCTGTTGGGCCTGGACGACGGTGCCGCACTGCACTTCCCCGACACCTTGCCGCCATTGCCCGAGTTGCCCGGCGACGATATCGTCTCGATCGATACGGCCATACAATCCCGGCTCGACGTCCAGGCCGCGCAACAACGCAGCGCCTGGAAAGCGTCAGACCTCGGCCTGACGCGCGCCACGCGCTTCGTGCAAGTGTTGGACCTCGGCGCGGTGCAAAACCGTAACGAAGGCGCCGCGCGCGCGCCGGGCTACGAAATCAACATCAGCGTGCCGCTCTTCGATTGGGGCGACGCAAAAACCCAAAGAGCCGAGGCACTCTATCTTCAATCCGCCGACAGCCTGGCCGCCACGGTGCAGGATGCCGCAAGCGACATCCGCATTGCGCGGGCGAACCGGCAGCACAGCTATGAATTGGCGAAACGCTATCGCGACGACATCATCCCGCTGCGTCGCCGGATCGCCGACGAAACCCTGCTGCGCTACAACGGCATGTTGATCGGCGTGTTCGAGCTGTTGAACGATGCTCGCGCACAAATCGCCGACACGCTGGGCGCCATCGACGCGCAAAAGGATTACTGGATTGCCGACGCCGCCCTGCAGAACGCATGCGGCGGACTCTCGCCGAACAAGGACACGCCATGACCAACCGCAGACATTTTCTTTCATCGTCCGCCGCCGGCCTGATCGGCGCCGCGCTCGTCTCGCGCGCCGGCGCGGCCAGCCTGCCTGAAGCGCCCACGCGCGACCACGCCGCAACGAGCACTCCCTCGCTTCCGCCGTCCGGCCGGCCGTTTCATCCTGTCGTCACGCTCAACGGCTGGTCGCTGCCCTGGCGCATGAACCACGGCGTCAAGGAATTCCACCTCGTCGCCGAACCGGTGGTGCGCGAAATCGCGCCCGGCATGCAGGCCAAGCTCTGGGGCTACAACGGGCAAAGTCCGGGGCCGACCATCGAAGTCGTCGAAGGCGACCGCGTGCGCATCTTCGTCACCAACAAATTGCCCGAGGCAACCAGCATCCACTGGCACGGCCAGCGCCTGCCCAACGGCATGGATGGCGTCTCCGGCCTGACCCAGCCGGCCATCCCCACCGGCAAGACTTACGTCTATGAATTCGTCGCGCAGCGCGCCGGCACATTCATGTACCATCCGCACGCCGACGACATGATGCAAATGGCAATGGGCATGATGGGGTTCTGGGTCACGCACCCGCGCGACCCGGCCGAGCATCAGGTCGAGCGCGACTATGTGATGCTGTTGAATGCCTACGACATCGATCCCGGCAGCTTCACGCCCCGCGTCAACACCATGCTCGACTTCAATCTCTGGACCGTCAATTCGCGCGCCTATCCCGGCATCGACCCCATGGTTGCAGCCGGGGGCGACCGCGTGCGCATCCGCGTCGGCAACCTGACCATGACCAACCACCCGATGCACCTGCATGGCCATTCCTTCGAAGTGAGCGGCACCGACGGCGGCTGGGTGCCCAAGAGTGCGCGCTGGCCTGAGGTATCGGTCGATATCGCGGTCGGCCAGATGCGCGCGCTTGAATTCATCGCCGATGCCCCGGGCGACTGGACCTTCCATTGCCACAAGGCCCATCACACCATGGGACCGATGGGCCACCAGGTGCCGACCATGACAGGCGTGGACCAAAGTGCGGCAGTGGAAAAAATCAATCGCCTCATTCCCGGCTACATGAGCATGGGCGAACACGGCATGGACGACATGGCCGCCATGCACATGGCGTTGCCGGCAAACACGCTGCCGATGATGGCCGGCAGCGGGCCATTCGGCCCGATCGGCATGGGCGGCATGTTCACTACGCTAAAGGTGCGCGAAGGATTGGCGCCACATGACTACCGCGATCCGGGCTGGTACCGGCAACCGCAGGGAACGTCGGCGTATCTGTGGGAAGGCGATGCGCCCGATGCCGTGCGCGCCGCAACACAGGACCTTAGCGAAGCGCAAGCACCGTTGACAGTGCGCAAGCCGACGTCACATCAACACTAAGACAATTATTTGCTATCATAGGTCCCCTCAAAGCCAACTGGCGATGCATAAACAATAATCATGACCGTCCGGACCCATAGCCTGCAGCATGCGAACGCGCCCCGCGCGCGGTCGCTCGCGCCCTGGCGGTTCTGGACGACCATCGTCACCATCGCGGCGTTCCTGAGCCTGCTGCTCACGGTATCGAGCCACCAGCATTTGACGCAGGCCGAAGACCAGGATTGCGCGATTTGCAGCGTCGTTTCGCACAAGCTCAGCGATCCGCCCAAGGTGGTGTTGCCCAAGCTGGTCCTGGTATTACTCAACTTTACCCCCTTCCTGGCGTTTGCCGCGTGCAAGCCCCACGTTTCACCTTCCCTGCTGCCGCCGTCCTGCGGCCCGCCTGCGCGCGCCTGATCCGCTTCGCCAGTACGCAGACTCGCGTGCTTCCCGAACTCGCATAGCCGAACGGCGGTGATCCCGCCGTTCCCGGTCCGCCTGCTCCATATCGGCGGACCCGCAAACCATTGAGGATTTTTATGTCGCGCATTCCCGCATTGCGCAAGCTGCCATTGATCATGGCCGGCTTGTTCGCCGCATCGTCAGCTTTCGCTGCACCGTTGCAAACCGAAGTTCGAGATGCCCAGGGCCAGTTGATGCCCAACACAACGGTCTGGGTCGTCACCCCGGCCGGTGCCGAAGTCGCCAAGAGCACTACCGATGCCAAAGGCATCGCCCATTTTGCCAACATCGCGCCGGGTCACTACCTGGTCGAAATTCGCGGCTATCGCGGCCTGGCGCTAAGCAAGGAAGTCGATGTTTCCGGCAACGCCGTCATTGCGGTATCGATCGCCATGGACGCGCCTCCGGCTGCGCCCGCTACGCCGGCCGCGCCTGGTGCTACCGTCAAAACGCAACCCAAGAGCAATGCCAAGCCGGCTGCCGCACCAGCAGCGGCAACGGCCAATGCCACGGCCGACGCCAACGCCGCGCCGCCCGAGCCGCAAACCATCGCCCCGATCGAAATCACCACCACCAAGCTCAGGAGCGAACGCGCCGATCTGTCTCCCAAGGTCGGCACCACGGTGTACACGGTCGACATGCGCATGATAGAAAGCATGGGCCAGGGCAGCGACACGCCTTTCGACGACGTACTCATGCGCCTGCCCGGCGTTGATCAAGACTCGAAAGCCTCCGGCAGCATTCACGTGCGCGATGACCACGGCAATGTGCAATACCGTATCGACGGCGTGCAACTGCCTGAAAGCATCACCGGCTTCGGCCAATCGATCGACACCCGCTTCGTCCAGCAAGTCGACTTCCTGACAGGCGCCTTGCCCGCCCAATACGGTTTGCGCACGGCGGGCATCGTCGACGTGACCACCAAGGAAGGCGATGTCGCCCCGGGCGGGCGCATCGGCATCCTGGTCGGCAGCCGCGGTTACTACGAGCCAAGCGCGGAATTCTTCGGCAGCGAGGGCAACTTCAGCTACTACCTTTCGGGCAGCTATCTGAGGAACAACCTCGGCATCGAAGACCCCTTGCCGACCAACGATGCCCTGCACGACAAGACGCGGCAAAGCAAATCCTTCGGCAGCCTGTCGTATTATCTCGATCGCGATACGCGCGTCGGCCTGTTGTTCGGCACTTATAGCGGGTTCTTCCAGATTCCCGACAATCCGAATCAGTCGCCGCAATTCACGCTGGACGGCTTGAGCAACGTCAACACGGGCTATAGCGCGATTCCCTCATCGCAGATCAACGAAACCCAGAGCGAGGTCAACCGCTTCTTCGTGCTGTCCTACCAAAAGAGCCTGGGCGACCTGAACTTCCAGGGATCGTTCTTCCATCAATATTCCGACCTGCATTTCACGCCCGACCCGATCGCCGACATGATCTACCTCGGCACATCGTCGGACACGATGCGCTCGAACACTGCCAACGGCCTGCAATTCGACGCCAGCTACAAGCTCACCCCCGATCATACGGTGCGTTCCGGCTTGGTCCTGACGCATCAAACCACGCAAAGCGACAATACGGTCGGCGTATTCAACATCGATGCCGCAGGAAATGTTGCCACCACGCCCTCCACCATCGTCGACAATTCGGGCAAGATCGGCGCCATAGAAAGCCTGTACCTGCAGGACGAATGGCATGTCATCGAGCCTTTGACGGTCAACTACGGCCTGCGTTACGATCACGTCGATGCATTCATCCGCGAACAGCAGTGGAGTCCGCGCCTGAACGTCGCCTGGAAGGCCAGCGACACGACCTCGGTGCACGCCGGCTATTCGCGCTACTTCACGCCGCCGCCGCAGGAACTGGCCGCGCAAAGCAGTATCAGCCTTTACGCCAACACCACCAACGCACCGGCGGTGCAGACATCGGACCCGGTACGCGCCGAGCGCACCAACTATTTTGATTTCGGCGTAAGCCAAAAGGTCGGCGCCAACCTGACCCTAAATGCCGATGCCTACTACAAGAAAATCACCAACCTGATCGACGAAGGGCAATTCGGCCAGGCCCTGATCCTTTCGCCGTTCAACTACCAGTTCGGCTACGCCAAGGGGCTGGAGTTGTCGAGCATCTACAGCACCAAGTCCTATGGCGGATTCTTCAACGTCTCCCTGCAAAAAGCGCAAGGCCAGCACATCATCTCGGGCCAGTCGCTTTTCGGCCCGGATGAACTGGCCTATATTGCCAACCACTACATCTACCTCGATCACGACCAGAAGCTGACCATTTCGGGCGGCGTGCACTACAATTTCGGCGAATCGCAAGTCAGCACCGACTTCATCTATGGCAGCGGCTTGCGCAAGACGCCTGACGGCGGCGCACCTAACTCCAGCGAATTGCCGGGCTACACCAGTGTCAACGCCTCACTCACGCATACCTGGAAAAACACCGGCTTCGGCAACATAGAAGGCCGGCTCGCCGTCGTGAACCTGTTCAACAGGGCCTACATGCTGCGTGATGGAACGGGCGTAGGCGTGGGCGCACCGCAGTACGGCGCGGCACGCACGCTCTACGCCGGAATCTCGACGAGCTTCTGATAGACGCGCGGGTATCCAACAACACCGGATGCCCGCGCTACAATCCCGAAGTCGTCGACTCCACTCCTTTGCATGGCACACTCCTACCGAGGCAAACACAATTGGCGATCCCGCCACATCGGCGAGCGCGTATTGGATGTCGCGTTGCTCGGCGGTGTGGTCGCTGCCATCACCTATCGCTTGGGCCTGCACGGTAGGCTTGGCGTGACACGTTACGAATGCAGGTTGCCGCAAGAACGCAGCCTGTCCCAGCCGCTCACTATCGCCTTCGCTTCGGATTTTCATGCGGGGCCGACCACCCATCCCGCAATATTCGGCGAACTGTTTCGCGCCATCGGCCAGGAACAACCCGATCTGCTGCTGTTGGGCGGCGATTTCGTCTCCTACAAGGCGGAATACGTCCTTGCCTTCACGGATGAACTGGCCGCCTGTTCGCCGCCACTGGGAAAATTTGCCGTATTCGGCAATCACGATCTCTGGGCCGACGACAAGCGCCTGAGCGCCCTGCTGGAACAAGCAGGCGTCACACTTCTGATCAATCGCAACCTTCCGCTGCCAACGCCATTCGACACGATATCGCTATGCGGCATCGACGATCCCTGGACCGGCGAACCCGACGTAGCTGCAGCATTTCACGAAGCACAGGCGACACGCATCTTCCTGACGCACGCGCCGGACGGCCTGCTCTGGACGCAAGACCGCCAATTCGACCTCGCCTTCGCCGGCCATACGCACGGCGGGCAAATCGTCCCGCCGGGAGGCAAACCCGTAGTCCTGCCCCACGGCCCGCTGAGCCTCCAATACCCCTATGGCCGCTTCGATCTTGCGCAACATTCAGCCCTGATCGTCAGCCGCGGCGTGGGATGCAGCACGCTGCCGGTGCGCATCAACGCGGATCCGGAATTGGTGATCGTTCGCCTGCAATAGCCGTCAGCGCACAAACATCCAAACTGTCAACACCACGCCAACCGCCACCACGAAGCCGCGCAAGACCTTTTCCGGCAGGCGGTGCATCAGCATCCCGCCGAGCATGCTGCCGGCCAGGGCGCCGATGCCCAGCGCGAGCACGGCGGGCCAATCGACCTGGCTGGAAAAAGCGAAGATGGCGACCGCCGAGGCATTCATCGCCATCGCCAGCACGTTCTTGGTCGCTATTGAAATGCGCACCGCCTGGCCGGCAATCGTCAACGCCGCCAGCATGAGAAAACCGATGCCACCACCGAAATAGCCGCCGTAGATGGCAATCGCGCCCTGGATTGCCATCAATAGCCAGGACGGCATGCTGTCTGCGGTATGCAGCGGCTTGGTGCGGAAGCTGCCCCAGGTGAACACGGCGGTGGCAAACAAGATCAGCCAAGGCACGAGGCGCGCGAAAAACGAGGCCGGGGTCGACAGCAGCAACAAGGCGCCGACCACGCCGCCGGCCAGGCTGATATAAAACAGGGTACGGAATTTCAGCGGCCCCACGCCATCGGCGATGCTGCGGCCGTTCCAGGCCATGTTGATCTGGCTCGGAAACAGGGCGATGGTCGAGGTGATGTTGGCCGCCAGCGGATCGAGTCCGGCCAATAGCAAGGCCGGAAAGGTGACGAAAGAACCGCCCCCGGCCAGCGTGTTTTGCATTCCGGCGAAAAGCCCTACGAGTCCTATCAGAATGATGAGGTGCAGATCGAGCGCGCTATGCAACATCTTCCCCCGCGCCCACGCGCCACGTTACCGACGGCATGACGGGCTTCAGCGGGCCGGCGCGACAGGCGCCGATGCAGGCGGGTTTCCTGTGGAAGGTTGCGGGCTCGGCTGGACGGCAGGCTGTGGCTGGGCGGCGGCTTGCGCCTTGGCCTTTTGCTGCTGGTCCTGCTTTTTCGCCAGTTCGTGACCGACGACGCAGCCGGCGACCGCTCCGGCAACCGCATGGTGGCCCGCCACATGACCGGCCACGCCGCCTACGACAGCACCCTTGACGCAACCCTTGGCGTTGGCAACGCCATGCGCCAACAGTAATCCTGCCAGCATGAGAACGATGGATGATTTCATTGTCTTGGTTTTCCTGGTTACGATGCCCTCAAGTTTAGGTGGTTTCCGCGAAACCTGCTGGCATGCAGGGTCCAATTCGCCTTCTGCCGGCGCATTCCCTCCTGCTGTGCCATATTCGCGCTATGATTAACGCTATAACAACGATGTGCCCAGCCTGCCATGACCGACAATAGCAAGGAATTCCAATTCATCGAAGATTTGACGGCCGAACTGTCGACCAAGGAATTGGTGTTCCCGACCTCGCTCAACGTGACGATGAAAATTCGCCACGCGCTCAATTCTCCCGATATCTCGAACGACGCCGTCGCGCGCGTCGTCGGTGCCGAGCCGGTGCTTTCGGCCTATATCCTGCGCCTGGCCAATTCGGCGATGTTCAACCAGACCGGCACGCCATTTACCGATTTACGCAAGGCGACCATGCGGCTCGGGCATTCGATGGTGCGCAACGTGGCGATCTCAGTCGGCATGAAGCAACTGGTGCAAAGCAAGTCGTCGTCCGAGATACCCAAGGTGATCGACGGGCTGTGGAAGCGTTGCATCAGGATATCCGCCTTGTCCTTCGTCGTCGCCAAGCGCCTGACGCGCGTCAACCCCGACACCGCCATGATGGCTGGCCTCTTGATCAATATCGGCAAGTTCTACATTCTCAACCGCGCCCATTCCTATGACGCGCTATTCGTCGACGAGGCGGCGCTGTGGGAATTGGTCGACCAGTGGCATGCCAACATCGGCACGGCCATCCTGGAAAGCTGGGAAGTGCCGGAGGAAATCAGCAACGCGGTATTGAATGGATCCGACCCCGGTTACACCCATCGCGGCGCCCCCGACTTGACCGACGTGGTGGTCGCTGCCGACTTCCTCGACGGGAAGTTCTATTCGAATGCCGATGGCGACAACGTCGAATGGGGCCACTTGCCCCAACCCTTGATCACGCTCGGCCTCGATCAGGAAAAGAGCACGGTGCTGATCGACGATACGCGCGACGAGCTGGCGCTGATCTTTCAGGCGATTGCCTAGTCGATATCGATCGGCGGCATGTCCGGCAAGGCTTCCTCCAAGGAAACCGTGCGGTTGCGCCCTTCGCTCTTGGCCTGACGCAAGGCCTTCTCTGCCCGCTGCATCATCGATTCCGCCGTATCGTCGACCGCGTTGGTGGTAATCCCGGCCGAAAAAGTCAGTTTCAAGTCGGTCGCAATGTGATCCCAGTTGCAGGCGTCGATGGCCTTGGTCAAGCGACTCATGGCAATCATCCCATGATCGAGCCAGGTGGCAGGCAGCACGATGCCGAACTCTTCGCCACCGATGCGGCCGAAGCGGTCCAGGGCGCGCAACAACTTGATCGAGGCATCGGACATGGTCTTCAACACCATATCGCCGGCCGTGCTGCCATATTTTTCGTTGATCGCGCGAAAATGGTCGAGGTCCACAATGGCAAAACAGAACGGATGGCCCGTGCGCTTGGCGCGCAGCAGTTCCCATTCCAGTGTTTCAACCAGGGCGCGCCGGTTCAGCACGCCGGTCAACGCGTCATGGTTGCCGAGCGCATCGATCTTGGCCAGCGCGGCGGCCAGTTCGGTATTGGCGCGATGAAGACGGGTTTGCACCTCGCCTCGCTGCAGGCCCAGATAATTTGACACGGCAAGCAAGGCCGACAGCATGGCGCATATGACCAGCATCTGCGCATCACTGATCTCCGGCCCGAGAAGACTGTTCAATATCTCACGTATGGCGAAACTCATGAGGACAGTCGAGATCGCCCAGCGAACGAAGAATTGCATCAGGAATTCCGAATTCGGATGACGTTCTTGCATAGTGGCGCCCAAAATGATGAAAAAACCTGCCATCCCCGCCAACATCATGTTGTCAGCGGAATACCAAACCGATAATAAGGTATTTTCGGGCCTTGTCTAGCGAAGTGAGGTCACAAAGTTACATTTGGACAACACATTGCTAGTGATTCACGCTGCGCTTGACGAAAAACAGCGCAGTGCCGACGGCCATCAGGACGCTGCCAAAAAAGCGATTTTGCCGCTGCACCATTTTCTGGTCGCGGAAAAAGCGCTGCATCGACGATGCGGCGAACGCGTAGCCGTGCATGACGACCAAATCCACCGACACCATCGTCACTCCCATCACCAGCAATTGCAGTGCCAGCGGCGCGTCATGAGCGATAAATTGCGGCAGCACCGCCACCATGAAGATAATGCCCTTGGGATTGGTGGCGTTGGTCAGGAAACCGGTCAATACGCGCCGATGCAGACTGGGCACCACGCCCGTGCCGGCACGCGGCGCAGCTTCTTGCGGGCCAACCGCAGTCTTGGCGCGGAATTGCATGAAGCCGAGATAGATGAGATACAGCGCACCCACGGTCTTGACGATATTGAAAGCAATCTCCGACGCCAGCAACAGCGAACCGACACCCGCGCCGGCGATCCCCAGGATCAGCAGCAAGCCGATTTCCAGGCCCACTATCGTGCCGCTGGTGCGCTTGACGCCATAAGACAAGCCATGCGACATGGACAGAACCGCGCCGGAACCGGGAGAAACCGCGATGATGCAGGAGGCGACGAGAAAGGTAAGCCAGGTGGAGAATGCCATGAAAAAAACCGTATTGAGAATGCAGCCCTCATGATAGCAAGACGCCGGGATTCACGCTTGTGCGCAAAACGAGGCGCTGCATGTCACGAATGTCACTAATGTCACGATCGCGGCTTGCGCCCGAGCACCGTAAAAACACGATGCGGAACCGCCAACAGATTTTCGGGAAACTCGGCCGCCAGCATCGCCGCCAACGCAAGATCGAAGCGTTCGATCGCAGGCGGCTCCAGGCTCGCGGCAATGCCCGCGCTGGCGCGCAGCCTGCCGCGCCAGGCTTCATGGCTGTACGGCAGATCAAGGTCAAAACTGAACGACTCGATGCCGACGAAGCCCGCTTCCATCAAATCGGAAAACCATTGCGGATAGATACCCTTGCCGTCGCCCAAGTTCCAATTCGGATTATGGCGGCGAATCAAGGCCTCGCTGGCGGCGACCACGTTGCCCGGCGCCGGCAGCCAATCGAGATGGGAAATGACCAGGAGGCCGTTCGCGTGCAGCATGCGCCGCGCCTCGCGCGCCACCACATCGCGCTTGAACTAATGCCAGCATTGCCCGGCCGTGATCACGTCGAAGGCGTCGTCGGGCAAGCCGCTCGCTTCGGCGCGCGCCTCAAGGTATTCGATCGCAATGCCTTCTTCCGCATCGATCTGCCGCGCCTGTGCCATCATGGCTGCCGACGGATCGAGCGCCGTGACGCGGCAGCCGCGGCGGGCGAATCCGCGCGCCAGCGTGCCGGTCCCGGTGCCCAGATCAAGCAGGGCTTGCGTCTGGATGCCGACGCCATATTGCGCAACGCGCGTGAAATACGCCTCGGGAAATCCGGCGCGGTGACGGCGGTAGTCGGCGGCGGTCTTGCCGAAATCGATCTGTTGCATGATGGTTTCTCCGAAAACGATTTAAGATTCATTAAAGCGCCGTCGCCAAAACCACGTCAATCTTGATCGAGCCAATCAACCTTTCCGCCCGATGGATCCCTATCTGAACGCCGACCAGGATCCGTCCGCGTGCGATCTATGTCGGCCCGCAACCGCAGGGAAATACGCAGCCGCCTGGCCGCATCATCCGCTCTGGCCGGCATCAAGCCCATCAAGGCGCGAAGTCAGTTCGCGATTGAGCTGGCTGATTTCGAACAACCGGAACGCGTCGCGCAGGCAAGCCATCACCAGCGCCTCATTCCACGGCTTTGCCAGGAACTTGAAAATCACGCCGCTATTGATTGCCTCCAGCATCGCTCCCATTTCGAGCGTTTCCGACATCACCATTCTTATCGAATCGGGGTACAGCTCGCCCAGGCGCTTGAGAAATTCCGTGCCCGACATTTCCGGCAAATCCTGGTCGCACAACACGACGCCGGCATGGCACGTCGCCATCAGATCAAAGCCCTCACCGGGCGTGGCCGCGCAGACCAGTTGATATTTTTCGCGTTCGAGGATGCGCCCCAGATGCTGCAAGGCGTCCTGCTCTTGCGTCACCAGCAGCAGCACCCGTTGAGCGGTCGAAGCCTGCGGCGCCGGATTGATGCTGCGCCCGCTCTTGAGCAGCAGGACAAACTCCTCCTCCGGCAGCGGGCGGCTGAAAAGGTAGCCTTGCATTTCCTCGCAGCCCAGGCTGCGCAGGTAGCCCAATTGCCCCTCGGTTTCCACGCCTTCCGCGATCACGGTCATGTTCAGGCTGTGCGCCATGCCGACCACCGCGCGCGCGATCGCCGCATCGCCGGGGTTGACCGTGATATCGGAGACGAAGCTGCGATCGATCTTGATGCGCTCGACCGGCAGGCGCTGGAGATACGACAGCGATGAATACCCGGTGCCGAAATCGTCAAGCGCATGGCTCACCCCGATTGCCGACAGCGTCTTCATGGTACGGATCACGGCATCGGCATTGAGCAGCACGATGCCCTCGGTCAGCTCAAGCTCAAGCCAGCGCGGATCAAGCCCCGACGACTCCAGCGCCCGCTTGACCATAGCATGAATATCGCCATCCTGGAATTGGCGCGCCGACAGATTGACCGCCATGCGAATCGGCGGCAAACCGTCATCCTGCCATTTGCGGTTGATGCGGCAGGCTTCAACCATGGCCCACTCGCCGACATCCCAGATCATGCCGTTCTCTTCGAGCAAGGGAATGAATTCGAGCGGTGAGACGATCCCGTGGTTGGGCCGGCTCCAGCGTATCAGCGCCTCGGCGCCGATCACGCGGCCGCTCATCAGATCGACTTGCGGCTGGAAGTGCAGCACAAATTCCTTGTTCTTCAAGGCACGGCGCAACGCATTTTCCAGATCATGCCGGCGCTTCGGGGCATGCTCCATGTGCGGCGCAAAAAAGCGGTACACACTGCCAGGCTCGCGCGGCTTCATGTTGGCCGCCAGCATGGCGTGGTTAAGCAGCGTGTTCACCGAGCCGTCTTGCGGGTAGTGCGCGATGCCGATATAGGGTTCAAGATAGACTTCGCTCCCCTGCACCACAATGCCTTCCGACATGGCGCGGTAGACCAGCTTGGCCGCGTCCTCGAGCTCGGAAACACTCTTGAAGTTGTCGAACAACACCACGAATTGCGACTCCGCCACGCGCGCCACAAAGCCCGACCCGAGCGCGGATTCGAGCTTGCTTGCCATGAATCGCGAAATTTCGGGACCATGCTCCTGGCCCAGCGTTTGCAACGCGCCGTGAAAGCGCGTCAGGCTGATGGCGAGAATACCCAGCGTGCTGGCCATGCGCGCGATTTCGAACAGGCGCGACTCGAACAACACATGGCTGGGCAAACCGGTCTCGCCGTCATAGTAGGCCAGATATTGCATTTTCGACTCGGCAATGGCGCGCTGTTCCTCGCGCCGCATGACATCGAGCGCGAAAGAAATATCGTCCGCCACCTCGGTCAAGAGGCGCAATTCCTTGTCGGTGAAATATCCCGGGCTGGTCGCGGCAACCGTAAACGCCCCGATGACTTTGCCCTCCAGGCGCAACGGGAACGAGGCGGCAGCCTGCAGATCATGCGCCGCAATTTCCCGGTGTATCGCATGCAACTGGGAGTCGGCCAGCAAATAATTGATGACGCAAGGCTGGCCGTCGAGAATTGCGCGGCTGGCCGGACTTTGCCGCTCCGTCCCGGTCGCGGTGGCCATCAAATGCATTTTCAGGATCAGGCTGGCTTCGCCGGCATGGGTCACCAAGGCGACACGCCCTTGATGCGGCTCCGACAAACCCACCCAGGCCAGGGAAAAACTGCCGTGATCGACGGCAATGCGGCAAATCGAAGCAAACAGATTTTGCGGGTCTTCCGAACGCACGATGGCCCGGTTGATCTCGCTAAGCATGGCATACAGCCGGGTGGTGCGAGCCAGTTCCTCCTGAAGCTGATACAGGCTCGAATTAGGATCGGCCAACGGCATCGCCGCCCCCCAGCACGTTCTCCAATATTTCCTTCAGTTGCCAGCGGTCCACCGGCTTGATCAATAGCCCGGCCGCACCGGCGGCCTCCATGCGGGCGCGCGAACCAGAATCGTCCAGAGCCGTCACCATGACAACCGGAATGTCCTGCAAATCCGGCAAGGCCTTGAGCCGGCGCAGAACCTCGAAACCATCCATGCCCGGCATCATCAGGTCGAGCAACACCAGGTCCGGCGGTTCGGCGATCGCCGCGGCAAGCGCGGCTTGACCGGAATCGACGGTGGCGACCTGATGGCCGCCGGAAGTCAACAGCGTTTCGAGGAGTTTGCGATTGCGCGCGTCGTCGTCGGCAACCAATATCTTCTTGTTGCTTTGCACTTGTTATCCCCCAGGGGGCCGTCGTCCCCAGTTTTCGGTTACAGCGACAATACGCGCCGCACCTCTTCGAGAAAACTTTGGTAGCGGATCGGCTTGGCAATGTAGCCATCGCATCCGTTTTCCAGCATTTTGCGTTCGTCACCCTTCATGGCAAAAGCGGTCAGCGCCACGATTTTCAAATGTTTCGTTGCCGCTTCCTGCCTCAATATGTTGACGGCAGTCAAGCCATCCATGTCGGGCAATTGTATATCCATCAAAATGATGTCAGGCAAATGCAATTGTGCCAGTTTCAGCCCATCCGTGCCGTTTTCCGCCTGCAACACGCGATAGCCGTCTTTTTCCAGCAACATCGTCACCAGCTTGATATTGGCCGGGGTATCCTCCACCACGAGCACTGTCTTGCCGTTCATGTTGGCAATCCTTCATGGCGGGGATCCTCGTGGGAAGACCTTTGCCTCTGTTTTTCGCTGGCCGCTCCAAGACGCCCTTGCAGCAGTCTCCTGTCATCGCTGCTAAGACTTTTCCCGGTAACTACCACGATGGGAATCGATGCCGTCTCGCTGCGTGCGGCGAGCGCGGCAATCACGTCAAACCCGTTCATATCGGGCATCAACAAATCGAGCACTACCAAGTCGGGTATTTCGCGCCGGCAGACCTCCACTCCCTCCCGTCCACTGTAGGCGCGCAGCACCCGATAGCTCGTGCCTGCCAGGCAGGCTGCCACCAGTTCGACCGCCTTCGGGTCGTCGTCAATAGCCAGGACCGTCGCACTGCCGCGTTTGCGCGTCAGGCCAAGCCCGGCCAGGATCGCCATCAAACCGTCGCGCGTGATAGGTTTTTGCAACACGTTTGCCATGCCCAGCGAAAAACCGCGCGCGCGCTCATCGACCACCGACACGATCACCACCGGCACCTTGACGAAGGCCGGATCCAGGCGCTTGACCCGCGCCAGCAACTCCCAGCCGTCCATGTCCGGCAGCGACACGTCGATGACGATCAAATCGGGACGTTCGCCCTGTAGCGCCGACAACGCATCTTGCGCCGTCGCAACACGTTGGGCCACGTAGCCGGCAGAATCCAGTTGCTCGGCAATCAGCTCCGACGCGCTTTCGCCCTGCTCGATAACCAGGGCCCGCCGTACTCCCGCGTCGCTTGCCTCCAATGGTGGCAATGCCGCCTTCAGGGCATTCGATTGCAGCGCCACGACCGCAGTTTCCGTCTCGCGCAAAGGCAGCCAGACGAAGAATTTGCTCCCCGCGCCGGGCACGCTCGCCAGCGCCACGGTGCCGCGATGCAGCGCCGCCAGCCGGGCCAGCAGCACCAGACCCAGACCGGTTCCTTCCGCCGAACGCGCAACCGACACATCCAGCTGGGAAAATGCCTGGAACAGGCGCGGCGCATCCGCCGCCGCAATACCTGTTCCGGTGTCGCGCACCGCGATTTCAAGAAAACGCCCGAATGCCGAATCGGCCAGCGGCATCTTGATCGTGGTCTCGGCGCGTTCGTCCCAGCCTTCCACCGCCTCGCGCTCCACGATGCGGGCGCTCAACTCGACGCTTCCGCCGTCAGGGGTAAATTTGACTGCATTGGACAGGAGATTGAAGACGATCTGCTTGGTTTTGCGCGCATCGACCTGCATTTTCCCTACCGGCTCGGCGATGGCCAACTTGACCTCGAGATGCTTTTCCGCCGCCTTTTCCTTGACGATGGACAGGCTGTTGCGCAACAGCGAATCGATTTCGACCGCCTCCAGGTCGAGGCTCATCTTGCCGGCTTCGATCTTGGAAAGATCGAGAATATCGTTGATCAGAGACAGCAGATGCTGGCCGCTGTCGAATATCTCGCAGACATATTCGTGCTGCGCCGGCGCCATCGGGCCAACCACGCCATCCTTGAGCACGTCGGAAAAGCCGATGATCGCATTCAAAGGGGTGCGCAATTCATGCGACATGTTGGCCAGGAACTCGGACTTCAATTCGCTGGCAGCCTGCAATTGCCGGTTGCGTTCGCCAAGCAAGCGGTTGGCGCTTTCGAGCCGGCCGCTCAGGGTTTGCAGCTCGCGCGACTCGCGCCGTGTTTTCTCGTGCGCCTCGGCCATCAGGGCATACAGGCGCGAATTCTCCAACAACAGCATCACCAGCACAAAGCCTGCCGCGATGCCGCCATAGACACGTCCGGCGTAAAAGCCGAGATCATAGCGCCCGCCATTGAACAGGGCCGACAGGCCCACGTCGAACAGCCAGGCCCACATCACCACCATCAGCCACAAATCCAGCACGGAATGCGGCTGCCTGCGCCACAGCAGCAACTGGGCGCCGATGCACAACACCCAGATCAGCGCCACGGCAACAGTCAGGGCGTCCGTCGTGATGTTGTCGGCGATCAGAATCGGCAATGGGGCATCCGACGCGGCCAGCCGCACCATCAATATCGCCGCCAGCAAGGCCACCATGATCCCTGCCAACCCCGCCCCGGCACCACGCTCCCGGCTCCGGTCAGCCGGCTCCTTCATCACGGCATAGGCCATGACGAACAGCGGGAATCCGGCATGCCAGAACAGGTAGATCCATGCCGTAGTCTGGCTGCCGCCGCCGATCAGGCCCTGAGCCGAGAACGCATTGGGAAAACTCAGTGCATGGCCGACTTCCATGAAGGCCGCAAAAAGGTAGCCGCTGACCAGGCACAGCAAGGCACGCGAGCGCAGGATGCGATATTGCCCCAACAGCAGCACGGCGGTAATCAGATCGGTCACCACCAGCAGGGTTTCATAGACCGGGATAAAGGCGGGATTCTGTTGCAGGTGCAGTTTGGCGAACGGCAGCAGAATGAAAAACAGCAAAGCAGAAGCCGCGACGACCGACCGCGCCACCGCCCGTTCTTTCAGTCCGGGAGGAAGCGTCGAGAGAAAATGCGTATTGTTTTCCAGATATTCGCTCTTCATCGCCCGTATTTTTTTCGCGAAGGACATGAATCAAACCGGCACCATCGACAAGGCTCTGCGGCACCTGTCAAATCTGACAGGCTGCGCTCCCGGCCGCGTGGCGCGCCACCATCGGCGGCAAAATCGGCGGCAACACGGCACACTGCGCACGGCACAATCCAGATCAAGCCATAATACCGGTGTCCCCACACATCTTGTAACCATCACCGTGAGGTTAGCATGACCGCCCTGCCCGACTGGATACTTTACGCCCTCGGTTCCGCCTTTTTTGCTTCGCTGACCGCCATCTTCGGCAAACTCGGCGTCAGCCACCTGAACTCCAACTTCGCAAGCTTCATCCGTACCGTGGTGATTCTACTCGTAACGGCCGGCATCGTCTCCTGGCGCGGCGAATGGCAAAAACCGGAAGCGGTCGCGCCGAGCGGCTGGATATTCCTGATCCTCTCAGGCCTCGCCACCGGGCTGTCCTGGTTATGCTATTTCCGCGCCCTTCAAATCGGGCCGATCAGCCGGGTCGCTCCCCTGGACAAGCTCTCGGTGGCATTTGCCATCGTCCTCGGCGTGATTTTCATCGGCGAAAAGCCGAGCTGGCCCATGGCCATCGGCGCCTCACTCATCGTCGCCGGCTCGATCGTCATCGTCGTCTTCTGAAGCTTACGGTAATGCCGCGAGTAAATTGAGTGCTTGTTGCGAAAATGGTGCAGCCGCGCTCCGATTTAAAGATGGGATAAGGCAGGCGTAAGGAGGCGTCGCGTCGACGGCGCCACCTGAGCCGTGTTGCGGCGGTCGCTCAACCCTGTAGATCGACCAGATTTCCCCCGGCCCGGCCCAGCTCGATTCGCGTTGCCCAGCGTTCGATGATTTCGCGCAAACTGCCGTCGTCGCGCATGCGCTGCAGCGCTTTGCTCACCCGCGTAACCGTGTCTGCGGACAGCCGTGGCGACAACAGCATGTAGTAGCGGTCCACGTCAAGCGCGGCAGGTATCGCGTGCACCCGGCCCGAAAAATGCGCCCGGTGCGCTTCCCAATCGACCGCAGGATCGTCGTACAAAAACACCCGGCCCCGTCCCAGCATCAGTTTTTGCAGATTGACCGCCGAACTCGACCCGCCATCATCGATCTTTGCCAGGCCGAGCTGGCGCAAACGGGTCGGCACTTGCGAACCCGTATTGACCAGGACAACGTCGTTGCCGCCAAGCGCTCTCAAGTCGGTAAAGGAATTCAAATCGAGCCGATCGCCATCACGCACCACGGCGACCAGGGTCTTTTCGTAAAGTACCACGTCGGGAATCCGAAACAGGCGTTCGCGCTCGGGGGTGCGGACGAAGCCGCAGGCCGCGTCAACGTCTCCCGAGCCCAGTTCCGAGAGCAGGCGCCGCTCCGGCAAGGCCGGCTTGGCCCAGGTGAAATGCAGCAAGGGATCGCGCTTTTGCAGCGCCTTGAATACGTCCGGGCACAGCCCCCGCTCGCCGTCGGCGCTCCACTCGAAATCGCTCTGCGCCAGAATGCCGGCGCGCAGCACTCCCGAATCGGCGGCCAAACCATGCGCGGCAACGAACAAAAACAATCCAGGCAGTATGGCGAGTTTCATCGCTTCGGCATCTTCCAGACAAAGTGCGGCGAATTCCATCGCTTCTCCATCTCAGCATATGCCTATGCGGAGTTGCTGTCCATTACCCGATCCCGGTTTCCGCGCAACGCGCCTCGCTGAAAAATCTGGCAAACATTGCAAGTTCATGACATTAGAGCTCATTCCATAAATAGGGACCTGATGCATTTTCACCAAAAAAGGCGCTGGCAAGGCGTGCGACGCGTCTCGTAGCGGGGCTACGAGCAAGGAGCGCAACGCGGCCAGCGCCTTTTTTGGTGAAAACCCGGAGGGAACGCACTATTTGGGCGTCGCGCGTTGTTGTGCCGCTTGCACAGGGGCCCACCCTGTGCGGCGCAACACGCCTAGCGCGCCATCCCAAATAGTGCGTTTGCACAGGCCCCTATTTATGGAATGAGCTCTAGGCTATGATTGATCAATCGATCATCAAACCATCGGCCGAGGACACAATGAAAAGCGACAGTGCCGTCATCAAGCTGCTCAATAGCCAGTTGACCAACGAGCTGAGCGCCGTCAACCAATACTTCCTGCACGCGCGCATGTATCGCCACTGGGGCCTGGAAAAGATCGGCAAGAAGGAATACGAAGAGTCGATCGGCGAGATGAAGCATGCCGACAACCTGATCAACCGCATCCTCATGCTAGGCGGCTTGCCGAATTTACAAGCCCTGCACAAGCTGATGATAGGTGAATCGACGCCCGAAATGCTCGAATGCGACTTGAAGCTGGAAAAGGCCGCGCAAAAAACCGTCAAGGAAGGCGTCAAGGTATGCGAAGAGCACGGCGACTACGTCAGCCGCGTCCTGTTCCAGGAAATTCTGGAAGATACCGAAGAGCACATCGACTGGCTCGAAACCCAGATCGAATTGATCGTCAGGATCGGTCTGGAAAACTATCTCCAGTCGCAAATGTAACAAACGCCGATGCACGGGTGCGGTTCTTGCGGCCGCAGTTCTTGCGCCAATCCACGGCAAGAACTATGATGAAGTGACGCATTACCCAAGTGAAACTCATCATGTCCAGCATCTCGTCCGTTTCCGCTACGTCGGGTTCGAGCGCCAGTGGCGCCGCGCAGCAGGCTGCCGTGCAGCAGGCCAAGCGCGTTGCCGACCAGGCCGAAAGCGCCGCACAGACGCTGGAAACGCAAGCAAACGACGCGCAAACCCGCGCCAGCGAAGCGGAAAGTTATGCCCGCTCGCTCAATATCCAGGCCGGCCAGGCCCAGCTCACCGCCGGCTATACCCAGCAACATCTTTCTGCATTGCAGCTCACGGGCCAAATCAATAACCAGATCAACGGCGCACTGAACAACGTCATCAGCGAATCGACACCGAAATCGACCCCGGCCACCACCCTTGCTTCGGCATCGGTGGCGACACCGTCAGCCGCCGTGCCGCCCGTGGTCAACACGCGAGGCCAGGTGACCGGCCAGATCATCAATACCAGCGCATAAACTTGCGTTGTTTTCCAGGAGACCGACATGGCTGTTTCACCCGTTCATACCGCGCCCGGCACGACCACCCAGGCCCTGCAGCAATCGCACAAAAACACGACCCAGGCTCAAGGCACCGGGCAAACGCACAGCACCACGCAAACCAACACTGCGCAAAACACGCAGCAGCATGCGCAGGTGCAGACCACGCAAGCGCCCAAACCCGTGGTCAACGGGCAAGGCCAGAAAACCGGCCAGGTCCTCAACACCACTGCCTGATTCCCGCTTTCGGGGCGGGCTGTGCAAGCAGCCTGCCCTGTCTCGATTCCTGTCCGATTTCCTGTTTCTTGCGGCGCGGCTGACGGCACGCGTCCGCACTCTTGAAAGCCCCAGTGACGATCATCGCCAGCACTGAGCGCACGCGCGACTTGAGCGCTGCCATACGCAACCACATGGAAGGCCGCTACGACGAGGCGGAACGGCTCTACACGCAGTTGCACCAGGCCCATCCGCACGATGAAGAAGTGCTGTACCTGACCGGCGTGCTATGCACCGACCTCGGCATTTATCCGGCCGCATGCCGCTTCCTGGAGCAAGCGTTGATCGAAAGCCCGGCCTTTCCTGAGGCACGTGCCCAACTGGTCAAGGCTTGCGTCGCCAATGCACAGCACCTGATCGCACAAGACGACCCCGGCGCAGCCGAATCGGCCTGTCGCCGCGCCTTGCAACTGGCCCCGGAAACGGCCGACGCCTGGCGCACCCTGGGACAGCTCGCCCTCCTGAAGAGCGCCTGGCAAGCGGCCGAAGCGTATCTGGAAAAGGCTTTGCGCAGCGCCCCCGACGATCTCGACGCCTTGAATTGGCATGGCCTCGCCTGTCTGCAGCAACAGAAATACCAGCAAGGGCGCGCGTCGCTGGAGCGACTGTTGGCACACAAACCCGATCTGGCGCAGGCGCAGACCAACCTGGGCCTGTGCTTGTTGGGCCTGGGTGAATTGCATCCGGCGCAAAGCTGTTTCCAGCGCGCGCTGCAATCCTCCCCGCACGACATCGGCGCCCGCATCAACCTGGCCAATACCCTGCGCATTCGCGGCCAGCCGGAACAAGCGCGCACCGTGCTCGAATCGGTGATCCACGATGCCCCGGAACTGGTCGAAGCCCGCAATAATCTCGGCGCCGTGCTGCAAGACCTGGGTGAAGCGCACGCGGCGCGCGCGCAATTGGAAATCGCCTTGCAGAAGGAACCCGATTCGCCGCAAGTGCGCTGGAACCTCGCCCTTACCCAATTGTTGCTTGGCGACGAGGCTGCCGGCTGGGCCAATTTCGAATTCCGCTGGGAGGGCTGCCCCAATCTCTCCGAAGCCTACAGCAAGCCGCCCGCGCGCGCCTGGCATGGCCAATCCGTGCAGGGAAAAACCGTGCTGCTGTGGGCCGAGCAAGGCTTCGGCGATACGCTGCAATTCATCCGCTTTGCCGCCGCATTGGCCGAGCGCGGCGCCACCGTGCTGGCGGAAGTGCAGCCGGAACTGCAAACACTGATCGCCGGCATGCCCGGCATCAGCGCTGCAATCGCGCGGGGCCAGGCCTTGCCTGGCTACGACTTTCATTGTCCGCTGATGAGCCTGCCCTTGCACTTGGGATCAGGTATTGATGGGGCGCCGCCCTATCTTCGCGCGGACCGGGACCGCGCGTCGCAATGGAAGGCGCGCATGGACGGCTATCGTGGGCCGCGCATCGGCCTGGCATGGGCCGGGAAATCGCGCCTGCAAAATGCCGAGCTCGACGCCATCGACCGCCGGCGCAGCGTCAGCCTCAAGCAATTGGCGCCGCTGACCTCGATTGGCACGGGCAGCTTTTTCAGCTTGCAAAAAGGCGGCGCGGCAGCCGAATTGCATGGCACCACCCTGTCTTCACAGGCCGTGCCGATCCATGACTTTTCCTCGCAATGGCAGGATTTCGCCGATACCGCCGCCTTCATCGACAATCTCGACCTCGTGATCAGCGTCGATACGGCCGTGGCGCATCTTGCCGGCGCGCTGGGCAAGCCGGTATGGCTGCTCAACCGCTTCGATACCTGCTGGCGTTGGGGGGTGGGAAGAACGGATACGCCCTGGTACCCGACGCTGCGTCAATTCCGCCAGCCGCGCCCGGGCGACTGGGAAACGGCAATTGCGGAATTGACCGATGCGCTGCGCGACTATGCAGCCGCCGGCGCCAACGCCTGAATCGGACGGCGCACCTCGGTCTGCTCCAGCTCTCCGTCGGCCAGGCACTGCTGCAGCACCTCATGGGCACATTCGAGACAATTGCCGCAACACGTGGCCACGCCCAGATCCGCGCGCAGCGCATCCATGCTGGTTGCGCCCAGCTCGATGGCTTGCGCAATTTCGCGGTCGGAGATGTTGTTGCAGACACAGACGATCACGGATGCTCCTGAAGTATGTAGCGGGGTATGCCCTGGCGTACGCTATCTCGCCATCGGCGTGCCAGTTTGGCAATTCAAATGATAACGATTCGCATTAAGATTATTAGCCACAACACGAAAAGATGCAAGCATCCAGATCAAATTCTTAGTTGCCAAAGTGGAAATCTCCTTACTTTTTTGTCGGTACTGCAAAGGCAACCCCTCCGTCTTCGATCAGCGCCAGACCCCGAATCCACATCGAACAGTGAAATTCCCGGTGCCATCGGAAATGTGGCGAGCGGCCGGTGAGTCAGATGCACAAATGAGGTCGTAAGCCCGCATTTGTGGCCGCAAAGCATCGCCTGGTCATCTAAATGACGAAAACGCATGGATGAACTTGAGAAATGATGACCAGAAACACGGCATGGAATAAACTTGCTTTCAGTGCACGTTTTTTTCCCGTCGCCGGCACGGCGCGTTTCCCTGCATTCGATCATGGCAAACAAATTCGCTTTGGCCTTACCGATATTGGCATTGCTCCTTGCCCTCCCCGCCTGGGCAGTTGGCCCGATGATCGCCATCGATGTCGGGCATTCCCTGAAGCAGCCGGGCGCCATCAGCGCGCGCGGCAGGCAGGAATTCCAATTCAACCGGGAACTCGCGCAAATCGTGTTGCACAATATTGTCGCCATGGGCGGACAGGGATTCGAGATCGGCGCCGACGGCAAGAGCGTGGACCCCGAAACCCGTCCCGCCGAGGCCGGTGCGCGCAACGCCAGGTTCTTCCTGTCGATTCACCATGATTCGGTGCAGCCGCAATACCTCGACGACTGGAACTGGCAAGGCGGCGTGCAGCGCTTTGCCGGCGACCGCTTCACCGGCTTTTCACTCTTCGTGTCGCACAAGAACAAGCAACTGGCAACCAGCCTGCAATGCGCTTCTGCAATCGGCAAAAAATTGATCGAGGCCGGATTCAAGCCCTCCACCCATCACGCGGAAAAGATCGACGGCGAAAGCCGCGAATGGGCCGACAAAGCCAACGGCGTGCTCTATTACGACAACCTCATCGTGTTGAAGAATGCCAAGATGCCGGCGGTATTGCTCGAGTCCGGCGTCATCGTCAATCGCGACGAGGAAGAGCGCATGCAGGACCCGGCCGTACGCACCCGAATCGCCAGCGCAGTTGCATTAGGTTTAAACAAATGCGGCATGCTTCGCTGAATCGCCTTCCCTGAAGGAACTACTGTCCTCGTACTGCTGTCTATCGTGGCACAAAGCAACGAAAATGCGGCAACGAAAGGACGGCAACATGACCCAGAAGCTCTCGCAACTCGCAACCGGCTCCATCCGTACCAACAAGGAAATCGAAATGGCGGTCAACCGTGGCTTGGCGGCATCGATGTTGAACGGCATGGCGGTGGGTGCGGCGATCATGAAGGCTGCGGGTGTGCCCTTGCATGTCAGCACGCGTGTGCTGGGCAACCCGAACCAGCGGCGCGACACCGACTGGCACCAGAACACCGCCCTGCCGACTTCGGAATCGCTTTAGGATGTAGCCACGACAGCGGCGTCGTAGACGGCGCAAAATTCCGCCGGCATGCGGCGAGCCTTGCCGCTCGTCAGTTCGATGCACACAAGCTCCCAGCGGCCGCGCATCAGCGTCATGCCGTCTGCCGCTCTCACCAGCTGGAAGTTGCGCGTCATGCAGAGCTTGCCGTCGCTCGCGGTGAGCCAGGTTGACAACAGCAGTTCGTCACCCAGCACAGCCGGCAGCAAATAATCATATTCGCCGCGGCGTATCGCCATGGCGCGATCGAGCCGGCGGTAATCGTCGAGATGCAAACCGAGGTGTTCCGAGTGCGCCCAGCCGGCCTGCTCGCACCATTGCAGATAAACCGCGTTATTGACGTGGTTCAACCCGTCGATGTCGCCCGCCTGCGGCGTCACGCGTATCGAAAACGGCGCAGGAAAATCCCAGGCATAGTGAGCAGCATTGTCCATCGCGCTGTTCATCAGCTTACAGCGGCAGCCAGAGACGGCTCAGATCGGAAAAATTGACGATCACCTTGACCGCCTTGCCATACACCTCGCGCTCGTCGAGAAACCCCCAGACGCGTGAATCGTCGGAGTTGTCGCGGTTGTCACCCATCATCAGATAGTGATGCGGCGGCACCGTACATTCCCAATCCTGCGACGAATAGACCGAGCACGCATCCTTATACAATCCAGTCCAGGCAACCGGATCGATCTGCGCGCCCGGCGCCACCTCGTCGAGCTTGATGATGCGCTGCCGATTGCCGGCAGTCTCGTCGTACAATTTTTGCCCGGCATCTTCCGGCTTGGCTGCCAAGGTGGCATCAGGCTGCAACTGGAACGGCTGGCGGTTGATGCTCACGTTGCCGTTGTGGTAGCTGACATCGTCCCCAGGCAAGCCGACCAGGCGCTTGACGAACAGCGTCGAGACGTCGCCGGGAAAGCGAAACACCACCACGTCGCCGCGCTGCGGCTCGCCGAACTTGATGGCGGTATTGGTGAAAGGCAGGCGCGGCCCATAAGCCAGCTTGTTGACCAGGATGCGGTCGCCCTTGCGCAGATTCGGTTCCATCGAACCGCTCGGCACCACCTGCCAATCGGCGAACGCCACCCGGCACACCACAACCAGCGCCAGCACGCCGAACAGATCGGCACCGAAACTGACCCAGAGCGGCTTCTTGCCGCTGCGGCTGATCTTGTCTTTCCGGATCAGCGCCACGACCCACAACACACCGGTCACCATGGCAACCAAGGTCATGTATTCCAACAAATTGATGCCGATTTGCATAAACAGGGAAGAGAAAACGAAACGGGAAAGCAAGCAGTGTAAACGCAAAAAAGCCCACCGAAGTGGGCTCGCAGCACGCTTTTTTATTACATCACCAATACTTGAGACGATTCACTGGACGCCCATGCTATCTGCAAGGTGCCCCCAGCTTGGAATCGACTCAAGTATTGGCCGCAATAGTGCACAGAACCGTGCACACAACCATACTCAAATAACCGAAGCACGAGTAAATACTACACGATGCGATTTCATTTGTCCAGCACCCCACCGACAATTAGCCATTGGCAATTTTTTGCTGATCCGCCAACAGCATGCCCGTCACCTGCGCCGCCGGCAAGGGCACTGACAGAATGTAGCCCTGGATCTCGTCGCAATGCTGGGCGCGCAGGAAGTCAAGCTGGCGCTGCGTCTCCACACCTTCGGCGATGACCGACAACCCAAGGTTATGCGACATCGAAATGATCGTGCGGACAATCGCGCAATCATCGATATCGTCCGGCGTATCCTTGACGAACGAACGGTCGATCTTGAGCCGGTCCACCGGCAATTGCTTGAGGTAGGACAGCGAAGAATAGCCGGTGCCGAAATCGTCGATCGCAACAGACACGCCAAGCTGCTTCAACTGGTGCAGCTTGTTGACGCTCTCTTCCACATTCTCGATGATCGAGCTCTCGGTGATCTCAAGCTCGAGGAATTCGGCCGGCAAGCCCGTGATGGCCAGCGTATCGCGCACCTGCTCGACAAAGCCCTTGTGGTGGATCTGCTTGGCCGCCACGTTCACCGCCACGCGCAACTCGACCTTGTATTCGCGCCACCACGCCGCCGCCTGGGTGCAGGCAGTAAACAGCACCCACTCGCCGATCGGCACGATCAAGCCGCTGTCCTCAGCCAGCGGAATGAATTCCATCGGCGAAATCATCCCGCGCTCGGGCCGCTGCCAGCGCAGCAAGGCCTCGACAGCCACGATGCGGTCGCTATGCAGCGAGCGCTGCGGCTGGTAATACAACACCAACTCGCTACGTTCGGCGGCGCGGCGCAGTGCGGTTTCCAGTTCAAGCCGGCGCGTGGCGTGTGCCGCCATCGATTCGTCGAAGAAACGCCAGCAATTGCGCCCTGCGGACTTGGCGCGGTACATCGCCGTATCGGCATTGCGCAACAGCGTCTCGCTGTCGGTGCCGTCCTGCGGAAACACGCTGATGCCCATGCTGGCGGCAACATACATTTCACGTCCGCCGATGTTGACCGCCTCAGTCAGCGATTCGGCCAGCTTCTGCGCCACGCGCTCGAAGGTTTCGCGCTTGCTGTTGCCTTCCAACAGCACGACGAATTCATCGCCGCCGATGCGCGCCACCGTGTCGCCGATGCGCAGGCAAGCGCGCAGGCGATTGGCCACGGCTTGCAGCACCAGGTCGCCGGTGGCGTGACCCAGGCTGTCGTTGATCGTTTTGAAGTGATCGATATCGATAAAGACCACGGCCAGCATGGTATTGCGCCGCACTGCCAGGTCGATCTCGTGCTGGATGCGTTCGGCGAAGGTGCGGCGATTCGGCAGGTCGGTTAAGACATCGTAATGCGCCAATTGATGCAGCCGCTGCTCGAACAGCTTCTGCTCGGTCACGTCCTGGAAGATCGCCACGATGGCCTTGACCCGGCCCGACGCATCGCGCATGGTCGAGACGCTATGCTTGACCGTCAACTCCTCCCTGCCCTTGGTGAACATGTGGGCTTCGCCCTGGAAGAAACCATGTTCGCGCAGAGCAGCACTGATGGCAGCAGCCTCGTCGGCCCGCGTCAGCGCGGGTTCGAGCGACATGACAGCGCGCCCGATGATCTCGCCCGCGGCATAGCCCGTGATATCGCAGAACGCCTTGTTCACGCGCATGAAGACGCCGTTGGCCGAGAAGATGGCGATCGCATGCAGGCTGGTTTCAAACACCTGGGCCGCCATGGCCAGGGTCTCGTTCTTTTCCTCCAGATCGGCCTTGCCCGCCAGCAGCACGTTCAATTGCGAACGCAAAATGGCGATCAAGATCAGCAGCAAGCCGATCGACAGCGCGCCAACCCAGGCCGATTGCTCGACCCGCTTGTGCCAGGGCGCCAGCACTTCGGCCTGCGACAGGCAGGCCACGGCGATGAAGGGGTGATCGGGCGAGCCGGCATAGCCGACGATCCGCTCCAGCGTATCGGTCACATCGGCCGGACGGCTGAAGCTGCCGGTCTGGCGCTCCTGATAATGCGCGAACAAGGGCGCACCGGCGATGCTGCGGACTTGCTGCGGCTGCGGAATCGGGCTTTGCACCAGCACCAGGCCATCGGTGCGCACCAGCATCAGGCGCGTATCGCTACCCGTGCCAAGCGTGTGGTAAAACGTATCGAAATAATCGATCGGCATGCCGGCCACCAGGATCAGCTTGAGGCTGCCGTCCGGATTGGCGATATGGCGCGAAATGGTGAACACCCAGTTCCCGCTGATGCGGCTCAGAAGCGGCGCGGAAATATACAGGCCGTTATTGCCGGGCGTGTTGTGAAATGCATAGTAGTCGCGATCGACCACGTCAACCCCATGCACCTCGCCGTGCAAGCCATTGGCGATGGTATGTCCGGCCCCATCGACCAGGCTGATGGCCGCCATTTGCGGCAGCTTGTTGGTGTAGCGCCGCAAGATATCGTGCAGCGCCGCCTGATTCTCGGGAACCGGCTCCAGGCCGCTGCGCTCGACCTCGCCTATGGCACCCAGAAGGAAACGGTCAGCCTCGCCGACGGCGCGGTTGGCGTGCTCGGACAGCGCGGCGGCGGTGCTGCGCGCGTCGAGATCGGCCTTTTGCAGCGTAAAGCGATAATCCTGAATGATCGAGTTGAGCGCGAAAGCGATGTAAAGCGCAGGGACGACCAGAGCCAGTGCGATCAGGCTGGCCCGCGCTCCCCTCATAGTCCTTGACTGCATCAACCTGCGCATTCTGTTTTTTTTAGCTAGCTATTTCTTATCCTGCCCGTTCCCACAAGCAATTCCCCGGCCATGCGGAGACAGCACTGTATTTCCCAGGCCCCACAAACGTTCTCTTGACATTTTTCCAAGAAGCAATGAATTTTCGCTGCTCGCATCATACCCGCATGCATGGCCGCACGGAATTGCGCTTGCCTGGAATTCACATTCTTTTGCACTGTCCCAAAGCCACCTGGCATGATGCACCAAAGCAAAGCAGGCGGGAATTACCTGCAGGGCAATAGTGCACAAAAATTGGTTCGCTCGAATTGCCAAACAGGCAAAAACACACGGGCGTTCAAAAAATACGACACTTCAGACGGGAAATGGCACAAAAGCCAACGCCGATTGGATCGCTTCTTGCTTTCACTGGTATTGTTCACCATGGTCACGCCGCCTGCCACCGACCCGGCTCGCGGATGATGAACAAGAACCACAGAAAATCATCAACACAGGAGGAAGTACCAATATGAGTCGTCGCAACCGGCGGTTAGCCAGCATCTTTGCCCTGACATCCACCGCATTTGCCGCATCGGTCTACGCCCAGGAAGCCAGCACCGGCTCGGGCACCGTGGCCAATGCCAAGAATTCCGATCAGATTGAAACCGTCGTCGTGACGGCCAACAAACGCAAGGAAGATGCGAGCAAGGTCGGCACCAGCGTCTCGGTGATTCGCGGCGACGATCTGGTTGCAGAACATATCGCCACCTTCGAAGACATTACGCGCGCGCTGCCCAACATGTCGTTCTCCGGCGGCGGCGGCGGCGGCAACACCGGCAATGGCCCGGGCCTGTCCAACGTCGAAATCCGCGGCATCAGCTCGCAAGCGGGTTCGGCCACGGTCGGCGTCTACCTCGACGACGTGTCGATGACGGTGGCCAACCTCTACAGCCTAGGCAGCGCCGAGCCGAAATTCTTCGACCTCGACCGCGTCGAAGTGCTGCGCGGCCCGCAAGGCACGCTCTACGGCGCAAGCTCGATGGGCGGCACGATCAAGTTCGTCAGCAAACAGCCTGATCTGACCGAACGGACCAGCGACATCTATACCGAAGTCTCCTCGACCGAAGGCGGTGGCACCAATTACACCGCCAACGGCATTTTCAATCTGCCCCTGATCGACAATGAACTGGCACTGCGCCTGGGTGTGCAAACGGCACACAAGAGCGGCTATATCGACCAGGTTTCGCCCACTAGCGGCGCAGTCGTGGCATCGAACATCAACGGGGAATACGACACCGTGTTCAAGGCGGCGCTGAAATGGGCGCCCACCAAAAATCTGACCTTGACGCCCGCCGTGTTCTACCAGCAGGTGACGACCGGCGACATCGACGTCGCCTACACCAACCTGCCGGAAAACCAAACCAGCAAGCTGGTGCGCGAACCGGGCAGCGACCAATTGCTCGTGCCCAGCATGACCGCGAACTACGCCATGGACATCGGCGACCTCACTTCGGTGACAAGCTACTTCCAGCGCAAATTCAACCGCACCCAGGACGGCACCACGGTCAACAGCCCCTACATCGGTTCGCTGATCTCGATTCCGTCGCTGTCGGCCGAAGTGGGCGCGCTGCCCTCGGCGGTCTACCTGAACAATCAGGTGCGCCAATTCTCGGAAGAAGTGCGGCTGGCCTCGCATCCCTATGATCCCAGCGTCTCGCCGATCACCTGGCTGACCGGCGCCTACGTCTCGGACCTGCATACCAACGTCACGGACAACGAACCCATCTTCGGCATCAATGCCGCCTTCGCCGCAGCCGGCGCCAGCCCGAGCGACCCCACTGTGCTGGCAGGCGCGATTCCCGTGGGCTTCCCGGGCGACAGCTCCTATTTCGCGCAACGCCACTACCACGACAAGCAGGAAGCCGTGTTCGGCGAATTGAACTATTACTTCGTCCCGACCTTGCACGCCACGGTAGGCTTGCGTTACCTGCAAACCACCGACACGCTCGACCGCGTCGGCGACCTCTATTACAACGTCAGCCCGCTCACCGACGCCAATGGCTACATCCATACGACGTCCAACAGCAGCGGCAATGCCACGACGCCGAAATTCTCGCTGACCTGGGATCTCGACGCCACCGATACGCTCTACGCCACGGCGGCGGAAGGCTATCGCGCCGGCGGCTCGAACTTCCCCGTGCCCCAAGCCTATTGCGGCCTGGCCGCCCCGGTTCCGCAAAGCTACGCGTCGGACAGCCTGTGGAGCTATGAATTCGGCGACAAATCGCGTTTCCTCGGCAACCGCCTCTCGGTCGAGGCGTCGGTGTTCTATGTCAACTGGAAGAACCTGCAACAGCAGATTCCGCTGGGCTGCGGCTTCAACTACAACACCAACGTCGGCGACGCCACCAGCTATGGGGCGGAATTGTCGATCAAGGCCAAGCCGATTTCCAGCGTCCTGCTCGGTCTTGACGTAGGCACCACCCACGCCACCCTGAGCAACGATGCCGGCGCCACTGCCGGCGTGACCGGCGCGGTGGACGGCGCCCATATCCCCGGCGTGCCGAAGTACAACGTCTCGCTCTCGGGCCAATACAACTTCGCCCTCACCGGCGACCTGTATGGCTTCGCGCGAGCCGCAGGACACTGGATCGGCAACAGCAACGGCGCGCTCGATCCGAGCAACCCGGATTACAGCCGTCCCTCCTACAGCACCTTCGATGCCAGCGCCGGCGTGACCTGGGACAAGTGGGAGTTGTCGCTGTTCGTCAAGAACATGTTCAACAACGACACCATCATCCAGCACCCGGTGGTGCAAAGCGTGTACAACGAAGCGTATCGCGTCCCGCCGCGCGTGATCGGCATCAGCCTGTCGGGCAAGCTGTAATCGTTCGGTCAGGAAGTGAACCAGCCGCCGGTGCCCCCGGCGGCTTTTTTTCGACCTTCCTCTTGTAGGTTGTGCCGGGCGTCGCTTCGCTCAGCGTACGACGCCCGGCACAACCTACAACACCACTCTCGTAACCCGTCATCCCCGCGGAGGCGGGGATCCAGATTAAGACCGATATTGGTCGCATTCCTGGGTCCCCGCTTTCGCGGGGACGACGTATTTATTGAGTTCTGGAGCAAATTTAGCTCGCGTTGCGCTTGACGGAGACAACAGTATCTACCGCGCGATGCGCATATCCGGCTGCGACTTCCCCGCCGGCTTTCCCTTCGTATCGCAATCCACCAGCCAACGCTTCAAGGCATCGACGTCGACAATGCCGGAATCGACGCGCTCGCCACCCTGGGTAAACATCGCGAAATGATCCCCGCCTTGGGCGAGGAAATTGTTGACGGTGACGCGATATGTCTTTGCGTCGTCGATCGGCACGCCACCTAGGCGCAGGTCGGAAACGCGCCGGCCCGGAGGCGCTTCCTGCTCCCAGCGATAGGAAAGTCCCTGCGACACCTGCAGCGGCTCGCCATGCGCCGCGCCACGGCCCTGCTCTTCGAGCAGCTCCCTGATCTGCGCACCGGAGAAGCTCATCGTCACCAGCGTATTGCCGAACGGTAGCGCCGCACGCACCTGCCCCTCGTTGACCACGCCGGAAGCGTCGGCCTCCAGGTCTTCGCGCAAACCGCCGGAGTTGATGAAGGCGATTTGGGCGCCGCCGGAGCGTGTGGCGAAGAGCATGCTGTCGGCCACGAGGTCGCCAAAGGCTGATTCGCCGGAACCATTGAATACGCGCGTGACGGCCGCCGCGCCAAGATGCGCCACCGGGCGCGTCAATTCGGCGGCGCTGCGCCGCTCCACGCGTTCCAGATAGACTTGCATCGCCGCATTCGGCGCGTAAGCGCCCGGCAGCATGACGACATTGTCCGCCGTGACTTCGCGCACCGCGTCGCCGGCCATATCGACGCGCAGGTGAATGCGCGTCAGCATGTGTCCGCCCATATCGGCCTGCGTAATCATGCGCCCATCGACCTTGCAGGTATAGCCGGTATGCGTATGGCCGCTGACGACGAGTTTGATTTCGGGGTCGAGCCTTTTGACCACCTCGATGATCGGCCCCTGCAGGTGCTTGCAGTCAGCCTGGTCGGGCGCTTCATCGGTGTGTCCGCCCTGGTGGATCAGCACCACAAACGCATGAATGCCTTGCGCGCGCAAGGCCGGCAGCACGCCATTGATGGCATCGGCTTCGTCGGTGAACTCCAGCCCCGCGACGCCCGATGGCACAACCATCGACGCCGTATCCTTGAGCACGGCGCCGATGAAAGCGATCTTCACGCCGTGCGCCTGTTCGACGCGATACGCCGGCAGCACCGGCTTGCCGCTGGCCTGATCGAGCACGTTGGCGGCCAGGTAAGTGAAATGCGCGCCGGCAAATGCCTTCTCGAAGCGACAAGCCTTGTCCGGCCGGGGCGAATCGCAGCCGCCGTTTTGCTGGCGCAGCAGCTCGGCTCGCCCCGGATCGAATTCGTGGTTGCCGACCGAACTGACACGCAGACCCAGTCCATTCAACGCTTCAATGGCCGGTTCATCGGCCCACATCGACGACAACGGCGGCGAAGCCCCGACCAGGTCCCCAGCTCCAACCAGCAGCAGTTGTCCATCTTCCCTGCGCCACTCCTGCAAGGCAGCGGCCAGCGTATCGATGCCGCCCGCCTTGACCGTGTGCTCTGCATGGTCGTCCGCACTGACGTAGCGGAAGGTGCTGGCCTCAAGATTGCCATGGAAATCGTTGAGCGCAACCAGATGCACCTCGGCCACCTTGCCCGGCGTGGCGCAGGCGGCCAATAGCACGGCACTTGCCAGCGCCACCACGCGCAAGGTTCTATGACAAACGGATGACATGACGGCACGCTCCCCTGATAAAAACAGCGCGATTCTTTCACACTTTCCCAGATTGCGTACACAATCGTCAAGCACAGCGGAAAATCCTGGAGCCAGCTCGCACATACAAGACATGGCCCCAATCGCGCTACGGTTCATTACCGGACAGGACGCAAATAATACTTTTCACCAATTTCCCTATAAACAAGCTTTTGCGGAACTGTATTGCAATACTTACATCCAATAGGGAAATTCCGTTTCACCAGCACAATTTTCATAAACACAATTTTCCTTTCGGGAGAGCAAATGCCTTGGAATCTTTCCATCCCGTTCCTTGCCCAACAATCGATTACGTGGAATGCGCTGCTGCTGTTCGGCACGCTCCTGATCCTCGGCTTGATCGGTGGGCAGTTGGTTGCGCGGATCACCTGGGTTCCACGCATCACGGGGTATCTCTTGATCGGCTTCTTTCTCGGGTCAGGTGGCATGCACTGGATATCGGGCGACATGGCCGGCATCATGCATATCTTTGCCGACGTGGCCGTCGCGCTGATGGTGTATCAGCTCGGCCGTTACGTTGATATTTCCTGGCTGCTGCGCGAGCGCTGGCTGCTATTGACCATCGTCTGCTCGGCGCTGTTCACCTTCCTGTTCGTCTGGGGCCTGCTCGAATGGTACGGCATGACGCGCAACACCTCGATGCTGACCGGCGTATTCGCCATCGGCACCTCGCCCGCCATCGTCATGGCCGTGATGCGCGACTTGCGCGCCGAAGGCCACATCACGCGCCGGCTGGCCGCCATGAGCGCACTCAACAACTGCCTGGCGCTGCTGGCGGCATACATGTTGCTGCCGCTCTTGGCGTCGGAAAAGTCGACCCCCGTCACCACCCTGATCTCGCATACGGCCTATTCGCTGGGCGGCTCCTTCCTCGTGGCCTACCTGACTTACCTGCTCTTGATGCCGCTGGCGCGCCTGCTGGGCCGTCAGCGCAAAGAGCAATTCGTCCTCGTCATCGCCATGCTTGCCGTGGCGCTGGGTGCGGCTTACGCCTTCCATCTGCCGGTGCTGTTGACCATGCTGGCATTCGCCATCCTGTCGCGCAATCTCGACCATCGCTACGACTTGATGGAACTGGAATTCGGTGTCGTCGGCGAACTGTTCGTCGTGCTGATGTTCGTCAGCTTCGGCGCGTCGATGGAAGTCGATCACCTGGCCTATGTTGTGCTGCCCGTCATCATGGTGGTCCTGGCGCGCGCGGCCGCCATCGGCGGCACCAGCTTCGCCCTGGCGCGCCCGTCCAGGCTGAGCTGGAAGCAGGCCGCCTGGTTCAGCCTGGGCAGCCTGCCGCTCACCGAATCGGGCTTCGGCCTGATCCAGATCTCGGCGATCTACCCGAACACCACGGTCGATCTCGTGCCGCTGATCGTCGGCAGCCTCTTGGTGCTGGAAATCGTCGGCCCGATCGCCACCCAATTCGCCCTGCTCAAGTCGGGCGAAACCGGCCACGTATAAATAAAGAAGAAACGAGGAACACACCATGAGCATCCTGCCGTTCGGAAAATCGCAAGCCTTCACCATCGGCGTGGAGCTGGAATTGCAGCTACTGAACCGCCGCAACTACAACCTCGCCACCGACGCCCTGGACCTCCTGGCCGGGATCGAGCCGCCCGCCATGAAGGAACAGATCAAGCTTGAGATCACGCAAGGCATGATCGAATTGAATTCCTCCATCCACACCAAGGCCGACACGCTGATCGAGGAATTGAAGGCGCTGCGCGACGCCATCGTGACCGGGGCCATGCGGTTGAACATCGACGTGGCCGGCGGCGGCTCGCACCCGTTCCAGAAATGGAGCGAGCAGCGCATCACGCCGCACCAGCGCTTCCATTTCCTGCAAGACCGCTACGGCTACCTGGCCAAGACCTTTACCGTATTCGGCCAGCACATCCATATCGGCGTGGAAAGCGGCGACGACGCGATCTACCTCACGCACGGCCTGGCGCGTTTCGTGCCGCACTTCATCGCACTCTCGGCCGCCTCGCCGTACTACCAGGGCATCGACACCGCCTTCGATTCGGCGCGCAGCAATGTCGTCTCGGCCTTCCCGATGGCCGGCACCATGCCCGTGCTGCATCGCTGGAGCGACTTCGAGGTCTACTACGATGAATTGAAGCACGCCGAGATCATCGCCAGCATGAAGGATTTTTACTGGGACATCCGGCCCAAACCGGAATACGGCACGGTCGAAATCCGCGTCTGCGATACGCCGCTCACGCTGGAACATGCCGCCATGCTGGCCGGCTACGCGCAACTGCTGGCGCGCTGGCTATTGACCGAGCGCCCCATCGAGATCGACGACAACTATTACATGCTATATCAATACAACCGCTTTGAAGCAAGCCGCTTCGGCCTGCACGGCGCACTGGCACTGCCGCCGACCCACGACGGCCGGCGCCGCGCCTCACGCATGCCGATCCAGCTCGACCTGCTCGAACGGCTGCAGGATTTGCAGCGATTTGCGCAAAACGAAATCGACCTGTTCGTGCTGCGCCGCCTCTCCCGCATGGCTTACGAACGCATCAACGATGCCGTGTGGCTGCGCCAGACCTTCGACGACCGCGGCTCGCTGAACGAAATGGTGCGCCTGGCGGCGACCTTGTGGATGGAACACACGGCGTCGCCGTTTTTCAGATAGGACGGCGCCGCTAGTCCTTCAAAACGAGCAGGCTGACGCGCCGGTTTTCGCTGCGTCCCTGCGCGCTCAGGTTGGAACTGCGGGGCTTGGTGTCAGCCATGCCCGACGCTTCGAGGCGTTCAGCCGCGATGCCGCGCTCCTGCAAGGCGCGCACGATCGCCGCAGCGCGAGCCGCGGACAACTCCCAGTTGGAGGGAAATTGCGCAGTCTGGATCGGCACGTTGTCGGTGTGCCCTTCAACGATGACACGGTTGTCGTTGTCGGCCAGAATGGCGGCGATCTTGCCCACAATCGCCGCCGCTTGCGACGCCGGCTGCGCCGTGCCGCTGGCAAACAGCGCGCTATCCTTGATGTCGAGCAAAATGCCCTGGTCGCGCGTCACCAGCGTGATCTCGCCATCCTCGGTCAGATCGTTGAAGGTGCGCGCCAGTTCGCGCAGCAAGGCTTGCTGCTTGTCGTTCGCAGCGCTGGGCACCACCGGCGCCGGCACCGGCTTGTGCGGACGGATGCCGGGAATCACGCTGGCATGCGGGTCGGGCAGCGCCTGCACCACCGGCGCCTCGTGCTTGGGCAGCTTGGCATAGAGCGCAAGAAACAGCACGAACAACAGGGTCATGAAGTCGGCATACGACACCATCCAGCGATTGTTGCCGGCGGCTTCATGGGTTGGGTTCTCGTCCTGGAACGAGATGAATTCAGTCTTCTTCATCAGGCGGCGCGCCGGATATCGACCACGTTGGCGGCACGCTCCCCGGCCGCAACCAGCGTGCGTTCGACCAGGCGCGGCTGCTTGTTTTGCGCGATCATGGTCAAGCCTTCAACGCGCAATTCGTCGCGCAAGGTCAGCTCGAATATGATGGCGCGCAGCTTGGCCGCCAAGGGCAAAAACACCAGATTCGCCAGCACCAGACCATACACCGTCGCCACAAACGCCGCCGCAATGCCGGCACCGAGGCGCGAGACATCGTTCAAGCCATTCATCACCTGCAGCAGCCCCACGACGGAACCGAGGATGCCGACCGTGGGCGCGTAGGCGCCGGCCGACTCCCACATCTTGGCGGCATGGCGCAAGCGCGCATCGCGGATCTTGACTTCGGTGACCAGGGTGTCGCGGATGTATTCGGGATCGTAATTGTCGACGATCATCTCGACGCCGTTCTTCAACAGCGGATCGTCGATCGCGTCGGACAGGCCGTCGAGCATCAGCGCGCCGTCGCGGTAGGCAATGCGCGACCAGCCGACGATTTCCTTGATGTTCTCTTCGCGGTCCGACACCGGCGGGTGCGACACCCAGCGCAGGACGCGCAGGCTCAGCAAGAAGTCCTTGGGCGAACTCTGGGCGATCACCGCGCCGAGCGTGCCGCCGAACACGATCAGGAACGCCCCCGGCTGGATCAAGGCGCTCAAGGCCGCCCCTTCCAGCATTTGCCCCGAGAAAATGGCAATCAATGCCACGCCCAAACCCAATGCTGTCATGTAAAACATATCGCCTCGCCGAAATTGCTCAGGTCGTGACAGTGTCGCGCGAACCGGGGATGGGCAAAGCGGCGAGCAAGGCGGTTTTTTCAGCGGATTTTCAGTTTTCGCGGAAAGATTATGAAAATAATCAGGAAATAATTTGGAAATAATCTGGAAATAATCAGGAAATAAGCAAGGAAAAAGTGGTTACTTTCCCAGAAACACCAGAAATTCCCATATTTATGGGATTGGCACGGGAGCCCGGATCGCTCAAGCTTGCGGCAACCCACATTATGGCCTCCGGGCCGCCGCATGGAAAGATCGCCAGATGCCGTTTGCAGCAACCCCTACCGCATGCCCGGAGTCGATTTGACACGGGTTCCCGACCATTCCGCAGGGCAGCCCGGAAGCGCCCTGCCCGCCACCGTCATTGATGCCCAGCACCTCGAAGCTGCGGTCAACGAAATCGTCGACGACATGCGTTGCGGCGCCTGCGCGAGCACCATCAGCCAGACGGTTCAGGTGCTCGACCTCGGAGACGGCAAAAAAGCTGCCGTGATCGTCACGATCACGACGGTGGAAGATCAGTTTCTTTAAGAGAACCTGAAGCCTACTTTGCCCGGCTCAGTTTCATGAGGATGCCCAGGCCGGCAAAAATCGCGCCGGCCCAGCACAGCACCGGGCTGTAGGGCGTCTTGCCCGTGAGCTGCGCAACCCCGCTCACGGCCGAGCAAATCCCGCCATTGGAGTAAATACAGCTGCTTGCCCGGCTCAGATCGACGTCGAGTTTTTGCGCCAGCGGCGCATAGAAGGTCCACCACCAATATACGGCGCAGATCAGCAGCACGATGCCTACAAGAATCAGGCTGGTTCCGAGTTTTTTCACGTCCATAGCTGGCTATCCTTGTTGCGATCTTCGTTGATTTGGCCCCGGCGGCACCACGCGCAGTGTAGCAGACGACGCAATTGACGACAGCCGCAACGCAAAGCGTGATACGCTTTTGCCATTGATATCATCGTTCCAAGATACGAGGCAAACATGAAAACACACATGCGATTGTTGTCCCCGGGCCTCTTTACCCTGGCCCTGGCCCTGTCCATATCCCCGGCGGCGCATGCCGTCCTCGGCGGGGCCGCCAGCACGGTCCAGATGGATCACATGCGGATGAAGGCCACGGTGCCTGCCGCCACCGGCAAGCTCAACTACACGGTCCATGAAATGACGGTTCCCAGCGGCACCGTCGTGCGCGAATATATCGCCGACGACAAGGTATTTGCCGTCACCTGGCGCGGCCCGCACGTGCCGGACCTGAAGCAATTGATGGGCACCTATTTCGATACCTACCGCAATGAAGCCCAAACCCATCGCAGCGGCCATAACCACCTTGCCATCGAGCATCCTGAATTCGTCATGCACGCCAGCGGTCATATGCGCGCCTATACCGGTTCGGCTTATTTGCCGTCCATGCTTCCGGCTGGCGTCACCGCGAACGACATCCAGTAGCTTCCCGCCGGCATTGAATTTGAGCAAGATTCCCGGATACATTTTGTTGCAATCCTTACGGAAATGAGCAGACTGGGCAGCTTCCACGCGCGTTATTGAAGACAAGAGCAGTCTTGTTGTCGTAACCCCGAAAGGAGCAGCATCATGAAAAAGTCACTCATCGCCGCAGCCGGCTTCCTTGCCGGCGCCACCATGCTGATCGCCGCCGCCCCGGCCATGGCGCATGACCGTTTTGGCTGGTCCGTGTCGGTCGGCGTGCCGATCGCCCCGGTCGCTTACGTGGCACCCCCGCCGGTCTACGCACCGCCCGCTCAGGTGGTGGTCGGCGGCCCGGTGGTCGAAGTCGGTGCGCCATACTATTATGGCCCTGACTGGCGCTACTATCACGGCTACCGTGGCTACTACGGTCATCGCGACTTCCACGATTATCACGACTACCGCGAGCACCACGACTATCGCGGCTGGCACCGTTAATCGGCTGCGCCAGCCGGCAACACCCCGGATAGATGGCAGATCGGAAATGCGCGTCATTTCCGATCTGCATTTTTGAAAAGGCCTCGTCATGATGCGTATTGCGATGCGAACCGGCTTGATCCTGCTGACCTGTTGCGCGGCGCTGCAGGTGCCTGCGCTAGCCGCCCCCAACAAGGCCCAGCCGTTGACCGAAGAAGACGTGCACTGGCTCAACCGCATCACCTACGGCATCGACGGCCCGACCGTGGCACGCTACCAGGCGCTCGGACGCAAGGCTTTCCTGGAAGAGCAATTGCGCGCCGGCAGCGAGAGCGATCCGCCGCAACTGACCGCGGCGCTGGCGCAGCTCGATCTGCTCAACGAACCGCTACCCCAGATGCTGCAGGATGTCGATAGCGAAAACCGCCGCATCAATACCTTGCCCAGCGAAGACGACAAGCAGGCCGCGCGCAAGCAATTGAACGACACCGCCGGCAAGATCGTCTATGAAACCACCAAGCGCCACCTGTTGCGCTCGCTGTATTCGCCGGCACAATTGCGCGAGCAGATGGTGTGGTTCTGGGACAATCATTTCAGCGTGTTCCAGGGCAAGGCCAATCTGCGCTGGTCGGTGGCCGACTATGAAGAGCATGCGATCCGGCCCCATGCGCTCGGCAATTTCCGCGATCTGGTGATTGCAACCCTGAAGCATCCCGCCATGCTGGTCTATCTCGACAACGCACAAAGCGCGGGCGGCAAGATCAACGAAAACTATGCGCGCGAATTGCTCGAACTGCATACGCTGGGCGTCAATGGCGGCTACAGCCAGCAGGACGTGCAGGAGCTGGCAAGAATACTCACCGGCGTCGGCGTCAACACCCAGCCGAACGCACCCAAGCTCAAGCCCGAATGGCAGGCACTCTATATGCGCGACGGCGCGTTTGAATTCAATCCGGCGCGGCACGATTTCGGCGACAAGGTTTTCCTCGGCCATCAGATCCGCGGCAGCGGCTGGGACGAAGTCGAGCAGGCGGTGGACATCATCGTGAATCAACCGGCCACGGCACATTTTGTCAGTACCAAACTGGCGCTCTATTTCGTCAGTGACGACCCGCCGCCGGCCCTGGTCGATCGCATGAGCAAGACCTTCGAGAAAAGCCATGGCGATATCGCCGCCGTCTTGCGCACCATGTTCGGCGCGAAGGAATTCAATGCCTCGCTCGGCACCAAGTTCAAGGATCCGATGCACTATGTGGTATCGGCCATGCGGCTGGCCTACAACGGCAAGAGTGTGGTCAACCTGAAACCGGTCAACAACTGGCTCAATGCCCTGGGCGAGCCGCTCTATGGCCGCCTGACGCCGGACGGCTACGGCCTGCGCGAGCGCGACTGGGCCAGCTCGGGCCAGATGTCCAAGCGCTTCGAAATCGCGCGCGCCATCGGCGGCGGCAGCGCCGGGCTGTTCGATACGGAAGACGGCAGCCCGCCAATGTCGTTCGGCTTCCCCATGCTGTCGAACCGCCTGTTTTACGACACCATAGACGCGGCCTTGAGTCCGCTGGCGCGCCAGGCGCTCGACAAGGCAGCATCGCAAGCCGAGTGGAACGCCTATCTGCTCGCCTCGCCCGATTTCATGTACCGCTGAGGTCAAGGAGTTAGCCATGGACCAGAAAATCCGCACGCTCGCCAATCCCGCCCGGCGCGGCCTGCTGCAAAAAGCCGGCGCCTTGACGCTGCTCTCGGCCGCCGGCCTGTATAGCGGCAAACTATTGGCCGCGCCCGCGACCCAGCAACGCTTCCTGCTGGTGTTCCTGCGCGGCGGCTATGATGCCAACAACCTGCTGGTGCCCTATACCAGCGGCTTCTATTACCAATCGCGTCCGACGATTGCGATTGCCAAGCCGGACCCCAAAAATCCCCAAGCGGCGATCCAGCTCGACGGCAACTGGGCGCTCCATCCCGCACTGCGCGAAAGTATCGTCCCGCTGTATACGCGCGGCGAGGCGCTGTTCATGCCCTTCGCCGGCACCGACGACACGTCGCGCAGCCACTTCGAAACCCAGGACAGCATCGAGGCCGGGCAAAGCGGCTTGAAAAACCGCGATTTCTCTTCCGGCTTCATGAACCGCCTGGCGCAAGTGATCAACGGCGCCAAGCCGATTGCCTTCACCGACGCCATGCCGACCGTATTCAAGGGCAAGACCAACGTGCCCAACGTGTCGCTCAAGGGTGCCGGCAAGCCGCCCTTCGATGCGCGCCAATCGGCCATCCTGGCGGCCATGTACGACGGCCATCCGCTCGAGGAAAGCGTGCGCGAAGGCTTGGATTTGCGCCAGGAAGTCGGGCGCGAAATCGACCAGGAAATGCAGGCCGCCAATCGCGGCGCGATTTCGCCCAAGGGGTTCGAACTCGAAGCGCGGCGCATGGCGCGTTTGATGGGTGAGCGCTACCAGCTCGGCTTCGTCGACGTCGGCGGCTGGGACACGCACGTCAACCAGGGCGGCGCCACCGGCGCACTGGCGGGCAACCTCGACAATCTGGGACGCGGCCTGACGGCTTTCTCGCAAGAAATGGGCACGATGTGGAAGCAGACCACGGTAGTGGTGATCTCCGAATTCGGCCGCACCTTCCGCGAAAACGGCACGCGCGGCACCGACCACGGGCATGGCACGGTGTTCTGGGTATTGGGCGGATCGATCAACGGCGGCCGCATCGCCGGCGACCAGCTGGAAGTCAATCAAGCCAACCTGTTCCAGAACCGCGATTTCCCGGTCTTGAACGACTACCGCGCCGTGCTGGGCGGGATGTTCCAGCGCCTCTATGGCTTGACGGAAGCCGATTTGCAAGTGGTGTTTCCGGGAACGGCACCGCGCGAATACGGCTTGCTGGCTACCTGAAGGCAACCCGCTTTACTGCGCTTCTTCCGGCGCAAAGCGGATCGTGAATTCGCTGAATTCGCCGAGCTGCGAACGGCAGCTGATCGTGGCATTCCATGCGGCCAGGGTCTCGCGGCAAAATGCCAGGCCGATGCCGTTGCCTTCCGAAGGCGGGAAGGTGTAAAAACGTTTGAAGATCAGCGGCAGCTGGCTGTTGGCGATGCCGCAGCCGGTATCGTAGACGATGATGTGCCCCGCTCCCTCGATCTTGTCGACGATAAAAGTCAAATTCCCCTTGCCGTGGCGCGACACCGCGCGCATCCCATTCTTGAGTAGATTGACGATCACCATGTCGAACAGCGTGTCGTTGGCTTCGACGGTAAAATCCTGCCTCGTATCGAGCAACACCGTGTCGCGCGCCGCCTGCGTCTCGAATGGATAGCGTTCGATCACGGCCTTGATGGCGCCTGACACCGCGAGCGTGGCGCGGTTGTGCTGCTTGACTTGATTGCGCCCGGCATTGACGAGCATGATGTCGAGCGTCAGGTTCATGCGCTGCACCTCGGCCATGATGCGCGCGATGGCAGCCGAGGTCTCATTGAGCTTCTGCGCCGGGATCATACTGCTCTTGGGCACGAGGTCCTGGTGCCGCTGGTAAAAATCGATCATCTTCAGCGTGTACCGGCTCAAACCCTTGGCCGAGGCATGCACGCTGACCAAGGGCGTGCGTAATTCATGGGCCAGCGTGGCGAGCACCGTCGAGATGCCACTCAGGCGTTCGTTATCGATGATCCTGCGCGACAGCCGCGAGACGGACACGAGCAGGATGGCGAAGAGGTCGATGGGGATATTGACCGTGACTTGCTGACCGGGCGCAATCCAGTGATGTTCGACCCAGACGAATACGAAATAGGCCAGCGCCGACCCCACGATATAGGAGGAAATGGCGAACCACATCTCGAACAGGAACAAGGCCACGACGGCGATCAGGAGCGATTGCGCATAGACCGATGCGCCGTCGTTCATCAGCAGCGCGTAGGTGAAAAAGAACGGCGCCATGTAAGTGATGGCGATCCAGGAATAGATATCCATCAGCCTGCGCGGCGCCCGCTTGGCAAACAGCAAAGGCACGGCCAGCGCCACGCCGATCAGGCGCATCTCCAGGCTTTCGTAGGCTTGCGGATAAACCTTGGTCCACATCCAGTAATAAAACGGGAAGCCGATTGCGGCGACCCAGCCGATCATGACCAGCCGGTTCGAATAGGCGTCCTCGGAGGTTACTGAAGAGAAAGACTTTATGTAGGATATGAACCAGGACCGCAAGGCCAGGCGGTGCCGCTCCGTTTTTGCCGTTACGCTGTTTTCGGTCATGGGCATGGAAATTCTTGGGACACGAAGCAATTTTTGTGCATATATTAGCGATTATGTCTTAAAGGCTGCAATCCTGGGTCAATTATTGTTATTTACATCATTATGAGGAATGTCATTTTCACCTTCTTTTATTGGAGAACAACATGATGCACAGCTGCAAAACCGTCGAGCCCGTGACGGCCAAACTACCCGGTTTCGTCGAAAAGCGGATGGACGACTGGTTCGACCGTTTGCAAAATCTGTGGCAAGGCGACCATCTTTTACATGGCATGGCGCCCGGTCCCGAAGCGATTCACCTGTCCAGCAACGATTATCTCTGCCTTTCCGGTGAGCGAGAGTTGGTCAATGCCCAATTGAAAACCTTGGTTGGCGAAAAAGACCTGCTGATGTCGGCGACCTTCCTGCACGGCGACAACCCGCAAGCCCGGTTCGAACGCAAAATGGCGCGCCTGTTGCGTGCCGAGGATGGCGTACTGTGCCAGTCCGGCTGGGCTGCCAATGTCGGCCTGTTGCAGACCCTGGCGCGCGAGAATATCCCGGTCTACCTCGATATGATGGCGCACGCCTCGCTCTGGGAAGGGGTCAACACGGCGCGCGGCCGCGCCGTACCCTTCCGCCACAACGATGCGGAACATCTCGAGCGGCAGATCCGCGAAAACGGGCAAGGCATCGTGGTGGTAGATTCGGTGTATTCGACCAACGGCTCGATGTGCCCGTTGGAAGACATCGTCTCGGTCGCCGAAGCGGAGGGCAACATCATCATTGTCGACGAATCACATTCCTTCGGCACGCACGGCCCGGGCGGCGCGGGCGTGGTGGTGGATCTGGAACTGCAGGACCGCGTGCATTTCCGCACCGGCTCGCTGGCCAAGGCGTTTGCCGGGCGTGCCGGCTTCATCACCTGTTCTAGCGTCTTCAAGAGCTATTTCCTTAGCGAGTCGCGGCCGGCGATCTTCTCTTCCTGCCTGTTGCACCATGAAATCGACTGGTTCAATGCCGCCATCGATTTCATCGTTGCCGCGGATGCGCGGCGCGAACGGCTGTTCCAGAGTTCCTATCGCCTGCGCCAGGGCATGTTGGACCTGGGCTACAACGTCAGCGAAGGCTCGGAACAGATCATCGCGCTGGAAGCAGGGCCGGAACCTTCGACGAAGGTGCTGCGCAATGAATTGCAGGCGCGCGGCGTGTTCGGTGCCGTCTTCTGCGCCCCTGCCACACCCAAGAATCGCTCATTGATGCGCCTTACCGTCAATTCCGGGTTGACGGACATCGAAATCGAACGCGTGCTGCAGGTGTGTAAGGACATCCGCGACGCGGTTGACCTGGCTAGCTGGCCTTCGACGCGGCGCATGCAGCGGCGTGCCACAGCATGACGAACCGCACCATGCCATCCCCGTTCGCCATGGAAGAAAAGCAGTATTGCCAAATCGTTCGCGCCAGCGCCTGCTACGACGTCGTCGTCACTGCCGGATTCCTCACACCGTGGAGCTTTGCCTGGATCTTCGGCAAGTTCTCGCTCGTCAACCAGTTGCTCGGCGGCGCCGCGCTGGAACCGTTCGCCGCCCTGCCGGCACTGTTCGTCTGCATGCTGGGCGCTGTCGTCATGTGCTGGGCGGCACTACGCCTGCGCGACACGCAAGTGCGCTACGGACGTTTCGATGCGGCGATGCGCCTGCAGGCCGCCGTCTGGATGCTCTGGGCTTATCAGGAGACGAAAGCGCCGCTGCTCTGGTTGTTCCTGGTGCCGGAATGTCTTTTTTGCCTGCTCGAATGCATGCCGCTTGCTGCACGGCGTGCGCTGCCGGCATGAAGGAGATCCTGTGAACAGGCAGCGACACGCGGCAGGCCGCGATACCGTACTCATCACCGGCGCATCGAAAGGCATAGGCCGCGCCTTTGCCCAGCGCTTCGCCAGGGAAGGCTATCCGCTGGTGCTGGTGGCGCGCCAGCAGGATGTGCTGGAGGAGCTGGCATCGAATTTGCGCGCCGGTTTCGGTGTCAGCGTCGAGGTCTTGCCGCTGGACTTGACCGCACCCGATTCGATAAGCCGGCTCTTGCAAACCCTGGCCGAACGCCAGCTCGATATCGATATCCTGGTCAACAATGCCGGCGCGCTGGAAGTCGGACGCTTCACCGACATTGCCGCGGAAAAACACGGCCAATTGATCGCCCTGAATGTCGGCTCGCCAACGCAGCTCGCTTCCGCGTTATTGCCGGCCATGCTCAGGCGCAAGCGTGGCCATATCCTGAACGTGGCCTCAATCGCTGCGTTCGAGCCGGTGCCGAGTATCGCGGTCTATGCCGCCACCAAGGCCTATGTGCTCTCGTTCACCGAAGCCTTGTCGGAGGAGTTGCGCGGCACGGGGGTTAGCGTCTCGGCGCTGTGTCCCGGCTTGACGTCGACACCCATGGTGCGCGGCGCCCAGGCGGGCAGCCAGCGTCTGCGGCACATTCCCGAACTCGTGATCGGGCAGGCCGACGATGTCGCGCAGGCGGGGTTCAGGAGCTGCTTCTCGGGCAGGGTGGTGAGCATTCCGGGGCTGCTCAACAAGCTGACGGCCGCCTTCGTCGGCATCGCGCCGCGCGCAGTCGTCAGGCGCATTTCAGGCTGGCTCGGCAGGCTTGCTTTCGACCCGACCTGAAGGCTCGGCGATGGCGCACGGTGTTACCATTGTTTTCCCGATAACCGCCCATCGCCGCCCTACGCCGCCATCGATGAAATCCGCCCTGCTTCGCCTGGCATCGTGCACCTTGCTGCTGTGCGCGGGTTGCTCGAAAACGGCGGAAAAGCCCGCTGCTTCGGCGCCGGCGGACGCCACCTATGCCGTCCCGATCGCCGGCGTCGCCGAGACACCAAGTCTGTCGCAACTCATGCATGCGGTATTCGACAAGCTGGTGAGGTCCGATGGCGACGCCGCCGTGATGCTGCAAGACCCGGACAACCATGCCGAGCGCGCGCCTTTTCTGGTGCATGCCGAGGGCAGCAAGCTCTTGCCCACGGGCGACGCCGTGTTGATTGCCAGTGCGCTCAAGCAGAACAGCAATGGCGAGGCGGAAATTGCCCATGTCACGCCGGGTCTTCTGAATATCTTCTTCTTGAAGAAACAGGATGGCCAATGGAAGGTCACTGCGCGCTTTGAGAACTTCGAGGAGCTCGGCTCATCCGGCTCGATCGGCCAGATCCGCTGGATCAATTTCGGCAAGGACAAGCCGGGCCTGGCGGTGGAACACGGGGGCACCTGGTCGGGCTATACGGTTACCGACTTGTCCTTGTACGACCTGTCGGGCGGCAAGGCGCGCGCGCTGACCAGTGAATTCATTCCTATTCACTCCGACAGCGAGGGTGGCTGCGGCCCTGGCGCCGACTGCTGGAATACCGACGGCAAGTGGCGCTTCGTCAGCGGCGGCCAAAGCGCGTATGACGATCTGGTGATCGATTTTGAAGAAGAGAAATGGACCGGCAGCGACGAGGAAGATGGTTCTGCCGCAGCCTCGGCCTCGGCCAAGGCCGAGGCGCCGCGTAGCCACAGGAAGGCTTCTGCCCGCTATCGCTTCGACGGAACCGGATACAAGCTGGTTGACGGGGCCAACATCGTGCCGCCCGTTTGAGGGCAGATCAATACCCACAAGTGCACGCCGTGTCTTGGAACCCCTCTCTCGCTGGCGGGAGAGGGGTAGGGCGGGTGGCGGTCAGATGAGGAAAGTTGTGCTTTAACTGCGCTAAACAACTTAGCCTACACGCGAACTCCCTCACCCCCGCCCCTCTCCCGCCTGCGGGAGAGGGGAGTTGGCAGTGCTATGACTTGTGGGGGAATGATCAGCGTTTGAGGGAAGCGGTACAGGAAAGCTCAGAGCGCCGCGCCCGGTTTCAACAAGCTCAGGATGTCGGACAATTCGTTGCGGATGGCGACGGTATCGACTTCGAGCGGAGGCAGGCCCATGGCCAGATCGGCCAGGCCATCGCCGTTGGCCAGGCGCGAATCGAGCTTGTTGCGCGCGCCGCTGATGGTGAAGCCCTGCTCGTAGAGCAGTTCGCGGATGCGGCGGATCAAGAGCACCTCATGATGCTGGTAATAACGCCGGTTGCCGCGCCGCTTGACCGGTTTCAACTGCGTGAATTCCTGCTCCCAATAGCGCAGCACGTGCGGCTTGACGCCGCACAGATCACTGACTTCGCCGATGGTGAAGTAGCGCTTCGCCGGAATCGGAGGCAAGGCAGCCGGTGCGGATTTGACTGGACGCTCGCTCATAGTTTAAGGAAAAAAGGGGTCAGGCAGCGCGCGAGAGCGGCTTACCGATGGAAACTTCGACCATGCCTTTGAGTTTTTGACTGGCGTGAAACGTCACCACGCGGCGCGCGGTGATGGGGATTTCTTCGCCGGTTTTGGGGTTGCGCCCGGGGCGCTGCGGCTTGTCGCGCAACTGGAAGTTGCCGAAGCCGGACAGCTTGACCGCTTCGCCGCGCTCCAGGGCGTTGCGGATTTCATCGAAAAAGGTTTCGACCATGTCCTTGGCCTCGCGCTTGTTCAAGCCGACCTGCTCGAACAGCAACTCGGCCAATTCGGCCTTGGTCAGCGTCGGCAGCTCTTTCTCGGCTTGCGAGCGAGCTTGCGCTGCGGCCATTGCCCGATTCAAATCGGCGGCCAAAACGGATTGAAATTCGGCTGAGTTCACGTCATTCATCATAGTTGTTCCCTGCCTGCTTCATTTTTGGGTACCCCTAAAATCTACTGCGCTACGCAACCTTGGGCTGCTCGCTACGATTTTTTGAGGCGCCCTCTTCCATCAATCAATGAGCGCTTTCTTCGCAGCCCACAAGGCCGGTTCAGCGAATTTTCGCCCCGTGTTTTTCGGCGGCAATCGCCTTGAAAGCTTCCATCGCAGCGTTCACCTGATCGTCGTGCAGGGTAGTTTGAGTATCTTGCAAGGTGAACCGGAAAGCAAGACTTTTTTCGTCATTTTCCAATCCGGTGCCACGATATTCATCAAATAAAACAATAGCTTGCATGATTTTACAGGCAGCATTTGTTTTCTTTTCTGCAACGAAAGTGTTAATTAAATCCTGTGCCGCCACCGATTGTTTGATAACTAGCGCCAAATCCCTGCTTACCGCCGGGAACTTCGAAATCTCGACGTATTCGGGGATCGCGCGCGCCTGCAAGGCGGCGACGTCTACTTCAAACAACACCGGCGCCAGCGGCAAATCGTATTTCTGTTGCCAGCGCGGATGCAGTTCGCCGATGAAGCCGACGGCCTTGCCACCCAACAGCACTTCGGCCGAGCGGCCGGGATGCAAGGCGGGGTGTTCAAGCTTGGCGAACTGCAGCGCGGCGGGGGCGAACATGGCTTCGAGATCGGCCTTGACGTCGAAGAAATCGACATTGCGTTTCGGTGTACCCCACTGCTCTTCCGCAGCGAAACCGTAGGCAATCGCGGCCAGGCGCTTGGTCTGCTCGTAGCCGGCCACCGACAGCGGGCCGTCGGCAATGGCGCTGCTCTTGCGATAGACGGCGCCGATCTCGAACGCGCGCACGCGATTGAGTTTGCGGTTCAAGTTGTAGCGCACGTTGGTCACCAGGCTGCCGACCAACGTTGTGCGCATGACGCTCATCTGGCTCGCAATCGGGTTCAACAGCTTGACCGGATCGCTGTTGCCGCCGAAGTCGGCTTCCCAGGTTTCCTCGACGAAGCTGTAGTTGACTACTTCCTGATAATCGAGGCTTGCAGCCAGTTCGCGGATGGCGAACAGCGAGCGCTTGTCTTCCGGCGCGATGCGCATTTCGTTGGGCGCGACCGGCGCGACGGCGGGGATGTTTTCGAAGCCGTAGACGCGCGCGACTTCCTCGATCAAGTCTTCCTCGATCTCGATGTCGAAGCGAAACGACGGCGGCGTGACTTCGAACAGGCCCGCTTGCTGCGTGAATTGCAGTCCCAGGCGGCGGAAGATGTCGGCGATTTGTTCGTCGGTAAAGGCGACGCCGATGACCTTGACTGCGCGTGCCGTGCGCATCTTGACCGGTTCGCGCCTGGGCAGATTCACGACGTGGTCGTCGATCGGGCCGACCTGGGTCTTGCCCTTGTGCCCGCAGATTTCGACCAGCAAGGCTGTGATGCGTTCGAGATGTTCGGGAATGGAGGCGAAATCGACGCCGCGCTCGAAGCGGTGGGCGGCATCGGTCGAGAAATTGTAGCGCCGTCCACGGCCCTGGATCGCCTGGGGCCACCAGAACGCGGCTTCGAGATAGATGTCGGTGGTGTCGAGCGTGACGGCTGTTGCATCGCCGCCCATGATGCCGGCCAGCGATTCGATTTCGTGCTCGTCGGCGATGACGCCGACCCATTCATCGACATCGACGGTGTTGCCGTTCAAGAGCTTGAGCGATTCACCCTTGCGGCCCCAGCGCACATCCAGGCCGCCGTGGATCTTGTGCAGGTCGAACACGTGGGTCGGACGGCCCAGCTCCAACATGACGTAGTTGGAGATGTCGACCAGGGCCGAGATCGGCCGCTGGCCGCTGCGCTCCAGGCGCTGCTTCATCCATTCCGGCGTTTGGGCGCGCGCATTCAAGCCGCGGATGATGCGGCCGGCGAAACGGCCGCACAGGTCGGGCGCGGAAATCCTGACCGGCAGCGTGTCGGTGATGGTGGCGTCGACCTGTTGATAGGTCGGCGCCTTCAACGGTGCGCCGGTCAGGGCCGAGACTTCGCGCGCCACACCCAGCACGGACAGGCAGTCGGCCTTGTTGGGCGTCAGTTTGATGGTGAACTTCAGGTCATTCAACTGATAGTAGTCGCGGAAGTTCTGGCCTACGGGCGCATCGTCGGGCAGATCGATCAGGCCGCCGTGGTCGTCGGAGAGTTTCAATTCGCGCGCCGAGCACAGCATGCCTTGCGATTCGACGCCGCGCAGTTGGCCGACCTTGATTTCAAACGGCTTGCCGTCGGCGCCGGGCGGCAGCACGGCACCAGCCAGGGCGCACACGACTTTCATGCCGGCGCGCACGTTGGGCGCGCCGCACACGATTTGCAGCAACGTGCCGGTGCCGGCATCGACGGTGCAGACGTTGAGCTTGTCGGCATTGGGATGCTTGACCAGTTCCAGCACCTTGGCCACGACGACGTTGGAGAACGGCGGCGCAACCGGGTCGATGTCTTCCACTTCCAGGCCGGACATGGTGAGCAGGTGCGAGAGTTCGTCCGAAGTCATATTCGGATCGACCATGGTGCGCAGCCAGTTTTCGGAGAATTGCATAGTTGTGCCTTCGGTATATTCCGCGATGGCCGGCAACGCTGCCGGCGACAAATATCGAATTAGTTGAACTGCTTCAGGAAGCGCAGATCGCCTTCGTAAAACAGGCGCAGGTCGTTGATGCCATAGCGCAGCATGGTCAGGCGCTCCAGGCCCGAGCCGAAGGCGAAGCCGATGTAGCGCTCGGGGTCGAGGCCCATGTTGCGCACCACGTTGGGATGCACCTGGCCGGAGCCCGAGACTTCGAGCCAGCGCCCCTTCAGCGGGCCGCTGCCGAAGGCAATGTCGATCTCGGCCGAGGGTTCGGTGAACGGGAAATACGAGGGGCGGAAACGCACCTGCAGATCGTCGGTTTCGAAGAAGGCCTTGACGAAGTTGAGGTAGACGCCCTTTAGGTCGGCGAAGCTGATGTTTTCATCGATCCACAGGCCTTCGACCTGGTGGAACATCGGCGAGTGGGTGGCATCGCTGTCGACGCGGTAGGTGCGGCCCGGCGCGATCACCTTGATCGGCGGCTGGTGCATGCGCGCGTAGCGCACCTGCATCGGGCTGGTGTGCGTGCGCAACAGCAGTTGCTTGCCTTCGCTATCCTTGCCGTCGATGTAAAAGGTATCCTGCATCGAACGCGCCGGGTGGTTTTCCGGGCTGTTCAAAGCGGTGAAATTGGTCCAGTCGGTCTCGATTTCGGGGCCGTCGGCGACGTCGAAGCCGATCGAGCCGAAGATTTCCTCGATGCGCTTCCAGGTGCGCATGACGGGGTGGATGCCGCCCACGCTGCGCCCGCGTCCCGGCAGGGTGACGTCGATCGCTTCGGCGTTCAAGCGCGCCTGCAGTTGGGCGTCGGCCAGCGCGTCGCGCCGCGCGTTGAGCGCGTCTTCGATCTGCGTCTTGGCGACGTTGATGACGGCGCCTTGCGCCTTTTTTTCTTCCGGCGCCAGCTTGCCCAGGCCCTTCATCAGCTCGGTGACTTGCCCGGTCTTGCCGAGGTATTTTGCCTTGGCGTTTTCCAGCGCGGCGGCGTCCGGCGCGGCGGCGAAATCGGCTTGCGCCTGGGCGACGAGTTGGTCTAGTTGAGTCATCGACTTTCCGAACGAAGAAATAAAAAGGGGGCAGTGCCGAAAGCCTCTGCCCCGCTTAACTTCAACCCGAAGGCTGAAAAATTACATCTTGGATTTAAGCAGCGATGTTGGCCTTGACACGATTGACAATCGCGGCAAACGCCGGCTTGTCCATCACAGCCATGTCGGCCAGGACCTTGCGGTCGAGTTCGATCGAGGCTTTCTTCAGACCGTTCATGAACACGCTGTAGGTCATGCCGTGTTCACGCGATGCCGCGTTGATACGGGTGATCCACAGTGCGCGGAACACGCGCTTCTTGTTGCGGCGATCGCGATAGGCGTATTGCCCGGCGCGCATGACCGCCTGCTTGGCGATGCGATAGACCTTGCTGCGACGGCCGCGGTAACCCTTGGCCTGGTCGAGAACTTTCTTGTGACGGGCACGTGCCGTTACCCCACGTTTAACTCTAGGCATGATTTCTCCTTAGTGTGAGGTTAGGCGAACGGCAACATCGCGCGGATCGAATCCATGTTTGTGGCATGGACATCGACGGCGCCGCGCAATTGACGCTTGTTCTTGGTGGTCTTTTTGGTCAGGATGTGGCGCTTGAACGCTTGACCGCGCTTGACGGTCCCACCCGGACGGACGCGAAAGCGCTTTTTGGCGCTGCTCTTCGTTTTCATCTTAGGCATAACAAAATCTGTCCTATGGACAGCTCCATTTTTGGCATGATTGCAGGTGGTAACAAAAACGTTACTCTTGGATGCCTGCTCTCACTTGTTTTGGCTGCACCTTCCGCTCTTGCGAGCTTCTGGAACGCCCTGGCGACGGAATCAAGTCTGCCGCCATTTCGCGAAACGCTTATTAAAAACATCTCGCGGAATCTCTTCTCCCCTCGCCTGCGGGCGAGGGGGAACTACAATCACTTCTTTTTCTTCGGCGCCAGCACCATGATCATCTGGCGGCCTTCCATCTTCGGAAACTGCTCGACCTGGCCATACGGTTCCAGATCAGCCTTCAATCGTTCCAGCATGCGCATGCCGATGTCCTGGTGCGCCATTTCGCGGCCGCGGAAACGCAAGGTGATCTTGGTCTTGTCGCCTTCTTCGAGAAACTTGGTCAGATTACGCAACTTGATGTTGTAATCGCCATCGTCGGTGCCGGGACGGAATTTGATTTCCTTGACCGAGATCACCTTCTGCTTCAGCTTGGCTTCGTGCGCCTTTTTCTGTTCGGCATACTTGAATTTGCCGTAATCCATCAAGCGGGCCACCGGCGGCACGGCCGTCGGAGCAATTTCCACCAGATCGACATTGGCTTCTTCCGCCAGGCGGAAGGCTTCTGCCAGACTCACGATACCCAAGGGCTCGTTCTCTACTCCTGATAATCGCAGTTCCGGCGCGTTGATCTCGCCGTTGATGCGATGCGACTTGTCCGTAGCTATTGTCGTTTCCTTTTAAAATCCAATAATTAAGCCGTGCGTATGTTGCGCTTTATGATCAGGCTTTGGTTTCGAGATCGCTGTTCAAACGCTCGACCAGAACATCGACGGGCATCACACCCAGATCGACGTTGCCCCGCGCACGCACGGCCACTGTGTTGGCATCCCGCTCCTTATCGCCGACGACGACGATATAAGGCAGCTTTTGTACTGAATGCTCGCGTATTTTATAGGTTATTTTCTCGTTACGCAAATCGAGATGCACTCTAAACCCTTGTTTCTTCAGGTTTTGTGCAACGCGTTGGGCGTATTCGGCCTGCGCTTCGGAGATATTGACCACGGCAATCTGGACCGGGGCGAGCCACAAAGGCAAGGCGCCGGCATGATTTTCCAGCAACATGCCGATAAAGCGTTCCAACGATCCCAGGATAGCCCGGTGCAGCATTACGGGAATCTGGCGGCTGTTGTCTTCCGCGACATATTCGGCGCCCAGGCGCACCGGCATCGAGAAATCGACCTGCATCGTGCCGCATTGCCACATGCGGCCGATGGCGTCTTTCAGCGTGTATTCGATCTTGGGGCCGTAGAAGGCACCGTCGCCGGGTGAAATCTCGAAGGCGCAGCCGGAGCGTTCGAGCGACTGGATCAGGGCGTTTTCCGCCTTGTCCCACAAGTCATCCGAGCCGACGCGCTTTTCCGGGCGGGTTGCCACTTTGTAAATAATGTCCGTAAAACCAAAGTCCTTGTACACTTTTTGCAACAATGCCGTATAGGCAACGCATTCGTCGAGGATCTGGTCTTCGGTGCAGAAAATGTGGCCATCGTCTTGCGTGAAGCCGCGCACGCGCATCATGCCGTGCAAGGAACCCGAGGGCTCATTGCGGTGGCATTGGCCGAATTCGCCGTAACGCAGCGGCAGTTCGCGGTACGAGTGCATGTTGGAGCGGAAAATCTGGATGTGGCCCGGGCAATTCATCGGCTTCAGGGCATAGGAGCGGTTTTCCGACTCCGTGACGAACATGTTGTCCTTGTAGTTTTCCCAGTGGCCCGATTTTTCCCACAGGCTGCGGTCGAGGATCTGCGGCGCCTTGACTTCCTGGTAGCCGTTGTCGCGGTAGACCGCGCGCATGTATTGCTCGACCTGCTGCCACACCGTCCAGCCCTTCGGGTGCCAGAAGATCAGGCCGGGCGCCTCTTCCTGGAAATGGAACAGGTCGAGTGCGCGACCGAGCTTGCGGTGGTCGCGCTTGTCGGCTTCTTCGAGCATGTGCAGGTAAGCTTCCTGCTCTTCTTTCTTGGCCCAGGCCGTGCCGTAGATACGCTGCAGCATTTCGTTGTTGGAGTCGCCGCGCCAATAGGCGCCGGCCAGCTTCATCAGCTTGAACACCTTGAGCTTGCCGGTGGAAGGTACGTGCGGGCCGCGGCACAGGTCGGTGAACTTGCCTTCGGTGTAGAGCGAGACGTCCTGGTCGGCCGGGATCGATTCGATGATTTCGGCCTTGTAGGCTTCGCCGATCGATTTGAAGTAAGCCACGGCCTCGTCGCGCGGCAACACCTTGCGCGTGACGGGTTCGTCCTTCTTGGCCAGCTCCGCCATCTTCTTTTCGATGGCCTCCAAATCTTCCGGCGTGAAGGGGCGCTTGTAGGAAAAGTCGTAGTAAAAACCGTTTTCGATCACCGGGCCGATCGTGACTTGCGCATCGGGGAACAGCTCCTTGACGGCATAGGCCAGCAAGTGCGCCGTCGAGTGGCGGATCACGTCCAGGCCATCGGCATCCTTGTCGGTGACGATGGCGAGGTCGGCATCATGCTCGATCAGGAAGGACGTATCGACGATTTTTCCGTCGACCTTGCCGGCCAGGGCTGCCTTGGCCAGGCCCGCGCCGATGGACGCGGCGACCTGCGCCACCGTGACCGGGGATTCGAATTGACGGCTCGAGCCGTCGGGCAAACGTACGTTCAACATTGATGCACTCCATGCCGGCAATATCGCGCCGGCGCAAATTGTGATTGCGAATTTGGTGGTCGGGGGAGGTCCGGACGTAAAAAAACGCGGACTAGCCGCGCTTTTTTCGATGAGGCGAAAAAGTGGCAACTAGCGTCGCTATCCGACCTTGGTGGTGGTAGTTCGCGGTGTCATAACCAGTTGCCTTTCTCGCTCTTATACAGAAATCTACAATCAATCGTGTGCACTATGATCGCACCATAATGGTTTCTTCGCGCGCACTACTTCTTCCTCGATACTATCACAAATCGCGGGTCTTGCAAGCACGGGCGATGGATGCTGGCCACTTCGTACAAGATACACCGCCTCGCACATCCGATGAAGGGTGCCGCTGAAGAACTCGAAGAATTGGACGACAATATCGTCGGAACCATCGAGGTGATTCATGAATTCCGCTCAATTGCATGCCCTGCAGGCCGACATTACGACGCTCGCCGTCGACGTTATCGTCAACGCGGCCAATTCCTCGCTCCTGGGCGGCGGCGGCGTCGATGGCGCCATCCATCGCGCCGCCGGGCCTGACCTGCTGCATGAATGCCGGCTGCTGGGCGGCTGCAAGACCGGCGACGCCAAGATCACGGGCGCCTATCGCCTGCCGGCCAAGCGCATTGTGCACACGGTCGGGCCGGTTTGGCGCGGCGGCGACAGTGGCGAAGCGGAACAGCTCGCAGCTTGCTACCGGCGCTCGCTCGAACTGGCTGACCGGGAAGGCTGGAAATCCATCGCCTTTCCAGCGATTAGCACCGGGATTTATGGCTACCCCTTGGCCAGCGCGGCGAAAATCGCCATTAGCACCGTAGGAAATACGCTGCCGGAAGTCAATTCGATTGAGGAAGTCGTGTTCTGCTGTTTTTCTGCGGGGGATCTGGCGCTCTACCGGGAATTGCTCGCAGCACAGTGATGCATACGCCGCGATGACTCTGCTACACTCGGCCTGCATCCATTTCTTCGACGGAACATTTTTATGCTCAGATTGAATCTCGGCTGTGGCCAAAACCTGATGGACGGCTTTGTGAACGTCGATATGTATGAATCGTTCTCGCCGGACGTGATATGCAATCTGGAGGTGACGCCCTGGCCGTTCGAAACAAGCTCGGCCGATGAAATCCACTTGCGTCACGTCCTGGAACACCTGGGTGCGCAAACCGACGTCTTTCTCTCCATCATGAAGGAGTTGTATCGGGTCTGCGCACCGAATGCGATTGTGCACATTGCTGTGCCGCATCCGCGCAGCGATGGTTTTTCCGGCGACCCGACCCACGTGCGTCCGATCAATGAAAACATCATGTCGCTCTTTTCCAAGCAGCGAAACAGGGAATGGAAGGAATTGGGCTGGCCCAATACGCCCCTGGGGACGTATCTCGATATCGACTTCGACATCGAGACCATCAGTTACGCCCTGACGCCGTATTGGGGCACGAAATATCAGAACGGTGAATTGAGCGCGGATGAACTCGAGTTCGCCAAGAACACTTACTTCAACGTGGTCGACGAAATCAAGATGGATTTGCGCGCCATCAAGTAAGTGCACATGAGCACTGCATGCCTTTCCAATTCCCGCCGTGTCCTCTTCCCAGGGACTCGCGCTTCATTACGAGCCTAGCCGGCTCGATTTAAAGGTATCCCATCATGCTGAAAGTGAATTTGGGCTGCGGCCAAAACCTGATGCCAGGCTACGTGAATGTGGACAAGTTCGATTCATTCGGTGCCGATGTCGTGTGCGATCTGGAAACCACACCTTGGCCTTTCCAGTCGAATTCCGTTGAAGAAGTAACGATGCGTCACGTGCTGGAACATCTCGGCGCGCAAGCAGACGTATTTTTCGAGGTAATGAAGGAACTCTACCGTATCTGTGCTACTGGCGCGCTGGTCCATATTACTGTACCGCATCCGCGCAGCGAGGCCTTTGCGAGCGATCCTACGCACGTCCGCCCAATCAACCGGCACTTGCTGGAGCTGTTCTCCAAGAAAAAGAATCAGGAATGGCAAGAGACCGGCTCATCGAATACCCCGCTTGCCGTCTACCTCGATATTGATTTTGAAATCGTCAATCTCAGTTACACCTTGACGCCGTATTGGTTTCAGAAATACAGCCAGGGCGAATTGAACGACGACGATATTGCATTCGCGATGCGCACCCATTTCGATGTCGCCGACGAAATTAGAATCGAATTGCGCGCCATCAAGTAAATTGCCCTGCCTAGCAACAGCAATGCATTGAATCTTGTCATTTTTTCATCATCTTTACGGTTTTAATCTTACAATCCGAACTGAGAAAGTACCGCAGGGGAGCGTAGAGCGCGCAAGTTGGATCCAAGAATCCACGCGATTCACGTTTTAGATTGACGCCATGACATCATTCTTTGTGCGCCAGGGTGCGTCGGCAGGCATCGCATTGACAGTTACCGTTTGCGCCCTCGTCGCGCTGCTTTGCGCTGCATGCGGAGGTGGATCGGGCGGCGGCGGCTCCACCGGCAGCGGCAACTCTAGCGGCAGCGGCGGCACGGGCGGATCCAGCTCAACGCCGACAGGCGTCACCTACGGCAATATGGCAAGCGCCAGTTTGGGCGCCGGGGCGAGCTTGAATGGCGCCGTGCCTTTTCCCGCTGACAACGCCTGGAACACCAACATTTCGCTGGCTCCGGTCGATCCGAACTCGGACAACCTGATCGCCAGTATCGGCCTCACCCGGGGCTTGCATCCCGACTTCGGCTCCGGCCTCTATGACGGTGCACCGATCGGCATTCCCTACGTCGTCGTGGGCGCATCGCAAGCCATGGTGCCGGTCGATTTCGTCGCTTATGGGGACGAAAGCGACCCCGGCCCCTATCCGATTCCGGCCAATGCGCCGATCGAGGGGCAATTGGCCGATGGTTCGTCTTTCGGCGGTGACCGGCATGTGATCGTGATCAATCGCGATACCAATCGCTTGTATGAAATGGACAATGCTTTTCCGCAAAGCGACGGCAGTTGGCAGGCCGATAGCGGCGCCGTATTCCATCTCGATTCGGACAATGTGCGCCCCACGGCGCAACCGGGCTGGACCAGCGCCGACGCGGCCGGTTTGCCGATTTTCCCGGGGCTGGTGCGTTATGACGAGGTCGCCGCCGGCACCATTGCCCATGCCTTGCGTTTCACGGTGCAAAGTACGCGCGAGGCTTACCTGCCGCCGGCGAACCATTGGGCTTCGTCATCGACCGACGCGAACCTCCCGCCCATGGGCATGCGCGTGCGGCTGAAGGCTTCCTACGTCATCCCAAGCACATTCAGCCACGACAGCCAGGTGATCCTGCAAGCCTTGAAGACGTACGGCATGATCGCGGCCGACAATGGCTCGAGCTGGTATATCAGCGGCGCGCCCGATTCGCATTGGAACAACGACAGCCTCGTCGGCGAATTGGGTAGTGTGCAGGGGTCGAATTTTGAAGTTGTGCAGATGATGGGGTTGGTTGCGCCTTAGCTTGGCTCGCAGGCGGGGTGCGGCTCCAAGCCATCGCTTGCACTTATGGGCCGGCGCCGCTCCCCAGCCCCAAGCCAATCTCACCGGCATCCAACACTCAGATTGCTAACCCTGCCCCGGATTGACGACGCTGAAAATTGTCCCCGGCTCCGCATGGCCGATTTCGATGCGCCAGCCGTGGGCAAGCGCAATTTCTTCGCAGATAGCCATGCCAAGTCCGGCGCCGATCGGTTGTCCATCGGCGCGATCGGGGCCGCGCCAGAATCGTTCGAATACGCGCGGTGCATCGTGCGGGGCGATGCCCCGGCCGCAGTCGCGCACGCACAGGCTGGTCCGGCCTTCAACAAGAAGGGTGACGGCCCCTCCTCGCGGCGAGTGCTGTATCGCATTCTCGATCAGGTTCTTGACGAGGGTAAACATCGCGCTCTTGTCGCCATGCCATATTACGGTTTCGTATGCATTGCCAAGATGAAGGCGCACACCGCGCCGATCGGCCATGCGCGTCAGAAATGCCATGACGTCTTCGAGCAAGTGATAAACGTCTATCGCCTCCCGCTTGTAGTTGCGTATCTCGGCGGCTTCGGCCAGGTGTAACAATTGCTGCACCTGGCGCGTCATCACATCAATATCGCCGAGCAGCGTGGCGCGATCGGCCATGCCTTCGACTTCGATCTGTCCGCGCATCAGGGCCAAAGGGGTTTTCAGTTCATGCGCCGCCGCCCCGAGGAATTGCTGCTGCTTGCGAAAACCCTGCTCCAGCCGTTCGAGCGCGAGGTTGAAGGAGTCGATCAGAGGCGAGAGTTCGCTCGGCACGGTTTGCGTCGAAAGCCTGGCCGACAGATTACGCGGATCGATGTGCGACGCCTCTTCCGACACGGCCTTTAGCGGCCGCAGAAGGCGCGACAGGACAAACAGCATCAAACCGCCGAGGGCAGGTACGGAAATGATCACCATGATCAGGACGCTGTCCGGTATGGGACGACGTAGCGACTGGCCGGTAATTTCCAGCAGGCGATCGCTGCTCGCCGCTTGCAAATAGTATCTGCCATTCGATTGCAGGATGGGGACAGTGGCCACTTCCACGTTCCGCCCGCCGATCTGAAGACGTATTGGCGTCCCGACGGAAGGCGGGCCCATCGATGCGGGCAGGAAGCGCGGTGCCTGTTGCGGCGTCGGGACGACGTTGCCGAACGCATCGATTACGCGAAATTCGACGTCATCCGGCAATTGGTCATATACCCACTGCGTGCTTTCCGGTAGCGAGATTTTTTGCGGTCTTCCATGCGCATCGAACGTCATTTTCTGCGCGATGGACTTTGCGCTGTGCAGCAGGTGCCGATGCGTAATCAAGTCGAACTGCCAATAGAAGGCGCCGAAGAATATCAAAATGAACAGCGCGGCCGTCAGCAGCATCCCTGCGGCGCAGGTGACCATCAGGCGCAGACGCAAGCTGCGCTTGAATTTACTTTTCGGCGAGCGCATAGCCCAGTCCCCGTGAGTTGACGATATGAACCCGCGAGCCGATCGCCTGGAGTTTCTTTCTCAGGCGATGCAGCGCGACGTCCAGCGCGTTCGGCGTGACGGCTTCGGCCAGCCCCCATGCCGCCAGCTCCAATGCGCTGCGCCGCACGGTCTTGCCGCCTGACCGAACCAGATTCAACATGATCTGCATTTCTGCCGATGGCAGGGTGATGATCTCATCGGCGCAGGCCATATGCCCCTGGTCGGGCAGCAGCCGCATGTCGCCATAGGTGAACGAGGTAGGCGCCGACAGCGGCGGGCGGCGCGACAACGCCCGGACCCGCGCCACGAATTCGTCCATTTCAAAGGGCTTCGCAAGATAATCGTCCGCGCCCGATTCCAGCCCGTCGATACGGTCATGCAGCGCATCGCGCGCAGTCAGCATCAGGCACGGAATCGAAGAATGCGCGGCGCGAAGCCGTCGCACCAGATCAAGCCCGTCGCCATCGGGCAAACCGCGATCGATCACAATGACCTGGTATTGAGCGCCCTGAACTTCCGGCCATGCGGCTTGCAGGCGTGGAAAGACATCGGCCGCCATGCCGACCCGTTCCAAGGCCTTGCGGATGAGTTGCGCAAGGCGCGGGTGGTCTTCGACGAGAGCAATTCGGCTCATGGGATCAATCCAAAGGAAAAATCAAGGCTGCCATTTGATCACAATCCGCAAAGGCAAGACGAATGCATGACCACATGGCGAAACGATGCAGGCAAGTCTGATCATCATGCGCCTGCCTTCCTTACTGGGAACTTTCCTGCGGCATACTTGGCTTGCGGAAATTGTTTTCGATCGATTCGCGATTTCCTGCGGCCGGAAAGTATCCCGTAAGAATTAAGGAATCAGAATGGCTCCCGGTTCACCACTTTTGACCGCTGCCTATGCATTGCCCGCATGCGGTACGAACCGCATGAATTCATTTTCTTCAACGTCAAGGATACCCATGAACAAAACAGGCGCGTCGGCAGACGAACTACGGCAGATTCCCCGCAGCACCTCAGTCAAGCGACTTTTCGTTGCGCTCGCTGCCGGCGCCGTAAATAGCCTTGCCTTCTCTAGCGTGGCGCAGGCGCAGGAGAGCGCACCTTTCAACATCGGGGCCGATCCCATCGGCTCGCAGGTAAAAGATGGTTGGGATGTCGCGCTCGGCGGCGGGGTTGGCGTGAGGCCGACCTATGAAGGCAGCGACACGAGCCGCACGATGGTATTGCCGTTCGTTCGCGCAACCTACGACGACATGTTCTCGTTCGGCGTGGACGGCTTGAATGCCTATTGGCACCAGGATAATTTCCGCATCGGCGCAGGTTTGACCTATGATCCCGGCCGCCCGGACCACAAAACTTCCGGAGTCTTTGCGACTGGTGACGACAGGTTGCGCGGCATGGGCGACATCAATGGCGCGGCCGGCCTCAAGTTGTTCGGCTCCTACAATCTTGGAAGGTTGAGCTTGAGCGGGTCGGTGACAAAATTCGAGGGATCGGACAATAAAGGCCTGATCGGCGATGTCGGGGCCGACCTTCCGTTTAAAGTAAGCGACAAATTGATGATGACTGTGCATGTCGGCGCGACCTGGGCCAACCAGGATTACATGCAAACCTTTTTCGGCGTGACGCCGGCCCAGGCCGCAGATTCCAGCTTCAGCGAATTTACCCCGAAAGCGGGATTAAAAGACATAGACGCCGGCGTCAAGGCGGTATACCGCCTCGATCAGCACTGGTTTGTCGCCGCCAACCTCGGCCTGAAAAAACTGGAAGGCGACGCAGCCAAAAGCCCTGTCAGCTTCTCCAATACCGAGACGGTATTCACGACTGTGCTGGGATATCGTTTCTAGTTTCTCATGTTATCGCGATGGCGGTCCCTGGAGTCCGCCCTGATCGTTACCCTCAAATTCCACCTGTCGTCACACAACTAACTCCCCTCCCCCGCCCGCGGGCGAGGGGAGTGTAGGCGGCTCTTGCCATTGCGCTCGGAGACTTATTTGGTCTTGAAGGTGGTGACGCCGTCCCAATCGGGGCCGGGAGGACTGGCGCGGAATTCCTCGATGCTCTCGAGGAAGATGTCGTACAGCCACTCGTCGGGATAGGCGTCGTAGAGCTCGCGCAAGATGGCTGCCGACTTGTCCCATTTCTGCTCGCGGTAGAGCGCCAGCGCTTCGTGCCATTGCGCCAGGGTGCGCCGCATGGCGGGATCGAGTTCGGATTCGAGGCAGATCGGCTGATAAATCGCGACCGGTTCGTTCTTGCCCTTGGGGCGCACGCGGTCGAGTTCGCGATAGGCAAACTGCGGTGCTGCGCGCATGGTTTCTTCGCCTACGGCCAGACTGACGCCGTATTCCTTGGTCAGGCCTTCCAAGCGGCTGGCCAGGTTGACCGGATCGCCCATCACGGTGTAGGCGCGGCGGATTTTCGAACCCATGTCGCCTACGCGCGCTTCGCCGGTATTGACGCCGATGCCGATCTTCAAGGGCGGCCAGCCGCGCTCGATGTATTCCTCGTTCAAGCGTTTGGCGGTCTTCAGCATTTGCAGCGCGGTGCCCACAGCCCGCGCGGCATGATCCTGCAGCGGCACCGGCGCGCCCCAGAATGCCATGACGCAGTCGCCGATGTATTTGTCGAGCGTGCCGCGATTGCCGCGTATGTCTTCGGACACGTCGGTCAGGTAGCGGTTGATGTATTCGCGCAGCGTATTGGCTTCCAGGCTTTCCGAGATGGTGGTGAAATTGCGCACGTCGGCAAACATGATGGTGATGTCGCGCTTCTCGCCCTCCATGCTGTAGTTTTCCGGGTCTTCGGCCATGACTTCGACCAACTCCGGCGCGACGTATTCGCCGAACAGGCTGGTGATGGCCCTGCCCTTGCGGAACTCGAACCAGTAGCCCCAGGCCACGTTGAGGATGAAGAGCGAGAGCATCAGCAGCAATAACGTCGCCACCGGCAGGATCAGGTTGAGCGAGCGGTAGGCCCAGAAATTGAACCAGACCACCGCCACGCCCGAGGCGAGCGTGACCAACATGGACGGCAAGGGCTTGAGGTAGGACAGTGCCAAAATCAGGATGGCCCCGAGCACCAGTATCTGCAGCACGTCGTAGCCGGGGGCGAAATCGGGGCGCTGCTTGAACTTGCCGTCGAGGATGGAAGCAATGACGTTGGCGTGCGCCTCGACGCCGGGGTAGTCGCTCCTGATCGGCGTCGCGCGCAAATCGTTCAAGCCCGGCGCGGTGGTGCCGATCAGCATGATGCGGTTGGCCAGGTCCTGGAATTGGACGCGCTTGTGCAGCACATCGGTGGCGGAAACATAGCGGAAGCCGCCGCCGTCGGGACCGCCGGTGCCGCGATAGTCGATCTGCACCTTGAGGAAATCCTCGACCGGCACGCGCTTGGGCTCGGGCTCGGTATTGAGCAGCACGGAATCGAGCGTGCCATAGTCGCGCCCGGTGGCAGCGAGGAAAACCGGCTTGACCGTGGAAGCATGCATGGCCACGCGCGCCGTCGCCAGCGCCAGCGATTCATAATAGCCGTCGCCGATGCGTCCCAACAGCAGCGTCGAGCGCAGGATGCCGTCGGCGTCGAGATCGGCATTGAAGAAGCCGCCGCTCTTCGCTGCCGATTGCAGTACGTCGATGTTGGCGTCATAGCCCTTGAAGGGAATCGCATTGAGCCTGCGCCCGTTGAGTTCATCTGCCGTGAAGGCCGGCGCCGGCAGCACGCCCTTTTTCTGCTCGGCCGAGAGGAAATAGCCCAGCACGACGGGCTTGCCTTTGATGGCTTTGGCAAAGCGCTGATCGTAGTCGAGTTGCGGCTTCAGTTCGGCCAGCTTGCTTTCGAACGAAGGGACATCCTTCAATTCGGTCTTGGCCAGCGCTTCGAGCGTGGTATAGCCGGAACTGAGGTCGGGTTCGGAAAACTGGATGTCGAAACCGACCGCGCGCACCTGGTAGTAGTCGGTGAGGTTGTCGATGATGTCGGCAAAGACGTTGCGGCTCCACGGCCAGCGGCCGATCTCGTTCAGGCTTTTTTCATCGATATCGATGATGACGACGCGCGGATCGAGCTTGGGCTGCTGCACGCGCACGCGCAAGTCGTAGAAGAAGATGTCGAGACGCTCAAGCGTATTGCTCGGGATGATTTCCGCCGCATGCGCACAGGCCAGCAAGATGAAAAACAGCCCTATTCCCCAGCGCACACCGAATTTGCTCAGCAGTTTACGCAATTCGCCCCCTCAATTTGTTTTTTTCACTTCCCATCTATCGTGCCGCCTCAGGGCACGTAGCCGGGTATCTTGCTCTCATCGACCGTATCGATCTGCGCCGGGTCCATGAAGCGCTCGGCATAGTTCAGGTAGACCTTGTTGCGCACGAAGACGTCGAACAGATCGGGGTCGATGTGGTTTCTTTCCTTGAAGCCGCCCAGTATGCGCAGCGATTCGCTCAAGGTCTTGCCGGTCTTGTAGGGCCGGTCCTTGGCCGTCAGGGCTTCGAAAATGTCGGCAATGGCCATCATGCGCGCCTGCAGCGACATGTCCTCGCGCTTCAAGCCGCGCGGGTAGCCGGTGCCATCCATTTTTTCATGGTGTCCGCCGGCATATTCCGGGACGCGCTCCAGGTGCTTGGGCCAGGGCAGCGATTCGAGCATGCGTATCGTCACCGAAATATGGTTGTTGATGACCTGGCGCTCGTCCTGGGTCAGGGTGCCGGCGCGGATGGTGAGATTGCCGACTTCCTCGTCATCGAGAAAGTTGCGTTCGACGCCATCGACGCCCACCCAGCGGTAAGCCGCGATGTCGCGCACGCGCTGCTGGTCTTCCGGCTTCATGCCTTCGCCGCCGATGTTGGCGCGGCGCAGGAAGACGCGGTCGTCGTCATAGCGCGCGCATTGTTCCTTCAATTCCTGTTCGATCGCGGCGCGGTCGGCGCCGGGTTCCATCTGGCGCTTGAGCGCAAGGATTTCGGCATCGCGCTTCAAGACCTCAAAACGCGTATCGACGTTGTGGATGCGGTCGTAGATCGTCTGCAGCTTGGTTGATTTCTCCACCACGTGAACCGGCGTGGTGATCTTGCCGCAGTCGTGCAAGAGGCCTGCGACCCAGAGTTCGCGCCGGTCGCGCGCCGTCATGCGAAATTCTGCCAGCGGCCCTTGCCGCGTCTCGTGCACCGCTTCGGCCAGCAGCATGGTGAGTTCGGGCACGTGCTGGCAATGGCGCCCGGTATTGGGCGACTTTTCGTCGATGCCGATATTGATCAGGTTGACGAACGACTCGAACAGGTTTTCCAGCCGCGCGATCAATTCCTGGTTCGTCACCGCGATGGCTGCCTGCGAAGCGAGCGCTTCGATGAAACGCTGGTCGGTGCCGGAAAACGGCCTGGTCTTGCCGGTTGCCGGGTCCTTGGCGTTGATCAGTTGCAGCACGCCGATCAGCTCGCCTTCGTGGTCCTGCATCGGCACCGTCAGCAGGGATTCGGAGTGATAATTGAAGGTCTGGTCGAATTTCCGCATGCCGGAGAAATTGAACACGTCGACCTTGTAGACGTCCTGGAAGTTGAGCGATTGGCCGGTGTTGGCAGCGAATGCGGCGACGGCGGCCAGGTTTTTCTCGCCGTCCTCATCGACCAACGGGATGTTGGGAATATTGATCGGCTGGCCGCTCTTGCCGCCCTGATAAAGCTTGAGCGTGTCGTTGAGCGAAATATCGAAGCGCAGGCTCTTTTTGTCGGCCGAGACGCTGTAGAGCGTGCCGCCGTCGGCATGCGTCATGCGTTTGGCGGTGTTGAGTATGCGCTCCAGCAGCAGTGGGATATCGTGGTTGGAGGACAGCTCGACGCTCAATTCCGTGAGCTGGTCGAGCCGTTGGGCCACTTCCTGGAAACTGGCTTCGCTCATGATCGGTCCAGATATGGCGCGACTGCGGCTCGGGCCGGATTAGTCGTAGTCGTCATGTGGCGGGAGTCGGGCATAGTTATGTCGCCGCATTGCAGTAAATGCAGCAATTCCAATCGTAACAGAAGCGCGCCGGGCCGGACGTATGCATTTTCCCCTGCGGCCCGCTTCGGTAGCGTGAACCGCGGCTTCGATTCAAAACTCGAAGGTATCCCCGCAGGACAGCGCCTCGAAGCGCCGGCCGCCGGCGTCGCGCTTCAACTCCTGCATGATCGCCTCTTCCTGCCCCGGCTTCAAGTGGTAGATCAGAAAATCGGTGGAAAGCGGCATCGTTTTGACGTCTTCGATCAGCGAACGCGGGCAGAAATGGCCTGAAACCTCGGCCAATTCGAAGTCGGCATTGGTGAAGGAGCAGTCAACGATCACCTGGCGCAGCATGGGTTCATGGCGCATTTTTTCCCACAGCGAGGTGGTGGTCGACATGTCGCCGGTGAAGAGGAACCCCGCCTGGCCGTTATGCACCCAGTAGCCGACCGCATCGACCGAATGGTTGACCGGATTCGGGGTAATGGTCCGCCCGCCCAAATGGACCGGCGTGCCATGCTGCAGCGGCTCCCAGCGCAGGATGGGGTTGTCGGCGGTGGGGATGGTGGTGAAATCGGGCCAGATCAGCCAGTTGAAGAAGTGGCTTTTCAGCGTGGCGATGACTTTTTCGGTGGCATGGATCGTGACCGGGCCGCTTCGCTTGCCCAGCACGGCATCGGCCAGCAAGGCCAGTCCGGCGATATGGTCGAGGTGGCTATGGGACAGGAATATGTGGTCGATCTTGACCAGATCGTCGATGCCAAGCGTGGTCACCCCGGTGCCGGCATCGAGCAGGATATCCTCGTCGATCCGTAAACAGGTAGTCAACCTTTCGCGGCCGCCTATTCCGCCGGCACAGCCCATAACCTGTAGCTTCATCGCGCGGCACTCAATGGCTTGGTGCTATTGATCAAGACGGTCGCCCCCCTATATCAGACGACTGCGTCGCCGAGTCTGTGGTACGCCCGATGGCTGGAACGGCCCGATATCCTTCCAGTGCATCCACGACGCCCTTTTGTTGCTTTTTTTTACTCTATCGACCTATGGTAGTCCACATTTGGCAGATCAGGCAACTTTTTGGCAACAAGTTGCCATGCAATTTGCAACGTTTTACGTCTCAAGCCAAAACCGCTGAGGCACCCCAGCATTTCCTATGAAAGAGTCAGCCCCGGGTCCGATTTTCTCAGGATTGTGACGTGATCGAAACGGTAATATTCACGTTTGGCAGGCTGCGGTTTTTATTAGCCATCGGTCATCAATTCCAGGCGGCTACGTGATACATTTTTGTTATTCGGGACTCACCGAAATCTGGCTCAGCGCGGTTCACATGGATACCAAAAAATGAGTACGGTTCTCAACACCCCACGCAGCAATGCCACCGGTTCGGACGTCGATCGCCGGCTGAGCTTTTCGAAGAAGCTGCAGATCGTCACCAACAAGATTCATGCGACCGATAACATTGACGAGATCATGCTTGGCCTGTCGCAGGATGTCTGCGACCTGTTCAATAGCGACCGGCTGACGATCTATACCGTTACCGAGGACCGGGCCTCGATCATTTCCAAGGTCAAGACCGGCCTGAACTCGTTTTCCGACCTGAAGCTGCCGGTGTCGAACGCCAGCGTGGCCGGCTATGTGGCGCTGACCAAGCGCATCATCGCCATCGAAGACGTCTACGACGAAGAAGAACTCAAGAAGCACTCGCCCGAGATGCATTTCCAGCGCGGCGTGGACCAGCGCACGGGTTACCGCACCAAGGAAGTGCTGGCCGCTCCCATTCTCGACGCACACGATCAGGAATTGCTGGGCGTGGTCCAGTTGATCAACAATCTTTCAGGCGGACCGTTTACGGAAAACGATGCCGAAGGCTTGAAAGAGTTGAGCGAAACGCTGGCCATCGCGTTCAACCAGCGCCGAAAGCCGGTCGGCGGCGTGCGCACCAAGTACGATCTGCTCATTGCGCGCGCCACCGTATCGGCGGCCGAAATGGAAGAAGCGACGCGCCTGGCACGCGAGAAGGACGTCAACGTCGAAGACGTCCTGGTCGAGCAATACAAGGTCAAGCTGCCGCAGATCGGGCAATCGCTGGCGCGTTTTTATGGCGTGCCTTACGAGCCGTTTTCCGCCAACCGTATCCGGCCGGTCGATCTGTTGAGAAATCTCAAGCGCCAGTTCGTCGAGCAAAACCAGTGGCTTCCGCTTGAGGAAAACAAGGAAGGCGTGCTGATTCTCGCGGTCGATCCGGAGCAGACCAAGAATGCGCGCATGGTCAACAATATCTTCCCGAAATCCAAGCTGGTGTTTTGCGTCACCACCAGCACGGAATTCCAGAAGACCTTCGAAACCTTCTTCGGCTCGGTGGGCGACAGTACTTCGGTCGGCGAGATGTTATCAGGCATGGAAGGCGATGATGACGATTTCGGCGGCGACGCTTCGGCCGACCTGAATGCCGCGGCAGACAACGAGCTGGTCAAGCTGGTCAACAAGATCATCGTCGATGCTTACAAGCAAGGGGCGTCGGACATCCACATCGAACCGCGTCCGGGCAAGGAAAAGACTGCGATCCGCTTCCGCAAGGACGGCTCGCTGGAACCCTACATCGAGATTCCGGCCACCTATCGCAGTGCCATTTCGGCGCGCATCAAGATCATGTGCGATCTCGATATTTCGGAAAAGCGCAAACCGCAGGACGGCAAGATCAAGTTCAAGAAATACGGTCCGCTCGACATCGAGCTGCGCGTGGCGACGATTCCCTCGGCGGGCGGGGTTGAAGACATCGTGATGCGTATCCTGGCCGCCGGCGAGCCGATCCCGCTGGAGAAGCTCGGCGTGCTGCCGCACAACCTGGAGCGGCTGAAGAACTGCGTCAGCAAGCCCTATGGCCTGTTCTTCGTGTGCGGCCCGACGGGCTCGGGCAAGACCACCACGCTGCACTCGGTGCTCAATTACCTGAACAAGCCCGACACCAAGATCTGGACTGCGGAAGATCCGGTCGAAATCACGCAAAAAGGCTTGCGCCAGGTGCAGGTCAACCGCAAGAGCGGGCTGGACTTCGCCACCGCCATGCGCGCCTTCCTGCGCGCCGACCCGGACATCATCATGGTCGGCGAAATGCGCGACAAGGAAACCGTGGGCATGGGCATCGAAGCCTCGCTGACGGGCCACCTGGTGTTTGCCACGCTGCATACGAACAGCGCGCCCGAATCGATCGTGCGCCTCTTGGACATGGGCATGGATCCGTTCAACTTCGCCGACGCGCTGCTGGGCATCCTGGCCCAGCGCTTAGCCAAGCGGCTGTGCTCGAACTGCAAGGAAGCGTATGAGCCGAGCCAGGAGGAAATGAAGCAACTGCTCGACGAATACTGCGCAGAATTGCTGAACACGGAAGATTTCATCAAGGACCGCAAGGCGGCGCTGGCGCGCGTCTTTGCTTCCTGGCTGAAGAACTACACGGAAAAAGGCAAGTTCAAGCTGTACCGCGCCGTCGGCTGCGACCAGTGCAGCAGCGGCTACAAGGGCCGCACCGGCCTGCACGAGCTGATGATAGGCACCGACGGCGCCAAGAAGCTGCTGCAGGAACATGCGCGCGTAGCGCAACTCCTGGCCCAGGCGCTGGAGGACGGCATGCTGACCTTGAAGATGGATGGCATCGAAAAGGTGCTGTCCGGCATCACCGACATCAAGCAGGTGCGCGCGGTCTGCATCAAATAAAGGAACCCGACATGTCTCTCGATACTTATCTTACTTTCAACGGCAACTGCGCCGAGGCGATGCGCTTTTATGAGCGCGTGCTGGGCGGCAAGCTTGAGATGATGATGACCATGGGCGAGTCGCCGATGGCGGCGCAAATGCCGCCCGGCGCGGAAAACCGCATCATGCATGCCAACCTGAACCTGGGTGATCGCCACCTGATGGCGTCCGACAGCATGCTCGGCCATCCCTACGGCGGCATGCAGGGATTTTCGCTATCGCTTTCTTACGGCACGGTCGAAGAAGGGCAGAAAATCTTTGACGCCTTGGCCGATGGCGGCCAAGTGGGCATGCCCTTGCAAAAGACCTTCTGGGCCGAGGGATTCGGCATGCTGGTCGACCGCTTCGGCACACCGTGGATGATCAACTGCGGCCAAACACCGGCCTGACACAGCGCCTTCCTGCATCCTCGCATTACGTCGCCAAAGGATTTACCCTACATGCATGCATCGCTCTCCACCCGCCAGCGCTGGGAAGCACTGGCGGTGCTCTGTCTTGGCGTGCTGATGATCGTGCTCGACACGACCATCGTCAACGTCGCCCTGCCCTCCATCCGTACCGACCTGGGCTTCAATGAAACCACGCTGGTCTGGGTAGTCAATGCCTACATGCTGACCTTCGGCGGCTTCCTGCTGCTGGGCGGGCGGCTGGGCGATCTGTATGGGCACCGGCGCCTGTTTTTGGCCGGCATCGTGCTCTTTACCCTGGCCTCGGCGGCTTGTGGCCTGTCTTATTCGCAAGTCATGCTGGTGGTGGCGCGCGCCGTGCAGGGCCTGGGTGGCGCCATCGTCTCGGCGGTGTCGCTCTCGCTCATGATGAACCTGTTTCCCGAGCCGGCCGAGCGCGCCCGTGCCATGGGCGTCTACAGCTTCGTCTGCGCCGGCGGCGGCAGCATCGGCGTGATCGCGGGCGGCTTGCTGACCAATCTGTTGAGCTGGCACTGGATATTTCTGGTCAACCTGCCTATCGGCGTGGTCGTCTATGCCGCCTGCCTGAAGCTGGTGCCGCCGGCGCAGGCGCAAAACGCACCGGCCCGGCTCGATCTGGGCGGCGCATTCACGGTTACGGCTGCGCTGATGCTCGCGGTCTACGCCATCGTCAACGGCAACGAAGCCGGTTGGCAATCGCCCCAAACCGTGGGCCTCTTGACCGGCGCACTCGTATGCTTCGTCGCCTTCCTGATCACTGAAGCCAGGGTGGCGATGCCCCTGGTGCCGCTATCATTATTCCGCCGCCGCAACCTCTCGACGGCAAGCGCGGTGGGCATGCTCTGGTCCGGCGCCATGTTTGCCTGGTTCTTCATTTCGGCGCTGTACATGCAATTGATACTGGGCTACCAGCCGCTGCAGGTTGGCCTGGCATTCCTGCCCGCCAACCTGATCATGGCGGCATTTTCGCTGGGGCTCTCAGCCAGGATCGTGATGCGCTTCGGCATCACGCGCCCGCTGGTTGTGGGCTTGCTGATTGCAACCTGCGGTCTCGTGCTATTCGCCCAGGCGCCGCGCCATGGCGACTTCCTGATCCAGGTGCTGCCCAGCATGCTGCTGCTGGGCATCGGTGCGGGCATGGGCTTCAATCCGCTGTTGCTGGCGGCCATGAATGACGTCGAGCCCGGCGACTCGGGCCTTGCGTCAGGCGTGGTCAACACGGCATTCATGATGGGCGGCGCATTGGGCCTGGCGATCCTGGCCAGCATTGCCGGCGCTACAACGCAGCACGCCCTCGCAACCGGCGCCGACAATCTGTCGGCATTGAACGAGGGCTATCATCTCGCCTTCGCCGTGGGGGCAGTATTTGCACTCGTCGCCGCCTTGCTGAGCGCGGCGCTGATACGCTCGCGCAATGCCTCGGAAGGCGCCGGCGCCGCACCGCAGGGCCACGGCTGAAGCCGGCGCAACATGCCGCCGGCGTGCTCGTCGTGCGCTAGTCACAGTCTACTCGCGCCGGTCGAGTTTCCTGTGCCAGACCTCGGACCACTGATGCAAGGGCAGCAGGGCGTCAAACAATTGTTTGCCCAGACTGCTCAAGGCATAACCGCCCTCCTCGGCCATCTCGACAATTCCCGCTTCGCGCAAATCCTTTAGCCGCTGGTTCAATACCGTGGGCGACATATCGTCGCAGCGCTGCTGCAATTCGCGGAAACTCGGCGCGTGTTCGCGCAATTCCCAGATGATGCGCATGACCCAGCGCCGCCCCAGCAGATCGAGCAGGGCCATGATGGGGCGGCCGGTCCTGGAGCCGCGTACGGCTTTTCCCGGCAGTGGAGTTGCCATGTTTTTCCTTTGCTACTGAAAAAGTAGCGTCGCATGATTGTTTACGCTACACTTTTCGTAGCAACATCCCGATTTTACACCCGACGGAGAATGTCATGCACCAAGCCCAAACAACTCGGATAGCCCCACTGGATCCGCCTTACGACGCTGAAACGGCCGCCGCGCTGCAATCCATCATGCCGCCCGGCATGGAACCTTTGAAGCTGTTTCGCACCCAGGCGCGCAATCTGCGTGTATTCAAGCGCATGGTGGCGGGCAACCTGCTCGACAAGGGATCGATCACGCTGCGCGAGCGCGAGCTGTTGATACTGCGCACCTGCGCGCGCTGCGGCGCCGAATATGAGTGGGGGGTGCATGTGGCGCTGTTTGCAGAGCGCGCCGGACTCGATCATGAAACCGTGACTGCAACGCAGAAACCGGTGCAAGATAAGGAATTGACGAAGCAGGAAAGTCTTCTGCTACAGGCGGCCGACGCCCTGCACGATACGTCAGAGATTCCCGATGCGCTATGGCAGGAATTGGCGGGGCATTACAGCAGCGAACAGCTATTGGAGATCGTCGCGCTGGTCGGCTTTTACCATGCGATTTCCTTCATGGTCAACGCGGCGCGGGTGGAACTGGAGCCATTCGCGCCGCGCTTCGATACGCAATCGCAGTAAGCATTTCAAACTGCCGGTGCCATTGGCCGAGCCAATGCCTGACCCCGGCGTTTGATTACCGCACGATGCAGTCGACCTCGCCGGGCTTGCCGCCATTGCCGTTTTGCGTGCCGTCCGTATTGGAGAACGACTTCGGCGGGTTGAACTGGAGATCCGGACCATTAGGCAGGATGATGGGCGGCTGGTTGAGCCCGCCTGTAAAGCCGAATTGCCCGGCCGTGAAGTTTTGCGTGCCCCCGCCGTTGGTGACGTGGATCGTGCCGTCCAATACTTGCACGTACAGGCCGGGGCTCAGGCCGCCGTTGCTACCATTGCCGCCATCGTTTTGCGCCAGTTGCAGCACGCGCGCGCCTTGCGGCGCATCCGTGCGGCTGCCGCCGTATTGCGGCTCCAGCCCGGCTGTCAGGCTCTGCTGGTAGGCCGCCACCTGGGCCGGGGTCGGTGCAATGTATTCGGCGATGAAGGTGGTGCCGCGTATGCCGATGGTGGCCGTCGGCGTGTTCAAGCCGAATTTTTCCTTGTTGCGCTTGCCCAGCAGGCCCGTGATCGAACGCAGGCCGCCTTTCAGGAGCGTGAAAAACGCGCTGTCCGATTCCGGCTTGGCCGCTTCATAGGAGAAGTTTTCGATCTTGAACTGCGTGTTCGGGCGCAGCGTGATCTCGCCGTTGTCGATGAACTTGATGCGCGCGTAGGTGCCTTTTTCCGTCACCAGCGTGTCGCCCTGCTCGACGGCCGATTGCGCCGTCAGCGCCTTGATGGTGCCGTCGATACGGCGCGCCACCATCGGGCCGCTGATGTCGGTCACGGTGCCGACCACCTGGCCGGCGTCGGCCGTGCCTGCCCAAACCATCCCGGCAAACGCCACCGCAGCGAACCACTTCAAGCCGCGCCCCTTAGTCGCAATAGAGGTTGAGAGGGTTGCCATTGTTTTGCACTCCTAGATTATCAAACGAAATGGTGACGACCTGTCCAACCGGGATGTGCCAGCTAAACGATCTGCCGCGTATGCCGCCATACAACAGTGAATCATCGATGTAATCGATATCGACGATGATAAAGCGCAGCAACTCGTCGAGACCTTGCTGCGACGGGGTTGGCGTTGGCGTTGGCGTTGGCGTTGGCGTTGGCGTCGGTGTTGGCGTCGGTGTTGGCGTCGGTGTTGGCGTCGGTGTTGGCGTCGGCGTCGGCGTCGGCGTCGGCGTCGGTGTTGGCGTCGGTGTTGGTGTTGGTGTTGGTGTCGGTGTTGGCGTTGGCGTTGGTGTCGGCGTTGGTGTCGGCGTCGGTGTCGGAGTAGGCGTCGGAGTAGGCGTCGGTGTCGGGGTTGGTGTCGGCGCAGCCGGGTGATACGTCACCGGGCTTGCGGTGAGCGTCCCGGTGCCCGAGAAATCGCTGAAGGCGTTGGCCCACAGATCGATAGTCGAGCCCTGCATCGAGCCATTCGTCACAAGCGTGGAAGCCGAGCTATTGCCGCCTCCCGGCGAAGCCGAAGTAAATCCGGCGTAGATATTGATCGGCCCGCTGATGACGATCCCGCTGGAGGAGCCAGCATTCAACTGCACGTTGCCGGCCGCCACCAAGGTCAGCGACGTGCCGGAAATGTCGGTGCTGCCGCTCCCCGCGCTTTGCACGGTCATTCCGCCGGCCGTGACGACGTCGACCGCACCGGAGGAGGAAATCCCCGTGATCGTCAACGTTCCCGTATTGCTGTTATTGACGTAGGCGCCTTGCGAGTTATAAACGCGCAAGGAGCTAGCGTTCGTCTGCATGGGGCTGCCGCTCGATCCGACCGTTCCGGAAGAATTGGCATTAAAGGTCACCAGGCTGCCGGTGATGGTCGCCGTAGGCGAGCCCTGGACGATCGACGTGCCGACCATATAGACGTCACCCGACCCGGACCCGGCGCCGACCGGCTTGTTGACCGTGATTGAGCCTGAGTAAGCGCCTAGCGTAATATTGCTTGAACCGGTGTAAATGCCGGATACAGCAGGAAGGAAAGTGCCGCCGCCGGCGAAGCCTGTGCCGATCGCAGGTACGGCGCCAATGGTAAGCGCCGAGTTGCCCTCGAACGAGAACGAACCCGACGCATAGCCGGCAATCGTGCTGACAGCATTGCCGGGGAAATAACCCTGGCTTTGGTTGTTCAAATTGACGAAGCCGGAAGTCGCAGCCACGGACAATTGATTGGCCGAAATCCAGCCCACCATGTCGGTTGAACCGGAGTTATGTATCACCGAAGTGACGACCTCCGCAATATTGCCGCTGGTGGCTTTCAAGGCAACCGTGCCGCCGGTTGCTATGCCGCCCGCTATCGAAATGCCGCCGCCGTTGGAGAACAGGCCGATGTCGCCGGAAGACGTGCTGATGGTCGGCGAGGCGTAGCCTCCCAGGTGATTGACCGGTACGGTTATGGTTCCCGTCGCGCTGATATAGATATTGCCGTTATTATTCTGTACGCTGGTCAGGCTGACCGCGCCGGTATTCGCGATCACGACGTCGCCGCTGCCGGAAGCGCTATTGCTTGCGGTCAGGCTGGTCACGGCAGTACTGATGGGCGCGGCTTGCGTGCCAATCCCGCTGTTCGCTGTGAGTGTCAGCGCCCCGCCGGTAATGGTAGAGCCGGGCGCGCCATAGATCGCGCCATTGTCCGATTGCAGACTGACGGCGTAACTGTTGTGCGCGGTGATGCCGTTCTGACTGGAGATCAGGCTACCTATCGGCGCAACGTAGCCGACGGTGAGGCTGCCGTTATTGTTGAACACAAAATTGCCGCCGATGATCCCACTACCCGATTGTCCGGCAATGGTGCTGACCGCGTTGTTGCCGGTAAGATTGACGTCGCCATAGGCATAGACCGACAGGCCTTGCGCCGTGATCGTGCCGCTGCTCGATTGGTGTACGTAGCCGCCGGTGGCGCTCAAACCCACGTTGCCGCTGCTGGCCGTAATGGGGTTGGCGAGGTAGATGCTGCCGGTGTTTTGCAGGCCGACATTGCCCGTGTTCGACGTAATACCGCTTTGCTGGCCGATAAAGCTGCTGTTGGCCATCGACACGGAACCGACGACCATCGTGCCGACGTTGTTGTTCACCACAAAATCGCCATTCGAGTTGCCGGCGATCACGCCGATCGCATTGCTCGAACTGGGCAAGGACACATAACCGCCCGGTGCGGAGATCGACAGTGCGCTGGCCTGAACATAGCCACCCGCCCCCGCGGTAATATTGCCGCTCGCAGTTTTGAGGCCGACCGTATAGGCGCCATTGTGGATCGGGCCGTTGATCGTGATGCCGGTGGCGGCGACCAGGCCGACTTCGGCGCCCGGATTGCCATTGTTTTGCGAAATGCCGCCGCTGCCGACCGTGATGGAACTGTCGGAACTGATATAGATCCTGCCGAGTGAAGGCGACGCGGTCTCTGTGATGTTCGCCAGCGTCAGCGCCGAGCCGGTATTGGAGACGACGATGTCGCCGCCGCCGGTTGCCGCGCCGTTGGTGATCGTCAAGGTTCCGACCGAGGTGGCAAGCGGATTGAAGACCGCGCCGACGCCGGAACCGGAAGTGATCGTGAGCGACGGCCCGCTGATCGTTGCACTCGAGGTGGAAACCGATCCGCCTGCGCTCAAGGTCACGCCTCCGGTGCCGAGCGCGCTGATGCCGGTTACGGTGCCCGCATTTCCAGCCACGCTGCCTACCGTGATGTTGTCGTTGGTGCTGAAGGCGAAACCATTCGTGCCGCCTGCCGAACCCGCAATGGTGCCGACGATATTGCCGGTGCTGGTCAGCGTGACGTCGCCGCCGGCCTTGGCCGACAGTGAGCCGACGTTGACCGCTGCCGTCTGGGTGATATTGCCTGACGTGGCAATCAATTCCAGCGTGCCTGATGAACCGAGTATGCTGCCGTTGATATTGACGTTGGCCGAACCGGCCAGGGTCAGCGTATTCGTGTTGTTCCAGTTGAGACTGTTGCTCGTGACGGTCACCGAGCCACCGCCGGCCGCACCGGCCTGAACGATGACGTTGGCAGTGGCCAATTGCGCATTGATCGACGCCGCCGTCACATCCGAATCCACACCATTGGTATAAGAAACCGGATTGGTGCCGGTCGGGGTGATCGGTGCGCCGCCGGTATCGTCGATGGTGATGGTATAGGGATCGAGCAGCAGGTTGCCCGTCGTCCCCTTGGCAGCCGTGACATCGACATGTCCACGGAAATCGAGGAAGTTCTTGCCCGAGGTTTCGACGAAGCCGCCATTGCCGCCCTGCGCGCCGCCCTTGGCCGAAATGTCGCCATACATATACGTTGCGACATCGGACCACACGGCGACATTGCCGCCCGTGCCGTTCTGCACCGCATTGGCGCTGATCGAGGCATTGGCGCCGACGTAGGTGCGCGTGGCATTGCCGAGGCTGGCGTCGGCGCCGTGGAATGCGCCGCCGACATACACCGTGCCGCCGCCGGTCTGGCCGTTGGCTTGGACTTGCGCATTGTCTGTCAATGTGACCTGCGGGCCGAGCAGATATACCGTGCCGCCATCGCCTGCGCCATTGGCCGAGGTCACGCTGTCGCCTGATAAGGTCGTGGTCGTGGTCGACTTGAACACGACCTTGCCGTCCTGCCCCACAACCGCACTATCGGCACTGACTACACCGGACTGGTTGACCAAGGCGCCATACAAGCCGATCTTGCCGCCTTCCGCCACCACCTTGCCGAGGTTGACCGCCTGATCTGCCGGGGCGCTGATGACCACCTGCACATTCGGGTCCGCGCCGTCGACCAGTTGCACGCTGTGGCCGGCCGCCAGCAGCACTTCGCCCTGCGGCGAATTGATGATGCCGCTGTTTTGCACCTGGGGGGCGATCAGGTAGATCTGACCACCCGAAGGTGTTGTGAGGTTGCCCTGGTTGACGATGTTGCCGGCCGCAGTGCTACCTGAATTGCCGGCGGCGAAGTTGAGCTTGCCCGAGACGAAGTCGCTGTTGCTGATGTCCAATGTGGAAGCCACCAACCCGCCGACGTTGACGCGCGAGTTGGCGCCGAACATGATGCCGTTCGGGTTGATCAGGAACACCTTGCCGTTCGATTGCAGGGCGCCGAAGATCTGCGACGGGTCCTGGCCGACGATGCGGTTCAAAACCGCACTGGAAGAATTCTGCTGCAGGAACTGGGTCAGCTCGCCCGGGTTGATCGAGAAACTTGCCCAGTTGATGATGGAACCCGGCGAATTGGTGACGGTCAGCACGTTGCCGTTGCTGGATATCGATACCTGCCCGCTGACGACTTGCGCCCCGGTTGGGTTGGCGAAAACCGGGCCGCAGGCGAAGCAGCCGGCGATCAGGACCGGTAGCACCTTGCGCTGGAATCTGCGTTCCGGGGCGCCTGGCATGCCGGCCGGAATATACGAGGCAATCACTTCATGATTCATGAAACTTTCCCTTCCCTAACCCTGTAAGCCGGGGCTGGCTAGCTGGCTTTATTTGCCTGTCGCCGCAAAAAACAAGCGAACCGGCATCTATTCGTTCCTTGCCGCCTCTTGCGTGCGGTCACACTCCTGCGGCTGGATTCGGCAAGCGAATCCGCCTGGATTCCTCAATAGTTCAACACCAGACGGAAATGCGCGCGGTTGCTGCCCCTGGGCGTCAACTCGGAAGCATCGACCACGTGGGCGAAGTCGGTCTGGAACATCAGGTAACGCTGCAGGCTGATGCGCCATCCAAGCCCCACGCTGCCGATCGACTGATGCTCCAGTTCCCCGGGCAAGCCGTCGTTATGCGAGACATAGCCCGTGTCGTAGAAACCGAGCAGGCGGCATTGCCCGCCACCGCTGCACAGATTCGGCGTGTAGATCTCGGCATTGGTCACGCGTCCCTGGTCGTCGGAGACTTCGCGCTCAAGAAAGCCTCGCACCGAAGACGCGCCACCCATACCGAATTGCTCGCCCTGCACCAGCGCATCGGAAGTTGCCTGGCCATTCAAGGCCAGACGCAATTGCCAATCGGCGGGCAATACGCGGAAGTAGGAAATGCCGTAGCGCAAAATGCTGTAGTCGGCTGTGGCATTGGCGCGCGCCGCGCTGAAGTCGGCCTGGCTGCCATTGGAGCCGCCGGAAATATTGTGGATGCCGGAGACGTAGAAGTTGATGGTGTCGTTCTGTTTTGCCCAGTTGCCGGTATAGGTCACCGACAGCGGATGCACCGTAACGTCGTTGCCCAGCGGGGCGCCGAGATAGCTGATGTCGTTCTTGTAGGCTTTCACGTCCAGGCCGAAAATCAGCTTGGAATCGAGGTCGCCGAATTTATGCAGATTGTGGTTGTAACGTCCGCCGAAGACCGTGCCTTCGCCGCTGACTGCCAGATCGAACACGCCGGCCGTCACCATGCCCGAATCGACGCTGGAATAGCTGCCGTAGAGATCGACCGAATCGCCGACCGCATACAGCGGAATGTGATAGCCGACGCCATACACGTGCACCTGGCCGGGATCGGCCAGGCTCGTGGTGTATTGCATGGAGAGCACATGGTCGACGCCGCCGATATTGGCGTTCTGGTATTGCACCGTGACGTGATTGCGGCCGGTGTGTTCGTCACCGGTATTATCGACCGAAACGCCGGCCGTCCAGGGGCGTTCGTCCTCGACCTGCAGATTGGCATTGATTTCATCGTCGCGCTCGCCGGTCTGCAATTGCAAGGTGGTTTTCTTGACCGGATTCTCGTTGGCCACTTTCAGGCTGGCCGACACGTCGTCCAAGTCGGGTGTCTTCCCCTCGACCAAGGTCGGCACGCTGCGGCGGATGTTGTCGGCGTCAAAATTTTTGTTTCCCTTGACGGTGATCTTGCCGATGCGCGTCTCGATCACACGCAGATGCACCACCCCATGATTGAGTTCCTGTTCGGGCAGCACGACGCGCACCACACCATATCCCTTGGCCCGGTAAGCGGCCTCCAGTGCCTCCAGTGCCTGCTGCACCGAACCGAAATCCTTGTTCGCGCCGACGAACGGTGCAAGAACCTGGTCCACGGTCGCAGCCGGCAGCAAGGTGTTTCCGGCAATGTCATAGCGCGTGATCTCGAAATGGCCGATGGGATTACCGGCCTCGTTTTGCGCCTGCACGGCGATCGAGCAGGACAGCAAAGCGGCACCAGCCAGACTTGCCAGCAAACGGGAGGGGTTGTAATTCATATTGTGGCTTTTCCGGACGTTTGACAAATTTGCGACACCACCAGGTGCCAACCTATTGCGTGTACTTCGTTGTTGCAACTGCCCATGCAGCGCCGAACCGCTTCGGCGTGCCTGAAGACTCGGCAAAGTCGAGGTATTACCGGGGTGCGAGAAAGGAATTGGCGACCAGGCGGAAGGCAGAGGGCCAGCGGCATCATAGCCAGCCGGATTCCCCAAGCCTGTCACCCCCAGCCAGCCTCACAGTGTGGCGAGCACCACTCTGCGACGGCAGAACACTCTCCCTCAGTCGATAATACGAACAACTTCCAGTGTTTTCATCTTCGAATTGCTTATTCTTATTAGCGAAGTTATTTACTCAATAGTAATAACATTGGCATAACTATGCAATTTAAAACCTGCCGGCCGTGAGTAATGGTTGCGTTTGTGCTTCATTTTCGCTCACCCACTTGACAGCATCATGACCAGTCCATTGTGTTGCTGCGAACAATGCCAGCTTGGTGAGGTGCTGTAAATCCCATAATCATGGGAAAAATGCAATTATTTACACTGCATTTACATGCAGTGCGCAAAAATGTGCCTGTTTTTTGCGTACCGCGCTTACATGTTTGCGCCGCGCTTCTTGGCCAAGGCTTCGCGCAACAGCAAATCGAGCTTCTCGCCCTTGCTCGCCACGGTCTGATTCGTCGCGCAGGCAAGCGCCTGATCGCACATGGATTGGTAATACGCGGGGTCGCGCCACAGGCGCAGCAATTCATGCCACCACGGCAGCGCCTCGTCGTCGCTCGGCATCGCCCAGTAATCCTGCGTGCAGCGTTCGGGAATCGGCAGCAGGCGGCCTGCCCCATTGAGGGTTTCGGGTATGCCGCCACGATCGGTCGCGAGTACGGGAATGCCGTTGGCATTGGCTTCGATCAGGATGCGCCCGGCGGCCTCGAACCAGAATGAGGGCATCAAGAGCACTTTCGTGACGCCATATACGGTTGCAATGTCGTCCTGCTTGGGCAGCCGGGTGACGCGATCGAGCAATGAGAGCGGCAGGCCCAGCTTCTGCAAGGCGTCATGCAGCCTGCCACGGCTCTCCACCACGAGAAAACGCATGTCGGGCGCCTCGACCGCTGCGCGCGCGAGCAGCTTCAGGAACAGGCTCACGCCTTTTTCGGGCAAGGGATTGATGAAGGTCACGAACTGTGGATCGCGCCGCGCGGCAAGCGCGCGCCTCGGATCGACGAACAGGCCGACCGAATGGCTCTTGAGGTTCAAGGTTTTCTGATAGTGGGCGCAGGTGGCTTGCGAATTCGTGACGACCAGATCGACGCGGGAAAAGGTTTCCGGCCGCCCGTAGCTGGGGTTGGCCAGGTAAAACACCAGCAAGGCGCCGGCGGCGCGCGCGCAGCGCTGGATTTCGATATCGAGCAAGAGCCCGCCAAAGGTGATGACGACGTCGGGCCGGTTTTGCTCCAACCAGATGCGCACCATGTCGCGATAGGTGATTTCCTCGGGCGGGGAAAACAGGTGGCGCGCCTGGTTTTCGAACTGGATCGCATTGTGTTCGACGCCGGCAACACGCCCCTGCCACACCGGCATGTTGATTTCCTTGATGACGCCGGTCGGCCGCAAGCCTTGCGCCTGGAAGAATTCACCCAGGCGCGGCCCGGGCGGCACATCGAAGCAGCATGCAGTCAGGGCATGGCAGGCAACGCCGCGCGCGGCCAGTTGCTCGAGCATGGTGCGCAGGGATTGCGCCGCACCGCTGGCGGTATCGAGCAGGTTGAACGGCGAGAGAAATACGACCTTCAAGGGCGAGCCGTGATTGGTCCCGGCTTGTGGCGTGTCGATATATATGTCCGGCGGCACTGGGAAAATGGCGGGAAGCGAAATTGCTTGGAGCATGCCATCAAGCGGCGCGCCTGTCCAATGCTATCGCGCTGTCAGCGCATCGAGCGCCCCGCGCAGCTCGCCGACCACCGAGGCCCAATCGCCCATCTGCGGCTGGCGGAACAATCGCGCGCTGGGATACCAGGGGCTGTCAGTCCGATGCAACAGCCAGCGAAAATCGGGCGCATATGGCAGCATGATCCACACCGGCTTGCCCATGGCGCCGGCCAGATGCGCCACCGAGGTATCGACCGTGATCACCACGTCGAGATGGGCGACGACGGCGGCAGTGGTGCCGAAATCGTCGAGTTCGCGGGCCAGGTCCGCCACATTGCTGCGCTTGCCCAGGAGGGCATGCAGATCGGGAAGATCCGCTGCACGCGCCTCTTTTTGCAGCAGGTAAAAGCGGCTGTCTTCACGCTCGAACAGCGGCAGCAAGTCTTGCAGGAACATCGAACGCTGCCGGTCGTTGCGGAATTGCGGGTTGCCGGCCCAGACCACGCCGACGCGCAAACATCCGTCGGCGGGAAACTTCGCGCGCCATAGGTCGAGTGCTTGCACCGGCGCGGCGAGATAAGGCCGCGCATCCGGCATGGTGTCGAGACTGGTGCCGAAGGCTGCGGGCAGATTCGACAGCGGGCAATGGAAATCGAACGCTTCCAGTGGCTCGCCCTGGGCCAGCACACGTGTGGCGCCGGGCATCGATAGGAGCAGCGGGCGCAGCGGCGGCTGGACGTCCAGGTACACGGCCGAAGCGCCGCGGGCGCGGATTTCCCTGACATAGCGTATCAGTTGCAAGGTGTCGCCCATGCCTTGATCGGCGTAGATCAATATGGCCTGACCGGCGAGATCGGCCTGCCCATCCCACAGCGGTTGGGAAAATCGCTGCGGCATGGGGCTATGCAGCCTCACTTCGGCGTAGTCGCGCCAGCCGGCTTCGAATTCGCCGCGCAGCAGATGCAGCCAGCCGAGCGCGATGATGACCTCGCTGGAGTCGGGCCGCAAAGCCAGGCTTTGCTCGAACCAGCCTTGCGCTTCATCGTAGCGGCCCAGACCCATGAGCGCTGCGCCGAGGTTGAACATGGCCTTGGCGTTACCCGGCGTTGCCGCTTGCAAGAGCATGATGGCGCGCTCGAATGCCGCCATCGCAGCCTCGCGCTGCCCCAGTCGCAACCTGGTTTGCCCCAAGCCCATAAAGGCATCGGCATCGCCCGGCTCAATCGCTGCCGCCCGCTCGAAACTGGCACCGGCCGGAGCAAATTGCTTCTCTTCGTATTGAACCTCACCGCACAGGCGATGCAGGGCGGCGCTGGCAGGGCAACGCGCCAGCGCGACCTCAAGCGCTTCGCGGGCCGCCACCAATTCGCGCTGCAACACCAGCAAATTGCATAGCGCCACGTGTGCCGCCTCGAAATCGGGGGAGAGACGCAGGGCTTGCTGGAAGTTGGCGCGCGCCTCTTCGAATCGATGTGCCTCTTTGGCGGCAAGCGCGCCCAGCATGTAGTGCGTATCGGCGTTGGCAGGATCGAGTTCGAGCGCGCGCTGCAGGGAGGCGGCGGCTTCGCCATCGCGTTCCTGGCGCGACAGTGCGAAGCCCAGATTGCCGTGCGCCTTGGCCAATTGCGGCTCCAGCGCTATGGCTTCACGGTAGCAGCGTTCGGCCTCGGCCCAATTTCCTTGAGTCAATGATTCGTCGCCGCGCGCCTTGGCTGCGGCGCCGGCCTTCAGTTCGACCTTGGTTTCGTTTCTGGGCGGAAAAAATTTATTGAGCCAATTGCGCATGATTGTGTAAGGCAGGTGCCGCACATCCTGTGCGACACGCCACTATAAGCGATTACGCCTATGGATTGACATAGATCCCAAGGATGTCTTTTTTACATCGGGGGTCAGCCCAGAAGATAATCTTGTTAGTTTAACTTATCAGTTAAACTTGGCAGCTAGACTTGACAGTTAAACTTATTAAACCTATGCTGAACGCATGGAAATCAATATCAATCATGACGCGCTGGCAGCCGATCTTGCCTTGGCCATCGGGACCCTGGTGCGGCGCATACGTTCGGCGGCGCCTACCGACAATGCCGACCTCTCCTGGAGCCAGCGCTCGGTGCTGACGCGATTGGAGAAGGAAGGCCCGGCCACGGCAGCCGAGCTGGCGCGTGCCGAGGGCATCAAGCCGCAATCCATGGGCACCATCGTCGCGGCGCTTCTTCAAATGGGGATGATAGAGCGCAAGGCGCATCCTACCGACGGCCGGCAAGTGGTCATCCAGTTGACTGTCGATGGCTTGGAGAGGCGCCGGCAGGCCAAGGATGCCAAGATGAGCTGGCTTGCCGCCGCCGTTGCGCGGCTGCCTGAACATGAGCAGCAAGCCTTGCTTGCCGCCAGTGACGTCATCAAGCACCTGGCGGAGCAAGAGCAGTAATGGCCAACAGTTTTTCTCATGCCTGGCGCGCGCTGCGCCATCGCAACTTCCAGTTGTTCTTTGCCGGACAAAGCATTTCCGTGATCGGCACCTGGATGACGCGCATCGCCACGAGCTGGCTGGTTTATCACTTGACGCAATCGGCGCTGCTCTTGGGCGTGGTCGGCTTTGCCGGGCAGATCGTCTCCTTCCTCCTTGGTCCGTTCGCCGGCGTCTGGGTCGACCGGCTGGAGCGGCGCAAGCTGCTGTTGTGGACGCAAGTCGCCGCCACTGCGCATGCACTGCTGCTGGCGGCATTGACACTGACGCATGCGGTGACGCTGTGGCAGATCATCGTGCTGACTGCCATCCAGGGCTTGATCAATGCCTTCGACACGCCGGCGCGCCAGGTCTTTCTCTGGCAATTGATCGACGAACCGGAAGACCTGGGCAACGCCATCGCGCTCAATTCGTCGATGATCAACGTTGCGCGCCTGGTTGGCCCGGCGATCGGTGGCCTCGTGATCGCCGCTGCCGGCGAAGGCTGGTGCTTCCTGATTGACGGCATCAGCTATCTGGCGGTCATCGCGTCGCTCTTCGCGGTGCGCGTCCAGCCCTTGCCCGCGCCAAAAATGAAGCTCGACATGCTGGCGCAACTGCGCGAAGGCTGGGATTACGTCGCCGGCTTGCGTCCCTTGCGCTCCATCCTGTTGCTGTTCGCTCTGGTCAGTTTGATGGGTTATCCCTATGTGGTGCTGATGCCCATCATGGCAGGCCATGTGCTGCATGGCGGCGCGCATACGCTGGGCCTGTTGATGACGGCCTCGGGCGCGGGCGGGCTGATTTCCGCCCTCTCCCTGACCTTGCGCAAGTCGGTGCATGGCTTGCCCGACATGATGCGCGCCGCGCCATTGATGCTGGGCGCGGCGCTGGTGTTGTTCGGCCTGTCGCACAGCCTGTGGTTTTCGCTGCCGCTGCTGTGCGTGGCAGGCTTCGGGATGATCCAGACCGCATCGGCGGCCAACACCATCATCCAGACCTTGGCGGATTCCGATAAACGGGCGCGCGTCACTAGTTATTACACCATGGCGTTTTACGGGGCGGCGCCATTGGGCAGCCTGCTGGCGGGCCTCCTGGCCGAGCGCATCGGCGCGCCGCTGACCATCGTTGCAACCGGCGTCTGCTGTCTCGCCGGGGCCGCGTTATTTACGCCGGAAGTATCGGTGATCAAAAACCACCTTCGCGCACCCGCCGTGCGCGATGGCCTCGCACCAACCTGAACCAAGGAAAATCAATCCCATGACGCACTGGCTGGATTATCTCTCTTACTTCTTCGGCGGCGCCTTCCTGACCAATGCCATTCCGCACTGGGTGGCTGGTTTGATGGGGGAGCCGTTCCAGACGCCGTTTGCCAATCCGTCGGGCAAAGGCTTGTCGTCTTCGACGGTCAATGTGTTGTGGGCCGGATTCAATTTCCTCGCTGCCTATGTGCTGCTGGTGCAGGTCGGTGCATTCGATCTGCATGCCACAGGCGACGTTGCCGCCGCCGGGGCTGGCGCCCTGCTGCTCTCGCTCGTGACGGCCAGGCTGTTCGGCGCGCTGCACGGCGGGAATTTGCCGCGCACCTAGGCAATAAAGCGAAATTGCCGCAAGGAGTTGCCCGCCTGTTTTAATGCCGAATATAAAGCGGGGGCGAAATTTGGAACAGCCGAAAAGAAAAGGGCAAAGACTTCAGCCTTTGCCCTTTTACCGGATATTCCGGCGGCCATCCGGTGCCACGAATCACGGTCTATTTTGACTGTTCCGCCGGCGAACACGCCTTGGTACATTGCCGATATTTTGCTTCACAGCTTTGATACTTTTCAAATTTGATTCTACTTGCCTCAAGGTCGCGCGCGCTATCGCGCTCATTCTCGCTCATTTTTCTTGACACATAGTCGGCTGACGGGCGCCCCGCGTCTTGCGGGTAATTGAGGCTGGTCGCCTCCTCCGGCTTCGAGACATTCGCGTCCTTCCTGCATTCATTTTTATCAGCCGCGCAAAAATGTGTGCAGAGCCCATCGTCTTCCGCATGGCAAGGGGCGGCAAATGCAATTGAAAAAGTCAGGGTGGCAAAGAGCAATGTTTCAAAACGCATTTTGACGGATCTCATCATGGAATTTATTGACAGCGGCAAATAGCGGCAAACAGCGGCCCGCAATGGGATCGACTTTTGCCGCGCGTTCTCACCTAATCAAAGTAAAACTACTTGAGCACCGTCCGGTATTGCGACGGTGAGATGTTCGTCGAGCTTGTCATCCCCATTGAAGTGTTTGCAAAAAACCGGGCGGTCAGCATCATCCGTCGCCTTTTCATTCATTTGAAATTTGGCTACCACATCGTTTCCATTCATGACCTGCAAGGGCGCGCCTGCCTCGCTACTGCATACCGCAATCGATGTGATTTTCGTCATGAACGCACGTTCGTACCACGGCGTAATCTTGATTGCTGCGCTCTGAGCCCCGGCAACCACCTGGCGCATCAAGCCGATAGTCCAGTCCTTTCGCGCCACCGATGGTACCAGAACGAGGCGTGCGCCCAGGTCCCCTTTCTTTTTATTCACTGAAAAACTGCCATTTTGCTTGGCAATGTCGTCGTTCACCGGCACGACAAAAATACCACCGGCCAGGACATTGATCGGAATCGACTCCGTCTCGCCTTCCAGTGACAGCTGCACGTCGTCGATGCGCACGTTCGGTTTTGAGGGAATCAGACGCAAGGCCAACGCCACCCGCCCTTCAGTCGCCATTTGGACTTTCTTTGCCATTTCATACGACTCTTTGTAAGGCACCAGGCGCTCGCGCGCGCCTTGGATTTCTACGGTGGCAACTGTTGATGCTTCGTCGGCGAAGGCGGACGAGCCAACTGCCAAAATGGCCGTCAGCAAAATCGATGTGTAGAGTGTGCGCATATTTCCACAAATTGCGGTGAAGGGATTTTAAGATTGCCGGCCTGACGGAATTCCCGGTCCAAACACGCTTTTGAGCAGCGAAAAACCGAAAATTGTCAGGGAGACGAGTGCAAAAATACTGAAACAAAACATGACGGTACCGCGTGCGGGAGCGAGGGAAAACAAGTGGGTGCTCAGTGTAAATTGCGTGAAGATTGCTGTGACGGTCGCCGGCATTGATAACACGAACAAGATCAATAAACTGGCGCCATATCCAAGCTCCAGCCAGTCGCGCGTATGGAGCAGGCGCGGCAGGAATTTACGGCCCAATAAATCGACCAGCACCCAATGACCATCATAATACGGCAACGGGAGCAGGCTGAACAATGCCAGGAACACGCCCAGCGCGGCACCGGCTTGCAGGCCATATGCATCGGTCGATACCAGGATACACGTCGAGACGAAAATCTGGAATATGGCACCGGCAAGTGATATTGCGACCCTGCCCGTGCGGCCGGTCAGGCAAAAACTGGTTACGTCCACGGTGATTGCGGGCACCCCCCAAATGAAGCGGAAATGGGCCTTGCCGACTGTACCGGTGTAATAACAGGCAGCAGCCGCATGCCCGATTTCATGAATCACGATGGTAAGAAACAGCGTGACGAGCGCTATGCCGATATCCATTGGCGATGAATTTTCGACCAGGCCGGCAAGATTGACGAATTTCAAGCTAGGCTTAAACGTCAGATATAGCGCAAGCGATGCGCAAGACAGTATCGACAAGGATGCGGCCGAAGCCAAATAACGCAGCGGATTTGCCAGCAGATACGCGAGCGGTTTGGCCCGCGCATTGCGCTTGGTTTGCTGATTTTCAAGAGAACCGAACTCTGTCGGAACCAGGACCTTCTGATCCAGCAAAAGTTGGCGCACATCGATTGGCAGGTGGTCGAGCGCGACGGAATCGCCGCACTCGAACGCCTCTACCAATAACGCAATATCCGCATCTGGCAAGCCACCGATCAGGAAATGCCGTCCATGGCGCGATACGAGCAGTTTTCCATTTTTGGCCGCAAGCTGATCGACGTCAAAGCAATACAACATCGTCGACCCTTCTTCCAATGATTCGCGCAATGGCTTCCCTTGACTTTTCCCCGGCAGGCAATGATTCCCGGGTGGCCCACGCCTTCATATCGCTCGCGTGAATCAAATACCCGCCCATCTGCCCCTCCCAAACAACCGCCACATCCGATTGTACATCCGGCTCGAAATATTGATGTATTTGGAACAAGCGTTCATATTGGTGTGGACTACTGCGCACGGCATCGGCGAAAAGCGCGAAACATTCGGCCTGGCCAAGGTCGCCATAATTCACAACTGCAATGCTCTGCTTCCCCACCATTGACAACACAAAATTCTTTTGCACGCCGAGACGTTCGATCATGCGAAACAAGCCATCTTTCGCCTTTAGCTGACCACCTACGAACGGAAAAGAGGTATTGCATTCGTGAGACGGCCCCCAAGGTACGTCGATCTCGACGAAAATCGGATAATTTTCCGCCAAGGCCTTCTTGATCCGCCTCATCATTCCGAATCCTCCATCGAGGAAATGAATGACGATCTTGTTTTCCACGGCGCGCCGCTGGAGCGCTTCTTTCAGAGCTTCGCTCTCACTACCGATCAAAACGTAGATAGTACGATCTTTGGCGCGTTGGGCGATCGCGATAACGACGTGGGGATAGGACCCGTAGTGGCAAGACATGAAAAATTTTCCGCCGACATCCATATCCAATCCGGAATCGTAGACCGGCAAATCGGCACAGCCCGTTGCATTCAATGAAGAAAGCGAAAACGCTTTCTGATAGGCATCCCATTCGTCAGCAATATATTTTGCATGGTTTGGTCGGTAGCCCATGCGCGTGAGGTTCGCGACCGCTGTTGCCTTGTTAACTTGAGTCATCTTTTGAAATGAAATATCGGAGTCAATTTTTAATGCCGGTTTCCCGGGGCTGAACGAAGCCCCCCGGGAAACCGAGGAAAATCAATTAGAAATTAAAGATGCAGCATGCAAACTGCGGAGCGGCGCTTTCACGTTGCTCGATTTCTTCCAAAGTTACGGCGATTGCAACGAGGTTTTGCTCTTCTTGCTTATTTTCGATGACGATAGCGTTGTTCATTTGAATTCCCTTGATTTATTGAGATTGACTGCTGATTTAAAACGCGACGTTGATGATGCAGCACCACACTGTCGGCGACGGGCTTTCGCGCTGTTCGATTTCCTCGAGGGAAATCTCGGTGATTTCCTGGGCACTTGCAGTACGGACAAGTTCAAAACGACCTTGCTGTTGATTGCGGATTGCTTGTGACATGTAAGATCCTCATGTTAAAGTTTTGCCACTGTCATTGTGGCAACAAAATAGTAAATTGATATTTAGTTTTTATCAACTACTTTTTCTTATTTTCAAATTTTTTCTCGCCGGATTCATCGTGTGAAGCTAAAACCTGGTAGCGGGCCGGCTCCTGTTGACGACGAGCATCGAAAAACCAGTCGCAATCCTCAACTGCCTCCCAATCACTCAGGATGCCAGGCAAGCTATTGATTTTTAAAGAGTTTTTATATGGCGTTGCGGAAGATTGGGGTGACCGCCGCTGGATTGCCAGAAACAATCACGTGTTGATGCCCGAGTTGCCGGCAGCGGCGCGTTTCTGATGTCGTTGTGGATGGCGGACCATGTGCTGCATGGCGGCGCTTATAGGCTGGGCCCGTTGATGGCCGAACGTATCGGCGCGCCGCCGACCATTATCGCCACAGGTGGCTGCTGCCTCGCAGGCGGATTGTGGTTCACGCGCGAAGTGGCGACCCCGGAAGCGATGACGGCTCGTCGCCACTCACTTGACATGCTCCTTCGGGCGATCAGCCATTCTTCTCGCGTTCTCCTCGTTCACTACGCGCGCTTTCTCGATGTTCTCCTTGATCTGTTGCGAGCGATGCTGGTTTTTCTCCGATAGCGCGTCGGCCCTCTGCAGCAGGCTCACGACGTCGGCATTGACCGGCGACTCGACGCCAGCCTGCCCCGGTTTATCGATCATGCCAAACCAATTGAGGTCGTTGCGTGCCTGATTAATCTTGGCCCGTACATCCCGCGAGATCGTTAGTGCTTCGTCGGAGCTCGACCCCGTATTGAACATTTTATCGGCCTCTTCCAGCAAATTTCGGGGAATATCTTCCGCCAGAGCATGCGCGGACCGCCTGGCGACACGCTCGGGGGCGGCAGGATCGGTCGGTTTGAAGGATTTCTTGACCTTGCCAAGGAATTCCTCGTGCAGCTCCCTGAATCTGGATTCGGAAACCTTGTCGAAGGCGACGTCGATCAGCTTGTCGATCAAGGGTTCGAAAGCGAGCTTGACGATCGAATCCGGCACATGCAGCGATTCGCCAATGAACTTGGAGATGGCCCCGTTCAGTGTTTCGGCCCCCTTGGCAAAACCGCTGACTTTCTTGACCAGGTCGGTGCGGCCATCCTTGCCCAGGGTTTCGAGGTCGTCGCTCAACAGCTCCTGGTTCTCCCGGTCGCCCCTGACCTCGGTTTCGATTTCGTCGGTCAGTTTTTGCGCGCTCTCTTCATGTTTTCCCTGCGCCGCGGCTAACTCAGCCTCCGCTTTCCCGAACTGCTGCAGGGCCAGGGTCAGCGCCATGTCGAGCGCTTCAGGCGACATCGCTTGTGCGGTTTCCGGTGTGATGCCGTGCGTGCTGTCCTGCACTTTTTCCTGCTTATTGCCTGGCACGAGAGCCGCCTCAAGCGGGCTGCCGGTGGCGATGGTGCGGCCCATGACTTCCAGCAGTGCGGATTTCGCTTCCGGCTTGGCCCTGACCATGAGCAAAGCTTGATTCACATGCATGACCAAAGCCTGTCTCAATTGCGGCGTCCGGTCTACTACCTCAATGTCTGCGGTTTCCAGCTTGAGGCGCGCCGCTTCAAGCCAGTGCTCGCGCCTTTTCTCCTCGATGCGATTGAGCGTCGCCACGACACGCATTCTGGCATCGCTCGCCCGTTCGCCAAGCGCTGCATCCGACGTGAACATGGTGAAGCTCGACGCAATCGTCACGCCGCCCAACAATATCTTCAAACCCCAGCGTGCCAGGTTGATCTGCCCGGCCCACTTGAGCGCCGCGGCGCGTCCGGCGAACACCATGGCAATCAAGACCAGTGGCAGCACGTACACCACGATCTCGCCAACATGTTTGAGCTTTTCATGTAAGGCCATGATGTGCATTTCCAAGGAGCGCGCGGCTTCGATCGTGTGTTCATTGAGCTCGTCGCTATCCCCGGCGCGGAGTTGGGAAGAGAGCCAGTCGGAGGCGAGCAAAACCAGCCCGATCCCGATCACGGTCGCGATGCTGGTATCGCGGACGAACACGAACCATTCGGATTTTTTTGTGAAGGCCGCGGAATAGTTCGATAACACGTAAGCCCCCACCAGGTAGTACCACAGCACCTTGTCGCTCGCCAACACCTGACACAGCCACGCGCCGGCCAGGATGACTGAGCTGATGACAGCCAGCGCCCAGAGCGAGCCCAGCGTGCGGTCGAGCCTTTCTGCAATGCGTTGTTTGAGCCGCTCGAACTCTGCGGCAATTCGTTGTTTGATCTCGGCGAGCATGACGCCTCCCTGGCGCAATATTTTGTTTTATGCACTCAAATAGGCAGCAGCTTTTCTTTATTGACGGCCGCCCCCGCGTCGCGTTGCGCTTTGCCCCTCGCCAGGCCACGGGCCAACTTGACGGAACGGCCACTCTCGGTCAAATCACTTGACCGGTCTAGCTGTCAACTTTGACAGCCAGACAAGACCATCTCAATTTGATGGTCGATTGGCATGAGCTGCGGCCAATCTTCCATCAGCGAAGATCGACGAAGCACAGGGAGGGGAGGAGACGGCGTTGCGGACGGCGGAAAAGAAAAAGGGCGAAGATGTTTAATCTTCGCCCTTTTCACCAGATGTTCTGGTAGGCACGATTGGACTCGAACCAACGACCCCTACCATGTCAAGGTAGTGCTCTAACCAGCTGAGCTACGCGCCTAAAGAAGCGAGATTATAACGGCATTTTTTTGCTTTTGCCAGCCCCCGGCGGAAAATAATTTCAGCAGTGCATGCTGTCACGCCCTGCCCTGCCCCGACAGCAACCAATTATTGATCCAGCTCAACCCTTGCGAGGTGCCGGCGCGGGGGCGGTATTCGCAGCCGACCCAGCCCCCGTAGCCCAGTTCATCCATCAGGCGGAACAGGTAGGGATAATTGACTTCGCCCGTATCGGGCTCGTGCCGCTCGGGCACGCCGGCGATCTGCATGTGGGCGATGCCGGCGATGTCGCGCCGCATCTTGCTTGCCAGATCGCCTTCGACGATCTGGCAATGGTAGAGGTCGAACAGGACTTTCAGGTTCGGCGCGCCGACGTCGCGGCAGATCGCCTGCGCCTCGTCTTGCCGGTTGAGGAAGTAGCCCGGCATGTCGCGCCGGTTGATCGGCTCAATCACGATGGTAATGCCGTGCGGCGCGGCCTGTTCGGCGGCATAGGCGAGGTTTTGCAGGTACACCGCTTCGTGATGCGCCGTGTCCTGGCCCGGCTTGACCAGCCCGGCCATGACATGCAGGCATTTGTTGCCGAGCACGCTGGCGTAGCCAAGCGCGCGTTCCATGCCGCGGCGGAATTCCTCTTCCCTGCCCGGCAGGCAGGCGATGCCGCGTTCGCCTGCGGCCCAGTCGCCCGGCGGGCAGTTGAACAGGGCCTGGACCAGATTGTGCTGATCGAGCCGGGCGCGGATGTCGCCCGCCAGGTAGGGGTAAGGGAACAGGAATTCGACGCCGGCAAATCCGTCTGCCGCGGCCGCGCTGAAGCGGTCGAGGAAGTCGTATTCGTTATACATCATCGTGAGATTGGCGGCGAACTTGGGCATGGGCTTATTTCAGGACGGGTTTTTCAGAATGAGTAGGGTCAATTTCCGGTAAACTGGAAGCCTAGATTATCGCCGACAACATATTTCACCTGCGCATGCAAAACCAAGCCCATACCGACGTCAATCACCTGCACGCGCACCGCGCGGGCGACGCCAAGCATCATCACGTCGTCGAACACCGCAGCATGGGCATACTGGCCTGGGCGCTGGTGATGACGCTGGGCTTTGCCGGGGTCGAAGTTGCCGCCGGTTTCATTTCGAATTCGCTGGCCCTGATATCGGACGCTGGGCATATGGTAACCGATGCCCTGGCGCTCGGCTTGGCTCTGGCGGCGCAATTCATCGCCAAACGTCCGCCGTCGCCGAAGCACTCCTTCGGTTTTGGCCGCGCGGAAGCTTTGGCAGCCTTCGTCAACGGCCTGGTAATGCTGGCCGTGATCGCCTGGATTGCCGTGCAAGCCGCACGGCGCCTGGCAGCGCCGGAACCGGTGCAAGGCGGCATGGTGTTTGCCATCGGCAGCATCGGTTTGCTGGTGAACCTGATCGTCGCCTGGATCCTGTCGCACGACCAGGATAGCATCAACACCAAGGCGGCCATGGTGCATGTGATGGGCGATCTGCTCGGCTCGGTCGCCGCGCTGGTGGCCGGTGCGATCATTTATTACACCGGCTGGCTGCAGGCCGACCCGCTGCTCTCGATTGCGGTGTCGTTGATGCTGTTGCGTTCGACCCTGAACGTGCTGCGCGAGTCTTATCATTTCCTGATGGAAGGGGTGCCGCGCGATGTCGACTACGTGCGCGTGGGCGAGGAGCTCGAAAGCGTGACGGGCGTGATTTCGGTGCATGACTTGCATGTGTGGGAAATGACGCCCGGCGAATGCGCCTTGATCGGCCACGTCGAAGTGCGCGATTTGCAGGAGTGGCCGACGGTGCTGCGCGAGATCAAGGCGATGCTGCTGGCACGGCATGGCATCGATCACGTGACCTTGCAGGCGGAATTGCCGGATATGGTCGGCGGGCATTGATCTGCCTTGGTAGGTTGTGCCGGGCGTCGCACGCTGAGCGTAGCGAAGCCCAACAAACCTATGTATCGCTGATTGCCGAAGGTGTTGTCGCGACCGTCAGATGTTGGGCTTCGCTGCGCTCAGCGCCAACCTGCGGTATGTTATTGCCGCCGCGCTTCCATCACGCCGTCCACTTCGCCGATCAAACCCAATGCGCGCTGCAATTGCGCGGTCGAGCCGATTTCGGCGGTGAAGGCCATGCGCGCCTGCCCCTTGGTGCTTTGCGTGCTGACGCCGATGACGTTGATCTTTTCGCGCAGGAAGATGTCGGATATGTCGCGCAACAGGCCTTGCCTGTCGTGCGCCAGCACGAACAGGTCGACCGGGTAGACCGTTTGCGCCGTCGCGCTGCCCCACTCGGTGTCGATGACGCGTTCCGGCGCCTGGGCTTTCATCTCGGCGAAATTCTTGCAGCTGACGCGGTGGATCGATACGCCTTTGCCGCGCGTGACGAAGCCGGCGATGGGGTCGGGCGGCGCCGGTTTGCAGCACTTGGCGAGCTGGGTCATCAAGCCATCGGTGCCGACCACCAGCACGCCCGACTTGGCGCCCTGCACCACGCTTGACGATTTGCTTTTGCGCGGGACGACGACATCGGGTGCGTGGCTGTGCTTGTGATGGCCGTGTCGTGCCGGATCGTCGCTGTGCAATGCCTGCTCGACGTGGCGCAGGCTGAACTCATCCTTGCCGACGGCGATGAACAAATCGTCGGGCTTGCCGAAGCCGAGCTTGTGCGCCAGCTCTTCGAGGTTGACCGCGGTTTTGCCTTCGCGCTGCAGGCTTTTTTCGACCAGGGCGCGGCCGTTGTTGAGCGTTTCCTGCTGTTCGATGGTGTTGAACCAGGCGCGCACCTTGGAGCGCGTGCGCGGGCTGACGGTGTAGCCGGGACTCAACCAGTCGCGCGAGGGGCCGGTGTTGCTGGAGCCGCGCGCGGTGATGATGTCGACGGTCTGGCCGTTTTTCAGCGCGGTGTTGAGCGGCACCATCACGCCGTCGACACGTGCGCCGCGGCAGCTATGGCCGAGTTCGCTGTGCACGTGGTAGGCGAAGTCGATCGGCGTGGCGCCGCTGGGCAATTCGATGACGCGCGCCTGCGGCGTCATGACGTAGATGCGGTCGTCCAGCGTGGCGGCCTTGATCTTTTCCACCCATTCGCGCTGCACTTCGTCGTGCCCGACCACGGTGTCGACCACTTCGCTTTTCCATGCCAGCAATTGACGCAGCCAGGCGATCTTCTCGTCGTATTTTTGCGCCGTGAAGTTGGAGCCGCCGCTTTCCTTGTAGCGCCAGTGCGCCGCCACGCCGTATTCGGCGAAGTGGTGCATTTCGGCGGTGCGGATCTGCACTTCGAGCGCACGGCCGTCCTCGGCCACCACCACGGTGTGCAAGGACTGGTAGCCGTTGGGCTTGGGGCGCGAGATGTAGTCGTCGAACTCCTTGGGGATCGGCACCCAGATGTTGTGCACGATGCCGAGCACGGTGTAGCAGGTCTTGACGTCATCGACGATGACGCGGAAGGCGCGCACGTCGTAGAGTTCGGAGAAGTCAATATCCTTGCCGCGCAGCTTGTTCCAGATGCTGTAGATATGCTTGGGCCGGCCGAACACCTCGGCAACGATACCGGCTGCAGCCAATTCCTTCTTCAGCCGCTCGATCGCGCTCTCGACAAAGCCCTCGCGCTCCATGCGCTTTTCTTCGAGCAGCTTGGCGATGCGCTTGTAGGCATGCGGTTCGATGAAGCGGAACGACAGGTCTTCCAACTCCCATTTCAATTGCCAGATGCCCAGGCGGTTTGCCAGCGGCGCATAGAGGTCGAAGGTTTCGCGCGCATATTGGCGCGTGACCTCGTTTTCCTGCTTCAGTTCGGCGAAGTAGCGCAGCGTGGTCAGGCGCGAGGCGAGGCGCACCAGCACCACGCGCAAGTCGCTGGCCATGGCGAGCAGCATCTTGCGCAGCGTTTCCATTTGGGCGGACGCGATCTGCGCCGCGTTCTTGCCGCGCGCGACTTCCTGCTGGCCGAAGGTGGTTTCGTGCAGCCGCATGACTTGCCGGATGCCGCCGACCAGGTCGGCGATTTCCTTGCCGTAACGCTCTTCGATGGTTTCGGCTGTCTTGGGATCGAGCGCGGTAAGTTCAAACAGGATGCCGGCGATGCGGGTATCGGCGTCGGTCTTGAGCGCAGCGAGCGTCATGGCCACGCCTTGCGTGAATTCGAATGCGTCCTGGCCGGTTACGACCGGTTTGCCGGCGTAGATGGGCTTGACGTAGGCCAGCGCCGCCAGGACGCGCTCGGCATCTTCTGCGCTCAAGGCGGCGGTGATCTGCAGCGGCGCTTCGCTTTGGGTGACGGCTAGTGAAACCATGGTATTGCTTTGCTCGATTCCTGTTTTTTCTTACTTTTTGGCTGCCGTCACGACCATCTCGACCAGCCATTCGGTCTTGGCCAGCTTGGCTTCCACGGTGGCGCGCGGCGGCGAGTGGTCTTCAGGCACCCACTCGTTCCAGACTGAATTCATGCCGGCGAAATCCTTGACATCGGCCAGGAAGATCTGGCACATCAGGATGTGCGATTTGTCGCTGCCGGCCTCAGTGAGCAGGCGGTCGATGTGGCCCAGCACTTCGCGCGTCTGGCCTTCGATGCCGTGCGTGGTGTCCTCCGCGATCTGGCCGGCCAGGTAGACCGTGTCGCCATGGACTGCGATTTCGGATAGTGTCTTGCCTACGTGATAGCGTGTGATGGTCATGTTGTGTCTCCGTCCTGTCTGCCGGATTGCCGGTCAGATCGTTCAACCGATAAAAAATTCCCGCGCGATGGCGATCTGGTCGTCGTGTACGAATGTAGGTGCGTGGCCCACGCCGGGCAGCTCGACCAGCCTGGCCTTGGGGCCGCGCCGGGTCATGTCATGCGCGACTTCGCGCGAGAGCAAATCCGATTCGGCGCCGCGCACGACCAGTGTTTCAGAGCGGATCGCGTCATAGGTGGCCGCCAGCACGGCGGCATCGCGCTCGGCGCTCTCCGGCGTCACGGCCTTGAACGGCACCGCCAGGCCGGCGTCGTAATGCAATATCCATTGCCCGTCCTTGTCCTGGCGCAGCACGTCTTCGGCCAGTTTGCGCCATTCTTCGTCGCTGTGCGGGCCGAAGGTGATCGAAATCGCCATGACGTATTGCATTGCCTCGTCGAAAGTGGCAAAACGCACGGGGCGCCCGAGGTAATCCCCGATACGGGCGATTGCGGCCTGGTTCAATACCGGCCCCACATCGTTCAGTAGCAATTTCCGTACCGGCGTATCGGGCAGCGAGGCCAGGCCCATGCCGATCAGGCCGCCCATGGAGGTGCCGAACCAGTCCAGCGTTTCCGCATTCAGGCGCGCAAGCAGCGTCACCATGTCGCTGACGTATTGCGGCACGACGTAGTAGCGCGGATCCTTGAGCCAATCGGAACGGCCGCGCCCGACGACGTCGGGACACACCACGCGATAGGTGTCGCACAGATTGCGTGCGAGCGCATCGAAATCGTTCGCGACGCGCGTCAAGCCATGCACGCAAACGAGAACCCTGGGATTGTGCGGATCGCCCCACTCACGGTAGGCCATGTAGTGCAGGCCGGCGGGAGAAAGGCATTGAACCGATTTGAGTTGCGGTGTGGTCATATTGTGCAATGCGGAAGATTGGAGGGGCTTTTCTAACATTTTACCGGGCCGGGAGTGACCTGTCTTTTCATGCTACTCCCGGGGCGGCAAAATGCCTTGCCAATTTGCACTTTGCTGCGGTTTCTACCGTATCGCCGTCAGGCAAGCGCCTTCATGATTCCTCGCTCGACCTGGCGAATGTCGCATTGTTCCGGATGCAGGGCCTGGCGCACGATCTCAATGGCCAGCTCCGGCCGCGCATTGCCGCACATGAAGGCATCGAGCGCGGCGAAGCCGTGTTCGGGCCAGGTGTGGATGCTGATATGCGATTCGGCCAGCAGCAATACGCCGGTTACGCCCTGCCCGGTGCCGAAGTGGTGAAATTTGGCGAAGATGGGCGTGGCGCCCGCTGCCAGGGCAGCGCGGTTGAGTAGTGCTTCGATCATGGCTGCATCGCCCAACACGCCGGGGTTCACCCCATGCAGGTCGGCCAGCACGTGCCGACCCAGATGCGCTTCGTTCATTTGTGGCTGCCGCCCGAGGAAAAGCCGCCGGTCGAGCCGCCCGAGCCGCCCCAGTACGTGCCGCCGCCATGGCTGATCCAGGCGCTGCTGGTGCCGGAGTTGACGGCTGCGTAGTTCAGGTCGATCACGGTGCTGCCGACCAGGATCACGCCGCCATAGAGGACATAGAGAAATTTAGACATGGCTTTCCTTGCCGAATAGACGCAACAGCACGGGTGGAACCCAGAGCAGGATTAGGGCGAGCATGATGATCCTGAAACCGGAACCACCGGCGTCCAGCACCAACGGTAAATTAACCAGCGCGACGATAAGGCTGAATATGCACGCGGCTTTGAATAGCGATTTGGATTCGGCGCCGGCTTCGGCCGCCGCGCTCAAGCCGCCGCCGAACGGCTTGCCGAACCATTGCCCCACCTGGGATGCGGCCACTTCACGCCCAGCCGACCAGGTGATTTCGTTGGCATCGGCTTCCGAGGCGACGACGCGGCCGCCCTTCTTGTATTCGATCACATGGTTGCGGTCGCCGACCGAGACGCGCCAGTTGAAAGCGCCGGCGGCATACAGGACCACGGCCTCGTATTCCTCGGCCTTGATGTAGCTGTCGCCATGCAGGGTGATGCCGCCACCGGCCAGATCGGGCCATTCGTTCAGGACCGTGACGCCATCCCAGCGGTCGCTGCTTTCGACGATCCAGTAAAAACCCTTGTCCGGATTGAACAGGAGATATTCGACCCAGGTCCAGGATTCGTCGCCGGCGCGCGTCTGGCGCTGCATCAGGCCGATGGTTTCGTACTTGATGCCGTTGATGGTGGCGACGTCGCCCAGGTCGATCGAGGTGGCGACGTGACGTAGTTCTTCGGCTTTTTGCAGCACCAGGGCACGGTCGGTCGAGCAGTCAACTTCGGCGTGGCAGCTTGGGCAAACGATGTGGTAGGCCATGCCGGCCATGTATTTGATCGAAGAACCGCAGCTCGGGCAATTGAAGGGGATGGCCTTGCCGCGGAACCTGGCGGCACTGTCTGCCACGCCATCGCTCGTGCGCAGCAACTGGCAGCGCAATTGCTCCAGGGTGACGGCCTGGCCGATATAGACTTGCGGGCGGGCGCCGTCGGAATAGTCGAGCGTCAGGAAACGATGGCCGATGCGGCAATCGGCCGCGCGCAATTCCCAGCCGTGGCCGACCTTGAAGGGCAACTCGCCCTCGCCGCCGGTGCAGCGCGCAGTGCGCACGTCGGTGGCATAGAACGCGGTACCACGATAGCGCACGGGCAAGCCGGGGCGCATGTTCTCGAATGGCGAAAAATTATCGATCGGATTGGGGTCGGCCACCGTGAACACGAATTGGCCGGAACCATCGGAAAGCCAACCGGCCGTGCCGTCGTCGAACAAGGCATACCATTCGTTCCAGACGCCGTCTTGGTAGCGTAGCTGGATGCGGCCGACGAGCGAGAAGGTGCGTCCCTGGAAGGTGCCGGTGGAAGTGATTTGCAGCGGCGAATAGTCTTCCAGCAGGTCCGACATCTTGCCGATGTTCTTGACCGAATCGGCATCTTTCAAAAGCGTGCTCTGGCAGTATTCGCACACTGCCATGACCGATGCGGCGGACCGAAAGATGACTTCGCCGCCGCAACTGGGACAAGAGATTTTTTGCATGAAGGTGAGAGAGTCTTGCTTCGGTCAGCCCACGAGTTTTTTCAGGATATCCGCCTTGGCCGTATCGTAGTCGGCCTGTGCGATCAAGCCCTGGTCGAGCATGGATTTCAGTTGCGCCAGGCGCGCCACCGGGTCGGCCGAGCTTGCCGTCGCCGGCGCGCTCGCTGCCGCGGGATTCAATCCTTGCGCCATGACCGAGCCGATTGCGGCACCTGCCGCAAGGTTGGCGCCCAAGGCTGCCATGCCGCCGCCTTCGTTTTGCGCTGCGAGCGGAATGGCGCTGGCGGCCTGGTATTGCGTGTACTTTGCCATGTCGCCCATCATGCCCATCGAAATGCGCGTGTCGATGGCTTTTTGCAATTCCTCGGGCAATGAAACGTTTTCCACCACGAAGTTGTCCAGCGCCACGCCGTAGCGCTCGAATGCCGTAACGAGGTCGGCCTTGATTTTCTCGGCCATCAGGCTCTGGTTGGCCGCCATGTCGAGGAAGGGAATCGACGAGGCGCCCAGCGTGTTGGTCATGGTGGCGACGACGAGGTTGCGCAGTTGCTGCTCCAGGTCGTCGCGCGTATAGGATTCGCGCGTGCCGCTGATTTCGGTGAAGAACTTGCGCGGATCGGCAATCTTGTACGAATACATGCCGAAGGCGCGCAGGCGGACCATGCCGAAATCCTTGTCGCGGATGGTGACCGGCTGCGGCGTGCCCCACTTGCGTCCCAGTTGCAAGCGCGTGCTGAAGAAATACACGTCGGACTTGAAGGGGGACTCGAAGAGCTTGTCCCAGTTCTTCAGGTAAGTCAGTACCGGCAGCGTGTTGGTGGTCAACTTGAACAAGCCGGCGCCGAACACGTCGGCAATCTTGCCTTCGTTGACGAACACCGCCGCCTGCGATTCGCGCACGGTCAGGCTGCCGCCATACTGGATTTCGAAATCCTGCATCGGGTAGCGCCAGGCCAGCACCTCGTCGGAACTTTCGTTCCATTGCAGGATGTCGATGAATTGTTTCTTGATGAATGATCCGAAGCTCATGGTGCTTCCCCCAAAATTAAGATAGACAAGCGGCGTTGACGATGCCGAGCGATATCGATGCCAAGCCCATCAGCGCGCCCATCGCGGCGTTGTTGTGTTCAATGGCGCCGTTCATTTGCGGCAGCATGCGGGTGATCGCCGCATACCCTATGCTTTGCACGACCATGGCCCCGGCGCTCCAGGCAAGGAAAGTCAGGTAGCTGTCGCTATGCAGGATGGCGGATGCCAATGTCAGACAAAACCCTATCATCGCGCCAGCCAGCGACAGGGCCGCAGCCATGTTGCCCTCACGGATCAGCGCGATTTCATCGAACGGCGTGATCCAGGTGTAGATGGCGAAGAACACGGCGAGCAGGACGCAGCCCGTTACGAGGTGCAGTAAATAGGCGTAGGCCGCTACCATGCGATCCCCCAGGTGATTTATCGTCCTTGCACCGAGGCAAGGCGTTTATTTAGTATTCTTGGCGGAATGTGCTACTTTCTGTTCCGACACCAGCATCCTAACAAGCAAACGTCCACACTACAACTGTTGAAATACGGTTCAAATTACCGAAATCATGCCTAATCGCGTCCTCGTACTCTCCGTTTTCGTCGTCGCATCCTGTGGGCTGGCTTATGAATTGATCGCGGGCGCGCTGACCAGTTACCTGCTGGGCGACTCGGTGCTGCAGTTCTCTTCCATCATCGGGTGCTACCTGTTCGCCATGGGCGTGGGCTCTCATTTCTCGAAATACGTCAGGGATGAAGACGTGCTATCGCGCTTCATCGACATCGAATTGCTGATTGGACTGTTGGGCGGCATCTCGGCGGCTTTGCTGTTCCTGGTGTTTGCCTGGCTCTCGACACCATTTCGCGCGGCGTTGTATGCGCTGGTTTTCGTGTTGGGCGCCCTGGTTGGGATGGAGATTCCCTTGGTCATGCGTGCCTTGAATGAGCGGCGCACCGAATTCCGCGAACTGGTTTCCCGCGTGCTGACCTTCGATTACCTTGGCGCGCTGGCGGTGTCGCTGCTGTTTCCTTTGGTGCTGGCGCCCAAGCTGGGCTTGTCGCGCACCGGCTTTTTGTTCGGCATCTGCAATGCCGGCGTGGCGCTCTGGACCGCGCTGGTGTTCCGCCATGAAATACACAGGCCGCGCGCCAAGGTCGTCGCCTCGGCCATCGTGATGGGTCTCCTGGCCGGCGGTTTCGCCGTTTCGGACCGGCTGACTTTGTGGGCCGAGCACGGCATCTTCGGCGACGAAATCATCTACGCCACCACCACGCCTTACCAGCGCCTGATCGTCACGCGCTGGAAGGACGACATGCGGCTCTATATCAACGGCAACCTGCAATTCTCCTCGCGTGACGAACATCGCTACCACGAAGCCCTGGTGCATCCGATCATGGAAGCGCTGCCGTGGGCTAGAAATGTGCTGGTGCTGGGCGGCGGCGATGGCTTGGCGGTGCGCGAGATATTGAAGCATCAGAATGTGGAGCACATCACCCTGGTCGATCTCGATCCGGCGATGACGACGCTGTTCTCGACTTCCGAACCGCTGGTCGCGCTGAACCAGGGATCGCTGAAAAATCCCAAGGTGCAGGTGATCAACCAGGATGCGGGGCGTTGGCTTGAGGACAGCACGCAAGTATTCGATGCCATCATCGTGGATTTTCCCGACCCATCGAATTTTGGCCTGGGCAAGCTGTTCTCGGTGCCGATGTATCGCCTGGTGGCCAAGCATCTGTCGGAAAACGGCTATTCGGTGGTGCAGTCGACCTCGCCCTATTTCGCGCCCAAGTCGTACTGGTGCATCAACGCGACACTGAAGGAAGCCGGACTCAACACCTGGCCCTATCATGCCTATGTGCCTTCGTTCGGCGAATGGGGCTATGTGATTGCCGCCAAGCGGCGCGACTACACGCCGCCGGATCATTATGCCGAACCGATGCGTTTTATTGATGGCGACGCGACGAAACTGATGTTCAAGTTCCCGGCCGACATGCAGCCGGTCGCGGTCGAACCGAACCGTCTGAACAACCAGTCGCTGGTGCATTACTTCGAAGAAGACTGGCAGAATGTGATCCGATGACAATGATCACTCGACGCAGTTTCCTGTTGGGTGCGGGACTGGCGGCGCTCTCGGGCGGAGCGGGCCTGTGGCTGCGAAGCGAACTATTTCCCATGCGCGAACTGGCGCCGCAAATCGGTTACCCCGGCATGCGCGAAGGCCATCTGCTGCGCGACAAGGCTGCATTGCCACCGTCTTCGGGCACATTGGAGACCGATGTGGCGATACTGGGCAGCGGCGTGGCCGGTCTCAGTTGCGCCTGGCGGCTGGCCAAGTCCGGCCATCGCAATTTCCTGATGGTCGATGGCCCGGAATTCGGCGGCAATGCCGATGGCGGCAGCTTCGGCGATCTGCGCTATCCGCGCGGCGCGCATTACCTGCCGCTGCCTTCGATGGAATCGGTCCACGTGCGCGAAATGCTGGCCGACTTCGGCGTGATCGAAGCCAACCCGATGAGCGAGAGGCCGAGCTTCGACGAACGTGTGCTGTTGCATGCGCCCGATGAGCGACTGCTTTATAAGGGCGAATGGCAGGAAGGCATCGTGCCGGCGACGCACCCCTCCGCCGATGAAGCAGCCCAGCACAAGCGCTTCTTCCAATATGTCGAATCGCTCAAGGCCATGCGCGGCGCCGATGGACGCAAACTATTTGCCATTCCGCTGGCGCTCTCTTCGCAAGACCCGGCCTGGACCAGTCTCGACACTTCCAACGTCAAGGCCTGGCTGCTGGAACATGGCTATACCGCGGCGAGCCTGCATTGGTATCTGGATTACGTCTGCCGCGACGAATACGGCACCGAGTATGACCGCGTTTCGGCCTGGTGCGGCCTGCACTATTTCGCCAGCCGAGGCGGCCGTGCCGCCAATGCGAGCGAGGGCGCCGTGCTGACCTGGCCCAATGGCTTGCAGCCGATGATCGGCCATCTTGCCGGTGCGGTCACGGCTTACCTCGGCCCCGGCAAAGCGTGGCGCCAACCCGGCTTTGCCGCGCGCATCGAGGAAACGCCGCAAGGCGTCGAAGTGCTGTGCGCGCGCCTGACTGCAGGTGGCCTGCAGACCTACACCGTCAAGGCACGTCACGCAGTATGCGCCATGCCCTTGATGATGACGGCGCAAATCGTGCCGCATCTTTCGGCTTATGGATTCGACGCCGCAAGCCACATGCCGGCCCACGCACCCTGGCTGGTGTCGAACTTCCTGATGAACGGCTTTCCGGCAGAGGCCAAGGGCGCACCGCTGGCCTGGGACAACGTGACCTACGATGGGCGCGGCCTGGGTTATGTGGTCTCGACGCACCAGGATATTCGCGTCGCCGCGCCGCCGCAAACCGTGTTCTCCGCCTACCAGGCCTTGTCCAGGCAGACACCGGCACAAGCGAGGAAATGGCTGCAAAATGCGACGCCGCATGAGTTGTACGAGGAGGCGGCATGCGACCTGAAGCTGGCTTACGGCGACAGGCTGGCCGAACATGCGGCGGCGCTTGAAATCACGGTGCGCGGGCACGCCATGTCGTCGCCCTCGCCCGGCTTTTTGTCCAATCGCGGCCTTCATGCTTTGCGTGCCGCCGACGGCAAGCTGCTGTTTGCGCACGCCGATCTGTCGAGTTTTTCCGTGTTCGAAGAAGCGGCGTGGTGGGGATGCGAAGCGGCGCGCAAGATACTCGCCTGAAATCGCGCCCCTTGCCTGAGCTTGAGGCATAATAGGCTCGGTCCCCCGACTATGCAAAACATGACGAACCAGCTTCGCCGGGCAATCCTGCATACCCCGTTGCTACTGTTGCCGTTCTGCGCCCTCGTGCAGGCACAGGACAGGGTTGTCGTCATGGGTTCGACCGAATATCCGCCCTACTATGGCGAACACTTGCCGCATCAGGGCATTCTGACCGACATCGCGGTGCGCGCATTTCAGAAAGTGGGTTATCGCGTCGAGTTGCGCTTCACGCCATTCGCGCGCACGCTGGCCAACGGCAAGGCCGGCCTGGTTGATGGCGTGATCGCGCTGTGGCATTCCGACGAACGCGAGCAGTGGTTCGCCTTTTCCGAACCGCTGGCGCCGAACCTGATCGGCTTCTACAAACGCAAGTCTTCACCCGTCCATTATCGCGTGCTGTCGGATCTGGCGCTATACCGCATCGGCGTGGTCAATGGTTATGCCGACCCGCCCGCGTTCATCGCCGCCCAATTGAATACCGACGCGGGAACCGATGACGAAGCCAACCTGCGCAAACTGATCGGCAGGCATCTCGACCTGATCTTGATCGACCGCTCGGTTGCGCAATATATCATCGAGACCAAATTTCCCGAGCATGCGGCCGAGCTGGAATGGCTCGGCCCACCGTTGGAAGTACGCCCGCAATACATCGGCTTCTCCAAGAGCGTGCCGCACTATCAGGACAAGCTCCGGGACTTCAACCTGGGCCTGAAGAAACTCGCCGACAGCGGAGAATTGCAAGCGATCATGAAGCGCGGCGGCATCGCCTGGTGACGCAGGCCGCAGGCATGGATTTGCGAAAGCCGCTACACTATTCCCGTGGCAGTACAACCGGGAGGCCGTATGGAAAATCGCGTCTGCAAGCTCTTGGGTATCGACTATCCGATCATCCAGGCTCCGATGGCCGGCTTCTCCACCGTGGCCATGGCCGCTGCGGTGTCGAATGCCGGCGCGCTCGGTTCGATTGCATTGGGCGCCTCCAATCATGTTCATGCACGCAAGCTGATCGAGGAGATGCAGGAGGAAACCGGCGCCCCCTTCAGCCTCAATTTTTTCTGCCATGCGCCGGCCGAGCATGATGCCGAACGCGAAGCGCGCTGGCTGGCCTATCTCGAACCGTATTTCGCGCAATTCGATGCCAGGCCGCCGACGGGTCTGAAGGAAATCTACAAGAGTTTTGTCGAAGATGAGGATATGCAGGATCTCGTGCTGGCGATGCCGCCGCGTGCGGTCAGCTTTCACTTCGGCTTGCCGCCGGGACCGTGCATTGCCGCGCTGAAGAAGGCAGGTTGCGTGTTGCTGGCCAGCGCCACATGCGCCGACGAAGCAAGGCAGATCGAAGACGCGGGGATCGACATCATCGTTGCCCAGGGTTACGAGTCTGGCGGACATCGCGGCGTATTCGAGCCGCAAAAAGGCGACCCCGCGATCGGCACATTTGAACTGGTGCGCGCGATCCGCAGGCAAAGCGCGCTGCCCATCGTTGCGGCCGGCGGCATCATGAATGGGCAAGACATCGCCGCCATCATGGCCGAAGGCGCGGACGCGGTGCAGCTCGGCACCGCTTTCGTGCTATGCCCGGAGAGTTCGGCCCACGACGAGTATCGTGCCGCGATGAAGAGTTCGCGCGCCCGCGAAACGGTGATTTCGGACGTCATCTCAGGCCGCCCTGCGCGCGGCATCCCCAACCGCCTGTTCAACGAGATCGGTGCGCCGGATCACCCTCCCCTGCCTGACTACCCGATTACTTACGACGCCACCAAGGCATTGAACGCTGCAGCGAGCAAGCGCGGCAATTACGACTTCGCCGTCAATTGGGCCGGCACAGGCGCGCCGCTGGCACGCGAGTTGCCGGCCGGCGAGCTGGTGCAGGTGCTGGCAAATGAGTTGGCAACTGCGTTGGCAAATGCGCTGACCCGCGAACTTGCCGAAGGTAAAAAGCGGTAAATTCAAGCGCGCCTTTTTTATCCTGTGCGATACTGCGCCTTCGTTTCATTCGCACGGGATGTGGCATGAGCATGACTTCGCGTCGACAATTCGTATTGAAAATCGTGGCCGGTACGCTGGCCTTGCCTTGGCTTCCCGCCTTCGCAGCCAAAAAGAAAAAAACGCCGGCTTCCCCGGTGTGCCGCCTGACCGCAGAGCAGGAAGAAGGACCGTTCTACATCAAGGGCGAACCACTGCGCAGCAATCTCGTCGAAGACCGCAAGGGCGTGCCCTTGGTCCTGCGCGTGCGATTGCTCGACATGCAGCATTGCACGCCGCTGAAAAACGCCAGCATGGAGATCTGGTCGTGCGACGCGGGCGGCGAATACTCGGGCTACGACAGCAATCACATGGGGCCGCCGCCCGGTGGCATGGGCCCGCCGCCGGGTATGCCACATGACCAGGCAGGCCCGCCATCCGGGCAGCCTCCGCACCACGAGCCGGACAACGACAAGACCTTCCTGCGCGGCCGGCAGCACACCGACGAGCAGGGCCGCGTCGAATTCAGCACCATCTATCCGGGTTGTTATGAAGGGCGCGTCAATCACATCCATTTGAAAGTGCGATTGAACGATGGCGACCGCATCGTGTATACGGGCCAACTATTCTTCCCCGAGGCGGTGACCGATGCGGTGCTGGCACTGCCGCCTTATTCCGCACACGACATACGGCGCACGCGTGCTGCCGAAGACATGGTGTTCACCGGTCAGCATGGCGAAAATTCGATGCTGGAGATCGAAGCCGCGCAGCCGGGTGTGATTGCCAAGGGGTTCATTGGCACTGCTTCGGTGGGGATCGATATGAGCAAGGCTGGCAAGTCTTTGTGAGCTTGCCCACGCGAGGTACCGTAGGTTGGCGCTGAGCGAAGCGAAGCCCAACGTCGTGAGCTTACCCAGTCACAAGCATTGATTCGACGCGCGGATGTTGGGCTTCGCTTCGCTCAACACCAACCTTCTATGATGATCAGTAAGTCAAGCCGGTTACGCAAATTTTCCCATTACCGTATTTTTGGGTAATTCCCTCCATTGCCTATAAGCGCTTGCGCTTATAGGCAATGCCACTGTGCCGCTGGTACTTCATATCCCGCCTGTTCCTGTCCAGATTCTGCCGTCAGTTCGAGATCGTCGCCACGTGCGGCCACTGGCCACACCACCTTCTATCCGCCGAGCTTCTCGCTCGACCTCATCCTGCATGCGCTCGGTAATCTCGATGCGACCGCCCCATCTACTATTGTCGGTTGCTTTGGCAACCAGGTTGG
>FTKD01000126.1_pt1 | contig 177208 bp, 154 predicted proteins | sample 1658191 | NCBI WGS metagenome assembly FTKD01 (sample SAMEA3914808, study PRJEB12502) | metagenome | biome: forest; material: soil | place: Canada | collected 2011-08-03 | depth 0.3 m
GAGGCGCTCGTGATACTTGGCAGGAAGATCTTGCGGATCGTCTGGTCCATCTGGAAGAGCGGAACGCCGTTCGATCCGGGCCGTTTCGCGTGCGCCGAGCCTTGCGCGAAAACATAGAACCTCAGACAGCTGGCGCGAGTCAGTTGACGAAGCGCGCTGCGCGCGCCGCCCCCACCCCTGCGGTGCTCGCCGCCACTCAACGCCAGCCCCGACGGGACGCAGCCCCCGCTCGCACGCGAGGTCGTCGCCCGAAACCCTGGACTCGCCAACCCGCCGCGCCAATCGCCTGCTCCCCGCACATCGGCGAAGAACCATTTTCTTGGCATGACGCCAGACCTGTCATCCCACGACTGCGCGCAGGATGACGCTCAACCGGCGAACCGGTCGACCAGCCGCAGCTCCGCGATGCGGTGAACGTTGCGCAGGCACTCCTCGAACTCGACATCGGGCTCGTTCGCCAGCCGGCGCTCGAAGGTCTCGATGATCTCCGCGCGGGCCAGGCCCAGGCCCGTCGGCCCGCGCACCGCGAGGATGAACGGCCATCCGAAGCGCGCGTCGTACGCATCGTTGAGCGCGTGCAGCCGCGCGAATTCCCGCGGCGTGCACTGCGTCAGCCCCGAGCGCGTCTGTTCGTCGGCGGACTCCGCGGTGAGCGTTCCCGCCACCATCGCCTTGCCGGCCAGCTTCGGGTGTGCGCGCAGCAGCGCGAGCTGCGCGTCGCGTCCGCCCGCCCGCACCGCGTCCGCCAGCGCGCGGCGCAGGTGCGCGAGATCGGCGAAGGGGCGCTCGGCCATCGCGGCCGCGGCGATCCACGGCGAGTGCTCGTAGATGCCGTCCAGGAGCACGACGCCGTCGATGGCGTTCGCGGCATTGAGCTGGGCGATGGTCGCGGTCATGGGGCGGGGAAGCGTTGGCGCCAGTGGTTGGCGATATCGATGCGGCGGCACACCCACACGTGGTCGTGCCGCGCGACGTGGTCCAGGAAGCGCTGCAACGCGCCGATGCGGCCCGGGCGTCCGAGGAGGCGGCAATGCATGCCCACGCTCATCATGCGCGGCGTCTCGGCGCCTTCGGCCCACAGCGCGTCGAAGCTGTCGCGCAGGTACACGAAGAAGTCCTCGCCGGTGGCGAATCCCTGCGGCAGCGCGAAGCGCATGTCGTTGCAGTCCAGCGTGTAGGGCACCACGAGATGCGGCACCGAGGCGCCGTCGCTGCGCGTCACGCGGGTCCAGAACGGGAGGTCGTCGCCGTAGTAGTCGCTGTCGTAGGCGAAGCCGCCCACGTCGGCCAGCAGGCGGCGCGTGTTGGGGCTGTCGCGGCCCGTGTACCAACCCAGCGGCGATTGCCCGGTGAGCTGGCGGATGGCCTCGATGCCGGCGCGCATGTGCGCGCGCTCGGTGGCCTCGTCCGCCTGCTGGTAGCTGATCCAGCGCCAGCCGTGGCAGGCGATCTCGTGGCCCAGTTCGACGAAGGCGCGCGTCACCTCGGGGTGGCGCTGCAGCGCCATGCCCACACCGAACACGGTGAGCGGCAGGCCGCGGCGCTCGAACTCGCGCAGGATGCGCCACACGCCCACGCGCGAGCCGTATTCGTAGATCGACTCCATGCTCAGGTGGCGATCGGCGTATGCCGGCGGACTCGCCATCTCGGAGAGGAACTGCTCGCTGCCCGCGTCGCCGTGCAGCACGCAGTTCTCGCCGCCCTCCTCGTAGTTGAGGACGAACTGCAGCGCCACGCGCGCGCCGCCGGGCCACTGCGCGTGCGGCGGATTCGGGCCGTGGCCCACGAGATCGCGCGGATAGGGCGTGAGGGGTGTCGTCATGCGCAGCCAGCAAGGATGTCGTCGAACAGGATACGAAACATGCAGGTTCCGCGCCCGTTTTATCACCGCCGCCGCGCGCCGTCTTGCATGCCAGATTGCCGACAATCTGGCACACATTGTGCTGCAAACGCGAAGCCACCCAACCAAAGAGGAGCAGCATGAAACGACTATCCCCAATCGCGGGCAGGACCGGCCCCGCGGCCGCCGCGATCAGTGCATTCGCGTGCCTCGCGTTCACCCCGATGGTGCGGGCCGCCGACTGGAGCGACACGGCGCTGAGCCTGCGCTACGGCACCACGTTCGCCGAGCCCTACGACAACGACTCGAACGGCAAGCGCGTCGACATCACCAAGGAAATCGTCGCGCTCACCAACGTGACGGGCTTCAAGTACGGCACCACCTTCGTCAACATCGACTTCCTGCAGTCCGACCACAACGACCCGGGCGGCGGCATCGCCGGCAACGCGGGCGCGCAGGAAGTCTATGGTGTGTTCCGCGGCACCTTCGACATCGGCAAGATCACCGGCGCCAAGCTGGCGATGGGCCCGATCCGCGGCTACGCCATCACAGCCGGCTTCGACATCAACACGAAGAACGACGGCTATGCCTCCAAGAAGCGCATGGCCGTGTTCGGCCCGACGGTGGAGATGGAGGTGCCCGGCTTCCTGAACCTGTCGGTGCTGCTGTTCGACGAGAGCAACGCGCCGGCCGCCATCCAGCGCCGCTACCACTACAAGAACCACGCGACCTTCGAGGCCGACTGGGGCATCGGCATCGGCGACCTGCCGCTGTCGTTCAACGGCTACGCGCTGTTCATCACGGCCAAGGGCAAGGACGAGTTCGGCGCGCAGACTGCGCCCGAGTCGCACATCGACGCCGACCTGATGCTGGACGCCGGCTCGCTCGCGGGCCTGTCCAAGAAGACCTGGCTGGTGGGCGTGGAGTACGAGTACTGGCACAACAAGTTCGGCAACTACGCCAAGGGCCCGGCCGGCGAAGGCGCCACGGCCAGCACGCCGATGGTGCGGGTCGAGTACCACTTCTGAGGCCGGCACGCGGCGCGCATCGGACACGGGAAGCCGCGGCCTCCCGTTCCTGCTTCTAGAGCCGCAGCGCCTCGGCCAGGTCCTCGATGCCGGGGTTCACGCTGATGTGGCCGCGGATCACCAGCCGCCAGTGCGTGTCCACCAGGCGCCGCAGCTTGGCCGCCGAGCCGCTCTCCAGCAGGTCGATCAGCTCGGCGTGGTGGTCTTCCAGCTCGCAGTAGTCCAGCTCGGTCTTGAAGATGGCCGTCACGATCCGGTAGCGCAGCAGCAGCTTGCGTTGCGCCTCGATCAGCAACGGGTTGCCGGTGAGCGCCAGCAGCTCGCGGTGGAAGTCGATCGCGAGCTGCTCCGACACGCGCATGTTGTCCTTGGCATGCGCCTTCGCCTGCTTGCGGTGCACGGCGCGCAGTCCGTCGAGCGAGGGTGGGCGCGGCGCGGCCAGGATGATGTCGACGGCCGAACGCTCGATGGCGGCGATCGCCTCGAACAGGAAGTTCGCCTCGGCCAGCGTGGGCTTGGCGACGAACGCGCCGCGGTTGGCCTCGAAGGTGACGAGTCCGTCGTGGTGCAGGCCCACCAGCGCGAAGCGGATCATCGAGCGGCTGACGCCCAGCAGGCGCGACAGCTCGAGTTCGTTGAGTCGGCGGCCCGGGACGAGGCGCCGCTCGAGGATCGCCGTGGCGATGGTCTGGCCGATTTCCTCTGGCTGCATGGCGGTGATTCTAGGAGTCGGGGAATGCGCCGCACGGCGATGGCGACGCTGCGCCGCACTGCATGCAAGGATCGTGCGACCCGCGCGGCGCCGGCGATGGCGTCATGCGAACGTGTAGACCGACGTGCTGCGGTACGTCTCGCCCGGCCGCAGCAGCGTGCCCGGCCACTCCGGATGGTGCGGCGAATCGGGGCTGTGCTGCGGCTCCAGGCAGATCGCGTCGCCGCGCTGGTAGGCCTCGCCGCCGTGGCCGCGCAGCGTGCCATCGAGGAAGTTGCCGGAGTAGAACTGCAGCCCCGGCTCGGTGGAGCGCAGCGTCATCGCGCGGCCCGACGCCGGGTCTTCCAGGTGTGCGGCCAGGCGCAGCGCGCCGGGGGTCTCGTCGTCCAGGATCCAGTGGTGGTCATAGCCGCCCACCAGGGCGACCTGCGGATGCGCGGCGCCCAGGCCCGCGCGGATGGGGGTGGGCGCGCGGAAGTCGAAGGGCGTGCCCTCCACTGGCGCGATGCCCGTGGGGATCAGCGCGGCGTCGATCGGGTGGAAGCGGCTCGCGGGCATCGTGAGCCGGTGGTCCAGCGCGCTGCCGTGGCCGGCGAGGTTGAAGTAGTCGTGGTGGCTGAGGTTGACCACCGTCGTGCGATCGGTGGTGGCCTCGTAGTCGATCCGCCAGGTGCCGCCGGCGCCCAGCGAGTAGGTGACGAGTGCCTCGACCCGGCCCGGAAAGCCTTCCTCGCCGTCCTCGCTCACGTAGCGCAGCGTGATGGCCGGACCGCCGAGCGCCGCGTCGTGCTCGCGCGTCGATGCGATCTCCCACAGCCGCTTGCCGAAGCCCTCGACGCCGCCGTGCAGCGAGTTGTCGCCGTCGTTGCGCGAGAGCACGTGCGCCTGGCCGGCTATGACCAGCTCGCCGCGCGCGATGCGATTGGCGTAGCGGCCGACGATGACGCCGAAGTGCGGGTTGCGGTGGACGTAGTCGTCGAGGTTGTCGAAGCCTCGCACCACGTTGGCGGCGACGCCGTCGCGATCGGGCACCGACAGCGTGGTGACGAGGCCGCCCAGCGTGATCAGGCCCAGCACGAGGCCGCCGTGGGCCAGCGTCACCTCCTCGACGAGGCGCCCGTCGGGCAGGTGGCCATAGGGGCGTCGTTGCAGCGGGGTGAGTAGGGTCATGTGTAGCTCCGGCTTTGAAGGGCGGCGGTGGCGGGATGGGCGGCGGCCTCCCGCTGCACGCGGTGCGCGTGCTTCAGCCAGCGGCCGCGGCGCCAGCGTTGCAGCATGAACAGGCCGCGCAGCCATTCGTCCAGGATCAGCGCCACCCACACGCCGATCAGCCCGAAGCCCAGTGCCGTGCCCAGCAGCCAGGAGCCGAACAGCATGATTCCCCATTGCGAGACGATGCCGGCGATCAGCGGGAAGCGGCTGTCGCCGCCGGCGCGCAGCGCGTTGATGATGATCAGGTTGAAGCTGCGCCCGGGCTCCAGCAGCAGGCCCAGCAGGATCAGCGTGCGGCCCAGCGCCACGATCTGCGGGTCGTCGGTGAACAGGTGCAGCGCCCAGGGCCCGAGCACGGCGAACACGATGGCCACGCCCACGGTGATGATCAGCCCCAGCCGCATGTTGGCCAGGCAGCGCTTGCGCGCCTCCTCGAAGCGGCCGGCGCCGATCAGGCGGCCCACGATGATCTCGTTGCCGATGCCGATGGACAGGCACGCGAGCATCTCGATCTGCGCGATCTGCATCGTGTAGGCCTGCGTGGCCAGCATGCGCTCACCCATGCGCGCCGTGAGCGCGGTGATGATCATGAACGACCCGAACCAGCTGACGTTCTCCAGCACCGCGGGAAAGCCCAGCGACAGGAGACGCCGCAGGTCGGCCAGGTGGATGCGGACGAGGTCGCTGGGGCGCATGCGCAGCTTGATGTGGTGGTTCACGATCATCCACAGCGCCGCGCACGCCAGCAGCCGGCTCGTGGCCGCGGCGATCGCGATGCCCGTGACGCCGAGTTCCGGCAGCCCGCCGAGCCCGAAGATCAGCAGCGCGCTCAGCCCCGCGTTGACCACGTTCTGCGCCAGGATCACGAACATCACCTCGCGCGTGTGGCCGTGCGCGCGCAGCACCGCGCACAGCGCGAAGTTCATCGACTCGAGGAACAGCGTGCCGCCCATCCAGTGCAGGTAGGGCTGCGCGTAGGCCATCAGCGGCGGCGTCAGCTGTGCCCAGCGCAGCAGCGTGGGCGCCGTCACGCCCAGCAGCACGCTGAAGAGGGCGCCCAGCCACAGGTTGGTGGCCACGGCGCCGCGCGCCATCCGGCGCGCGCCGCTGCGGTCGCCCAGGCCCAGGTGGTGCGTGGTGGCGATCGACGCGCCCACGGCCAGCACGTTGAAGCCGACCAGGAACATCACCAGGATCTGCGTGGCGCTGCCGAGCGCCGCCACCGCGTTGTCGCCGATGCGGCTGGCCATCAGCGTGGACACCACGTTGGTGAGCATGTGCAGCGACTGCTCGGCGAAGATCGGCCATGCGAGCCTCAGCAGGCCGGGCTCGGGGGCGTCGGCCTCGGGCGAGCCGGGCAACCGGGAGACGGTGGACATGGGGCGCCAGCTTAGCGGCGATTGGTTACGGGCGATTACGGACCGCGCGGGCATGGGCGGCGTCGACCCGATAAAGTAAGACTATAAAGTCCTGCGGTTACGATCTCTGGCGTGCATTGCGCGACCGCAGTGTTTATAGTCAGACTTTAAATTGCGTGCCGGCTGGAGCCCATGCACGCCAACAACGAGAGACGAGACATGACTTCGACCCGCCCGCCCGCGCGCTACCGAGGCGTCTTCCCCGTGGTGCCGACGATCTTCGACGCGGCCGGCGCGCTGGACCTCGCGGGCCAGAAGCGCTGCGTCGACTTCATGATCGACGCCGGCTCCAATGGCCTGTGCATCCTCGCCAACTTCTCCGAGCAGTTCGTGCTGGGCGACGACGAGCGCGAGACGCTCACGCGGACCATCCTCGAGCACGTGGCCGGCCGCGTGCCGGTGATCGTCACCACCACGCACTTCTCCACCGACATCTGCCTGGCGCGCGGCCAGCGCGCGCAGGCCCAGGGCGCCGCGATGGTGATGGTGATGCCGCCGTACCACGGCGCCACGCTGCGCGTCGGCGAAAAGCAGATCCACCACTTCTACGGGCGCCTGAGCGACGGCCTGAAGATCCCCATCATGATCCAGGACGCGCCCATGGCCGGCACGCCGCTTCCTGCCGCCTTCCTGGCGCGCATGGCCAGCGACTTCGAGCAGGTGCGCTACTTCAAGATCGAGACCGCGGGCGCGGCCAACAAGCTGCGCGAGCTGATCGAGATCGGCGGCGACGCCATCGAGGGCCCGTGGGACGGCGAGGAGGCGATCACGCTGCTGGCCGACCTCGACGCCGGCGCCACCGGCGCGATGACCGGCGGCGGCTATCCGGACGGCATCCGCACCATCGTCGACGCTTACGCCGCGGGCCGTCGCGAGGAGGCCGTCGAGGCCTATGGCCGTTGGCTGCCCCTGATCAACCACGAGAATCGCCAGGGCGGCTTCCTCGCCGCCAAGGCCTTGATGAAGGCCGGCGGCATCATCGCCTGCGACGCGCCGCGCTCGCCGTATCCCGCGATGAACGACGCCACCCGCGCCGGCCTGCTCGACGCCGCGCGCCGCCTCGATCCGCTGGTGCTGCGCTGGGGACGCTGAACCCCGAAACCATGTCCAGCCACGCCGAGCAGTCGCCCTACCGTGCCAAGCCCGAGGGCAAGAGCATGCACGGCCGCATCGTGCGCGAGCTGGGGCTGCGCATCCTCGCGGGCGAGCTGGCACCGGGCGACCGACTTCCCGCCGAGCCCGAGCTGATCGAGAAGTACGAGGTGAGCCGCCCCGTCATGCGGGAGGCCGTGCGGGTGCTGGTGGCCAAGGGGCTGGTGCTGTCGCGCCAGCGCGCGGGCGCGATCGTGCGGCCGCGCAGCGAGTGGCACCTGCTCGATCCCGACGTGCTGTACTGGATGATCCAGACGCGGCCCGCGCCCGAATTCGTCCGCACGCTGATGGGCATGCGCCGCGTGTTCGAGCCCGGCGCGGCGGCGCTGGCGGCGCAGTCGGCCACCGACGCGCAACTGGCCGGCATCGCCCAGGCCTACGACGCCATGGCCGCGGCCACGACCGCCGACGAGATGCTGGAGCCCGACCTCGCGTTCCATCGGCGCATCGCGGAGGCCACCGGCAACGACCTGATGGCCTACATCGGCACGATGCTGTCGCTGGCCCTGCGCGAGTCGATCAAGCTGAGCAGCCGCCTGCCCGACACGCATGCGCTGTCGCTGCCGCGGCACAAGGCCATCCTCACGGCGCTGCGCAACCGCGACGCGGCGGCGGCGCACCAGGCAACGGTGCTGCAGCTCGACGCGACGCAGCTGGACCTGTCGGCCGCGATCGACATGAAATGAGGTCACTCGGTATCGGCCGTCTCGACGAAGAAGTGCTCGTCGAACGGCTGCAAGGGTGCCATCGTGTCGGGTTGTCGCAGCCGCTGCTCGACGGCCTTGTCCTTGGCGGTCGAGGCGAAGCCGCTGGTGCCGGGCGTCGAGTGGCAGCCCGACAGCAGCACCAGCACGACCGCCGAGGTCGCGGCGAGAATCAAGGTGCCGAGCGTGATGTAGCCGCCGCTGGGCGGCGCGCTCCGGGCGGGAAGGGTGTCTTGCATGGTGGAGCCCCCTGATGCGGACATCTGGCGGCCCGCTGCATCCCCGATATTGATCGCTTGTGCGTCGCAGCACATCCCTCGTCGTGGGGGGACGGCGCGTGAGGCTGAATCGCCGTTGAACTTTTTCCGAAGGAGTGCCCATGAGTTCGTCGTCCAACAAGGTCGCGCTGGTCACCGGCGCCGGCAGCGGCATCGGCCGCGCCTGCGCCGTCGCGCTCGCCCGCGCGGGCTACGCCGTCGTGCTGGCCGGCCGGCGCGCGGACGCGCTGCAGGAGTCGCTGGCCGCCGCGGGCGGCGGCGACCGCCTGCTCGCGGTGCCCACCGACGTCACGCAGCCGGCCCAGGTGGACGCGCTGTTCGCCGCCGCGCTGCTGCGCTTCGGCCGCGTCGACGTGCTGTTCAACAACGCGGGCATCAGCGCCAACGGCATCGCGTTCGAGGACCTGTCCTACGACACCTGGCGCTCGGTGGTGGACGTCAACCTCACCGGCATGTTCCTGTGCGCGCAGGGCGCGTTCCGCGCGATGAAGGCGCAGTCGCCGCGCGGCGGACGCATCATCAACAACGGCTCGATCTCGGCCCACGCGCCGCGCCCCGATTCGGCGCCATACACCGCCACCAAGCACGCCGTCACGGGCCTGACCAAGTCCATCTCGCTTGACGGCCGGGCCTGGGACATCGCCTGCGGCCAGATCGACATCGGCAACGCCGTCACCGAGATGGCCGCGCGCATGGCCAAGGGCGTCAAGCAGGCCAACGGCGAGGTCGCGGCCGAGGCGATGCTGGACGTGGAGCGCGTGGCCGACGCCGTCGTGCACATGGCCGCGCTGCCGCTGGAGGCCAACGTCCAGTTCATGACGATCATGGCCACCAAGATGCCGTTCGTCGGCCGCGGCTGAGCGTCAGCCGCGCGGCGCCAGCGCGCCCGCCGGCAGCCAGCCCAGCCCGTCCTCGGTGCGTCCCGCGGGCCGGTACTCGCAGCCGATCCAGCCGCCGTAGCCCAGGCGTTCCAGTTCCGAGAACAGGAACTCGAAGCGGATCTCGCCGGTGCCCGGCTCGTGGCGGCCCGGGTTGTCGGCCACCTGCACGTGTGCGATGCGCGCAAGGTGCCGGGCGATCGTCGCGGCGAGCTCGCCCTCCATGCGCTGCGCGTGGTACGCGTCGTACTGCACGAACGCGTTGGCCTCGCCCACCTCGTCCAGCAGCGCCACGGCCTGCGCCGTGCGGTTGACGAGGAAGCCGGGCATGTCGAAGGCGTTGATCGGCTCCACCAGCAGCCTCAGGCCCTCGGCCGCGAACGCGCGGGCCGTGAAGCGCAGGTTGTCCACCAGCGTGCGCCGCAGCGTGCCGGCGTCGGCGCCGGGCGGCGCGATGCCGGCCAGGCAGTTCACCTGTGCCACGCCCAGCGCGTGCGCGTAGGCGATCGCGCGCGCAACGCCCGCGCGGAACTCGTCCACCCGGTGCGGCAGGCCGGCCAGGCCGCGGTCGCCGGCGGCCCAGTCGCCCGCCGGCAGGTTGTGCAGCACCATCGCCAGGCCCAGGTCGTCCAGGCGCGCCCGGATCTCGGCGGCCGGCGCCTCGTAGGGGAACTGGCATTCGACGGCGGCGAAGCCCGCGCGCGCGGCGAGCCCGAAGCGATCGAGGAAGGGCGCCTCGGCGAACAGCATCGAGACGTTGGCGGCGAAGCGGAGCATGAGCGGATTCTGCCCTCCGCTCGACCCTGCGCGGCTGGACGGAAAACCAGCTCGCCTAGAATCGCGCCCCTTCGCCTCCGCTTTTTTTTCCGGCCGCCCACATGTTCAAGAACGTCATCGTCTATCGCATCGATCAATGGGAACAGCCGCCGGCGGCGGAGCTGGAGACGCGGCTGGACGCCGCGCGCTTCGTCGAGTGCGGCGCGTCGCAACAGGAGTCGTTCGGCTGGGTCGAGCCGCGCGGCGAGAAGCACGGGCCGCTGGTGGAGAACGTGGGTGGCCAGTGGATCCTGAAGCTGTGCACCGAGACCAAGGCCGTGCCCGGCGGCGCCGTCAAGCAGCAGCTGGAGGCGCGGCTCGACAAGATCGAGCAGGAGACGGGCCGCCGTCCCAAGGGCAAGCACGCCAAGGAAATCAAGGAGGAGATCGTGCACGAGCTGCTGCCGCGCGCGTTCCCCAAGCGCGGCACCACGCCCATCTGGCTCGACCTGAAGTCGAAGCTGATCGTCGTGGGCGCCGGCAGCGCCAAGAAGGCCGACAAGATCGTCACGCTGCTCACCGAGCTGCTGTCGGGCGGCATCCGCCTCGAGCTCGTGCAGACGCAGCTGTCGGCGGCCACCGCGATGGCCGAGTGGCTGTCGTCCAAGGAGGCGCCGGCCGGCTTCACGATCGACCGCGAGTGCGAGCTGAAGCAGCCCGACAGCGAGAAGTCGGCTGTGCGCTACGCCCGCCACACGCTGGACATCGACGAGGTGGGCGAGCACATCAAGCAGGGCAAGCTGCCCACGCAGCTCGCGCTCACCTGGGACGGCCGCGTGTCGTTCGTGCTCACCGAGCAGTTCGCCATCAAGAAGATCAAGCTGCTCGACGTGGTGCTCGAAGGCAAGGAGGCCGCGGGCAAGGGCGACAACGACTTCGACGCCGACGTGGCGATCGCCACCGGCGAGCTGGGCCAGCTGATCCCCGATCTCGTCGAGGCCCTGGGCGGCCCGCTCAAGCTGGGCGATGCCGGCACCTCCACCACCGACAAGGTGATGGCCGCGCTCACCGGCCAGACGGCCGCGATGGGCGCCGCCTCGCCGTACGCGCCGGCCAACGCCGAGGACGCGTCGGCGCCATTCTGAAGACGGCCCCGGCATGGCGCATGCCCCTTCGACCCGGGGCCGGACATCGCGCTGGCTAGACTCCTGAGTCCGCCGCATTCCCGAGACCGCCATGCCCGACAGCGCCATCCTCCAGATCCAGCAACTCGGCTTCCCCTGGGAGACGGCCGACCCGTTCCTGTTCTGCGTCCACCACGACGACGCGTACCCCCAGGGCAACGGCAGCTTCGGCCCCGACGCCTCGCTGGCGGGGCGCGACATCGGCCAGGACTTCGGGCGCAAGGACGGCTGGAGCATGTACCACGGCGAGAAGGTGCCGGGCTTCCCGTCGCATCCGCATCGCGGCTTCGAGACGGTCACCATCGTTCGCCAGGGTCTCACCGACCATTCCGATTCGCTCGGCGCGGCCGCGCGCTTCGGCGGCGGCGACGTGCAGTGGCTCACGGCCGGCAAGGGCATCGTGCACTCGGAGATGTTCCCGCTGCTCGAGACGGACAAGCCCAACCCGCTGGAGCTGTTCCAGATCTGGCTGAACCTGCCGGCGCGCAGCAAGATGGCCGAGCCGCATTTCACGATGCTGTGGGCCGAGGACATCCCGCACCGCTTCTTCGAGTGCGGCGACGGCGCGGTGACGGAGGTGGCGATCATCGCGGGCCGCCTCGCGAGCGCCGGCCCCGACGCCGCCGAGCCGCTGGCGCCGCCGCCCGACTCGTGGGCCTCGCAGGCCGAGGCCGACGTCGCGATCTGGACGCTGCGCATGGAGCCCGGCGCGCGCTGGAAGCTGCCGCCGGCGGCCAACGCCGCCGCGCGCCGCAGGCTGTACTTCTTCCAGGGCGCGAGTGTCAGCGTCGCGGGCGAGGCGATCGTGCGGCATGCGGCGATCGAGCTGCGCGCGGCCAGCGCCGTGGAGCTGGTCAACACCGGCGCCGATGTCGCCGAATTCCTGATGCTGCAGGGGCGCCCCATCGGCGAGCCGGTGGCGCAGTACGGTCCGTTCGTGATGAACACGGAGGCCGAGCTGCGCCAGGCCTTCGACGACTACCGCCGCACCGAGTTCGGCGGCTGGCCGTGGCCCGACAACGCGCCCGTGCACGGACCCGAACGCGTGCGCTTCGCGCGTCACGCGGACGGTCGCGTGGTGACGCTGTCGCCGGCCGCCGACGACCGCGGGCTGATGGCCAACGTGACGCCGCCGGACGTGGCCGAGGCCGCGGAGGCCGACGAGCTGGCGTCCAGCGCGGTGTTGAGCGAGAACGCGTCGCGCGGGATGCAGTGAGCCGGCCTCAGCCGCGCTCGGCCACCAGGTCGAAGTGCTCCACCACCGGCGGCTTCGCGAAGTACGCGCCGACGATCGCGCGCCATTGCGGGAACAGCGGGCCGCCGCGGAAGTCGACCGTGTGGTTCTCCACCGTGTCCCAGTGGATGGTGAGGAGGTAGCGCTCGGGCGACTCGATGCCGCGATGCACCGTCGCGTCGCGGAAGCCCTTGGCCTGCGAGATGACGGTGGCGATGCCGCGCTGGATCGCCTCCTCGAACTCGGCGTTCTTGCCGGCGGGAATCGTGAAATCGGCGTGTTCGAGGATCATGGGACGTCTCAAGGGGGTGGGAGACCGCGATTGTGGACGTCCGCTCCAATCCCCGTCAGGCGAGCCGGAATTCGCCGATCGCGCTGTTCAGGCTGAGGGCCTGGTCCTTCAGGCTGGCCGCGGCGGCCGCGCCTTCCTCCACGAGCGCCGCGTTCTGCTGCGTCATCTGGTCCATGTGCACGATGGCCGTGCCCACCTCGCTGATGCTGGCGCTCTGCTGCGCGGTCGAGGCCGAGATCTCCGCGATGATGTCGGAGACGCGCTGCACCGCCGACACGATGTCGTGCATGGTGGCGCCCGCGCGCTGGACGAGCACGGAGCCGCCTTCCACGCTGGCGGTCGAATTGCCGATCAGGCCGGCGATCTCGCGCGCGGCCGTCGCGCTGCGTTGGGCCAGCGTGCGCACCTCGCCGGCCACCACCGCGAAGCCGCGGCCGTGTTCCCCGGCGCGCGCGGCCTCGACGGCGGCGTTGAGCGCGAGGATGTTGGTCTGGAAGGCGATGCCGTCGATCACCGTGATGATCTCGTTGATCTTGCGCGACGAGGCGCTGATCTCCTCCATCGTGGCCACCACCTGCGTGACGACCGTGCCGCCCTGGCGCGCGACCTCGGAGGCGCCGAGCGCGAGCCGGTTGGCCTGCTGCGCGGCGTCGGCGCTATGGCGCACGGTCTCGGCGAGCTGCTGCATCGACGCCGACGTCTGCTCCAGGCTCGCGGCCGCCTGCTCGGTGCGGTTGGACAGGTCCAGGTTGCCGTTGGCCACTTCGGCGCTGGCCTGCTGGATCGATTCGGAGCCGTCGCGCACGCGCGAGACCATGCCGCGCAGCCCCTGCTGCATCCGCTGCATCGAGGCCAGCAGGCTGGTGGCCGGGCCCTCGACGACCACCGCCTGCCCGAGGTCGCCCGAGGCGATCCGGTTGACCACTTCGGCCGCGTACTGCGGATCGCCGCCGAGCTGGCGCTGGATGGAGCGCGCCAGCAGCGTGCCGAGCGCCGCGAGCACCGCCAGCAGCACGCCGCCCATCGCCAGGAAGCGGATCGCGTAGGCGCGGAACGCCGCGTCGAGATCGTCGATGAACACGCCGTTGCCGACCACCCAGTCCCACGGCGTGTAGCGCATGGCGCCCAGCAGCTTGGCCACCGGCACCTTCGCCGGGTCGCCGGGGCGCGGCACGTACGCGGTCATGAAGACGTGGTCGGCCTTGGCGAGATCCTGCACGTAGACGTCCGAGGTCATGCGGCCGTCTTCCGTCGGCGAGCCCTTGTCGACCTGGCCCACGCGCCTGGCGTCGGCGTGCACCAGCATGTGGCCGTCCATCGTGCGCACGAAGACGTAGTCGTCGCCCTGGTGCAGCCCGGAGATCGCCTCGATGGCCTTGGCCTGGGCCTGCTCGCGGGTCAGCGCGCCGCTGGCCTCCTGCTGGTGGTAGCGCTCCATCACGCCGATGCACAGCTTGGCGAGCTTGAGGAGCTCCTCCTCGCGGCCCTCGCGCAGGTTCTGGCGCAAGGCCTGCAGCCCCACGCCGCTGATGAGGACGATGCCCAGCAGGGCCGAGACGATGATGGCGAGGATGCGGTGGCGCAGTTTCATAGGGAACTCCAGAACTCCCTACATGGTCACCCGGACCGGCGCGCCGCGAAGGCGCGAACAGCCCGCGAATCGGCGCGTATTTCCGGCCGCATCACACGGCGGGCTCCCTTCCAGGCGCTATGTTCGCGCGATGTCCAGCGGCGCCGAGTCGAAGCCCGGGAACACGCTGGCCAGCTTGCTGTCCGGCAACCCGAGGTTGCGCATGCAGACGCCGGCCAGCACCTGGCGGAAGTCGGTGGTGACGGCCAGATCGCGGCCCTCGTTGAGCGCCGACGGGTCGATGCCCGGCCAGCGGCCGTAGACCTTGCCGCCGGCGATGTTGCCGCCCAGCGCCCACATCACGTTGCCGTGACCGTGGTCGGTGCCGCCGGTGCCGTTCTGGCGCGCGGTGCGGCCGAACTCGGAGATGACCAGGATCGTGGTGTCGTCGAACGTCGGCCCCAGGCGCGTGGCGAGTTCGACCAGGCCCTGGCCCAGCGGCTGCAGGCGGTTGGCGAGCTGGCCCTTGGCGCCGCCCTGGTTGACGTGGGTGTCCCAGCCGCCCAGCGCCAGGAAGGCGAGCTGCACGTTGGGGTCGCGCCGCATCAGCTGCGCGAGCCGGCCGGCGTCGTCGGGGAAGCCGTTGGGCAGCGGCGCGCCGTTGTCGGCCACCATCTGCTCATGCGCCGCGGGACTCATGGCCTCGTTGACCTCGGCGCGCGATTGCTGCGACTCGCGGTAGGCCTTGGACATCGCGTCGTCGCCCGAATACAGCGAATCGAAGGCCTTGCTCACCTGCGGGCGATCGAGCAGCGTCGGCTTGGTGGCGCGCGCGCCGTTGGCGATGTTGGCCACGGGGTTGGGGCCGGCCCAGATGCGCGGGAGCGTGGCCCCGACCGAGATGCCTCGCGTGACGCCCGCGTGCGCGCCGGCCTGCACGGCGACCGGAGGCTCCGCGCCCAGCAGCCGGTTGAGCCAGCCGTCGGGCGTGCCCTTGCGGCCCGGGGTACCCGATTCCATGTAGTCCTGCGCGTCGAAGTGCGAGCGCGTCGGGTCGGGCGAGCCCGAGGCGTGCACGAAGGCCAGCTTGCCCGACTGCCACAGCGGCATCAGCGGCGCGAGGTTGGGGTTGAGGCCGAAGTGGCCGTCGAGATCGAGCACGCCGCCGTCCTGGCCGGGGCGCGCGAGCGCGATCGACGAGCGCTGGCGGTAGTACGCGCCTTCGCTGTACGGCACCACCACGCTCAGGCCGTCGACGGCGCCGCGCAGGAACACGACGACCAGGCGCTTGTTGCCGGGCAGGACCTGGCCCCCGGGTGCGGCGGTGGCGGCGAAGGCGGTGCGGCCCACGGCGGTCCACGCGAGGCCCGCGGCCGCGGCCATCTGGAGGAGTTGTCGGCGTTGCATCGTGGTGCTCCTTCAGCGGCGCATGAAGTCGGGGCTGCCCAGCACGAGGGCGGCGCGCAGCGCGGGTTGCGCCGCGGTGACGGCGGCGCGGGTCTTGTCCGAGATCGCCGGCCCCAGAGTGGCCAGCAGCGTGGCGGCGTCCACCGGCGGGGTCGAGCCTTCGGCCGCCTCGGCGCGCGCCATCGCGCGATCGGTCTGGCGTTCCATCGCCTTCATGCCGTTCGGCTCGGTGGGCGCGCCGCCGTGCGGGTCCGCGGGCGTGTTCGGGTCGTCCACGCGCTGCAGCGGCAGCTTGCCCGACGCCAGCGCGGTGGCGAAGTTCACGCGCTGCGTGATCGCGTTCGGGTTGAGCCAGTCGGCCTCGGTGTCGTGCCAGCCGTCGGGTGTCTGGCAACCGTACAGCGGCTGGCCCAGCTGCGAAAGCACGGCCATCAGCGGCTTGACGTTGGTGGTGGCGATGCCGGTGGCGCGCACCGACGACATCGCGTACTGGTAGGGCGTCTTGAACTTCACCGGCCGCGGATCGCGGAATTCGGGGCTCTCGACCAGCGCCTGCATCACCGCGCGCAGGTCGCCGCCGGAGTCGGTGAAGCGGCGCGCGAGGCGGTCGACCAGCGCCGGCGCCGGCTCGTCGGCCACGAAGCGCCGCGCGAGCTTGAACGAGATGTGCTTCGCGGTGGCCGGATGGTTGGCCAGCACGTCCAGCGCGAACTCGCCCTCGAGCTGGCCGTTGGGCGGCACGCTGCGGCCCAGCCAGGTCTTGGTGCCGCTGTCGTGGCGCGCGGGGTCGAAGGCGAAGATCGAGTCGCCGCGGCCGCTGGCCGTGTTGTCCATGCCCTGGCCGAAGCGGCGCCGGCGCGGCTCCTGCTGCACCAGCGTCCAGCCGGTGAGGATGCGCGCGAGCTCGGTGACGTCCTGCTGCGTGTAGCCGCCGTCCACGCCCAGCGTGTGCAGCTCCATCACCTCGCGGGCGTAGTTCTCGTTGAGGCCGCTGACCTTGGCCGTGCCCCGACGCGGCTGGTAGCCCGGCGCCGCCGAGAGCCAGTTGTCGAGGTAGAACAGCATCGCCGGATGCTTGGCCGTGGCGCCCAGCATCGAGCGGAAGCGGCCCAGCACGTGCGGGCGGATCGCCTCGCGCTCGTAGCTCTCGACGAGCACGCGCACCAGGCCCTTGCCCTGGTACACGTTGAAGTGGTTGAACCAGAAGTCGACCAGCACCTCCTGCAGCTGGCGCGGGCTGGACAGGGCCTGCAGCAGCCGCTCCTCGCCGGCCTCCACCGTGATCGCCGCGACCTGGCGCCTGCGGCCGGCGCCCTCCCCTGCGGCGGCCTTGCCGCCATCGGGCGACGCGGTCTCGGCCTGCTTGGCCGCCTTCGCCTCCCTGGCCATCTCGCGGTACTGGTCCACCATCTGGCGCTGCGTCTCGTTGGGGGTGCGCAGCGTGGACAGCTGGTCGGCGAGGAACGACGGCAGCGCCAGGCGCTCGGGATGCAGCTGTTCGGCGATCCAGGCGTGGACGCCCATCTGCGTCACGCGGTCGAGGTCGCCCGGCGCCGGCCCGAAGGCGAGCCGGTTCAGCACGTGCAGGGCCTCGGCCGGGCCGGCGTCCTCCGCGGCGAACGTCGGGCGCCAGGCGAGGGCGGCCACGGCGGCGGCGAGCGCGCCGCGGCGCGTCATCGGAAGGGCGGTCGGCTGGGACATGGGCGGCGGGCCTGGACAGGCGTGGAGGGGCTGCCCATTTCAACGGCAGCTCGAGGGTGGATGTTGACACCTTCCGCATTGCTGGAAGGCAAAGTCGCGTCCAACCGGGCGCAACCTGAACCCCAGCTGTTGGCCGGCTCAGGGATGACCCTTGCCCACGGTTCACCAGGGGCTCGATCCAGGGCGATGCAAGGTCGGCGCCGTCGTGCGAAAGTCGGCCTTTGCGCGCGTGCGTGACGCGCGCCGTCCGCCTGGAGCCCCCTTGGACCAACCGCCGATCTCCGCCGCGCCCGCGCCGGGCCAGCAGCCCGACCCGAACCGCGCCTACCAGATGTTCCCCACGCTGTCGGGGGGCGACGTCGACCGCGTGCGCCGCTTCGGCGTGCCGCACCAAGGCGGCGACGGCAGCTACCTGATCCAGGCCGGGCAGAAGTCGCGCGGCCTGTTCCTGCTGGTCAAGGGGCGCGTCACGGTGACGCAGCGCGACGGCCTGGGCCGCACCGTGCCGTACCACGACTACGAGCCGGGCGAGTTCCTGGCCGAGGCCGGCACGCTGTTCGGCGGCTCGGCGCTGGTGGACGCGCAGTGCGTGGGCGAGGTCGAGGGCATCCTCGTGGTGCCCGACCAGCTGCGCGCGCTGATCATCGCGGAGGCCGACCTCGGCGAGCGCATCATGCGCGCGCTGATCCTGCGCCGCGTCTCGCTGATCCAGGCCGGCGCGAGCGGCGCCACGCTCATCGGCGCGGCCGGCTCGGCCTCGGTGCTGCGGCTGCAGAACTTCCTGCAGCGCAACGGGCAGCCGCACCACGTGGTCACGGGCGACACCGATCCGGTGGCCGCACAACTGCTGGTGCAGTACGGTGCCGCCGCGGCCGAAGCGGTGGCCGTCACGCCCAACGGCACGGTGCTGGTCGACCCGAGCGAGACGGCGCTGGCCACCGCGCTGGGCATGATCGACGACCGCGTGTGTGACGGCCTCTTCGACGTGCTGGTGGTCGGCGCGGGCCCCGCGGGCCTGTCGACGGCCGTCTACGCGGCCTCCGAGGGCCTGCGCGTGGCGGTGCTCGACTGCCGCTCGTTCGGCGGCCAGGCCGGCGCCAGCGCGCGCATCGAGAACTACCTCGGCTTTCCTACCGGCATCTCGGGCCAGGCGCTGGCGGGGCGCGCCTACATCCAGGCGCAGAAGTTCGGCGCCAAGATGATCATCCCGGCCGAGGCCGTGCGGCTCGATTGCTCCCGGGCCGAGAGCGAAGGCGTGTTCGCGGTGCACCTGGCCGACGGCCGGCGCCTGCGCAGCCGCAGCCTCGTGTGCGCCAGCGGCGCGCGCTACCGGCGCCCGGCGCTGGGCCGCATCGAGGAGTTCGAGGGCCATGGCGTCTGGTACTGGGCCTCGGGGCTGGAGGCCAAGATGTGCACGGGCTGCGAGGTCGTGCTGGTGGGCGGCGGCAATTCGGCGGGCCAGGCGGCGGTGTTCCTGTCGGCGCACGCGGCCAAGGTGCACATGATGATCCGCGGGCCCGGGCTGGCCGCCAGCATGTCGCGCTACCTGATCGACCGCATCGAGGCCGCGCCCAACATCCAGCTGTGGACCCACACCGAGCTGGTGGAACTCGAGGGCCAGCTGCCGTCGGGCCTGAGCAGCGTGAAGTGGCGCGCGGGCGGCCCGGACGGCGAGGTGCACGAGCGCGAGCTGCGCAACGTGTTCCTGTTCGTGGGCGCCGATCCCGAGACGCGCTGGCTCGAAGGCTGCGGCGTGGCCGTGGACAAGCACGGCTTCGTGCTCACCGGCAGCGACGCCGTCACCGGACCGGACGGCCTGGTGCTGCCCGGCCGCGTGCCCAACCCGTTCGAGACCAGCGTGCGCGGCGCGTTCGCCGTGGGTGACGTGCGCGCCGGATCGGTCAAGCGCGTCGGCGGCGCGATCGGCGACGGCGCGGCGGCGGTGGCGCTGATCCACCAGCATCTGGCGGCGCTCGACGCTCGGCCGAAAGCGTAGGAAGACCTTAGGGCGGTGCGCGTCACGCGTCTTGCACATACTGGGGGCAGGCTTCCCTTTCGCAACGCACAGGACGACCCCCATGGCCACGCATTCCAGGACCTTCCGCATCGGCGGCGAACTCGAGATCAACCGCCTGGGCTACGGCGCGATGCGCATCACGGGCCCGGGCATCTTCGGCCCGCCGGCCGACCGCGACGGCGCGCTCGCCACGCTGCGCCGCCTGCCCGAGCTGGGCGTCGACTTCATCGACACGGCCAATTCCTATGGCCCCGAAGTGTCGGAGGAGCTGATCAAGGAGGCGCTGTACCCGTACAACCGCGTGACCGTCGCCACCAAGGGCGGCCTCGAGCGCCCGGCGCCCGACGTCTGGGTGCCCAACGGCAACCCCAGCCACCTGGTGAGCGAGGCGCACGCGAGCCGCGAGCGGCTGGGCGTGGAGCAGATCGCGCTGTGGCAGCTGCACCGCATCGATTCCAGGGTGCCGCGCGACGAGCAGTTCGAGGCGGTCAGGCTGCTGCTCGACGACGGCGTGATCGCGTACGCGGGGCTCAGCGAGGTGACGGTCGAGGAGATCGAGGCCGCGGCCAAGGTGTTCCCCGTGTCCACCGTGCAGAACCGCTACAACTTCGCCGACCGCGGCAGCGAGGACGTGCTGAAGTATTGCGAGGCCCACGGCATCGGCTTCATCCCCTGGTACCCCCTGGCCGCCGGCGAGCTCACGCGCGAGGGCACCGAGGCGCTGGACACCATCGCCAAGGCCCACGGCGCCACGCAAAGCCAGATCGCCGTGGCGTGGCTGCTGCAGCGCAGCCCGGTGATCATCCCCATTCCGGGCACGTCCAAGGTGGCGCACCTGGAGGAGAACGTGAAGGCCGGGGATATCGTGCTGACGCAGGCCGAGTTCGACCGCCTCGACAAGACCGGCGCGAAAACCGACCACGGTTGAATCCGGCGCGGCGTCCTCAGGGCGCTTCGGGCGTGTCGTGGTGAAACACCTGGCGCAGGTAGGCCAGGAAGGTCTCGTCGTTGCAGAGCGTCTTGCCCGGCGAGTCGGACAGCTTGGCCACCGGCTGGCCGTTGCACTGGGTCAGCTTCATCACGATGTTCAGCGGCACCAGGCCGACGTCGTTGGTGAGGTGGGTGCCGATGCCGAAGCCGAGTTGCGTGCGATCGGCGAAGTGGTGGTAGATCGCGAACGACGTCGCCAGATCGAGTCCGTCCGAGAACGTCAGGCGCTTCGTGTGCGGGTCGATGCGCAGCTTCGCGTAGTGCGCGAGCGCCTTCTCGCCCCACGCGATCGGGTCGCCCGAGTCGTGGCGCAGGCCGTCGAACAGCTTGGCGAAGTACAGGTCGAAGTCGGCCAGGAAGGCGTCCATGCCGACGACGTCGGTGAGCGCCACGCCCAGGTCGCCGCGGTATTCCTGCACCCAGTTCGCCAGCGCCATCTTCTGGAAGTCGCGCAGGCGAACGTCGAAGGCCTGGTAGGACTGCAGGTATTCGTGGGCCATCGTGCCGATCGCGACGAGGCCGAACTTGCGCGCGAGGTGCACGTTGGACGTGCCCTTGAAGAACCCGGGCACCTCGTCCTTCAAGGTGCGCACCACCTCCTCCTGCCAGGCGCCGGAGAAGCGGCGGCGCACGCCGAAGTCGAAGAACTCGAACGGGTGCGCGCGCGCGGGCTCGCCCACGCCGAACGCGCGCAGGGCCGCGATCTTGGCGTGCAGGCGCGAGCGGCCCTCGGCGAGTGCCGCGGCCTGGTCGCCGCGCCGGAAGTACAGCTCGTTGACGATGGCCAGCACGTGGATCTCGAAGGCCATCACGTGCACCTGCGGGCCGTCGGCCACGATCTCCAGCGTGCGGCCGTCCTCGGCGATCGACGCCTGGATGAAGCGGCGCTGGAACCGGAAGATGCGCAGGAAGTCGACGAAATCGCCCTTGATGTAGCGCAGGTTGCCCAGGTAGCCGAGCTCGTCCTCGGTGAACGACAGCGAGCACAGGTGGTCGAGTTGCTCGTTCACCTCGGGCAACAGCTCGGCCAACGGGAAGGCGGGCGTGTTGCGGCACACGAAGCGGTACTCGGCCTGCGCCTGCGGGTGGCGATGCAGCATGGTCTGCCACATCGTGAACTTGTAGAGGTCGGTCTCGAGCAGGCTGTGGAGGACAGGCGTCATGGGGCGATTCTCGCAGTTCAGGCAGGCGACGGCCGGATCGGCTATCCTATCCTCCCCCACAGGATACAAGCCATGGCCATCCACCCGTCCCACCCCGACATCATCAAGCGCCTGAAACGCGCCGAAGGGCACCTTCGCAGCATCGTCGCGATGCTGGAGGAGGGCCGCGACTGCCTCGAGATCGCCCAGCAGATGCAGGCGGTGGAGAGCGCCGTGGGCAACGCCAAGAAGACGCTGGTGCACGACCACATCGACCATTGCCTGGAGCACGCCGTGGACGGCGTCGGCGCACGCGACGCGATCAGCCAGTTCAAGGCCATCACCAAATACCTATGACCGACTTCCACACCCTGCTGCAGGGCGGCAACGCCTGGCTGTTCATCCCCAGCGCGATCCTGCTGGGCGCCCTGCACGGCATGGAGCCCGGCCATTCCAAGACCATGATGGCGGCCTTCATCATCGCGGTGCGCGGCACGCTGATGCAGGCCGTCCTGCTGGGCCTGGCCGCCACCGTGTCGCACACCGCCATCGTCTGGCTGATCGCGCTGGGCGGCATGTACTTCGGCCAGCAATGGAGCGCCGAGGCGAGCGAGCCATGGATGCAGATCATCTCGGCGGTGCTGATCATCGGCGTGGCGGCGTGGATGCTGTGGCGCACGTCGCGGAACCAGGCGGCGTGCTTCCACGACCATGGCGATCACGATCACGATCATGACCATGACCATGACCATGACCATGACCATGACCACCACGGCCATGACCACGCGCACGAGGCCCATGCCCACGCGCATGCGCACGACGATCACGACCATGCCCACCACGATCATGATCACGCCCACGCCCACGCCCACGCCCACGCCCACGCCCACGCCCACGCCCACGCCCACGACCACGACCACGACCACGCCCACGACCACGACCACGACCATGGCCACGCGCAACCCGCCGCGGCTGCGGCTGCGGCTGCGGCCATGGTCGACACCGCCGGCATGGACGCCCACGCCCGCGAGCACGCCGACCAGATCCAGCGCCGCTTCGCCGGCCGCCAGGTGACGACGGGCCAGATCGTGCTGTTCGGCCTCACCGGCGGCCTGATCCCGTGCCCCGCGTCGATCACGGTGCTGCTGCTGTGCCTGCAACTCAAGCGCGTCGCCCTCGGCGCGACGCTGGTGCTGGGCTTCTCGATCGGCCTGGCGCTCACCATGGTCGCCTCGGGCGTGATCGCGGCGCTGGGCGTCAGGCACCTTTCGAAGAGGGTGAGCAGCGGGCGCTTCAGCGAGCTGGCGGCCAAGGCACCGTACTTCTCGGGCGCGCTGATCTTGCTGGTGGGGCTGTACGTGGGCTACCAGGGCATCCACGCGCTGGCGTGAGCCTGGGAGGCTGCGCGGCAGGCGCGGATCAGAAGTGGACGGCGAGTCCGACCGTGGAGGTCAGGTCGTTCGAGGTCCAGGTGGTGCCGCGCGACACGTTGAAATCGAGCTGCGCCTTCGACGAGGCCGAGAACGTGGCGCCGGCCGCCACGTGGGCCGTGTTGTTGTCGACCACGTTGTTGAAGGCCAGCTTCTCGCCGGACAGCTCGACGTAGCTCTTCCAGCGCGCGGCCTTGGTCTTGTCGACCGTGCTCACTTCGAGGCCGGCCACGTAGTGCTCGAAGGCCATGCCGCCGCCGCGCGTGAAGCCCGGCGTGAAGCCGATGGACATGTCGTCGGGGGTGTCCCACATGGCCGTGATGCGCAGCGAGCGGCGCACGTTGCCGGCACGCGGCGGCGGCGCGCCGGTGACGACGTCGGCGTGGGCGTCCCACGCGAGCGACGACAGCACGGGCGCCGGGATGCGGTCCTGCGCGCTCCAGCGCGCGCCCACCGTCACGTCGGCCGGGTTGGCCGCGCGCGGCAGCACGCGCACCAGCGGGTCGCGGTCGGGGGCGTTGGGCGCCGGCATGCCGTCGGCGTGGATCTGCACCTGCTGGTTGCTGTCGAGCACCAGCCGGGTGGGCGGCAGGCCCAGCGCGTTGGGGGCTATCTTCACGGGCTTGAGGGCCGGCTTGGCCGCGACGGTGACGGGCACCACGGGCCTGGGCTTGGGATCGGGCAGCGCCATCGCGGCCGCGATGGCCGACTGCAGCAGCGAGGGATCGGCCACGTCGGGGTTGGGCAGCAGCGTGGCGTAGACCGCCGGGTCGACCACGGTGCTGGACAGCGTGTCGAGCTCGACGTCGGCGCCGAACACGTCCTGTTGCGCGCGGGCGCCGGCCGACACGGCCGCGAGCGATGCGGCAACGAGGGCGGTGGCGAGGAACGGGCGCGAGGACTTCATGGCGGAGGACTTGATGCGATGCAGCATAAGTGAGGACGCCGGCGGCGTACAACCCCTGAATTGTGACGGGAGGGCGCCATCGTGATCGGCGCAACAGGCCGGCTTCGGGCGCGCAGATCGATCCGTCCCGCGCGGGGAAGTTCCCGCGCCGCGCGACCGTGGGCTCAGAAGCTCGACGACACGCCCACGCCTGCCTGGAACGGCGGCGCCGTGTCGCTGAGGCCGCGCGTGACAGCGAAGTCGATCTGCGTGCCGGGGGCGGCCACGAAGGTGATGCCGGCGTCGACGCTGGTGGACGCGCCGGCGATCTGCAGGGTGCCCATGCGGTCGCGCGCCATGTCGACGAAGGTGCGCCATTGCGGCGTCCAGCTCTTGCCGAGCGTCACGGCCAGCGTGCCGGTGGCCTGGCGGCGGCCGGCCATCGAGTAGTCGACGGCCATGCCGGGCATCACGCCCAGCGAGAAATCGTTGGGTAGCGCCCATTCGCCGCTGAGGTTCATCGTGGGGCGCAGCGCGGCGGCGTGGGTGTCGGCGGACTGCAGGTCGGGCATCCAGGCGGCGGAGGGCACGTGCGAGTTGGCGTCGCCGTGCACCACGCGCCAGCGCGCGCCCAGCGGCAGGTCGATGGCCTCGGTGGACGGCGCGGACGCGTCGTCGGCGAAGTCGTTGGGCACCGGGCCGCGCGAGACGATGGACGTGGCGCGGGTGACGTAGGGCGAGGCCATGCTCAGCCGCCACGAGCCGGACATCACGCGCGAGACCACGTTCTCGCGCAGCACCGCGACGACGGCGCGTTCCTTCTCCAGCGAGTCGTCGATCAGCCTGCGCGCGGCGGCGACGAAGCCGGTGGACACGGCCACCGGGGTGGCCGGCGCGACCTCGTCGTCGGCCGCGGCCAGGGCCCGCGGGCTCGCGACGATTGCGGCCGCCATGCATACGGCGGCGGGTATCTTCGCGCCGCGGCGAGCTGAGGGGCTTGGGAGACGCATGGCGAACGGCATTCGGGAGGGAGCGATCTTGCGGGACCACCCGAAATCGCGTCAATGCATGAGCTGCCCGAACGCGGCACTGTGCGTCCTGTAACGTAACGCGACGTGTCGCTGCCGTGCCCCGCTGCGCGACAGGTGGCCGCGCAGCGGCGCGCGCCCGCTCGGCCTCGCCAGGCAATTTTCGGGCATTAGTTCACGCCGCGCCGGCTGCTGCGCCCGGGACGGCGCCCTCGGTCCCGGCGAGGCCGGGCCGGGGCGCGCTGCAATTTGTTGCGTGGGTGGCCTCAGAACCGCGACGACACGCTGAGCCCGCCGCGCACCTCCTGCGACGCGCTACCCGACAGGCTGCGCGACACGATCATGTCCACCTCCAGCGTCTTCGTGGCGGTGAAGGCGATGCCGGTGTCCACGTTCAGCAGCGAGGAGTCGCTCTGCGTCCGGGACAGGGCCTGGCCCGCGAGTTCCACGAAGCTCTGCAGCCGCGGCGTCCACGACTTGCCCAGCGTCACGGCCAGCACGCCGGCGGCGTAGTGCCTGCCGTCGTCGCCGCGATCGCGGTAGACGCCCTGCATCACGCCCAGCGTCAACTGGCGCGGCAGCTCCCATTGCGCCGTGGCCCGCAGCGACGGGCGCACGTTGCCGTCGCGGAACGCCGGCGAACCCATCGTCGTCTCGACATCGGCCAGCCAGGCCACGCCGGGCATCCAGCCGGCGTCGCCGCCGCGAACGCGCCAGCGCGCGCCCAGCGACACGTCGCTGAAGCCATGCAGCCGGCGCAGGCGGTCGTTGGCCGACTCCAGCGGCGGCGCGTCGCCGTTGCCGGTGGCCGCGGCGCGCAGCTCCATCGTCTGGCTGGGATTGACCGGCACGTCCAGCGCGGCGAATCGCGAGGCGAGGCGCGGGGCCGCGTGCTCGTGCGGGCCCGGCAGCAGCGGAAAGACCGGGTCGAACTGCCACTGGCCGAGGCCGACGACGGCGGGCGAATCGAGGAAGTCGGCGTGCGCGGCCGCTGCCTCGCCTGCGGAGGCGGTGCGCGCAGCCGCCAGCAAGGCGATGGCGAGCGCGCGGAGAGCGTTGGAAAAGGGGCGCATGGCAAGGGCGGGAGAACCGGGCGATCTGCAGGGATGCGCCGGCGTGCGCACGTCGTTCGGACGTCGCCACTCCAACGCTGGATGACTGGATCTTGAAGCGTCGGCTCGAGGGCAAAAGCCGCATGAGGCGCTGGAATGCGGCACAGTTTCGCGGCGCCGCGGCTCGGGCGGTCACTGGCATGGGGCTTGCGTTCGTTGCCCCGATGAGGTCCGGTACCGCTTTCCTGATCGCCGCGCGGCAGTGCGAGATCCATGAACTGCAGCAGCTGATGCGTACCAGCGCGCTCGTGCGTCGAGCAGGTGAGTGCGTGCACGCGTTGCAGAAGGAGCGCGGCCTCTCGAACCTCTGGCTCGGCGCGGGCGATGAGTTCGGCGCGGCGTTGCAGGCCCAGGCGGATCGGACGAGGGCGTCGGAGGCGTCGCTCCTGGCGGCGCTCGACGACCTCGACACCAGCGCCGGAAGGATCGCCAACGGCGCACGTCTGTACAGCCGCGTTGCGTATGTCTTGCAAGGCCTGGATGCGCTGCCGCAGCTGCGCGACGACGTGCTCGCGCGGCGCGTGACGGCGGAGGTGAGCACGGGTGCGTTCATCAAGCTGATCGGCGCGCTCCTCGGCGTCGTCTTCGAGGCGGCGGACTCGGCGACCGATCCCGGGATCTCGCGTCGCCTGGTGGCCTTGTTCCATTTCCTGCAAGGCAAGGAACTCGCTGGGCAGGAGCGCGCGGCTGGTGCGGCCGCCTTCGCCAGCGGCCGGCTCGACCTGGCCGTGCAACAGCACTGGCTGGATCTGGTCGAGTCGCAGGAGCGCTGCTTCGCGGTGTTCGCGGACTTCGCCGGCGACGTGGCTGACGCCGTCCCGCAATGGCGCGATTCGGAAGCGGACGCGCGCGCAGGTGTCGTCGGGGAACTGCGTGCCGTGGCACTCGGGGTGCTGGCGGGAGGGCGGCTGCCGGCCGGCCGCAGCCGCCACTGGTTCGATGCCTGCACGCTGCGCATCGACAGGATGCATGAGGTCGAGCTGCGTCTCGCCGATGAACTGCTGACCCGCTGCCGCGATCGCATCGTTGCAGCCGAGGCCGACCTCGAAGCGGGTCAAGCCCTGCTGAGCGACACGGTCGCGGTACCGAAGGGGACCTTCTTCGACAAGCCGGGATCGGCCACCGGATCCGCGTCCGCCACGACCGTCCAGATCGGCCCGCACCTCGGGCGCTCCGTGCTCGACATGGTTCAGGAGCAATCCCGCCGGTTGCAGGTGATGGAAGACGAACTCGCGGTCGCGCGGGCCGCCTTGTCCGAACGCAAGGTGGTTGAGCGCGCAAAGGGACTGCTCATGGCCCACCGCCGCTTGTCCGAGGCGGACGCCCACAAGATGCTGCGCCAGACGGCCATGAACCAGGGTCGCCGCCTCGTCGATGTTGCGGAGTCCGTCCTCGCGATGTCGGACTTCCTCGCTCCCACTCCCACTCCACCGTCGCGCTGAACGCTGCGCCGTCATGGTGCGCCGCACAACGCCGGTGCGGCGTGATGGTGCTTTGCAGACGTGCACGACCCCGCCGAACATCCGTTTGCCCGGTGAGCGGACATGCAGACGCGTTGGCACGGCGCGTGCATGTGATCGATTGACCAGCGACGGTCACTGACCTCCTCGAACGCGGCATCCAATGGCGGGTGCGGCGAGATTCGTCAAAGACAAAGGCGTCCTTGATCGCCCGACGAGCGTTGCGCTTCGCGCAACCGGCTCCTCGGGCGGACAAGGGCGCCTTTTCGTTTTCCGTCGCGATTTGCTCCACGCTTCCCGCAGCCACAGGAAAGGCGATCGTTTCATGACCGAACCCAGCAACCCTTCGAAGGCAGCACCCCAGCCGACCCGCCGCCAGGTACTCCAGGCGGCTGCTGCGTCGGCGCTGGTCGTGCCGCCTGCCCTGCGCAGCGTCGTCCACGCCCAGGGTTCCGACAAGCCCGAGAAGGAGGAGGTGCACATCGGCTTCATCCCGCTGACCGACTGCGCCTCGGTGGTGATGGCCTCCGTGCTGGGCTTCGACAAGAAGTACGGTGTCAAGATCGTCCTGTCCAAGGAGGCGTCGTGGGCCGGGGTTCGCGACAAGCTGGTCAACGGCGAGCTCGACATGGCGCATGTCCTTTACGGCCTCGTCTACGGCGTGCACCTGGGCGTAGCCGGGCCGAAGAAGGACATGGCGGTGCTGATGACGCTCAACCGCAACGGGCAGGCCATCACGCTGTCGAAGGATCTCGCGAGCAAGGGGGCGGTCGACGGCGCCTCGCTGGCCAAGGTGATGGCGGCCACGAAGCGCGAGTACACGTTCGCGCAGACCTTCCCGACGGGGACGCACGCGATGTGGCTCTACTACTGGCTGGCGTCCGCGGGCATCGATCCGATGAAGGACGCCAAGGTCATCACCGTACCGCCGCCGCAGATGGTGGCCAACATGCGCGTCGGCAACATGGACGGCTTCTGCGTCGGCGAGCCCTGGGGCCATCGCGCCATCATGGACAACATCGGCGTCACGGCGATCACGACGCAGGACATCTGGAAGGACCACCCGGAAAAGGTGCTGGGCACCACCGCCGACTTCGCCGCGAAGAACCCCAACACCTGCCGCGCCGTGACGATGGCCGTCCTGGAGGCCGGCCGCTGGATCGACGCCAGTCTCCAGAACAAGCTGAAGATGGCCGAGACGATCGCGGACAAGTCGTACGTCAACACGGGCGTCGACGCGATCAACCAGCGCATCCTCGGCCGCTACCAGAACGGCCTGGGCAAGACCTGGGACGACCCGAACCACATGAAGTTCTTCGACGGCGGCGCCGTGAACTACCCGTACCTGTCCGACGGCATGTGGTTCCTCACGCAGCAAAAGCGCTGGGGCCTGATCAAGGCGCACCCCGACTACCTGGCCGTGGCCAAGCAGATCAACCGCGTCGACATCTACAAGCAGGCCGCAAGCGCGCTCAACGTGCCGGTTCCCGCGAACCCGATGCGCTCGAGCCGGTTGCTCGACGGCTCGACCTGGGACGGCAGCAGTCCGGCGAAGTACGCGGACAGCTTCAAGATCCACGCCTGATCCGGCGTGCACGACCCTCGAGGAATCATCATGGTCAGCGCAGTCTTCCACACGCCATTCGATCCCGTCACGCGGCACGGCATGACGCCCCTGCCGGACGCCGTGACGCCCGCCACGGCAACGCCTGCGGCAGTGCCGGCGCAGGAGGTCCCGGTGCCGCGCCGTCCCTGGCGCGAGCGCTTCGATGGAGGCGCCATCGCACTGTCGTTCGTTCCGCCGATGGCGGGCATCGCGCTGCTCATCGGGATCTGGGCCCTGTGCACGATGAAGGGCACGACGTTCCCTTCGCCTGCGGCAACGTGGGATTCCGCCCGAGAGCTGTTCTCCGATCCGTTCTACCGCAAGAGCCCGAACGACGTGGGCATCGGCTGGAACATCCTCGCTTCTCTCGGCCGCGTCGGTCTCGGCTTCGGCCTGGCCGCCCTGGTGGGCATTCCGCTGGGCTTCCTGATCGGGCGGTTCGACTTCCTGAACCGCATGATCTCGCCGCTGATCAGCCTGCTGCGGCCGGTGTCGCCGCTGGCGTGGCTGCCGATCGGACTGCTGGTGCTGAAGTCGGCCAACCCGGCGGCGATCTGGACGATCTTCATCTGCTCGATCTGGCCGATGGTGGTCAACACCGCGATCGGCGTGCAGCGCGTGCCGCAGGACTACCTGAACGTGGCCCGCGTGCTGAACCTGTCCGAGTGGAAGGTGATCACGCGCATCCTGTTTCCGGCCGTGCTGCCCTACCTGCTCACGGGTGTACGCCTGTCGGTGGGCACGGCGTGGCTGGTCATCGTCGCCGCGGAGATGCTCACGGGCGGCGTCGGCATCGGCTTCTGGGTGTGGGACGAGTGGAACAACCTCAACGTGCCGCACATCCTGGTCGCGATCTTCGTCATCGGCATCGTCGGGCTGCTGCTCGAACAGGCGCTGATGCTGGTGGCGCGCCGTTTCAGCTACGACGAGTGAGGACTGCCATGAGAGACAACCCCGACTTCATTGCCGTCCAGGGTGCCGAGATGGTGTTCAAGACGAAACGCGGCCCGTTCCATGCGCTGCGCGAGATCGATCTGAAGGTGGCCAAGGGCGAATTCGTGACCCTGATCGGCCATTCCGGCTGCGGCAAGTCGACGCTGCTGAACCTGATCGCGGGCCTGGCGCGCGCCACCGAGGGCGTGCTCCTTTGCGACGGGCGCGAGATTGCCGCGCCGGGTCCGGAGCGCGCCGTCGTGTTCCAGAACCACTCGCTGCTGCCGTGGCTGACGTGCTTCGAGAACGTGCACCTGGCCGTCGAGCGCGTGTTCGGCGCGAAGGAGACGGCGGCGCAGTTGAAGGCGCGCGTGCTGGACACGCTGGCACTCGTGGGCATGAGCCACGCTGCAGCCAAGCGGCCGCAGGAGATTTCCGGCGGCATGAAGCAGCGCGTGGGCATCGCGCGTGCGCTCGCGATGGAGCCCAAGGTGCTGCTGCTCGACGAGCCGTTCGGCGCGCTGGATGCGCTCACGCGCGCGCACCTGCAGGACGAGCTGCTCAAGATCGTCGAGCGCATGCAGTGCACCGTGGTGATGGTGACGCACGATGTCGACGAGGCCGTGCTGCTGTCGGACCGCATCGTGATGATGACCAACGGTCCGGCGGCGACCATCGGCGACATCGTGCAGGTCGACCTGCCGCGGCCGCGCGACCGCGTCGCGCTGGCCGACAACGCGGGCTACATGCACTGCCGCAAGGCGGTGATGGACTTCCTCTACACGCGGCATTCGCGCCCGCTGCCCGTGGCGGCCTAGCTGCGTCTGCGCGGGGCTCAGCCCATGATCACCTGCATGCTGTGCTCGTACGCCGCGGTGAGGGCGTCGAGCCGGTCCAGCATCGTCTCGCTGGCGTGCACGACCGCGCGCCGGCCATCGGCGGTCTCATGGGCGCGCAGGCCGGCCAGCAGGCGCAGCCATTCCTCGCGCACCTGCGCCTGGGTGGCGCGGATCTCGGGCGAGCTGAGCGGCGCCTGCTCCAGCGCGCGCTGGGCGGTCTCGAACTCGTCCAGCGCCGCGTCGCGCCGCCGCGCGAGTTCGACGCCTTCGGCCTCCGCGTGCGGCAGCGCAGCCAGCAGGCTTTCCTTGGCAACGCGCTGCACGCGCATGCGCTGGCGGCCGCATTCGTTGACGATGTGCAGCGCACGCCGCCCGGCCGCGGTCTGCAGTGCCTCGGTGAGCTGCTCGGCGGCACTGAGCAGTTCGTCGGCGCGGGCGTCGATGCGCAGCAGGGCCGCCTGGTCGATGCGCGGCGCGTTGAGCGCGGCGGCCAACGCCTCCCAGCGCCGCGCGGCCTTCGCGCACGCCGCCTGCGCCGAGCTGCCGTCGCATTGGCGCGTGAGCAGCTCGAGGTTGTCGTGAACGCGGCGCGAGGATTGCTGCTGCAGCGCGGCCGATTCGCGCGCGTCCATCTTCAGCAGCCGCTGCGCGACCAGCCGCACGCAGCGCTGCGAGAGCATGCGCAGCTGGCCCGCGCGGTTCATCGCATCGGCCCACTGCGCCGCCTCGAAGACGGCCTTCGAGATCTCGCCGACGCGCAGGTTCACGTTCATCGCGGCGCCGCGCAGCAGCCGGAACGCGTCGTCCTCGGCCATTCCGCGCCCCGCCATCAGCACGCCCTTGGCGCGGTCGACCCACTTGCGCTCGTCCATCTGCTCGCGCGCCTGGGCCAGCGCGTCGCGCAACGTCTGCTCGCGCTGCCAGCGGGCGCGGGCGGCGGCGCAGGCCGGCGCGAGCGCGTCGCCTGCGGCCGGCCCGGTCCAATGATGGATGCCCAGCGCGACGGCGCGGGCCGCGGCGTCGGCGGCGAGCGGCTCGCCGGATGTCAGCAGGAGCAACGCACACGGCGCGATGCCGTTCCACGGCGCCAGCGCGGACTCGACGGCCGGCGTCGGTCCGCTTGCCAGGCAGATGATCAGTTCCGGTGCCTCGGTGATGGTGCGTTGCACCAAATTGTCGCCCTTGCACGCCATTTCGAGGTGCAGGTCCGCCGCCCCGAGTGCGGCTTTCCAACTGCTGGCGGCGGCAGCGTCGAGGTCGAGCAACAAGGTCGGATTCATCGGTCTGTCGAGGGAGGGTGGGGCCCGCGAGCGGGCGGCGCGGGCACACCGCGCGGGCGATCAGTCTTGCACGGAACATGCCGTGCGAATTCCGGCACGGGGCTTGCATATGGAATGGCACGCGGTGTAACGAAGCACCGCTCTGGTGACTCTCGCCGGCCCCAGGCCGGCGCGCAAGGCCTCTTGCGATGTTCCCGGCGCGCCCCGCGCCCGTCACCGGTTCCCAAGCCTGGCTGCCCGGACTCTCCGCGCGCCGCCGGCACCCTCCCCACGTTCCTCGACTGCCTGCTGGTGCAACCGCGCGCCGGCGGCGTGGTTGCCCTCGAACTTAACGAAACGCCGCCATGACCAGCTTCCGGAGTTTTTTGCGCACAGGCCACGCGCCGACACTGTTCGCGGCGTTCCTGTACTTCGCCTTCTCGTGCTGCATCTGGGTGCTCAACGGGGCGATGGCGCCGTTCATCAGCGAGACCTATCACCTGAGCCCGGCGCAGAAGGGCCTGATGCTGTCGGTGCCCATCATCGCGGGCGCGCTGATGCGCTTTCCGCTGGGCGTGCTGTCGCAGTACATCGGCCGCAAGAACGCCACGCTGGTCGAGATGAGCCTGATTGCCGCGGCGATGCTGTTCGGCTTCCTCTTCGTGCACAGCTTCAATGACCTGCTCGCGATGGGCGTGCTGCTGGGCATCGCCGGCGCGAGCTTCGGCGTCGCGCTGTCGCTCGGCTCGGGCTCGTTTCCCGCGCAGCACAAGGGACTCGCGATGGGCCTTGTGGGCGCCGGCAACGTCGGCACCGCGGTGGCGGTGCTGGTGGCGCCGCCGCTGGCGCAGTGGCTCGGTTGGCAGACGGTGTACGCCGTGGCCGCCGGCGCGATCCTGGTGCCGATGCTGACGATGATCGTGCTGGCGCGCGAACCCGCCGACGTCGATCCGCACGCCAGCCTGCGCGCCCACGTGGCCTGCCTGTTCGAGAAGGACGGCTGGGCGTTCAGCCTGATCTACGGCGTGACTTTCGGCGGCTTCATCGGCCTGACCACTTTCCTGCCGTCCTACTATCACGACCAGTTCGGCGTCAGCAAGGTGCAGGCGGGCCAGTTGACGATGCTGGCCGCGTTCATGGGCGCCGCGGTGCGCGTGCTGGGCGGCTGGTTGTCCGACCGCTTCGGCGGCGTCAACACGCTGACGTGGGTGCTCGTGATCGTCGGCTGCACCTTGACCGCGGCGGGGCTGGCCTCCGGCTCACTGGCCTTGACGACGCTGCTGCTGATCGTGTGCTTCGCGGCGCTGGGTGCCGGCAACGGCGCGCTGTTCCAGCTCGTGCCGCTGCGCTGGCCCGCGGCCACGGCCGTCGCCGGCTCGATGATCGGCGAGATCGGCGCGCTCGGCGGCGGTCTGGTGCCCAACGCAATGGGGCTGTCGCGGCAGTACCTGGGCAGCTACCTGTGGGGCTTCGTGCTGTTTGCCGCGCTGGCCTTCGTGATGCTGGGCGTGATGCGCGTCATGCAGATCCGCTGGACGCGCACATGGGCCGAGAAGGGCGGTCGCGCCCGTCCCGGCGCAGCGCCGGCCGTGGCGCAACGCACCCAGGCCGGCGGTGCGCGTGCCATGACAGGGGCGATCCGCTCATGAGCTCCCGGCATGCTCCGGCGGTGCGCCTGCGCGTGGAAGCTCAAGGCTTCTCAGTGCGGCAGGAACAGCAGCCAGACCACCAGCAGGACGTTGAGCACCAGCGAGACGGCCAGCGCCGCCTTGACCAGCGCGATCGGGTCGCGTCGCAACAAGGGCGTGGGCGGCAGTGCGTCGACCAGGCGCGAGGCGCCCCGTTCGATGGCCAGCGACAACTCCTCGGCGGTCTCGAAGCGCAGGCGCGGATCGAGCGCCACGGCTTTGAGCAGCAGGTGGTCGAGCCAGATCGGCACGTCGGGCCGCAGCCGCGACGGGCTCGTCGGGTCGTGGCGGTAGCGGCCGAGCTGGTACGGCTCGATCTCGCCGTACGGCAGCCGGCCCAGCAACCATTGGTACAGCGTCGCGCCCAGCGCGAACAGGTCGCTGCCGGCGTCGGCCGCGTCGCCGCTCCATTGCTCGGGGTTCATGTAGCTGGGCGTGCCGGCATGCAACTCGCGCTGCGCCGCGCCTTCGCGGCCGGAAAGCGCGACGCCCAGGTCCAGCACGCGCCATTGCCCGTCGTCGCCCAGGTGCAGGTTGGCGGGCTTGATGTCGCGGTGAATGACGCCGAGCCGGTGCAGGCGACCCAGCGCGTCGGCCAGCGCGCGCGCCGCAGTGACCACGTCGACCACGGCCGGGCGGTCGCCGGCGCGCAGCATCTGTTCCAGCGTACGGCCGGCATGCCAGTCGAACACGGTGTACAGCGCGCTGGCGTCGGACCGTCGCGGATGCACACGCACGAAGCCGCTGCCCTCCATGCGCATGCCGAGCCAGGCCTCATGGGCCAGCATCGCGCGCTCCTCGGCGTCGTTCGCGCGCGACGGGTGGAGCGTCTTCAGCGCCACCAGGTGTTGCGTCTGCAGGTCGCGCGCCTGGTACAGCAGGTTCACGCCGGAGTCGGCGACTCGCGCTGTGACCTGGTAGCCGTCGATCACGTCGCCGCTCTTGAGTGCGGCGGGCGGTTCGAGTCGCCGCCCGTCGGCCAGCTCGTCGTCGAGGCGGCGCGCATCGATGCCGCGCACGCGCAGCACCAGCGCCGTGGCGTTGTCGATGGATCCCGCCCGCAACGCGCCCAGCACCAGCGCCTCGCTTGCGCTCTGCGCGTCCGCGGCCTCCAGGCAGGCGGCGATGCGCGCCGGCTTGAGCACGCCGTGCACGCCGTCGCTGGTCAGCACGAAGCAATCGCCGACACGGGTCTCGCCCTGCATGTAGTCGACGCGGATCTGCGAGTCCAGGCCCACGGCGCGCGTCAGGCGGCTGCGCAGGTCGGTGTGATCGAGGGTGTGGTCGGTGGTCAGCAGTTGCAGCTGCGACGCGGCGTCGAGTTCGTCGGGCCCGCGTTCGGTGCGCAGGCGCCAGGCGCGCGTGTCGCCCACATGGGCCAGTGTCCAGGTCTGGCCTTGCAGCACCAGCGCGGTCAGCGTGGTGAGCGCGGCGCCGCCTTCCTGGCCCGGGCCCTGGCGACGCCGGTTGTGATCGGCCAGCCAGGCGTTCTGCGCGCCGACGAGGCGATCGAGCACGACGGTGGCCTCCCAGGTGTCGGGCGCGGCGAAGAAGTCGGCCAGCAGGCCCAGCACGGTGGTCTGCGCCGCCTCGCGGCCGCGGCCGCCGTCGGACACGCCGTCGGCGATCGCCGCGATCATGCCGCGCGCCTCCGATCCGGCGGGCGCCAGCGCGGCGCCCGCGAAATCTTCGTTGGCGCTGCGCAGGCCGCGCTCGCTGGCGAATCCGATGTCGACTTCGAAGCTCATGACCATATTGTCGGGTCTCGCACCCGCGCCGTTGGCTTCGCTCTTGCCTTCCATGCTTCGCGCTGCGCGAAAGGGACCCCGTGATGAAGAAGATGAAACTCGTGATGATCGGCAACGGCATGGCCGGCGTGCGCACGCTGGAGGAGTTGCTGAAGATCGCGCCCGACCTGTACGACATCACGGTGTTCGGGGCCGAGCCGCATCCGAACTACAACCGCATCCTGCTGTCGCCGGTGCTCGCGGGCGAGCAGACTCTTCCCGAGATCGTGCTCAACCCGCTTGCCTGGTACGCGGACATGGGCATCACGCTGCACCTGGGCAAGGCGGTGACGCGCATCGACCGCGTCAAGCGAGTCGTGCACGCGGCCGACGGCACCGCGGCGCCGTACGACCGGCTGCTGATCGCCACCGGCTCGACGCCGTTCATCCTGCCGGTGCCCGGCAAGTCGCTGGACGGCGTGATCGGCTATCGCGACATCGCCGACACCGAGGCCATGATCGCCGCCGCGACGAAGTACAAGCACGCCGTCGTGATCGGCGGCGGCCTGCTGGGCCTGGAGGCGGCCAACGGCCTGATGCTGCGCGGCATGAAGGTGACCGTGGTGCACATCGCGCCCTGGCTGATGGAGCGCCAGCTCGACGACGTGGCCGGCGGCCTGCTGCGCAAGTCGCTGGTCGACCGCGGGCTCGACTTCCTGATCGGCGCGCAGACCGAATCGCTGCTGGGCGACGACGACGGGCGCGTCCGGGCCGTCCGCTTCAAGGACGGCACCGAGGTGCCCGCGCAGCTGGTCGTGATGGCCGCGGGCATCCGCCCCAACACGGCGCTGGCCGAGTCGGCGGGGCTGCACTGCCAGCGCGGCATCGCCGTCACCGACACGCTGCAGACGATCACCGACGCGCGCATCTACGCGGTGGGCGAGTGCGCCGCGCACCGCGGCATCGCCTACGGCCTGGTGGCGCCGCTGTTCGAGCAGGCCAAGGTGTGCGCCACGCACCTGGCCGAGTTCGGCATCGGCCGCTACCTCGGCAGCCAGGTGTCCACCAAGCTGAAGGTGACCGGCATCGACCTGTTCTCCGCCGGCGACTTCATGGGCGGCGAGGGCTGCGACGAGATCGTGCTGTCCGACCCGCAGGGCGGCGTCTACAAGAAGCTGGTCATCAAGGACGACAAGCTGGTGGGCGCCTGTCTGTACGGCGACACGGTGGACGGCAGCTGGTACTTCAAGCTGCTGCGCGAAGGCCGCTCGGTGACGGACATCCGCGACCGCCTGATGTTCGGCGAGTCCAGCCTCGGCGACGCGGGCCACCAGGGCCAGAACAAGGCCGCGGCGATGGCCGACGCCGACGAGGTCTGCGGCTGCAACGGCGTCACCAAGGGCAGCATCTGCAAGGCGATCAAGGACAAGGGCCTGTTCACGCTGGACGACGTGCGCAAGCACACCAAGGCCAGCGCGTCGTGCGGCTCGTGCACGGGCCTCGTCGAGCAGATCATCATGGCCACGGCCGGCGGCGGCTACTCCACCACGCCGAAGAAGAAGGGCCTGTGCGGCTGCACCGACCACTCGCACGGCGACGTGCGCGAGGCCATCCGCCAGCTGCACCTGCTGACCATCGCCGACATCCAGCGCGCGCTGTCATGGCGGACACCGAATGGCTGTTCGTCGTGCCGCCCGGCGCTGAACTACTATCTGATCAGCACCTGGCCCAAGGAGGCCAGGGACGATCCGCAGAGCCGCTACATCAACGAACGCTCGCACGCCAACATCCAGAAGGACGGCACGTATTCGGTGATCCCGCGCATGTGGGGTGGCGAGACGACGGCGGCCGAGCTGCGCCGCATCGCCGACGTGGTGGACAAGTACAAGATCCCCACGGTGAAGGTCACCGGCGGCCAGCGCATCGACCTGCTGGGCGTGAAGAAGGAAGACCTGCAGGACGTGTGGAAGGACATCGGCATGCCCTCGGGCCATGCGTACGCGAAGGCCTTGCGCACCGTCAAGACCTGCGTGGGCAGCGAGTGGTGCCGCTTCGGCACGCAGGATTCCACGCAGATGGGCAAGGATCTCGAGCGCGGCCTGTGGCGCATGTACGCGCCGCACAAGGTGAAGCTGGCGGTGTCGGGCTGCCCGCGCAACTGCGCGGAGTCGGGCATCAAGGACGTCGGGATCATCGGCGTGGACTCCGGCTGGGAGCTCTACGTGGGCGGCAACGGCGGCATCAAGACCGAGGCCGGCCAGTTCTTCTGCAAGGTGCGCACGTCCGACGAGGTGATGGAGGTCAGCGGCGCGTTCCTGCAGCTCTATCGCGAGGAAGGCTGGTACCTGGAGCGCACCGTGCACTGGATCGCGCGCGTGGGCCTGGACAGCATCAAGCAGCGCGTGCTCGACGACGTGGTCAACCGCAAGGCGCTGTGGGAGCGCCTGCAGTTCGCGCTCGACGGCGAGCCCGATCCGTGGTTCGAGCATGACAAGGCGGCGGTGGACACGCGGCAATTCATCCCGCTGGTGCCGGTGTGAGGAGACAAGAAATGAACGATTGGAAGACCATCTGCCGCGTCGACGACATCCCCGTGCTGGGCGCGCGCCGCGTGCGCCGCCCGGCCGGGGTCGATGTCGCCGTGTTCCGCACCGCCGACGACCGCGTGTTCGCGCTGCTCGATCGCTGCCCGCACAAGGGCGGCCCGCTGAGCCAGGGCATCGTGTTCGGTGAGCACGTGGCGTGTCCGCTGCACAACTGGGCCATCTCGCTGGTGGACGGCGAGGCGCGCGCGCCCGACGTCGGCTGCGCCACGCGCTTCGCGGTGCGCGTGGAGGACGGTGTCGTGAGCCTGCTCGCCGGCGAGCTGGCCATGCTGGCCATCGAGGGCACCGGCGACGAGGCCGTCGCGCTGGAGGCGGCGCGCAAGGTGATCGCGATCGCCAGCGCCTGACTGTCGACGCACAAGCCATGTCCGTGTCCAGGATCATCCCCATCGCGTCGGACGACGGGTCGCGCGAGACGCGATCCACGTGCCCCTACTGCGGCGTGGGCTGCGGCGTGGTGATCCGCACGCAGGGCGCGCAGATCGTGGACGTGCGCGGCGACCCGGATCATCCGGCCAACTTCGGCCGCCTGTGCACCAAGGGCAGCACGCTGCACCTGACGGCCGCGCCGCACGTGACGGCGCAGGCGCGGCTGCTGCAACCGATGCAGCGCGCGTTGCGCGGCGCGGCGCCCGTCGCGATCGGCTGGGACGATGCGCTGGCCGCGCTGTCCGACCGCCTCGCCGACACGGTGCTGGCGCACGGACCGGACGCGGTCGGCCTGTACATCTCGGGCCAGCTGCTGACCGAGGACTACTACGTGTTCAACAAGCTCGCCAAGGGCCTGCTGGGCACCAACAACGTGGACACGAACTCGCGGCTGTGCATGTCCAGCGCGGTCGCCGGCTACAAGGCGACGCTGGGCATGGACGCGCCGCCCACCTGCTACGAGGACTTCGCCGACGCCGACCTCGTCTTCATCACCGGCAGCAACCTGGCGTGGGCCCATCCCATCCTCTGTCGCCGCCTGGAGGACGCGAGGGCCGCGCGGCCCGGCCAGAAATGGATCGTGGTCGACCCGCGCAAGACAGAGACGGCGGCGATGGCCGACCTGCACCTGCAGATCCTGCCCGGCAGCGACGTGGCGCTGGCCAACGGGCTGCTGCACCTGATGCTGTGGGAGGGCTTCACCGACAACGCGTTCATCCGCGCGCACACGTCGGGCTTCGAGGCCTTGCGCGAGCGCGTGCGCGAGTGCACGCCGCGCGAGACCGCGCGCGCCACGGGCCTGCGCGAGGACGACCTGCTCACGGCGGCGCGCTGGTGGGGCGCGTCGGGCGCGGTGCTGTCGCTGTATTGCATGGGCCTCAACCAGAGCGCGCAGGGCACGGCCAACAACGGCGCGCTGATCAACCTGCACCTGGCCACGGGCCAGATCGGGCGGCCCGGCGCGGGCCCGTTCTCGCTCACCGGCCAGCCCAACGCGATGGGCGGGCGCGAGGTGGGCGGCCTCGCGAACCTGCTGTCCGCGCACCGCGACCTGGGCAACCCGGCCCATCGCGCGGAGGTGGCCGCGCTGTGGGGCGTGGACGACGTGCCGGCCGCGCCGGGCAAGACGGCCATCGAGATGTTCGAGGCCGCCGCCGACGGCGAGATCCGGCTGCTGTGGATCGCGTGCACGAACCCGGCGCAGTCGATGCCCGACCAGGCCACGGTGCGGCGCGCGCTCGAGCGCGCCGAGTACGTGGTGCTGCAGGAGGCCTTCGCCACCACCGCCACCGCGGCCTTCGCCGACCTGCTGCTGCCGGCCTCCACCTGGGGCGAGAAGAGCGGCACGGTGACCAACAGCGAGCGCCGCATCAGCCGCGTGCGCCCGGCGGTGCCCGCGCCCGGCGCGGCGCGCGACGACTGGCGCATCGTGGTGGACGTGGCGCGCCGCGTGGAGCGGCGCCTGCGCCCGGGACGCGACTCGCTGTTCCCGTTCGACGACGCCGAGTCGGTGTGGCGCGAGCACCGTGAGACCACGCGCGGCCGCGACCTCGACATCACGGGCCTGAGCTACGCGCTGATCGAGCGCGACGGCCCGCAGCAATGGCCCTTCCCCGAGGGCGCGACGCGCGGCCAGGCGCGGCTCTACACGGACGGCCGCTTCCCCACCGCCGACGGCCGCGCGCGCTTCTTCGACGCCGACGCGAAGCCGCCCGCCGAACCGCGCGACGCGCGCTTCCCGTTCTCGCTGACCACCGGCCGGCTGCGCGACCAGTGGCACGGCATGAGCCGCACCGGCACGCTGGGCCGGTTGTTCGGGCACGTGGCCGAGCCCGCCATCGAGCTGGGCGCGCAGGACATGGCGCGCCTGAACCTCGGCGACGGCGACCTGGTGCGCGTCGTCTCGCGGCGCGGCGAGCTGGTGCTGCCCGCGCGGCGCAGCGCCGCCCAGGCCTCGGCGCAGGCCTTCATCGCGATGCACTGGGGCGAGGAGGTGCTGACGGGCCGCGGCGCGTCGGCGGACGCGTTCGCCGGCATCAACGCGCTCACCACGCCCGCGTCCTGCCCGCAGGCCAGGCAGCCGGAGCTCAAGCACTGCGCGGTGCGCATCACGCGTGCCGGCCTCGCCTGGCGCCTGCGCGCGATGGCGTGGTTGCCGCAGGCCGAGGCGCTCGCGCGCCGCGAACGCCTGCGGCCGCTGCTGGCGCAGTTCGGCTACGCGGCCTGCGTGCCCTTCGGCCGCGAGCCCGACACGCAAGGCCGCCTGGGCCTGTGGCTCGATGTAGCCGACATCCAGGCGCCCGACGAGCAGGCGCTGGCCGGCCTGCGGGCCGAGCTCGATCTCGCCGCCGATGCGATGCTGGACTACCGCGACCCGCGCACCGGCATGCAGCGCGGACTGCGCGTGGGCAGGGATGCCGAGGGTGCCGAGCGGCTGCGGGGCTTCTGGATCTGCGGCACCGACGCGGCCGACAACGTGGTGTCGCAATGGTGGCGCGAGACGCTGCAGGCCGACACCGCGCTGGAGATGCCCGCGCGCCGCATGCTGGCCCCGGGCGCGCGCGAGCGTGGCGGCGGCGCGGCCGCGCCGGCCAGCCCGCAGCTGTGCACCTGCTTCGACGTCAGCGTGGCGCAGGCGGAATCCGCGCTGGCCGCGGCCGCCGGCGACGCCGCGCAACGCATCGCCCAGACGCAGGCGCAACTGCGCTGCGGCACCAACTGCGGCTCCTGCCTGCCGCACCTGCGCCGGCTGGCGCAGGAGCAGATCACCCTTGCCGTCGAGGCCTGACATGACCCTTGTCCATCATCCCGTCCATCTCGTGGGCGCCGGCCCCGGCGACCCGGAACTGCTCACGCTCAAGGCGCTGCGCGTGCTGCGCGAGGCCACGGTGGTACTGGTCGACGACCTCGTGGGCGACGGCGTGCTCGAGCTCGCGTTCGACGGCCTGGCCGCGCGGCCGCGCCTCGTGCATGTGGGCAAGCGCGGCGGCTGCGCGTCCACCTCGCAGGAGTTCATCGAGAAGCTGATGGTGCGCGAGGCGCTGGCCGGCGAGCGGGTGGTGCGGCTGAAGGGCGGCGACCCGCTGGTGTTCGGCCGCGCCGGCGAGGAGATCGCCGCGCTGCGCGCCGCCGGGCTCGAGGCGGTGGTCGTCAACGGCATCACGTCGGGCCTGGGCGCCGCGGCCTCGCTGGGCATCGGCTGGACGGATCGCCGCGTGGACGCGCGCGGCGTGCTGCTGGTCACCGGCCACACGCGCGAGGATTCCGACGGCCAGGACTGGGAGGCCATCGGCCGGGCCGCCGCGGCGGGCGTGACGCTGGTGGTCTACATGGGCATCTCGCAGATCCGCGCGATCGTCGAGCGGCTGCTGCGCGTGCTGCCCGCCGACCTGCCCGCGGCCGTCGTGCAGCACGTGGGCAGTGAGCGCGAGCGCTCGGCGCGCGCGACGCTGGGCGGGCTGGTGGACGTCGTCGCCGCGCACGGCTTCGGGAGTCCGGCCATCCTGCTCATCGGGCGGGTCGCGGAAGAGGCGCGGACGGCCGCCGCTTCGCAGATGACATCAATGTATATCACGTCATGATATAAATCGGGCTCCGGTTTTCCGAGCCCGCCCATGACGAAGTCCGCGCAGAAGCCCCTGACCCAGGGGGAATTCGAGGCGCTGTCCGAATTCCGCTTCCAGCTTCGCCGTTTCGAACGCTTCTCCGAAGACGCCGTGCAGGCCTTCGGCATCACGCCGCTGCAGTACCTGCTTCTGCTGCACGTGAAGGGCTTTCCGGGCCGCACCCACGCCACCGTCGGCGAGCTGGCGCATCGCCTGCAGGCCAAGCCGCACGGCGTCGTCGCGCTGGTCACGCGCTGCGAGGAGCACGGTTTCGTCGAGCGCCGGCCCAGCCTGGTCGACCGGCGCCAGGTGGAGGTCCACCTGCTGGCCGAGGGCGAGCGCGTGCTGGCCCACCTCGCCGCGCTGCACCGCACCGAGCTGCAGACGCTGGGCGACGTGTTCAAGGTGCCCAGCATCAACGACGGGACGCCCGAATGACCGACGACGCCACGCTGCGCGCGCACGACGAACGGCGCGACTTCGCCTCGGCCCGCGCGCGCTTCCGCGCCCTGACGGACGCCCCTGACCCGTGGTGTCGGACGACGGCCGGCTGGCCGGCATGGTGACGCAGTCGGACATGGTGGCGGCGCTCTTCCGTGCAGGACTGGAACGCGCCTAGATTGCCTGAAAACGGTTTCATGTCGATTTTTGCTGCTGCCGGGCAACTGCCTTCCAGGATTTTGCCGGGAGTAGTGGCAAGATTCGTCCACGTTGCGGGCTCGAGAGACAGGGCCTGGGGTATCAATGTGGCCAGCAGCCCGTGCGGATCGACCCGCTCAGGCGCAGACAAGAATTCCATGACCAAGACCTATGTTGTTTCCGGATGCGGCATGAAGTTCGATGCCGCGCTGTGGCCCGTGCCGCCCGGCGTCGAGATTCATTTCTACTTCCAGTGCATGCGCGAGCCGCAGTTCTACAAGACGCGCACGATCCTGGACAAGCTGATGCTGGACGTGGGCATGTTCCCCGACCGCGTGGCCACCACCGGCGAGATGATCCCCAGCCACTTCGTGTGGGCGCATGCCACCGAGCAGCCGCCGTCGGGCGTGTTCCGCCGCCAGACCGGCAACCTCGCGATGGATCTGTCGGGGTCCGACGCGACGCATCCCGTGGCCTTGAGCCATGTGGTCAAGACGCTGGCCGCCGAGCGTAGCCGCAGCACCACGATCATCCACTGGATCGTGCGCGAGGACGAGAGCCCCGCCGACCCGGCCAGCCTCGACTGCCTGTACCCCACGCGCCTGCGCAACGGCGTCTACGACAGCGAGGAATCGGCCCAGGTGCCGCTGGCCGAGGTGCTGGCGCCCACGCAGCCCGCGCCGCTGTCGGCCGTCGGCCTCGGGCCGGTGCAGGAGTGGCCCGGCGTCAGGCGTCGGGCGAATACACGCTGAAGCGCGCGCAGCCCGGCTGCGGCATGTCCCTGCACACGGCCGAGCCGCTGTCGCTGACGCCCTTGCCGCCCGCGGCGCGGTGCGCATCGAAGCAGGCCTGCGCCGCGTCGTACTGGCGCCAGGCCGCGGCGCAACTCGATTCGGCGGGCTTCTGCACGGGTTGCGCCCGCGAGCGATGGCGCCCGTTCGAGGCGGCGGGCTCGGCCAGCTTCTCGCGCGCCGCGTCCAGCTTGGCCTCGGCGGCCGCCTGTTCCTCGGGACTCCCGCCACCGCCCGGCACGCTCACCGTGGACACGTCCGCCCCGGACGCCGGGCGGTCGCCGTAATGGACGACCCCCTTGCTGTCTGTCCACTTGTAGACATCGACGGCGTGCGCGCCGGCGCACAGCGTGGCGAAGACGAGGGCAAGAGTGCCCAAGGGCTTCATGGCGGGATCCGCGGGATGATCGGGTCCGCCAATTGTGCGCGCTGCAGAAATCGTGAGATCGGGATCGGGGCGAGCCTTCCGGTGCGGAAAGCGACTCGCGTGCCGGCTGCAACCGATACGGGCGGTTGATCGCCCCTGTTGCGGAGCCCTCGACCCTCAGCTCGCAGCGGCCGGAATGGACGCCGGATCCATCCAGAAGGCGCCCCACGGATGGCCGTCGGGATCGGCGAGGTCCCGGGCGTACATGAAGCCCAGGTCCTGCACCGGATTCACGTCCGCCTTTCCCCCGTGCGCGGCGGCCGCATGGTTCATCGCGTCGACGGCATCGCGGCCGTCCAGCGACAGGTTGAGCATCATCCCGGCGGTTCCGGGCGGCGGCAGCGGCCGATCCGTGAACGTGCGCCACTTCGCGTGGGTGAGCAGCATCGCGTGGATGGCCTCGCTCCACACCATGCAGGCGGACTTGTCGTCGCTGAATTGCGGGTTCTGCGTGAACCCCAGGGCCTTGTAGAAGGCGATCGAGGCCTGGAGGTCGGTGACCGGCAGGCTGACGAAGATCATCTTTGTCATGGCGATATTCCCGTGGGTTGTCTGAAAGCCAGAGATCCCGAATCCGGAGGCTCCGTGCGCACGACGATCGGACAAGGCGGGAATCGACGAGCAGGTCGTCGCACTCGTAGAGGAGCCTGTCCATGAGATGCCTTCAGCCAACCTTCAGCTTGAGCCGCCAATCGGATCGCGAGGCTCATTCTGCGAGATCGCCGGATGCCGCAGATGCTCTCGCCCTCCGTCGATTCGGGGGCAACGCGCCCGTCCGCGTTCGGCGAGGTGCTCAGCCTCACCGACCTTGTGGGGCTCGGCACCTCAGACGCCTCGGCGTATTTCGCGGGCATGGGCGATGTTGGCGCGTCCAGCGGCGAGGTCAGCTCGGAGGACGACACCGGGGCCTTCCCGAACTTCGGCAGCCTGACGCTCGGCGGCGATTCCTTCACGCTGTCCGCGCACAGCCAGCTCGTGATCACCGCGGACCTGCTCTTCGACGCGAGCGGAGAGACCGCGTCGGCCTCCCTTGGCTTCGCAGGCCAGCCCTCCTGGGCCGACGCCACGGCGCAGGGTTCGTTCGAGCGGATCGTGTCCCTGGCCTTCACGAACGACACCGGACAGCCGTTGGATGGCCGCTTCTCCGCGGCGTTCCGCGCGTCCTCGGTGCCGGAGCCGTCGACCGCGGCGCTGCTGGCCGTCGCGTTGATCGCGTTCGGATCGGTCGCCCGATCGCGGAGAGTCTAGGCGATCGCCTTGTCCACCAACGCCTGCGCCTCGTCCAGCAGGCGCTTGAGGTGCGCGTCGCCCTCGAAGCTCTCGGCGTAGATCTTGTAGATTTCCTCGGTGCCCGAGGGCCGCGCGGCGAACCAGCCGCTTTTCGAGCTGACGCGGATGCCGCCGATGGCCGCGCCGTTGCCGGGCGCGGTGGCGGTGACCTCGGTGATGGGCTCGCCGGCGATCTCGCGGCTGGTGATCGACTCCGGGGCCAAAGCGGCGAGACGCTTCTTCTGCTGCGCGTCGGCCGGCGCCTCCACGCGGTCGGACACCGGCCGGCCGAGTTCCTGCGTCATCTTCTCGTACAGCGCGCCCGGATCGCTGCCGGTCTTGGCGGTGATCTCGGCGGCCAGCAGCGCGAGGGTGAGGCCGTCCTTGTCGGTCGTCCAGGACGTGCCGTCGCGGCGCAGGAACGCGGCGCCCGCGCTCTCCTCGCCGCCGAAGCCCAGGCTGCCGTCGGCCAGGCCGGCGGCGAACCACTTGAAGCCGACGGGCACCTCGATCATCCTGCGCTGCAGCCGCTGCGCGACGAGATCGATCATGCGCGAGGACACCACCGTCTTGCCGATGGCCGCGTCCGCGCCCCATTGCGGGCGGTTGCGGAACAGGTAGTCGATGGCCACCGCCAGGTAGGCGTTGGGCTGCATCAGGCCGGCGCTGCGCGTGACGATGCCGTGGCGGTCGTGGTCGGTGTCGCAGGCGAAGGCCACGTCGAACTGGCTCTTCAGGTCGACGAGCCGCGCCATCGCGTAGGGCGACGACGGATCCATGCGGATCTTGCCGTCCCAGTCCATCGTCATGAAGCCGAAGGCAGGATCGACGACGTCGGAGACGACGGTGAGGTCGAGCCGGTACTGGTCGGCGATGCGGCTCCAGTAGTGCACGCCGGCGCCGCCCAGCGGGTCGACGCCCAGGTGGATCTTCGAGTCGCGGATCGCGGCCATGTCGACCACGTTGCCGAGGTCGGCCACGTACCAGCCGAGGTAGTCGCGGCGGTGCGTGGTGGGCGCGGCGAGCGCCTTCGCCCAGGTCATGCGCTTCACGCCCGCGAGATCGTTCTCGAGGTAGGCGTTGGCGGCGGCCTGCACGCCCTTGGTGATGTCGTCGGCGGCCGGGCCGCCGTTGGTCGGGTTGTACTTGAAGCCGCCGTTGTCGGGCGGGTTGTGCGAGGGCGTCACCACGATGCCGTCGGCCAGGCCCGACGTGCGCTCGCGGTTGTGCGTGATGATCGCGTGCGAGACGGCCGGCGTGGGCGTGTACTCGTCGTTCATCGCGAGCATCGTGTCCACGCCGTTGGCGGCCAGCACCTCCAGCGCGCTGCGCAGCGCGGGCTCGGACAGCGCGTGCGTGTCGATGCCGATGAACAGCGGGCCATCGATGCCCTTGGACTTGCGGTAGTCGCAGATCGCCTGCGTGATCGCCAGCACGTGGCGCTCGTTGAACGACGCGTCGAACGCGTTGCCGCGGTGGCCCGACGTGCCGAACGCGACGCGCTGCGCGGGCTCCGCGGGGTCGGGAACGATCGAGTAATACGCGCTGACCAGCTTGGGGATGTCGACCAGCGACGAGCGCGGGGCCGGCTTGCCGGCGAGGGGGGAGATGATCTGCGACATGGGGTCTTCAGGAGTTGCGGCGTTGGCGGTAGCGGCGGATCAGCGCGTTGGTGGAGCTGTCGTGCGCCAGGTCGGGGTCATGCGGGCTCTGAAGCTCGGGAATCACCTTCGAGGCGAGCTGCTTGCCGAGCTCCACGCCCCACTGGTCGAACGAGTCGATGTTCCAGATGGCGCCCTGCGTGAACACGCTGTGCTCGTAGAGCGCGACAAGCTTGCCCAGCGTCGCGGGCGTCAGCGCGTCGACAAGGATCGTGTTGCTGGGCCGGTTGCCCTCGAACACGCGGTGCGGCACCAGCTCGGGCGGCACGCCTTCGTCTGCCACCTGCCTGGCGGTCTTGCCGAAGGCCAGCGCCTCGGCCTGGGCGATGAGGTTGGCGATCAGCAGGTCGTGCTGGCCGCCGATGGGCGCCAGGGCGGTGCAGAAGCCGATGAAGTCGCACGGCACGATGCGCGTGCCCTGGTGGATCAACTGGTAGAACGAGTGCTGGCCGTTGGTGCCGGGCTCGCCCCAGACCACGGGCGACGTGTCGGCCCTCACCGGCTCGCCGTCCAGCGTCACGTGCTTGCCGTTGCTCTCCATCGCGAGCTGCTGCAGGTAGGCCGGGAAGCGCTTCAGGTACTGCTCGTAGGGCAGCACGGCCAGCGTGGAGAAGCCGAGGAAGTCGTTGTTCCACAGCGAGAGCAGGCCCAGCAGCACCGGCAGGTTCTGCGACAGCGGCGCGCTGCGGAAGTGCTCGTCCATCTCGTGGAAGCCGGCCAGCATCGCGTGGAAGTGCCTGGGGCCCACGGCGATCATCGTGGACAGGCCGATGGCCGAGTCCATCGAATAGCGGCCGCCCACCCAGTCCTCGAAGCCGAACATGCTGGACTCGGCGATGCCGAAGGCCTTCACGCCGTCGGCGTTGGTGGACACCGCCACGAAGTGCCGCGCCACTGCGTGCTCGCTGCCCAACTGCGCCACCAGCGCGTCGCGCGCGGCCTTGGCGTTGGTCATGGTCTCCAGCGTGGTGAACGTCTTGGACGACACGATGAACAGCGTCTGCGCGGGATCGAGCCCGCGCGTGGCCTCGGTGAGGTCGGTGGAGTCGACGTTGGAGACGAAGCGGAAGTCGAGTTCGCCGTGGGCGTAGTGGCGCAGCGCCTCGTAGGCCATCACGGGCCCGAGGTCGGAGCCGCCGATGCCGATGTTGACCACGTGGCGGATGCGCTTGCCGGTGAATCCGCGCCAGCGGCCGCCGCGCACCTGGTCGGCGAACGCGGACATGCGATCGAGCACCTCGTGCACGCCCGGCACCACGTCGACGCCGTCCAGCGTCACCTGCTGCCATCTGGGCGCGCGCAACGCGATGTGCAGCACCGCGCGGTTCTCGGTGGTGTTGATGCGGTCGCCGCGGAACATCGCGGCTATCTTGTCCGCCAGCCCGCAGTCCTCGGCGAGCGCGACGAGCAGCTTCAGCGTCTTGTCGGTGACGCGGTTCTTCGAGTAGTCGAGGTACAGGCCCGCGGCCTCCAGCGTCAGCCGCGTGCCGCGCGTGGCGTCCTCGGCGAACAGCTCGCGCAGGTGCTTCCCGGTGATCTTCTTCTGGTGGCGGGCCAGCGCCTTCCAGCTCGCCTTCTGCGTCAACGTCCTGCTCATCGGGCCCCCTTCGCTCGGCCCGCGCAAGAGGTGGCTGTGTCTGTGCTCATGGAAGATCAGGCTTTCTTTTCCGCGTGCCCGCCGAACTCGGCGCGCATCGCGGACAGGATCTGGTTGGCGAAGGTCGCCTCCCCGCGCGAGGAGAAGCGGTCGTACAGCGCGGCGCTGAGCACCTGGGTGGGCACGCCCTCGTCGATGGCGGCCTGGATCGTCCAGCGGCCCTCGCCGGAGTCGGACACGCGGCCGCCGAACGCGGACAGCTGCGGGTCGGACACCAGCGCCTTGGCGGTGAGATCGAGCAGCCACGAGCCGACCACGCTGCCGCGGCGCCACACCTCGGCCACCTGCGCAACGTCGATGTCGAACTGGTAGTACTGCGGGTCGCGCATCGGTGCCGTCTCGGCGTCGGCGGTGTGCCGCTGCTTGCCGATGTTGGCGTGCTTGAGGATGTTGAAGCCCTCGGCGAACGCGGCCATCATTCCGTACTCGATGCCGTTGTGCACCATCTTCACGAAGTGGCCGGCGCCGTTCGGGCCGCAGTGCAGGAAGCCGTTCTCGGCGTTCGACGCCTCGCCGGTGCGCCCGGGCGTGCGCGAGGCCGCATCGACGCCGGGTGCCAGCGCCTTGAAGATCGGCGTGAGGTGGTCGAAGATCTCCTGTTCGGCGCCCACCATCAGGCAGTAGCCGCGATCCTGGCCGGCGATGCCGCCGCTGGTGCCGCAGTCGACGTAGTGCAGGCCGGCGTCCTTGAGCTTGCTTGCGCGGTCGATGTCGTCGCGGTAGTAGGAGTTGCCGCCGTCGATGATGATGTCGCCCGGATCCAGGTGGGCGATGAGGTCGGCCAGCACCTTGTCGACGATGCCGGCCGGCACCATCATCCAGACGGCGCGCGGCTTGTCCATCTTGCGGGCCATCTCCTGGAGCGTCGCGGCGCCGACGGCGCCCGCCGCGACCATCCTCGCGACGGCATCGGCGTTCGGATCCTGTACCACGCACTGGTGGCCCTGGCTCATCACGCGACGCGCCATGTTCGCGCCCATCCGTCCCAAACCGATCATTCCGAGTTGCACTGCTGTCCTTCGAAGTTGCGTGACGCCATCATCGCGCACGGATGAGTGGAACGCGAGGATGCGGGCATCCGGGCTTTCGGCAAGCACCATGCCCAGCGGCCGAGTTCGAAAGCCAGCCGCAAGGGGTGACGGCGCCGGGTGCGTGGATTGCCGTCGAGCGGGGCCGCCGGCTGCGCCAGACTGCAGCGGATGGCCACGAACCGGAGCATCCGACATGAACGAACAGACGCTGAAAGCCACCGCCGCCGCCCTCACCGCCGACGGCAAGGGCCTGCTGGCCATGGACGAGAGCAATCCCACCGCCGACAAGCGCTTCGCCGCGCTGGGCATCCCGCAGACGCCCGAGATGCGGCGTGCCTACCGCGACATGATCGTCACGGCGCCGGGGCTGTCCGAAGCGATCGGCGGCGCCATCCTGTACGACGAGACGATCCGCACGAAGACCTTCGCCGAGGTGCCGTTCGCCCAGGCGCTGGAGAAGGCGGGCATCGTGCCGGGCATCAAGGTGGACGCAGGCGCCAAGCCGCTGGCGCTGCACGACGGCGAGCTCGTCACCGAGGGCCTGGACGGCCTGCGCGAGCGCCTGGCCGAGTACTCGAGGATGGGCGCGCGCTTCGCGAAGTGGCGGGCGGTGATCACCATCGCCGATGCCAAGGGCGCGCCGTCACGTGCCTGCCACGAGGCCAACGCGCAGGCGCTCGCGCGCTACGCCGCGCTGTGCCAGGAGGCCGGCATCGTGCCCATCGTCGAGCCCGAGGTGCTGATGGACGGCGCGCACACGCTGGCGCGCTGCGCCGAGGTCACCGAGTGCGCGCTGCATTTCGTGTTCGACGCGCTGCGCACCCAGCGCGTGCTGCTGGAGGGTATGATCCTCAAGCCCAACATGGTGGTGCCGGGCCTGAAGTGCGCCGTGCAGGACAGCGTCGAGGACGTGGCCGACGCCACCGTCCGCGTGTTCCGCCGCGCCGTGCCGGCGGCCGTGGGTGGCGTCGCGTTCCTGTCCGGCGGACAGTCGGCGCCCGACGCGTCGGCGCGCCTCAACGCAATGCACGTGCGCCACGGCTCGGAGTTGCCGTGGCCCCTGGCGTTCTCGTTCGCCCGCGCGATCCAGGATCCGGCGATGAAGGCCTGGGCCGGCAGGAAGGAGAACGTCGCGGTGGCGCAGAAGGCGCTGGTGGAGCGCGCGCGGTTGAACCGGCTGGCGCGGCGCGGCGAGTACACGGCGGCGATGGAGACGCCGCGCTGAGCGTCAGGGAAATCCGGGCCGCGCCGGCATCGCCTCGGGCAGCACCCGCAGCACCGCCTGCGGCGTGAAGCTCTCGATTACCACGCGTCCGCCACGGGCCACCACGTGGCGCTGGCCGGCCTCGATGAAGTAGTCGTTGGCGTCGCCGGTCTGCGTCAGCCAGATGCGGCCCGAGTGCACCGCGATGCAGGCGCCGGCGGGAAGCCGGCCCGCCAGCGTGGCATGGGCGGCCAGGCGAATGAAGGGGTCGCGGGCCTCGACCGGGCGGCGGGCGAGGGGCGGGGCGAGGCGCAGGGCGGTGTCCATGGGATCGATTCTGGGTAAGGCCGCCTTCGCGCGACAGCCACAACGGGACTCGATCCGCACCAATACAGACGCGTTGGCGGCCCGGCTGTGTCGGTCGAAGTCCGCGCCATCTGTACTGGTCTGCGCAACCGCCTCGCAGACAGAATGGGGCATGCTCGCCGAAGACACCAAGTACCTGCAGATCGCGCAGACCCTCGCCACCTCCATCCGCGGCGGCGTGCTCGCCCGCGGCGAGCGCCTGCCGTCGCTGCGCGACCTGGCCGCGCAGCATGGCGTGTCGCTGTCGACGGCCGTCCAGGCCTACCGTGCGCTGGAGGACATGCGCCTGGTGGAGACGCGCCCGCGCTCCGGCTTCTTCGTGGCCGCGCGGCCGCCGCGCCCGCCGGTGCCGGAGGCCACGCAACCGCCGCCCGATTCGCGCGAGGTCGACATCGACGCGCTCGCCGCCCACACGCTGCGCTTCGCCCACGAGCAGGGCTACATCTCGTTCGGCGCGGCCAGCCCAAGCGACGAGCTGTTCTCGGTGGAGCGCATCCGGCGCACGGTGATGCGCGCCGCGCAGCGCCATCGCGCCGTGCTGTGCGAGTACGCGCTGGGCTCCGGCCACGACGAGCTGCGGCGCGCGGTGGCGCGCTACGCACTGCGCCTGGGCTGCCAGCTGAACCCGCGCGACATCGTGGCCACCAACAGCTGCCTCGAGTCGATCACGCTGTGCCTGCGCGCCGTCACGAAGCCGGGCGACATCGTGGCGCTGGAATCGCCCACGTACTTCGGTTTCCTGGAGATCCTGCAGAGCCTGCACCTGCGTGCCCTCGAGATCCCCACGCATCCGCGCGACGGGATGTCGCTGGACGCGCTGGAACTCGCGCTCGACACGCAGCCCGTGAAGGCCCTGCTGCTGTCGCCCACGCTGTCCAACCCGATGGGCGGCAGCCTGACCACCGCCGACCGCAAGCGCCTCGCCCGCCTCGTGGCTGAGCGCGGCATCGCGATGGTGGAGGACGTGCTGCACAACGACCTCGCGGAACAGGAGGAGCGGCGCCGCGCGGTGCGCTCGTTCGACCCGAGCGGCCACGTGATGCTGTGCGGGTCGTTCTCCAAGACGATCGCGCCGGGGCTGCGCGTGGGCTGGGCGGAGGCGGGCCGCTGGACCGAGCCGGTGCGCCGCATGAAGATGGCCACCAGCGGCTCGCAGACCACCTTCGTCGAACTCGCGATGGCCGAACTGCTGGGCCACACCGGCAACGAGGCCGGTTTCCGCCAGATGCGCCACACCATCGGCGTGCGCGTGGACGAGGCGCGGCGCCTGATCGCCGGCAGCTTTCCGAAGGGCACGCGCGTCACCGATCCGGCCGGCGGCTACGTGCTGTGGGTGGAGATGCCGCGCGTCGTCGACTCGCAGGCGCTGTTCACGGCCTGCCTGGCCGAACGCATCGCCATCGCGCCGGGCACGCTGTTCAGCGCCAGCGACCGCTACCGCCACTGCATCCGGCTGGGCGTCGGCGGGCGCTGGGACGATGCGCAGCGGCATGCGTTGATGCGCATCGGGGAGCTGGCGCGGGCCCTGGTGGCCGCGGCGCCGGCGTTGCCTGCCGCCGCCTGAAGAACCTGTGAACGAATCCGACACGCCCGAGCGGGCCGGATTCATTCACAGGTTCTGAACTCAGCGATCCCGCGCGAGCGCCGACTCGACGAGGCAGCGTACCTGCTCGCGCAGCGGCATCCCCGACGCCTCGAACATGCGCGGGAACAGGCTGATGGCCGTGAAGCCGGGCAGCGTGTTGACCTCGTTGATGAACAGCTGGCCCTGCGCTTCGAGGAAGAAATCGACCCGGGCCAGGTCGCGGCAGCCCAGCACGTCGAAGGCCTCGCGCGCGAGCTCGCGCATGCGCGCGGACGTGGGCGCGTCCAGGCGCGACGGCACGTCGAGCGCCGCGCCGTCCTGCGCGAGGTACTTGGCCTCGTAGTCGTAGAACGGGTGCGCGGCGGCGGTGACGATCTCGCCCACCACCGAGGCCACCGCGTCGCCCCGCACCTCGATCACGCCGCACTCCAGTTCACGGCCTTCGACGCGGCGTTCGATCAGCACCGTGTCGCCATGTTCGAGCGCGGCGGCCAGCGCCAGGGTGAGCGACGCCTCGTCGTGCGCGGGACCGGCGCCGATGGACGAGCCCAGCGACGACGGCTTGACGAACAGGCGCGGGCCGAGACGTTCGCTCAGCCAGGCGTAGCTCGGGGCGGCGTGGCCGCGACGATGCAGGCGATAGGGAACCACGGGCAGGCCGGCCTGCAGCAACAGGCGCTTGGTCACCTCCTTGTCCATCGTCGCCGCGCCCGCGAGCACGCCCGCGCCGACGTAGGGCACGCCGCAGGTCTCGAACAACCCCTGCAGGCGGCCGTCCTCGCCGAACGGGCCATGCAGGGCGGGTAGCGCGACGTCGATGCGCGGCAGCTCGCCGGCGATGTCCGACGGCTCGCAGGCCATCAGCTGGCCGCCGCGCCCGGGCACCAGCGCGACCGCGCAGGCGGCCGCGTCGACGAGATCCGGGAAGGCCCCGCCAGCCAGCGGCATGTAGCGCCACGCGCCGCCTCGCTCGATGCCGATGGGCACCACCCAGTAGCCCGCATCGAGCAGGGCGGCGTGCAGCGTGGCCGCGGAGCGCAGCGACACCTCGTGCTCGGCGGAGCGGCCGCCGAAGAACAGGCCGACGGTGATGGCGGCGGGGGTGGCCGGCGTGTCGCTCGAGAGTTCGAGCGGAATCTGGGTGGAATGCAAGTGGCGTCCTTCGTCGTGGTCCGGCCCGTACCGCAACGGGCCGTGTGTCCAGGACGATAGCCACGCGGATGCCCGCGCGCCGGGCGACTTCGCTCACGGGGCCGTGAGCATTTGCTCCGTCGGCCCCGGCCAGCTACTTGCCGAGCAGCTTGCGCGCGCGCGCCACGACGTTGTCGGCGCTGAAGCCGAACGCCTTCAAGAGCACCTTGGCCGGGGCCGAAGCGCCGAAGCGGTCGATGCCGACGACGTCGCCGGCCTGGCCCACGTAGCGCTCCCAGCCGAGCGTGGCGCCGGCCTCCACGGCCAGGCGCTTCGTCACGGCCGGGGGCAGCACCTTGTCGCGGTAGGCGGGCGGTTGCGCGTCGAACAGGTCCCAGCTGGGCATCGAGACGCAGCGCACCTTGATGCCGTCCTGGCCCAGCGTCTCGGCCGCGGCCACGATGAGGCTCACCTCGGAGCCGCTGGCCATCAGGATCAGGTCCGGCGCGTCGTCGCCGGCGCCGCTGAGGATGTAGCCGCCGTTGACCAGGCCGGTGGCGGCCGGATGCTTGGCGCGATCGAGCGTGGGCACGTCCTGGCGCGTGAGCACGAGCAGCACCGGACGATCGCGCGTGGTGACGGCCACCTTCCACGCGACCGTGGTCTCGTTCGCGTCGGCCGGCCGGATCACGGTGAGGCCGGGGATCGCGCGCAGGCTCACGAGCTGCTCGATCGGCTGGTGCGTGGGGCCGTCCTCGCCGAGCGCGACGCTGTCGTGCGTGAACACGTGCAGCGCGTGCAGTTTCTGCAGCGCGGCCAGGCGGATCGCCGGGCGCATGTAGTCGGAGAAGATCAGGAAGGTGGAGCCGTACGGGATGAATCCGCCGTGCGCGGCCAGGCCGTTGACGATGGCGCCCATCGCATGCTCGCGCACGCCGAAGTGCAGGTTGCGGCCGGCCCGGCTGGTGCCGCCCTCGTCGGCGCCTTCGACCTTCTTCGCGTCGGCCGCGGGCGCGGGGCCGAAGTCGCCGAGCCCGACGAGGTTGGTGAACGTGGACGGATCCAGGTCGGCCGAACCGCCAACCAGCGACGGCAGCCTGCGGCCGATCGCCGCGAGGATCTGCTTGCCGGCGACGCGCGTCGACAGGCCCTTGGCGTCGGCGGGGAAGGTGGGCATGTCCGCGTCCCAGCCCGCGGGCAGCTCGCCCTTGAGGCGCGCCTCGAGTTCCTTGGCCTGCTCGGGGAAGGCCTTCGCGTACGCGTCCATGCGCCGGTTCCATTCGCCCTCGGCCTTCTCGCCGGCCTGTTGCGCCTCGCGGAACTTCGCGGCGGCCGCGTCGGGCACGTAGAACGCGGGCGACTCGGGCCAGCCGAGCTTGGCCTTGGTCGCGGCGACGTCCTTGTCGCCCAGCGGCGAGCCGTGCGCCTTGAAGCTGTCCTGCTTCGGCGAGCCATACCCCAGGTGGGTGCGCACGAGGATCAAGCTGGGGCGCGTCGTGTCGGCCACGGCCGACTGCAGCGCGCGGTCGAGAGCATCGACATCGTTGCCGTCGGCTACGCGCAGCGTCTGCCAGCCGTAGGCCTCGAAGCGCTTCGCGCGATCCTCGGTGAAGGTGATGGCGGTGCCCGCCGACAGCGAGACCTCGTTGTCATCGTAGAGGCACACCAGCTTGCCCAGCTTCAGGTGGCCCGCCAGCGACGCCGCCTCGGACGCCACGCCTTCCATCAGGTCGCCGTCGCTCACGAGCGCCCAGGTGCGGTGGTCGACCACCGCGTGGCCGTCGCGGTTGTAGGTGCCGGCCAGTTGCGCCTCGGCGATGGCCAGGCCCACCGCATTCGCCAGCCCCTGGCCCAACGGCCCGGTGGTCACCTCCACGCCGGCCGTGTGGCCGCGCTCGGGGTGGCCGGGCGTCTTGCTGCCCCATTGGCGGAACTGCTTCAGGTCGTCGATGCTGAGACCGTAGCCGGTCACCTGCAGCAGGCTGTACAGCAGCGCCGAGCCGTGTCCGGCCGACAGCACGAAGCGGTCGCGGTCGGCCCACAGCGGGTGGGCCGGATGGTGCTTGAGGAAGCGCGTCCACAGCACGTAGGCCATCGGGGCGGCAGCTAGCGGCAGGCCGGGGTGGCCGCTGTCGGCGTTCTGCACCATGTCGACGGAGAGGAAGCGCAGCGTGGCGATGCATTGCTGGTCGAGCGAATCGGACATGGAGATCTTTCGACTTTGAAAAGCGGGTATGGGGCTTGCTCAGCGTTGAAGCGAACCGGACGCTCGAACGGCAAGCCGCTTGCCTGCGCAAGGCTCCGTTCATGTTTCGTTCATGAGTCTGATCCGATTGCAAAGGCCCTGACGCCGATGGCTTCCCTTCTCCACGATGTGGTCTTCCTCGTCGACGTGGACAACACGCTGATCGATAACGACCGCATCATCGCCGACCTGCGCGACCACCTGATCCAGGAGTTCGGCGTCGCCTGTTCAGGCCGCTACTGGACGCTGTTCGAGAAGCTGCGCGACGAACTGGGCTACGCCGACTACCTCGGCGCGCTGCAGCTCTATCGCAAGGACGTCGAGGGCAAGGGCGTGCACGCGCAGTCGCTGCTGCAGATGTCGAGCTTCCTCGTCGACTACACGTTCCAGGATCGCGTCTTCCCGGGCGCGCTCGACGCGCTCGCGCGCATGAACAAGCTGGGGCCGGCGGTGATCCTGTCCGACGGCGACGTCGTGTTCCAGCCGCGCAAGATCCAGTGCTCCGGGCTGTGGCGCGCCGTCGAGGGGCGCGTGCTGATCTACGTGCACAAGGAACTGATGCTCGACGAGGTCAGGCGCACCTTTCCGGCGCGTCATTACGTGATCGTCGACGACAAGCCGCGCATCCTCGGGGCGCTCAAGGCCGCGTGGGGCGACGACGTCACCACGATCTTCCCGCGCCAGGGTCATTACGCGCTCGACACCATCGAGGCCGCGAAATACCCGGCGCCGGACATCGTCGTCGACCACATCGGCGACCTCGCACGCACGAATATTGCCGGGTGGTTCCCTCCAGGAGCCCCCCATGACAAAGCCAACACGACAACTGCATGATCCGGGGCAAAGCCTCTGGATCCCGGGTACGCCTGAGGGTATCCCCGCGATCGAGGAGGCCATCTACCGGGGCATCCCCATCAACGTGACGCTGGCCGACAAGCTGCAGAAGGACGGCGGCGTCGCGTTCAAGAAGTCGTGGGGCTCGCTGACCGGCGGCCTCGAGGAAAAAGTCATCAGGTTGACCACGACCTCGCCGAGCTGAGCCGAGATGCCGCGTCCGCTGGTCGTCGCCCCCTCGATCCTGTCGGCCGACTTCGGCCGCCTGGCGCAGGAGGTGCGCGCGGTCGACGAGGCGGGCGCCGACTGGATCCACGTCGATGTGATGGATGGCCGCTTCGTGCCCAACATCACGCTGGGCCCGGTGGTGATCGAGGCCATCCGCCGCGCGACCGCTAAGCCCTTGAACGTGCACCTGATGATGGTGGAGCCCGAGCGCATGCTCAAGGACTTCGTGGACGCGGGCGCCGACCACCTGCTCGTGCAGTGCGAGCCCGCGTCGACGATCCACCTGCACCGCGTGCTCTCGCGCATCCGCGAGCTGGGCTGCAAGGCCGGAGTGGTCATCGACCCGGGAAGCCCGATCGCGTTCGCCGAGCACGTGCTGCACCTGTGCGACGTGGTGCTGGTGATGACCGTCAACCCGGGCTTCGGCGGCCAGCGGTTCCTGCCGGAGGTGCTGCCCAAGATCACGGCGCTGCGCCGGCTGTGCGACACGCGCGGGCTGTCCCCCTATATCGAGGTGGACGGCGGCCAGAACGGCGACAACGCGTGGCAGGCGGTGGATGCGGGCGCCGACGCCCTCGTGGCGGGGGCGGCCGTCTTCGGCTCGGACAACTATGCGCGCGCCATTTCCCGGCTGCGAGCGCACGCGCGGCCGGCTTGACCCACCTCGAACTTGGGGTCTTCTCCTACACGCAACTGTCACGATCCCGGTTTAAGATGGCTCCATCGCAGGTACAGAACCGGCCGCACATTGGGCGGAAAGATGGGAACCCGTCACCCAGTACCCGCAACCGTCTTCGTGATCCGTCACGTTGTCCGGAAGTCAAAAGCCCTCCTCGCGAGGGCTTTTCCTTTGGCGAGTTGTACGCCAGCGAAACACTTTGTCTACATCCAGTGATTTGCGATCTGGTGCTTGACCGTGTCGATCGCAACGCCGAAGTGGTCTGCTGCATCCTCTAGGCGATAGTCTGAACTGTCGCCATGCATAAAAGCTCTGAGCTCACGATTTGGGCAGAGTAGTTCGGCAGCAAAGGCGCGTTGCATCTTTTGCCTTGCTGTGTGCGATGACGTTGTCGGTAGCCAGCCGTCTGATGCTGGCGCAGTCAGGTGGTCAGCCAGCATTCTTGCCGCTTCAAATCTTCGCCCAACGTGCCGGGGGCTACGAAGAATGTACTTTGCTTGCCCGGAATTGTTGAAGTTGCGAATGCCAATGCCGAATGGAAGTGAGCTCGTAGTCGATCCGCTGCCCAAGTCTGCGCTCTTGAGGCCGAGCAATTCTGCCAACTTCTGATCCGGGAGGCACGAGTCGTTGAGCAAAATGACATTGCGCAACTCGTTGGCAAGCGCATAACCGCGATGCCATGGCTGCGACTGTTGACTTACCCTCTCAAAAGACAAGTCCTTTGATGAGAGCATGGGGCTACCGGAAGGCGCGCTCGCAGCAGCTGCTGCGACGCTGGAAGTAGTGAGTTTCCCGATCGCGGTCTGTGCGTACGCGATTTCCTCAGCCGCAGCCACGCCAGCCTCGGTTTGCAACTTAAAGATTTCAAGAACCTGTTCGTCGGGCGCCTCGCCGGGATCGAACCCGAGGATCGCCTCCAAGCGCCGAAAATCATGCTGCGTCGCATCGGCTCGCTCGGTGGAGACTTCCGCCCAAAGAGCATGGAGCGGTGTTTCGTTCATTCCGCGGTCGTTGAGGCGGCCGAGCACCTTCTCTACGAAGGTACACACGGCGTTTTCGAAGTCCGATGCCGACACCCAATGTCGAAATTGCGCTAAATATTTGAGTGGTTCATACGTCGCGCGACCTGATGGATGCGCGGTGACTTCGATCGACTCTCCGTCAGACTCGAAAGTGATCGCTGGCCAAACAAATCCGGAGGCAGCACTTGAGAGGCGGTGCGAAAGCTCCCATTCGACAGTCTGAGCGGTTCGTTGTTGCGCTGCTTCCCAACGAAGTCTCCACCATGAGGATGCAAGCCAGAGCGCCAACGGGTAGGCGGAAACATGCGCGCGGTTGCTGACCGAGCCTGAGAATGAATTGTCACAACGCGTAGCCCAGTCGCCTCCGACCTTGATCTCTACAAAGGCGGATGTCTCGGCGATTTCCTTCGACGGTCCTTCGGGACTCGACCATTCGCAATCGATTCGTAGTTGGCTTGTCATGGATTTAGTTTGGCAATGCGCCACCGCTCCAGAACCTCTAGCCGCAATGGATCTGCATCGGGCATCGGATAGCCGTGATATGTGCCACTACCTGCGTTGTCCAGCATTGCCTCAAGGGCGTCACCTCTTGCAGTCACTGCCCATACATTTTGAGGGAAACCACCGTTGACCTGCACGCTTATGAGTCCCCATGCAGCTCCGCACAGGAGCAAAGCCTGAGCGTCTGCTTTGCAATTCACAACGTCATCACAAATCGACTTTCCCTGGCGCAGTGCTGCTGGTGGAGTCAATCCAAAATCGCCACCATTCCTCTTGTGCTGAGCGTTGCCAACATACTTCAAGCTCCGCGCCAAGGCGTCAAGCGCGAGTTTGCTCGCTTCGTCAGATGGAGGCGGCTGAATACGACGCTTGGAGTTGAACGTTTTTCGTTCCATGGCGAAGCATACAACTCCGAGATGCAGCTCAGCTTACCGACCGACGCTTACGCAAGAAAGTCGCCTCTTCGCACGTTACATCCTTGGCCACGACCGCATCGCCGTGCGCACCGTCGCCATGAGGCTCTCGTGCGTGGCGCCGTCCTTGGCCTGCATCGACATGCCCTGGTAGATGGTGGCGTAGAAGTTGGCCAGGTCCTTGGCGTCGGTGTCGGCCGGCAGCTCGCCGCCGTCGATGCCGCCCTGGATGCGGCGGCCCACGCTGGCGATGGCCTCGGTGCGGCGCAGCAGCAGCGCGTCCTGCACGCGTTCGGCCGCGGCCGAGCAGTTGGTGGCGGCCATCACCACCATGCAGCCCTTGGGGTGGCACGGCTGGGTGAGTTCGTTGGCGGCCTCGGTGAGCCAGCGCTCGATGGCGCCGCGGGCCGTGGGTTCCTCCACCAGCGCGCGCGCGCCGGCGCTGCCGTAGCCCAGCGCATAACGCTCGATGGCCTCGAGGAACAGCTGCTCCTTGTCGCCGAACGCGGTGTACAGGCTGGGCGGCGTGATGCCCATCGCGGACGTGAGGTCGGAGATCGACGCGGCCTCGTAGCCGCGTTCCCAGAACACGTGCATGGCCGTCTCGAGGGCGGTGTCGCGATCGAAGGACAGGGGGCGGCCGCGCGGCTTGCGCGCGGCCTTGGCCGGCCTGGCCTCGGGCGCCTCGACGACGGCGGTCGCGACCCCATCGTCTTCCGGCGGCTCATTCGTCTTTTTCATAGCGATCAGTACGAAAACATGTTGACGTGCCCTTGTGGCTTGGCTACATTGTGCCATATGTCGTAACGATCGCTACGATAAAACTTTCCCGGTCGGACAGCAAAAAGCCAGGCAATGCCTGGTCGAGTCGCTGCTTTGTCCAAAAGTTCCCAAGCACTCACTTCCAGTCACATACGCCAATCCAGGAGTTCTCATGAACCAGGTTCCGCTCCAAGCCCGCCGCCGCCTCTGGGTGGCCGGCACCACGCTGACGGCACTCGCCGCCGTCATTGCCACCGTGGTCCTGTTCCAGTCCGGCCCCGCGGTGGCCACGCCGTCGCCCGCCGCGCAGGCCACGCCGGTGTCCGTTGCCACCGTCGTGCAGAGCGACGTGGCGGCCTGGAACGACTTCTCCGGCCGCCTCGAGGCGGTCGAGCGAGTGGACATCCGCTCGCGCGTCGCCGGCACCGTCCAGGGCGTGCATTTCCGAGAAGGCGCGCTGGTCAAGGCCGGCGACCTGTTGCTCACGATCGACCCGGCGCCCTACCAGGCCGACGTCGACCGCGCCGACGCCCAGGTGTTCGCCGCGCAGTCGCGCCTGGCCAACGCGAAGAGCAACTACGAGCGCTCCAAGCACCTGCTCGAAGACCACGCCATCTCGCAACGCGAATACGACGACAGCCTCAACGCGCAGAGCGAGGCCGATGCGAACCTGCGCTCGGCCAAGGCGCAGCTGCAGACGGCTCAGCTGAGCCTGGGCTACACGCAGGTGCGCGCGCCGGTGTCGGGCCGCGTCGGCAAGCTGGAGATCACCACCGGCAACCTCGTGGCCGCCGGCCCGGGCGCGCCGGTGCTCACCACGCTGGTCAGCGTGAGCCCGATCTATGCGAGCTTCGACGCCGACGAGCAGGTGGTCACGCGCGCGCTGCGCGAGCTGCCCGCGGGCGCCAGCGCGCGTGCGCAGATCGAGAAGATCCCGGTGCAGATGGGCACGGTGGCCGACACCGCCACGCCCATCGCGGGCCACCTGCAGCTGGTGGACAACCAGGTCGACGCCCGCAGCGGCACGGTGCGCGTGCGCGCCGTGTTCGACAACGTGGACGGCGCGCTGATGCCCGGCCAGTTCGCGCACCTGCGCATGGGCGCGGTCAAGGCCGAGCCCGCGCTGATGATCAACGAGCGCGCGGTGGGCACCGACCAGAGCAAGAAGTTCGTGATGGTGGTGGGCTCCGACGACAAGGCCAACTACCGTGAGGTGACGCTGGGCGCCAACGTCGACGGCCTGCGCATCGTCACCTCAGGCCTGAAGCCGGGCGAGCGCGTGGTCGTCAACGGCCTGCAGCGCGTGCGCCCCGGCGCCTTGATCGCGCCGCAGATGGTCGCGATGAAGACCGCCGACGACGCCAAGAACTGATCGCCAAGAAGAAAACACACGGCCTGGCGTCGTCCGACGACGCCGGGCCGCGCATTCCCTGCCCTCCCGGGAGCACCTCGTGAACCTCTCCAAATTCTTCATCGACCGGCCGATCTTCGCCGGCGTGCTGTCGCTGCTGATCTTCCTCGGCGGCCTGATCGCCGTGCGCGGCCTGCCCATCTCCGAATACCCGAACGTCGTGCCGCCGTCCATCGTCGTGCGCGCGAACTATCCCGGCGCCAATCCGCAGGTGATCGCCGAGACGGTGGCCACGCCGATCGAGGAACAGATCAACGGCGTCGAGGGCATGCTCTACATGAGCAGCCAGGCGACCACCGACGGCCTGATGACGCTGACCGTCACCTTCAAGCTGGGCACCGACCCGGACAAGGCGCAGCAGCTCGTGCAGAACCGCGTCGCGCAGGCCGAACCGCGCCTGCCCGAGGAAGTGCGTACGCTGGGCATCACGACGATCAAGGCCTCGACGGACCTGACAATGGTCGTGCACCTGCTGTCGCCCACGGGTCGCTACGACATGACCTACCTGCGCAACTACGCGGTGCTCAACGTCAAGGACCGCCTCGCGCGCGTCCAGGGCGTCGGCGACGTGCAGCTGTTCGGCTCGGGCGACTACTCGATGCGCGTCTGGCTGGATCCGCAGAAGGTGGCCAACCGCGGCCTGTCGCCCAGCGACGTGGTGGCCGCCATCCGCGGCCAGAACGTGCAGGCCGCGGCCGGCATCATTGGCGCCTCGCCCAACCTGCACGGCATCGACGTGCAGCTGTCGGTGAACGCTCAGGGCCGCCTGCAGACCGAGGACGAGTTCGGCGACATCATCGTCAAGACCGGCCCGGACGGCGCCGTCACGCGCCTGCGCGACGTCGCCCGCGTCGAGCTGGGCGCGGCCGACTACTCGCTGCGCTCCCTCCTGGACAACAAGGAGGCCGTCGCGATCCCGATCTTCGCGGCCCCCGGCTCCAACGCGATCGCCATCTCCGACGGCGTGCGCGCCGAGATGGCCGACCTGCAGAAGTCCATGCCCGACGGCGTGAAGTACGAGATCGTCTACGACCCGACGCAGTTCGTGCGCGCCTCCATCGAATCGGTGGTGCACACGCTGCTCGAGGCCATCGCGCTGGTGGTGCTGGTCGTGATCCTGTTCCTGCAGACCTGGCGCGCGTCCATCATCCCGCTGCTGGCCGTGCCGGTCGCGGTGGTGGGCACCTTCGGGGTCATGAGTCTGTTCGGCTTCTCGATCAACGCGCTGAGCCTGTTCGGCCTGGTGCTGGCGATCGGCATCGTCGTCGACGACGCGATCGTGGTGGTGGAGAACGTGGAGCGCAACATCTCCAGCGGGCTCTCGCCGCGCGACGCCACCTACCGCGCGATGCGCGAGGTGTCGGGCCCGATCATCGCGATCGCGCTGGTGCTCGTCGCCGTGTTCGTGCCGCTGGCCTTCATCACCGGCCTCACGGGCCAGTTCTACAAGCAGTTCGCGCTGACCATCGCCATCTCCACGGTGATCTCCGCGGTCAACTCGCTGACGCTGTCGCCGGCGCTCGCCGCGCTGCTGCTGAAGGGCCACGACGCGCCCAAGGACGCACTGACGCGCGGCATGGACCGCGTGCTGGGCCGCTTCTTCGGCGCGTTCAACCGCGTGTTCCACCGCGGCGCCGACGCGTACAGCGGCGGCGTGACCAAGGCGATCTCCAAGAAGGCCGTCATGTTCGGCGTCTACCTGGTGCTCGCCGCGTCGACGCTGGGGCTGTTCAAGGCCGTGCCGGGCGGCTTCGTGCCGCCTCAGGACAAGCAATACCTGATCGGCTTCGCGCAGCTGCCCGACGGCGCAACGCTGGACCGCACCGAGGCGGTGATCCGCAAGATGGGCGACATCGTCGCCAAGCAGCCGGGCGCGCTGCACGCCGTGCAGTTCCCGGGCCTGTCGATCAACGGCTTCACCAACAGCTCGAACTCCGGCATCGTGTTCGTGGCGCTGGACGACTTCGACAAGCGCAAGGGCGCCGCCTTGAGCGCCGGCGCGATCGCGCAGCAGCTGAACCAGCAGTTCGCCGGCATCCAGGAGGCCTTCGTCGTGATGTTCCCGCCGCCGCCGGTGCAGGGCATCGGCACGACGGGCGGCTTCAAGCTGGAGCTGGAGGACCGCGGCTCGGTGGGCATCGCCGGCCTGGACGCCGCGATGAAGGCCTTCATGGCCAAGGCCTACGCCACGCCGGAGCTGGCGGGCATGTACTCGAGCTTCCAGGTCAACGTGCCGCAGCTGTACGCCGACATCGACCGCACCAAGGCGCAGCAGCTGGGCGTGCCGGTGACGGACATCTTCGACACGATGCAGATCTACCTCGGCAGCCTCTACGCCAACGACTTCAACAAGTTCGGCCGCACGTACTCAGTGCGCGTGCAGGCGGACGCCGCGTACCGCGCGCGCGCCGAGGACATCGGCCTGCTGAAGGTGCGCTCCACCACCGGCGAGATGGTGCCGCTGTCGGCGCTGATGAAGGTGACACCCACGTTCGGCCCCGAGCGCGCGATGCGCTACAACGGCTTCCTCGCCGCCGACATCAACGGCGGCCCGGCCCCCGGCTACTCGTCGGGCCAGGCCAAGGACGCCATCGCGCGCATCGCCAAGGAGACGCTGCCCCCGGGCGTCAGCTACGAGTGGACCGACCTGACGTACCAGGAGATCCTGGCCGGCAATTCCGCGGTGCTGATCTTCCCGATCTCCATCCTGCTGGTGTTCCTGGTGCTGGCCGCGCAGTACGAGAGCCTGACGCTGCCGCTGGCCATCCTGCTGATCGTGCCGATGGGCCTGCTCGCCGCGATGACCGGCGTGTGGCTCACGCACGGCGACGACAACGTGTTCACGCAGATCGGGTTGATGGTGCTGGTGGGGCTCAGTGCGAAGAACGCGATCCTGATCGTGGAGTTCGCGCGCGAGCTGGAGTTTGCCGGACGCACGCCGCTGCGCGCCGCGATCGAGGCCAGCCGTCTGCGCCTGCGCCCGATCCTGATGACCTCGATGGCGTTCGTGATGGGCGTGCTGCCTCTGGTGCTTTCGACGGGCGCCGGTTCGGAGATGCGCCACGCGATGGGCGTCGCCGTGTTCTTCGGGATGATCGGCGTGACCGCGTTCGGCCTGTTCCTCACGCCGGTGTTCTACGTGCTGCTGCGCGCGATCACGGGCAACCGCCAGCTGAAGCAGCACGGCGAGGTTCCGCACGACGTCGAGGCGCCCGGCGTGAATGTCGACCACGGCCACGGCGGCGGGGGCTTCGGCGTGCAGCCGGTGCTGGCCGCGCCGCGCCATCAAGACGAATGACGACGCGGACGCGTCCTCAACGACAAGGATTCCTCATGACCTCGCTTTTCAAGACCTCGCTGCTCCCGCTCGTCGCCGCGCTCGTGCTGGCCGGCTGCGCCAGCGCGCCCTTCACGCCGGCGGCCGTGCCCGCGGCACCGGTCGCCTTCAAGGAAGACGGCGCCGCCCGCTTCGCCAACGTCGGCCCCGCGGAGGCGCAGCCGCGCGGCGCGTGGTGGACGGTGTTCTCCGACCCGGTGCTGGACGACCTGGTGCTGCGCGCCGCGGCCAACAACACCGACCTGCAGCAGGCTGCGGCCCGCGTGCAGGCGGCGCGCGCGCTGCTGCGCGACGCGCAGGCCGACCTGTTGCCGCAGGTCAACGCCTCGCTGGGCGCCTCGCGCGCCACCATCCAGCCCGGCCTCGGCGCCGCGCCAGGGCAGGCGTCCAACCTCGGCACGACGGGCCTGGCCGCGTCGTGGGAACCCGACTTCTTCGGCAAGCTCACGAAGACGAAGAACGCCGCGGCGCTCGACGCGCAATCGCGCGAGGCCGCGTTGCAGAGCACGCGCCTGGTGGTGCAGTCCGACGTGGCACAGGCCTACTTCGAGCTGCGCGCGCTCGACGCCGAGCGCGAGATCGTGCGCCAGACGGTGGCGGCCTACGCCGACACGCTGCGCCTGACCGAGCGCCGCTACCAGGCCGGCGACGTCGCCGAGCTGGACCTGGCCCGCGTGCAGGCCGAGGTGGCCGCGACGAACTCGCAGGCGCTGGCGCTGGATCGCGAGCGCGCGCTGCACGAGCACGCGCTGGCCGTGCTGCTCGGCGAGCTGCCGACGCAGTTCGCGCTGGCGCCAGCCGACTGGAACGGCGCGCTGCCGGGCGTGCCGGCCGGCGTACCGAGCACGGTGCTGGCACGCCGTCCCGACGTCGCCTCGGCCCAGCTCGCGATGCAGGCCGCCGAGGCGCGCGCCGGCGTCGCGCGCCTGGCCTGGTTCCCCGACGTCTCGCTCACGGCCAACGGCGGGTATGCGTCCACCGACATCGGCGACCTGTTCAAGTGGTCGGCACGGGCCTGGGGCGTCGGCGCGCTGCTGTCGCTGCCGGTGTTCGACGGCGGCCGCCGCGAGGCCGGCATCCAGACCGCCAACGCCCAGTGGGACATCGCCGCGGCCACCTACCGCGAGCAGGTTCTGGGCGCGTTCCGCGACGTCGAGGACCAGCTCGCGTCGCTGCGCCTGCTGTCCGAGCAGGCCGGCGCGCAGAAGGTGGCGGTGGACGCGGCGACGCGGGCCACGGTGCTGTCCGACGCGCGTTATCGCAACGGCCTCGTGAGCCAGCTCGAGCTGCTCGACGCGCGCCGCAGCGAGCTTGCGAACCGGCGCGTGGCGGTGCAGGTGCGGGCCGCGCAGTACCAGGCGACCGTGGGCCTCATCCGCGCGCTGGGCGGCGGTTGGGGCGAAGGCGCGCCGGCGCCGACCGCGGCAGCCGCGACTTCGGCCAAGCCGGCCTGAGCGATGCAATGCGAAGCCGGGCGGCCCTGCGGCCGCCTCGGTTTCGCAAAGCGTCGTAACGTACGCCCATGCCTTCGCTTTCGTCCCCCAGGTTCCCTCCGCTGTCCGTCCTCGACCTCGTGCCCGTGCAACAGGGCGCCACGCCCGGCGAGGCGCTGCGCCAAAGCCTCGCGCTGGCGCAGCACGCCGAGGCGCTCGGCTTCACGCGCTACTGGGTCGCCGAGCACCACAACATGACCGGCATCGCCAGCGCGGCCACGTCGGTGGTCATCGGCTTCCTCGCGCAAGGCACCTCGAAGATCCGCGTCGGCTCGGGCGGCATCATGCTGCCCAACCACTCGCCGCTGGTGATCGCCGAGCAGTTCGGCACACTGGCGTCGCTGTATCCGGATCGCATCGACTGCGGGCTCGGCCGCGCGCCCGGCACCGACCAGACGACGGTGCGCGCGCTGCGCCGCGACCCGCGCGCCGCCGAGAACTTCCCGGAAGACGTGCAGGAATTGCAGGCGCTGTTCCAGCCCACGCGCCCGGGGCAGGCGGTGCAGGCCTTCCCCGGCGCCGGCCTCGACGTGCCGCTGTGGATCCTCGGCTCCAGCACCTACGGCGCGCAGCTGGCCGCGGCGCTGGGCCTGCCCTACGCCTTCGCGTCGCACTTCGCGCCCGACGCGCTGGTGCAGGCGATGGAGCTGTACCGCCACCTGTTCAAGCCGTCGCAGCAGCTGGAAAAGCCGCACGCGATGGCCGGCGTCAACGTGATCGTCGCCGACACCGACGCGCAGGCGCGGCGCCTGTTCACCACGCACCAGCAGTCGTTCGCCAACCTGCGCCGCGGCCGGCCCGGCCCGCAGCAGCCGCCGATAGCCGACATCGACGCCTACTGGTCGCCCGCCGAGAAGCAGATGGCCGAGAGCATGCTGGCGTGCTCCGTCGTGGGCTCGCCCGAGACGGTGCGCCACGGGCTCGAGCGCTTCGTGGCGTACAGCGGCGCCGACGAGCTGATGGTGGTCTCGGCCATCTTCGACCCCGAGGCGCGCCGCAAGTCCTACAGCCTGCTCGCGGAGATCGCCGGCCTGCAGCCGCGCTGATCAGGCCGTCAGGCGGAAGCGCTGCACCGTCCCGGCCAGTTGCTGCGCCTGCAGCTTCAGGCTTTCCGCGGCGGCGGCCGATTCCTCCACCAGTGCGGCGTTCTGCTGCGTCACCTGATCGAGCTGCGACACCGCGGTGTTGACCTGGCCGATGCCCTGGCTCTGCTCGGTGGCCGCGTGGGTGATCTCCGCGATGATGGCCGACACGCGCTTGGCCGCGTCCACCACCTCGTTCATCGTCGCGCCGGCGTCGCCGACCAGCTTCGTGCCGGCCTCCACGCGGTCGACGGAGGCGCCGATGAGGCTCTTGATCTCCTTGGCCGCCGCGGCGCTGCGCTGCGCCAGCGAGCGCACCTCGGTGGCCACCACCGCGAAGCCGCGGCCCTGCTCGCCGGCGCGCGCCGCTTCGACGGCCGCGTTCAAGGCGAGGATGTTGGTCTGGAAGGCGATGCCGTCGATCACGCCGATGATGTCGGCGATCTGGCGCGACGAGCCGTTGATCTCCTCCATCGTCGTGACGACGCGGGCCACGACGGCGCCGCCGCGCATCGCCACCTCGGCCGCTGTGGCGGCGAGCTCGTTGGCGGTGCGTGCGCTCTGCACCGAGTTCTGCACGGTGCCGTTCATCTGCTCGATCGACGCCGCCGTCTGCTGCAGGCTGGACGCCGCTTCCTCGGTGCGCGACGACAGATCCATGTTGCCGTCGGCGATCTCGGCCGAGGCGATGCCGATGCTGTCGGTGGAGGTGCGAACCTGCGACACCAGCGTCCTCAGCGAGTCCTGCATCGAGGCCAGCGCCTTCAGCAGGCGCCCGGTCTCGTCGCGGTCGTGCGACTCGATCGATTCGGTGAGGTCGAGCGCGGCGATGCGGTGCGCCGCGTCGACGGCGCGCTGGATCGGGCGCGTGATGCCGCGCACCAGCCAGGCCGACAACAATCCGCCGAGGATCAGCGACGCAGCGCCGAAGACGACCAGCGCGAGGCGTGCCGTCCGGTTCTCGGCCTGGATGCTGGCGCCGGCGCGGTCGATCGATTCGGCCTGCAGGTCGCCGAGGCGGCGCAGGGCGTCCTGGTACTTGATGGAGGCCGGCAGGTAGGTCGCGTCGAGCAGCTTGCGCGAGCCTTCGGCGTCGCCGGCCTTCTTGGCCGCGGAGACGGCGTCGCGCGTGGCCACGTAGTTCTTGCGCACGTCCTGGATCTCGGCGAACACGGCCTTTTCCTCCGGCGTGTCGATCAGCTTGCCGATCTTTTCCTGCAGTTCGTTGGACGACTTGGTCGTCGCCGCGGCGTCCGGTGCGAAGAAGTCGGCGAGCGCGGGGTCGGCGCTCACCGCGATGGCGGTCGTGCGGCGCACCGACATCGCCACGTTGCGGTACCACTCGGCGACGAGCCGCTCGGTCGCGACATCCTGCTCGACGATGGTGCGAGTCTTGTTCGCCGATTCGTTGAGCGCCCAGGCGCCGTAGCCGGAGCCCACCAGCGCGAGGCAGAGGGTGAGACCGAAGGCGGCGGTCAGGCGGCGCCCGAGGGATGGGCCGGAAGAAGAGGAAGCGGTCATTGTTCGGGTCCGATGGGGGGCAGCGTTACTCGCCGCTTTCCTGGATATCGGCAGTCGGGCGAACTTGAGTAGTGTTTTCTGTACTCGCCCTGACGGTATCCGGGGGCTTTCCTTGCGTCATGCGTCGGTCACGACACCGACGCCATCGAGGCCGTCACGCCCGCGGGAGTGCGCGTGGCGGGCGGGCGCGAGACCGAGGCCGACGTCGTGGTGCCGGGTGACGAGCTACGCCGGCCTCGGCGCCTACGCGGTGCGCTGACCCGCGTGCGCGTGCGCCGCGGCGCGCAGCCGCGCCGTCGACGCCCACACGTGCTCGTGGTCGAACGCCGAGGCCATCGCCGCGGCCAGCAGCATCACCGCGCCGAAGGCCCACAGGCCGGGGCCGGCGATGACGCTGGCCAGGCCGTTGAGCTTCACGAAGGCGACGAGCACGCCCAGCATGAACACCTCCACCATCACCCATGGCCGTACGGCCTGCATCGCGCGCAGCACGATGTCGAAGCCCGGCGGCTGCTGGCCCGCGCGCAGCGACAGCAGCACGTAGGCGACGGCGGCCATCTCCACCAGCGGGTTCAGCAGCGTGGTGAACAGCACCAGGCCGCACATGAACCAGGCGCCTTCGTCGTAGAGCGTCCACGCGGCCTCCCACAGCGTGGTGCTGCGCATCTGGCCCTGGATGTCGATGACCATGATGCTGTTCGTGTGCGCCACCAGCAGCATCACGAGGCCGCCGAGCGCCAGCGACAGCGGCAGGTCGAAGGTGGCGTGGCGCGCCAGGCCCAGCGTGGCGCCGCAGCGCCGGCATTCGTAGTGGCGGCCGGAGGGGACGAGGTCGTCCGTCTCCTCGCCGATGCCGTCGACGCTGGAACGCCGGTGTAGCGCGTCGCACTCCTCGCAGGCGATCAGGTCGTCGCGCAGAGTGGCCACGGGGACGCGCGGCGCGAGCACGTCGGCGCCGTCGTCCAGCGCGGCGTCCGCCAGTTGGCGGGCGGAGCCGTTGCGCGAGAGCGCGCGGCGCAGGCGCTCGAACATGTCAGTGGCCGGCGATGCAGGTGCGCGCGCGTTCGTCGGCGCTCTCGCGCAGGGCCGCGGCCACGTCCTCGGCCACCAGGCGCACGGTGTCGGAGTGCGCGCGGGCCACGCGGTCGAAGCGCTGCTGCGACTCCTCGACGCCGGCGTTGGCGGGCGGCGCGGTGCCCGCGGCGTCGCGCACCGCCGTGCGCACGACGCGGTAGCGCCCGGCCTCGACCGGGCCCAGCGACGGGTCGGAAGGCAGGCATTCGATCGTCCAGCGCACCTGGTCTCCCACGGCCGGCGTGGGCGCGAGGATCGAATCGAAGCGCAGCACCTGCACGCGCAGGCGCAGCGGCGCGGGACGCTCGAGGTCGGCGCCGCTGCCCGAGCCGGTGGGGCCGGCGTCGGCCCACAGGCCGCCGGGCAGCGGGCCGCGGTTCAGGTAGTCGACCATCGCCTGCGCGACGTCGGCGCCCAGGCCCTGCGTCCACATCTGATGGTCGTAGATCATCGCGCCGGTGTCGCCGGTGCGGATCACCCACTCGTCGCGGCCGAGCGCGTCGGGCACGGTCACCGGGCCGATCGCCAGCAGGCGCGCCGCCTCGCGTGCGCCGGTGGGCGCGGGCGCGGCGGCCGGGCGCAGCGAATGGTAATGGTCGGGCGGCGTGGAGCAGCCGGCCATGACGGCGACGACCGCGACAAGGGACAGGCGTGTCAGCGTCATTTCGGATCCTCGGGCTTGCCCTTCAACAGCGACTCCGGATGGCGTTTCAGGTAATCGGCCAGGCCGTTCAGCGAGGCCGCCGCCTTCGTGACCTCGTTGAGCGCATTGGTGGCCTGCGGGCCCACGGTCTGGTCGACGGTGGCCAGCGTCTTGCGCAGGTCGTCGACGGCCTTGCGCGCCTCGGCCAGCGTGCTCTTCGCCTCGGGCACGACGCCGGCATCGAGGTGCTGCACCAGGTCGTCGGCGTGCTTCAGCGTGACGTCGAGGTCGGCCAGGCTCCTGTGCAAGTCGGAGGCGAGCTGGTCGTACGGGATCGCGTCGAGCTTCTTCGCCACCGAGGCCAGGGAGTCCTGCAGGCTGTCGAGGCTGCCGGGCGCGGTGGGCAAGATGGGCGGCGTGGCCGTCCAGTCGATGTGCGCCGCGGGGGCGTCCTTGACGAAGTCCAGCGACACGTACAGCTGCCCCGTGAGCAGGCTGCCGCTCTTGAGCTGCGCGCGGAAGCCGCGCCTGATCATCGGGTCGACGCGCTTGCGCTGGTCGTCCTGCGTCATGTCCTCGGGGCCGGACTTGTTGGTCGTGGGCAGCCGGCGCGGGTACACGCGCACGTCGACCGCGATCTTGGGCTCGGGGTTGGCCTCGCCGCCGCTGCCGTCCACGGCGATGCGGGTGACCTCGCCGATGGGCAGCCCGCGGTACTCCACTGGTGCGCCCACCGCGAGGCCGCGCACGGAGCTCGCGAACAGCAGGCGGTAGTCGAAGCCCTGCGAATCGGGCAGCTTCAGCGCATCGGATTGTTGCGCGTAGAGCGTGAACTGCGCGCGCTCGGGGGCCTCGGGCGGCGTGCCCAGCGCGTTGTCCGGGTCGGGCAGGTCCTGGAACGCGACGCCGCCGGCCAGCACGCTCACCACCGACTGCGTCTGCACGCGCAGGCCCTGCGCGCCGAGGTCGACGTCGACGCCGCTGGCGTGCCAGAAGCGGCTGTGCGCGCTGACGAAGCGGTCGTAGGGCGCGGTGATGAAGATGGTGAACCTGATGTGGCGGCCGTCCGGCATCATCGTGTACGCCAGCACCTGGCCCACGGGCACCCGGCGCAGGTAGATGGGCGCGCCGATGTCCAGCGAGCCGAGGTCGTCCGCGACCAGCGTGAACTCGCGGCCCGGCACGTCGGCGGTGATGGCGGGCTGCACGTCCAGGCCCTCGAACTCGCGCTTCTCGCTGGCGTTGCGGCCGGCGTCCATGCCGATGTAGGCGCCCGACAGCAGCGTGCCCAGGCCGCTGACGCCGGCGGCGCCGACGCGCGGGCGCACGACCCAGAAGCGGGTGTCGGTGACCAGCAGGTTCTCGATGCCGGAGTTGCCGCGCATCTCGGCCGTCACCTCCACCTCGCGGTGGTCCTTGGTGAGCGTGACGCGGCGCACGATGCCCACGTCGACGTCCTTGTACTTGATGTGCGTCTTGTTCGCCTCGATGCCCTCGGCGTTGTGGAAATAGATGGTGATCGTCGGGCCGCGATTGAGGATGGAGCGCGCGCCGAGGTAGACGCCGATGACCACGGCCACCAGCGGCACCAGCCACACCAGCCACAGCGAGTAGTGCGCGCGGCGCGCGATGGCCGGGCGCGGGAGCGCGGGCGGCGGCACCGGCGTGGCGGGCGCCGGCGGCGCCGGGGTGGCGTCGTCGCGCGGATCGTCTGGGGAAGTCATAAGGCAATCTCCGGCCTGCGGCCTTCGAAGCGAGTGCCCTTCGGAGCGGCCGGGCGGGCACTCAAGTCGGGTCTCCGGCAGGGTCGGTGAATGGCTGTGGCGTGGGCACGGCCTCGCCCTCCGGCTTGTCGAACAGAAGGCGCGGGTCGAAGCTTTGGGTGGCCAGCATGGTCAGCACGACGACGGCGCCGAAGGCCATCGCGCCCGGGCCGGGCTGCAGCTCGGCCAGGCTCTCCACCTGCACCAGCGCGGCCAGCATCGTGATGGCGAAGATGTCGAGCATCGACCAGCGGCCGATCAGCTCCAGCGCGCGGTACACCGCCAGGCGCCGCTTCGCCCAGCGGCGGTCGTGGCGCTGCAGCGAGATCAGCAGCAGCGACATCAGCAGCAGCTTGGCCATGGGCACGGCGATGCTGGCCACGAACACCAGCACGGCCAGCCCGTACGAGCCGTCCTTCCAGAAGTAGACGATGCCCGAGAAGATGGTGTCGGTCTGGCGACCCCCGATGGCGGAGGTGTCGGTCACCGGCAGCAGGTTGGCCGGCAGGTACAGCGCGGTGGCGGCGAGCAGGAAGGCCCAGCTGCGGGCGATGGCGTCGGGCTTGCGCGGGCGCACCAGGGCGTCGCAGCGCGGGCAGCGCGCGCGTTGCCGTTCCAGTGCTTCGGGCGGGGGCGCGCAGACGGCGGCGCAGCCCTGGCAACGCCAGAGCCCGGCCGCGAGCGCGGAGCAGGCGGCTTCGGAGGTCGGCGGGACGGGGGCTGCGGCCATTGTTGCGCTGAAGTCTAGCCCGACCGTGCAGCAATAACGGGGCCCGCCCCAAAAAGCAATTCGCCCGCGCGGGGCGGGCGAATCGGCCTGTCGGCGGGCTGAAGCGCTACTGCGCGCCGCCGCCGGAGGACTTCAGCTCGAACGAGCTCACGTAGAGCGCCTGCTGGCGGTCGTAGAACAGGCTGGAGTTGCGCGATTCGCCGGTGTCGGTGTAGGGGAACAGCACGTCCATGCACTTCATCGGGCCGCCCACGAACACGCGGTACAGGATGAGGTTGCTGCCGCGGTAGATGTTCACCTCGGGGCTTGCCTGGTAGTCGGCCGGCGGCATCTTCTTCTTCGGGTTGTAGTTCTTCCAGATGTACAGCGTGGGCTTGCCGCCCGCCGCGGCGCCGTCGCGCGGCACGTCGACGTTGGTCAGGCCGATGAGGTTGCCGTTGACGGTGTCCGACCACGAGGTGTTGTACAGGCCCGGCACGTAGTCGCTCATGGGCAGGTCCTTCTGCGTGGCGAGCGACTTCACGCCGTTGGCCACCCGCGGGCGGTCGACGTTGCAGGTGGGCACGACGGGGCGCCCGGCGTTGGCGCCGGTGGCGCCTCCCGCGGAGCCGACGATGCCGGGCGCGAAGTCGGGCGAGCTGGTGAGCGTGGCCGCGGGCACGCCGCCGAAGTCGTAGCCGGTGGCGTTGCCCCTGGACGCCTTCTTGCCCTTGGCCGGCGCCGGGGCGGCGGCCACGTCGGTCGCCGGAGCGTCGCTGGCGCGGTAGTACTGCAGCGTCTGGCGGCGGGTGGCGAGGAACTTGTGGAAGGCGTCGTCGTCGGTGAGGTCGACGATCTCGACGCGGCGGTTGGCGGCCCGGCCGGCCTCGGTGTGGTTGTCGCCGACGGGCAGGGTCTCGCCGGCGCCCTGGAAGTACAGGCTGGCGGCGGGCACGCCCTCGGCCTGGAACACGCGCGCCACGGCGGCGGCGCGCCGCTCGGACAGGTTGGCGTTCTCGGTGCTGCCGCCGGTGTCGTCGGTGTGGCCCACCAGCAGGATGCGCTTGGTCTTGAGCGTCTCGACAGCGTTCTTCTCGTCGTCGGTGGACGTGGCGCTCAGCTTGGCCTGCTGCTTGGTGTACGAGTACTGCGCGGCCACCTCGCGGAACAGCGCGTCGGCCTCGGGCGTGAGCTTGTCGGAGCCTGACGCGAACTGCCTGCCGTTGTCGCGCAGCGTGACCGACAGGCCGGCCGTGGCCGTGTCGCTGCCTGCGGCGAACGGTGTGGCCGAGGCGGGCGAGTTGGTGGCGGAGGCGGCCACGGTGCCGGCCGCCGGCAGGTCGCCCTTGGGCACGATGACCGAGGCGACGGTCATGTCGGCGTTGTGTTGCTTGGCGATGGCGAACAGCGCGCAGCGGCGCTGGTCCATGTTGTAGCCGATGGCCGCTCCGATGCCGCCGCCGGCCACGCCGCCCAGCACGCGGGCGTCGGTGGACTTGGTGAATTGCGAGGTGACGACGGCGCCCGCGACCGCGCCCAGCACGCCGCCGACCACGGTGGCGGTCTTCGCGCAGGGATCGTCGCTCACCTTGATGCCGGCGATCGACTGGGCGCCGGAGTTCGGGTCGGTGGCGCAGCCCTGCAGCAGCACGGCGACGGGCAGGATGGCGGCGGCAACCGGATGGAGGCGGATTCGTTTTGTCGATGTCATGGCAGCGTCATCTTCGATGAGATTTGGTTTCCTGGGGCCGTCCCTGCAGCAACTCGTGCACGGCCTGGGCGACGGAAAGCCCCTCGAGGCCCCTCGCCGATCCGCTATTCAATCATGGCGCGCACCCAGGCGCATTCGTCAATCCGGGGGATCCGCCGTTGTCGAGCGCGGGCACGACCCCCAAAAAGCGGTGTATCCGCCACACCTGAACCCGAGCGGCGTGCTCGGCATGCCCCGGCGCGCTCACAATAGCCGCTACCTACCTACCTACCTACCTACCTACCCGTTCTGCTGGAAGGCAAGTCCATGACCTCGCGCCGTCGCTTCATCTCGCTCGTCCCGCTGCTGGGCGCCGCCACGCTGGCCCGCGGCCAGGCCCCGGCCCCGCTGGTGGACCCCAAGGACCCGCAGGCCGTCGCGCTCGGTTATGTGGCCGACGCGAGCAAGGCGGACAAGGCCAAGTACCCGAAGTACGCGGCCGGCCAGGCCTGCAGCGGCTGCGCGCTGTACCAGGGCAAGGCCGGCGACGCCTCGGGCCCGTGCCCGCTGTACGCCGGCAAGGCCGTGACGGCCAAGGGCTGGTGCAGCGCCTGGGTGAAGAAGGCCTGAGCCTGCCTTTCCGGAAACGAAGACGGGCCCCGCGGGGTCCGTTCTCGTTGGCGCGCCGCGCGCGTCAGTGGTCGGTGTGCAGGTAGCTGGCGACCTTGGGCAGCCGCATGCTGACCAGGAACGCGATGACCATCATGCCTGTCACATACCAATAGAACACCGGTTCGATGTTCTCGGTCTTCAGGAACAAGGCCACGTATTCGGCGGAGCCCCCGAACGCCGCGTTCGCGATGCCGTAGGCGAGGCCAACTCCCAGTGCACGGACTTCAGTCGGAAACATCTCGGCCTTCACGATGCCGGAGATCGACGTGTAGAAACTCACGATGGCCAGCGCGATCGTGATGAGGATGCCGGCCACCAGCGGCGTGCCTGCGTGTTGCACGGCCGTCATGATCGGCACCACGCCCAGTGCGCCGAGCCCGCCGAACAGCATCATCGACAGGCGTCGCCCGATGCGATCGGACAGTGCGCCGAACAGGGGTTGCATGCACATGTACAGAAACAGCGTCACCGTGGAGATCGTCGATGCGGTGGCGACCGTCATGCCGGCGGAGTTCACCAGGAACTTCTGCATGTAGGTCGTGAAGGTGTAGAAGATCAGCGACCCCCCCGCGGTGTATCCCAGGACGGTGAGAAACGCGGCTCGATGCTCGCGCCAGATGAGCGCGAAACTGCCCGCCTCCTTGTGGTTGCGAGCCTCGTCGCTGGCGGTTTCGTGGAGCGTGCGGCGAAGAAACATCGCGATCACTGCGACTGCAGCGCCGATCAGGAACGGAAGTCGCCACCAACCCTCCTTCATCTGGGCAGCACTCAGCGACAGTTGCATGCCGGTGATGACGACCGACGCCAGCAGCTGGCCGCCGATCAGCGTCACGTACTGGAACGAGGAGAAGAAGCCGCGTTGTCCGCGCAGCGCGACTTCGCTCATGTAGGTAGCGGTCGCGCCGTATTCCCCACCCACCGACATGCCCTGGATCAACCGAGCCACCAGCAGGAGAAACGGAGCCCAGGCGCCGATCTGCGCGTACGTGGGCAGGCAGGCGATCATCAGCGACCCCCCGCCCATCATCGTGACGGAGACGACGAGCGAGGTCTTGCGACCCTTGCGATCGGCGATCTTGCCGAACACCCAGCCGCCGATCGGACGCATCAGGAAGCCCACGCCGAAGATGGCGGCTGTCTTCAGCAACTGCGCCGTCTGATCGCCGTTCGGAAAGAACGCCGGCGCGAAGAACAATGCCGTGAACGCGTACACGTAGAAGTCGAACCACTCCACCAGGTTGCCCGACGAGGCCGCCATGATCGCGAAGACGCGACGTCGCTTCTCCTCGAACGAATAGTGGCCGATGGTTCCGCTCGCGACTGCATCCATGCGCTTGTCTCCGTCTCTTTTGTAGCGGGCATTCTGTCCCGATCGCGGCGTTCCTGCTCGGGGTCGCGATGAGGGATTGTGCGTACTGCCCGGGCGGCCCTGGTCCGTGGATTGCCGAAGCTCAACCGTCCCCCCGGCGCGCATGACCACCGGCCCACCATCCTTCCAGGAGCGCTCCATGCTTGGCACCATTCTTCTCGTCGTCCTCGTCCTCATGCTTCTCGGCGCGCTGCCGACGTGGCCGCACAGCCGCAGCTGGGGTTACGCCCCGAGCGGCGTCTTCGGCCTGCTGGTCGTGGTCCTGCTGATCCTGCTGCTGACCGGCCGCATCTAGCCACGCCCGCGTCCGTCGAATCGCGCCCCGCGCCCTGCGTGCAGGGGCGCGTTCGCGCGTGTGCGTGGGGCGGGTGGGCGTGGTACCTTTGCGGCCGAACATCCGAGACAAGCGGCCCCGCTGCCGCGCCCGCCCCAGACCATGGCCATCACGCGCTGCCTCGTCGTCGACGACGACCCCGAATTGCTGCAATCCGTCTGCGACTACCTGCGCCGCTTCGGCCTCGAGGCGGTGGCCGCCGCGAGCGCCGCGCAGATGCGCTCGTGCCTGTCGCAGGGCGGGTTCGACGTGGTGGTGCTCGACGTGATGCTGCCCGATGGCGACGGCCTGTCGATCTGCGCCGCGCTGCGCCAGCGGCCCGAGACGGCCGACCTGCCGGTGATCATGCTCACGGCGCAGGGCGATCCGCACAGCCGCGTGCTGGGGCTGGAGCTGGGCGCCGACGACTACGTGTCCAAGCCCTTCGAACCGCGCGAGCTGGTGGCCCGCATCAAGGCCGTGCTGCGCCGCCGCTCCGCGCCGGGCGCCGAGCGCGGCGGCGACGCCAGCGTGGAATTCGCCGGTTGGCGCTTCGACCGCCTCAAGCGCCAGCTGGTGTCGCCGCAGCAGGTGGTGCTGCCGCTGTCCAGCGCCGAATACCGACTGCTCAGCGCGTTCGTGGAGCGGCCGCGCCGCGTACTCACGCGCGACCAGCTGCTCGACGCCACGCGCGGCCAGGGCGTGGTGGTGGCCGACCGCGCGATCGACCTCGCGGTGTCGCGCCTGCGCCAGAAGCTGTCGGCCGCGCAGGGCGGCGAGCAGCTGATCTGCACGATCCGCGGCGAGGGCTACATCTTCGACGCCGAGGTCAGGTAGCTCAGGCCCGCTTCAACGCGATCGTCGCGCGCAACCCGCCCTCCGGCCGGTTGGCCAGCGTCAGCGAACCGCCCTGGCGGCCGATCAGGTCGCGGGCGATGTACAGGCCCAGGCCGCTGCCGCCGGTGAGGCGGTTGCGCGAGGTGTCGAGCCGGTAGAACGGCTTCATGACCGCCTCCAGCTGCGCCTCGGGAATGCCGGGCCCGTCGTCCTCGATCACGATGTGGATCGCGTCGTCCCGCGGCAGCACGCTGACCCGCGCGCGCTTGCCGTAGCGCAGCGCGTTGTTGACGAGGTTGGAGACGACGCGGCGCAGGCCCGCGGCCTGCACCCGGGCCGGCGCGGGCTCGCCGCGCACGCTCACCGGCTGGCCCAGGTCGGCCAGGTCGTCGACGATCGCCTGCACCAGCGCGTGCACGTCGGTGGTCTCGCTCGGCTCCTCGTGCGTGCCGGCGCCGCGGAAGACCTCCAGCGCGGACTCGATCAGGTCGTCCATCTCGTGGATGTCGGCGATGGAGCGCACCGTGAGCGGATCGTCCTCGCTGGCCTCGAGCCGCATGCGGATGCGCGTGAGCGGCGTGCGCAGGTCGTGCGAGATCGCCGCCACCAGCAGCGCGCGCGAGTTGACCTGGTCGCTGAGCTGGCGCGACATCTCGTTGAACACGTGCGCCGTCTCGCGCACCTCCACCGTGCCCGCGCGCTCGTCCACGGGCGGTGGCGACTCGTTGCGCGCGAGCGATTGCCCCAGCGTGCGCGAGGCGGCCTGCAGCCGGCGCATCGGTGCCGACAGCCAGTGCGCGCCCAGCCACGCGGCCAGACCGATGATCAGCAGGCGGATGCCGTAGTCCAGCACGGCCATCGACGTCGACAGGCCCTTGCCCAGCGACGCGCCGGCCGGGCCGCCGGGGTTGGAAAACGGTGGCGGCCCGCCGAGGCCGTCGCCGGAGTCGCGCATGCCGCCGGGGCCGTTGCGATCACCCGGCCCGCCGTTCCAGCCGGGCGGTCCGCCGTCGTCCGGGCGTGGGGCAGGCATGCCCGGCCCTTCCGGTCGCGGGCGCGCGGGCGCGCTCGCCGGACTCGCGCGTTGCCCGAACGACAGCGGCGGCAGCGACGGGAAGATCGGCATGCGCCCGCCGACGCCGCCCGGCATGTTGCGCGTGACGACCAGGAACGCGACCGCGTTGCTGATCACCAGCGCGAGCCACATCAGCGCGAACAGCCGCTTGAACAGCGTGTCCGCCAGCAACGCTCTCACACGCCTGCCCACGATCGAGATCCATCCTGCCATGCGCCCATTCTGCGGCAGGCGCGTTTCCGATTTTTCAAGCGGAGATCGCCACCTGGAGCGACACCGCGTAGCCGTCGGTCACGTTGCCCGTGACGGTGGCCATCTCGGTGGAGGTGCCGTCCGAGAACACGTTGTCGGTGGCAAAGCTGATCTGCGCGAAGTTGGTCACGCTGGCGCTGTAGCCCGAGGCCGTGTCGTAGACGGTGGTGCAGACGTCCGTGGGGAAGGCGAGCTGCGTGGTCTTGAGCTTGTTGGTGTACGAGGTGGCGGTGGTGGTGCTGCGGTACACCTCGATGTGGATGTGCGGCATGCGGCCGGAGTAGCAGCCGGGGAAGATGGTGGTGAAGGTGGCCACGCCGCTGGCGTCGGTGGCCTGCACGCCGCGCAGCCAGTTCTGGTCGGTGGCGCCGTACAGCGAGTACACGCCCTCGCGGCTGCAATGCCACACGTAGACGGCGTGGCCCGAGAGGTCGGCGCAGCTGTCGTTGGCGTTGACCACCGTGAGCGTCAGCGTGGTCGGCACGCCGCCCGCGGTGCCCGACATCGAGCCGAAGCTGGAGCGGATGTCGCTGCGCACGATGCCCGACAGCGCCAGCGCGTTCGACACCGTGCCGGCTACCGTGTTGGAGCCGTCGGCCGGATACGGGCCCTGGGTCTCCTCGGCGGTCACGGCGCAGGTGCCGGTCGTCGTCGAACCGCTGGAGCCCGACGATCCGCTGGAGCCGGAGGAACTCGACGAGCTGCTGGAGTCGCTGGAGGCCGCGCCGCCGCCGCAGCCCCAGGCCGTGAGCGCGGTGGTGGCGGCCAGCCCGGCGGCGCCGAGCAGCACGCGCCGGCGCCCGAGGGTGTCGAGGTCGTGGGCGAGGCCCTTGTCGTGATCGTCCATGGCTTGTCCTTGAAATGAGCCGGCCGCAACGGAAAGCTCGCGGAGGCCATTGGACGAAGCGGACGTGTCGTGGATTTAGTCGCTTGGTGTCGGACCGGACATCTGGTGTCGCGCGTGTCAGGCGCCGGCCAGCTCGTCGGCGCGCGCCTGGCCGATCAGCCGGAGCAACTGGGCGGGGTCCACCGGCTTGGTGAGGTGGTGGTCGAAGCCGGCGGCCAGCGCCTCGCTGCGGTCGGCGTCCTGGCCCCAGCCGGTGATGGCCACCAGCGTGGGCAGGCCGCCGTCCTCGCGGGCGCGGATCTCGGTGGCCACCTCGTTGCCGCTGCGGTAGGGCATGCCGATGTCGAGCAGGCAGATCTGCGGCCGCACGCGGTCGTAGGCGGCCAACGCGTCGGCGCCGTCGTAGGCCAGCGTCACCTGGTGGCCCTCGAGTTCCAGCAGCGCGGCCAGGCTCTCGGCGGCGTCGCGGTTGTCGTCGGCCACCAGGATGCGGCGGGCCGACGCGGCGCGCGGCTCGCGTCCGTCGTCGGCCGCCGGCGCCGGCTCGGGCACGTGCCCGCGCGGCAGACGCACCGTGAACACGCTGCCGCGGCCGCCGCCCTCGCTGCGCACGGCGATCGTGCCGCCGTGCAGCTCCACCAGGCCCTTGGTGAGTGCCAGGCCGATCCCCAGGCCGCCGGCACGGTCGCCGGTGCCGCGCAGCTGCGTGAACATGTCGAACACGGCCGGCAACGATTCGGGCGGGATGCCGATGCCGTTGTCGCTGACCTCGATGACCACGTCGTCGCCGTCGAGCACGGCCACCAGCCGGATGCGGCCGTTCGGATCGGTGTACTTCGCGGCGTTGGTGAGCAGGTTGGCCACCACCTGCGACACGCGCAGCGGATCGGCCTGCATCAGGATGCGCGCCTGCGGCAGCACCACGTCGAGCTCGTGGTGGCACGAGTCGATCAGCGGGCGCGCGGTCTCCACGGCCGCGTCGATCATCTCGGACAGCGCGTTGGCGCTGCGTCGCAGCTCGAGCCGGCCGCGGGTGATGCGCGAGACGTCCAGCAGGTCGTCGAGCAGCAGGGCCATGTGGCGCACCTGGCGCTCGATCACCTCGTGGCTCCAGTGCTTCTGGGCCTCGGTGGCCTGCGGCAGGCGCGAGACGGCGCTGGCCTGGCGGATCGGCGCGAGCGGGTTGCGCAGCTCGTGCGCCAGCGTGGCCAGGAACTCGTCCTTGCGGCGATCGGCATCCTGCAGCAGGCGCTCGTCGTTCTTGCGCGTGGTGACGTCGGTGAACCACAGCGCCACGCTGCCGCGCATCGGCGAGGCCACGCAGCGGAACCATTGCTCGATGCCCTCGTGGTGCACCTGCACCTCGAATTCGCGCGTCTGCTCGAACTCGACGACGGCCACGTACTGCCGGAAGGATTCGCTGGTCGACCAGCGGGCCGGCAACACGTCCTGCACGCGCCGGCCCTCGAAACTGCTGGCCTCGCGGCGCAGCGCCTTGGCGGCCGCGGCGTTGACGTAGCTCCATTCGAAGTCGGCGATGCGCCCGCTGCCGTCCTCGCGGATCGGCGACAGGATGACGAACGGCACGGCCGACGCGTCGAGCACCGCCTGGAAGCGGCCCTCCGACTCGTGGTACGCGGCCTGGGCGTGCGCCCGCTCGATGAAGGTGGCGGCCTTGCGGGCACAGATGTCGGCCAGCGTGCGTTCGCGCTCGGTGGGCGTATGCGGCATGTCCAGGTGGATCGACAGCGCGCCGAGCGTCTCGCCGTCCAGGCCGATCATCGGCGTGGCATGGACGGCGCGGAAGCCTTCCTCGCCGGCCAGCGCGCGCAGGCCCGCATCGACCTCGGCCGACTCGATGTCGGCGATGACGGTGCGCTCGCGGCTCGCGCAGCACAGGGCGCAGGCGCCGTCGAGCCCGCTGGTCTGCATCAGGCGCGCGAGCGCATCGGGCGTGAAGCCGGTGCTGGCGTCGACGCCAAGCGTGCCCGAGCCGGGATCGAACAGCGCGAGCACGCCGAGCCGGGCGCCGTGGAAGTCGGCCAGCGCCACCAGGATCATGTGCAGCTGTTCCGACAGCGTGCGCGTGTCCAGCAGCCGGCTGCTGAGCTCGTGCAGCCGGTGCAGGTCGGCCACCTGCTGGCCCAGCTCGGCCTGCGTGCGCCCGAGCAGGTCGTCCACCGCGCGGCGCTCGGTGATGTCGATGCAGGCCCCGCGCATGCGCGTGGCGCGCTCGCCCGACCAGACGATGTGGACGCGCAGCATCAGCCAGCGCTCGCGGCCGTCGGGCAGCTTCAGGCGCACCTCGCGCTCGTAGCCGATGGCGCGTTCGCGCAGCTTGCGCGCCACCACCGCACGCGCCTCTCTCGCGATCTCGGCCGGCATCGTCGCCAGCACGGCGTCCAGCGCCACGGCGCCCCGGCTCGCGTCGACACGGCACAGCAGCGCGAGCGCCGGCGACAGGTACACCGTGCGCGTGGCCAGGTCGAGGTCGAAGATGCCGATGCCGGTGTCCTCGCCGGCCAGCACCAGGCGCTGCTCCGCGGCCGAGGCGCGCGCGCTCGTCACGCGCAGGCGCGCGCCGAGGGCCGACAGCAGCATGCCGAGGATCGCGTAGATCAGCAGGGAGAGCTCGTCGGTGGGATCCAGCACCCACCAGCTGCCCGGCGCCCGCAGCCAGAGCGTCGCGTTCACCAGGCCGACCGCCGTCACGAGGAGGCCGCCGCCGCGGCCGCAGCGCGCGGCCGTGGCGACGATGGCCGGCAGGAAGAACAGGAACGGGATCTTCGTGCCCACCCACGGGCGCACCGACCATTGCAGGCCCACGGCGAGCGCCGCCAGGGCCACGGCGATGGCCCAGCGCTGCAGTCGGTCGAGGTCGGTGAAGATGGCGCGCATGGCTGGCGGGCAGCGGTCCGGTGACGATGCGAAGCTGCAAGGGTAATGGATGACGGCCGGGCCCCGCTTGTGCAGGCCCGAATATGGCTGTCGGGTCGGGAAATCCCCAGGGCGACGTCCGTTTTCCACCGTCCAGCATCCGGCGCCGTCAAGTCCCGCGATGCCCCCCTCCCGAGGGAGCGCCGGCGCCAAGCCCGGATGGCACAATTTCGCGAACCTTTCATGCCTTGCCTCGACCGGGGCGACCCACTGGAGAAGTGTTCCGATGACAAGAATCGCCAAGACGTCCGCGGCCCTGGTTGCCGCGTTGCCCTTCGTCCTGATGGCGAGTGCCGCCGCGGCCGCCACCCCGAACATCGAGAAGTGCGGCCACAAGCTGGGCGTGATGGCCGTGGCCGAGCCACACGGCGGCTGGAGCTACCTGTCGGCCTACCAGCTCGGGTCGCCGGAGCAACTGCTGCGCATGATGGTGCAGGACTCGGGCTGCTTCGACGTCGTCGAGCGCGGCGTGGCGATGCAGAACATCCAGCAGGAGCGCTCGCTGGCCGAAGGCGGCGAGCTGCGCGGCGAGTCCAACGTCGGCAAGGGCCAGATGCAGGCCGCCGACTTCGTGATGACGCCCGCGGTGCAGATCGCCGCCAACAACACCGGCGGCGTGGGCGGCGCGCTCATCGGCGGCGCGCTGAGCCACTTCGGGCTGGGCGGCGTCACCGGCGGCCTGAAGTTCAAGGAGGCGTCCACCAGCCTGGTGATCGCCGACGTGCGCTCCAGCATCCAGGTGGCCTCGGCCGAAGGCAAGGCCACCAAGACCGACTTCGACATCGGCGGCTGGGGCTGGACCGGCGCCGCTTTCGGCGCGGCCAACGGCTACACCAACACGCCCGAGGGCAAGGTCATCGCGGCCAGCCTGCTCGACAACTGGAACAACATCGTGCGCACGATCCGCGACAACCCGTCGCTCATCAAGACGCACAGCGATGCGGGCGACGTCAACGCCGCCAACTCCACCCGCGCCGGCGCCCCGCAGAAGGCCGGCGAGGTGCTGATGGCGCGCATCAGCAATGTGAAGGTGTACGCCGGCCCGTCCAGGGACAGCAAGGTCGTGGCCACCCTCACGAAGACCGACGAGCTGATCGCCAGCGGCGACCAGAAGAACGGGTTCGTGCAGGTGGACTCGTCCAACTTCTCGGGCTGGGTGCAGAAGACGCTGGTCGGGCCGTCGCACTGACGGATCCGCGCGGATGACGGAAAATCGCTGATTCCGCCGATTTCCGTCCTCCATGCGCATTCTCGATCTCCGCTACCGCCTGCGCGCCCTCGGCGCCTCGCCCGACCACGAGGCGCGCGTGCTGCGCCAGTGGGTCAACGCGCAGCCGCAGGACGCCGGCAAGCGCCGCATCGAGGACTTCCTGCCGCTGGCGCTGCGCAATGCGTTGCCGGCGCTGACGGCGGAGTTGGCGGGTCTGGCCAGGCTGCAATCGGAGCACCCCGGCGAGGATGGTTCGGCTCGTCTGCTGGTGGGCCTGAACGACGGCCAGACGGTGGAAAGCGTGCTGCTGCCGCGCGACGGGCTGTGCGTGTCCACGCAGGTGGGCTGCGCCGTCGGCTGCGTGTTCTGCATGACCGGCCGCGACGGCCTGCTGCGCCAGGTGGGCAGCGCCGAGATCGTGGCGCAGGTCGCGCTCGCGCGCACGAAGCGCTTCGTCAAGAAGGTGGTGTTCATGGGCATGGGCGAGCCCGCGCACAACCTCGACAACGTGATGGAGGCCATCGATCTCCTGGGCGTGTCGGGCGGCATCGGCCACAAGAACCTGGTCTTCTCCACCGTGGGCGACCCGCGCGTGTTCGAGCGCCTGCCGCTGGGGCCGGTGAAGCCCGCGCTGGCGCTGTCGCTGCACACCACCAAGGACGCGCTGCGCCGCGAGCTGCTGCCGCGCGCGCCGCGCATGTCGCCCGAGGAACTGGTGGAAGAGGGAGAGCGCTACGCCCGCGCCACCGGATACCCCATCCAGTACCAGTGGACGCTGCTGGACGGCATCAACGACGGCGACGACGAGATCGACGGCATCGTGCGCCTGCTCAAGGGCAAGTACGCGCTGATGAACATGATCCCGTACAACACCAACGAGGGCCTGGGCTTCACCCGCCCCGCCGCCGGGAAGGCAGCCGCCATCGCGCGCACGCTGCAGTCGCGCGGGGTGCTCACCAAGCTGCGCCAGTCGGCGGGGCAGGACGTGGAGGGCGGCTGCGGGCAACTGCGGGCGCGGGCGGCCGACGGCGGCGCGGTGGTGCGGATGCCAAGGCGCGGGGAACGCGCGGGCGCGCGAGCCGATTGATCAATCGACGACCTTGCCCCGCCCGGCCTTGATCGCCGATCGCACGCTCTTGCCCTCCAGCCGCCGCTGCTTCGAGCCGTAGGTGGGCTTGGTGGCCCGGCGCACCCGGGGCGGCTTCTCCACCGAATCGACCAGCTCCTGCAGCCGCAGCCAGGCGTCGCCGCGGTTCATGTCCTGGCTGCGGTACTGCTGGGCCTTGATGACCACGACGCCCTCATCGGTAATGCGGCCGTCGCGCAGCGCCAGCAGACGCTCCTTCACCGGCTCGGGCAGCGACGAGGCGCGCACGTCGAAGCGCAGGTGCACCGCGCTGGACACCTTGTTGACGTTCTGGCCACCGGCACCCTGGGCGCGGATGGCGGTGATCTCCACCTCGTCGGGCGGGATCGTCAGCGGCATGGGACGGCTCTCGGGTTCACGGGGCTATTGGACGCCATTTCCAGCCCGGGGGCGGCCCGCCTGCTCGGCAATTGGCGAACCCGAGTAAAAACGGCTGACACTCGCGCGGGGTCATGAAACAAACGCCGCCGCTGAGGCAAGATGATCGTTTGCCCCTGTCGCATCAGCATTCAACGGTGCCCGCACCGCGAGGAGAAAACATGCCCCTGGCCCCGATCGCGCCGTTCGCGCACACCCTGCAGACGTTCAAGATGCCTTCGGGCGCCACCGGCCGCTTCCACTCGCTGCCGGCACTCACGGCGGAGTTCCCGCAGATTGCCCGGCTGCCGGTGTCGATCCGCATCGTGCTGGAGGCGGTGCTGCGCCATTGCGACGGCCGTCGCGTGACGCCCGAGCACGTGCGCCAGCTGGCCAACTGGGCGCCCAACGGGGCCCGTAGCGACGAGATCCCGTTCGTCGTGGCCCGCGTGGTGCTGCAGGACTTCACCGGCGTGCCGCTGCTGTGCGACCTCGCCGCCATGCGCACCGAGGCGGCGAACCAGAAGAAGAATCCGAAGACCATCGAGCCGCTGGTGCCGGTGGACCTCGTGGTCGACCACAGCGTGATGATCGACGACTTCGCGCACAAGAATTCGCTCGACATCAACATGAAGATCGAGTTCCAGCGCAACAACGAGCGCTACAAGTTCATGAAGTGGGGCATGCAGGCGTTCGACACCTTCGGCGTGGTTCCCCCGGGCTTCGGCATCGTCCACCAGGTCAACCTCGAGTACCTGGCGCGCGGCGTGCACAAGGCTCCCGCGGACGCCGGCAAGGCTCCGGTCTACTACCCCGACACGCTGGTGGGCACCGACAGCCACACCACCATGATCAACGGCCTGGGCGTGGTGGGCTGGGGCGTGGGCGGCATCGAGGCCGAGGCCGCGATGCTGGGCCAGCCGGTCTACTTCCTGACGCCCGACGTCGTAGGCTTCGAGTTCACCGGCAAGCTGCGCGAGGGCGTCACCGCCACCGACCTGGTGCTGACCGTCACCGAGATGCTGCGCAAGGCCAAGGTCGTCGGCAAGTTCGTCGAGTTCTACGGCGCCGGCACGGCGCTGCTGTCGGTGCCCGACCGCGCCACGCTGGCCAACATGGCGCCCGAGTACGGCGCCACGATGGGCTTCTTCTCGGTCGACGACAAGACGGTGGACTACATGCGCGGCACCGGCCGCACGGCGCAGGAGATCGAGGCCTTCGAAAGCTACTTCCGCGCCCAGGGCCTGTTCGGCACGCCGGCCAGCGGCTCCATCGACTTCTCGGAGTCGCTCACGCTCGACCTGTCCACCGTCGCCCCCAGCCTGGCCGGCCCGAAGCGCCCGCAGGATCGCATCGAGATCGGCAAGCTCTCGAAGAAGTTCGACGAGCTGCTGGTGACGCCCGCGGCCGCCAACGGCTACAACCTGCCGCCCGACCAGGTCGCGCGGCGCGCGGTCACCGCCAGCGGCATCGAGATCGGCCATGGCGACGTGCTCATCGCCGCCATCACGAGCTGCACCAACACCAGCAACCCGAGCGTGATGCTGGCCGCCGGCCTGCTCGCCAAGAAGGCCGTGGCCGCGGGCCTGCGTGTGAAGCCGCACGTGAAGACCTCGCTGGCGCCGGGCTCGCGCATCGTCACCGAGTACCTGGAGAAGGCCGGCCTGCTGCCGGCGCTGGAGACCCTCGGCTTCAACGTGGCCGCCTACGGCTGCACCACCTGCATCGGCAACGCGGGCGACCTCACGCCCGAGCTGAACCAGGCCATCGTCGAGAACGACCTGGTGGCCGCGGCGGTGCTCTCGGGCAACCGCAACTTCGAGGCGCGCATCCACCCGAACCTGAAGGCCAATTTCCTCGCCAGCCCGCCGCTGGTGCTGGCCTACGCCATCGCCGGCAACGTGAAGGTCGACCTGATGACGCAGCCGGTGGGCAAGGGTACCGGCGGCAAGGATGTCTGGCTGGGCGACATCTGGCCCACCAGCGACGAGGTCTACGCGCTGATGAAATTCGCGATGGACGCCGACGCGTTCCGCGCCAACTACGCGCAGGTCAAGAGCAACCCCGGCAAGCTGTGGGGCGAGATCACCGGCGTCACGGGGCAGGTCTACGACTGGCCCAGGAGCACCTACATCGCGCGGCCGCCGTTCTTCGACGGCTTCACGCAGGTGCCCAAGGCGGCGCCGACCTCGGTCCGGGGCGCGCGCATCATGGCGCTGTTCGGCGACTCGATCACCACCGACCACATCTCGCCGGCCGGCTCGATCAAGACCGACTCGCCCGCGGGCAAGTACCTGCAGGCCAGCGGCGTGCTGCCGGCCGACTTCAACTCCTACGGCTCGCGCCGCGGCCACCACGAGGTGATGATGCGCGGCACCTTCGCCAACGTGCGCATCAAGAACCTGATGCTGCCGGCGCGCGCCGACGGCGGCCGCGTGGAGGGTGGCTACACGCTCTACCAGGGCGCGACGGGCAACGCCGACGTGCCGGTGGACAGCTCGACGCCGGTGTCGATCTACGACGCGGCCATGGCCTACCAGGCCTCCGGCACGCCCACCGTGGTGTTCGCCGGCGAGGAATACGGCACCGGCTCCAGCCGCGACTGGGCGGCCAAGGGCACCTACCTGCTGGGCATCAAGGCGGTGATCGCGCGCAGCTTCGAGCGCATCCACCGCAACAACCTGGTGGGCATGGGCGTGCTGCCGCTGCAGTTCAAGCCCGGCGTCACCTGGGCCAGCCTGGGCCTGACCGGCAACGAGACCATCGACGTCGAATGGGCCGCGCCCATCGTGCCGCAGTCCGAGGCCACGCTGGTGATCCACCGCGCCGACGGCAAGAGCCAGCGCGTGCCGCTGATCCTGCGCATCGACACGCCCATCGAGGTGGACTACTACGCGCACGGCGGCATCCTGCCCTACGTGCTTCGCCAGTTGCTGGCCTAAGCCGGAAAGTCCGTCGCCAACCCGGGCTGGCGCCACTTGTCCAGCTCGGCGTGCAGCGTCTGCAGCTTCGCGTCCCACAGCGCCACGGCCATCGCGCCCGCCGCGAACCGCATCGGCGGCGCGGCTTCGTTGGCGAGTTGCACCATCGCCTCGGCGAGCTTCACCGGGTCGCCGGGCTGCTTGCCGTTGCGTTGCTCGAAAGTGGCGCGCTGGGCGGTGCGGCGCTCCTCGTAGTCGGGGATCGCCCTGGCACCGAAACGGATCGACTCGGGCGTCAGGAAGTCGGTGCGGAACGGCCCCGGTTCGATGATGGTCACCTTGATCCCGAACGGCGCGAGCTCCAGCGCGAGCGCCTCGGAGAAGCCCTCGACGGCCCACTTGGTGGCGCAGTAGAGCGAGCCCATCTCCGAGCCGCGCATGCCGGCCACGGACGACAGGTTGAAGATGCGGCCGCCGCGCGCCGCCCGCATCACGGGCAGCGCCGCGCGCGTGACGTTGAGCAGGCCGAACACGTTGGTGTCGAACTGCGCCTCGACGTCGTCGGGCGTGGTTTCCTCGAAGTAGCCGAGGTGGCCGTAGCCCGCGTTGTTGACCAGCACGTCGATGGCGCCGAAGCGCGCCACGGCCTCGGCCACCGCGGTCTGCGCCTGTCCGGCGTCGGTGACGTCGAGGGCCAGCGACAGCAGGCGGTCGCCGTCCGGGCCCAGGCTGTCGGCCACCTGCGAGCGTTGGCGGCCGGTGGCGACCACGCGGTCGCCGGCGGCCAGGGCGGCCTTCGCGATGTCGACGCCGAGCCCGCGGCTGGCGCCGGTGATGAACCAGGTCTTGCTCATGATGATTCCTTTCGTTGGCAGGCCGCCATGGTGCGCCGCGGCCCCCTCGAACGCGTAGCCACATGCTCTCGATTGATTGCACGATCCTGCCAATCCAAGGGATTCCGGGCACCCGCCCATTGCCATCCCGCCGTCGCTCGGCTTCAATCGACGCATGTCTTCCCTTGCCGAACTCCAGGCCCTGATCGCCCGCCACGCGCGCGAGGGCCAGCCCGACACGGCGCTCGCGGGCGTGCGCGCGACGATCTCGCTGCAGCCCACCCAGCCCGTCCACCATGTCACCCGGCCCGGCTTCGCGATCGTCGCGCAGGGCGCCAAGGAGACGATCGTGGGCGACCGTCTGTTCGAGTACGGCGAGGGCGATTTCATCGTCACCTCGGTCGACCTGCCGATCTGCGCGCGCATCGTGCGCGCCAGCGCCGACCGGCCCTACCTCGCGTGCGGCCTCACGCTGGAGCCGGCCGCGATCGCCGCGCTGCTGCTCGAGACCGCCGGCGTCGACGACGGCGCGCCCGCGCCCTGCGGCTACGGCGTGCGGCGGGCGCCGGCCGAGCTGGTGGACTGCGCGGTGCGCCTGCTGCGGCTGCTCGACCAGCCGCGCGACGCGCCGGTGCTGCGGCCGCTGGTCGAGCGCGAGATCCTGTGGCGGCTGCTGGGCGGCGAGCAGGGCGGCCGCGTGCGCCAGATCGGCCTGGCCGACAGCCGCCTCGCGCAGGTGAGCCACGCGATCCGCCACATCCGCGAGCGCTACGCCCAGGCGCTGAGCGTCGATGAACTGGCGGCGCTGGCGGCCATGAGCGTGTCGTCGTTCCACCGCCACTTCCGCGCGGTGACGGCCATGACGCCGATCCAGTTCCAGAAGCAGATCCGCCTCCAGGAGGCGCGCGCCCGGCTGCTGGCCGAGGCCGACGATGTGGCCGCCGTGGGCTTCGCGGTGGGCTACGAGAGCGCGTCGCAGTTCAGCCGCGAATACAGCCGGATGTTCGGCGCGCCGCCGGGACGCGACGCGGCGCGGCTGCGCCAGGTGGCGCCGCTGGAGCGGGTGGCCGCTTAGCGCGCGACCGCTTCGAGCGCGCGCGAGAAGTCGTCGATCAGGTCGGCGATGTCCTCGATGCCCACCGACAGGCGGATCAGCCCGTCGGCGATGCCCATGTCGGCGCGGCGCTCGGGGCCCATCTCGTGGTAGATCGTCTGCGCGACCGGGATGGCCAGAGTGCGGTTGTCGGCCAGGTGGCTGGAGACGATGACCAGCTGCAGCGCGTCGAGGAAGGCGAGGGTGTCGATACCCTCTCGCAGCTCGACGCTCATGAGCAGCCCGAAGCCGCCCTTGAAGAGCCGCGCCGCGCGCTCGTGCTGGGCGTGGCTGGCGAGGCCGGGGTAGTGGACGCGGGCGACGGCGGGCTGCGCCTCCAGCCATTGCGCCAGCGTCAGGGCGTTGTCGCAGGCGCGGCGCAGGCGCAGGGCCAGCGTCTCGGCGCCGACGGCGATGCGGTGCGCGTCCTCGGCGCGCAGCGTGCCGCCCATGTCGCGCAGGCCCTTCTTGCGGACCTGCAGCAGGCCCCACTTGTCGGCCGGGCCCTTCTTGTAGGCCGGCAGGATGTTGGCGTAGCCCGACCAGTCGAACAGGCCGGTGTCGACGACCGCGCCGCCCAGCGCGTTGCCGTGGCCGCCGATGCTCTTGCTCAGCGAGTGCACGACGAGGCCGGCGCCGATGTCGCGGCCGCGCACCAGCAGCGGCGTGGTGAGCGTGCCGTCGACGACGTAGAGGAGGCCGGCGTCCTTGCAGACCTGCCCGATGCCGTCGAGGTCGGCCACCTGGGTCACCGGGTTCGCGATGGTCTCGACGAACACCATGCGCGTGGCGGGCGTGATCGCGGCGCGCACGTTGCCGGCCGCCGTCGCGTCGACGAACGTGACCTCCACGCCGAGGCCCTGCAGCGTCTGCATCAGGCTGTTGGTGTTGCCGAACAGGAAGCGCGTGCAGACGAGGTGGTCGCCCGCGCGCAGCAAGGACAGGAACACCGCCGTGATGGCGGCCATGCCGGTGGCGAAGGTCGCCGTGCCCTTGGCGTCCTCCAGCAGCGTCACCTTGGCCTCGAGCGCGTTGACGGTGGGGTTGCCCTGGCGCGCGTAGACGTGGCCGGCCTGGTTGCCCTGGAACACCTCGACCAGGTCGCGCGCGGTCGGATAGTTGAAGGCCGCTGACACGTGCAGCGGCTTGTGGACCGCGCCATGCTCGACGCCGCCGAGGCGGTCGGAGTGCAGCAGGCGGGTGGTGGCGCTGTAGGCGCGTTTCGTGGGGGCGGTCATGCGTGAGGCTCGGTGGATTCGTCCACCATTCTCGTGCAGACCGCCCGTTCGCGCCTTCTCAGGGCTTCAGGTCGAAGACCAGCACCTCGGCGTTGTCGCCGCCTTCCAGCACCAGCGTCGCCTCGTCGCGGATCTTCAGCGCGTCGCCCGCCTCCAACTGCTGGCCGTTGACGCGCAGGCTGCCGCGCGCCACGTGCACGTAGGTCAGGCGGCCCGCGGGCAGCGGCAGTTCCTGGCGCTCGGTGCCGTCGAACAGGCCCGCGAAGATGCGCGCGTCGGCGTTGAGCGTCACCGCGCCGGGCACCTTGTCGGGCGAGCCGACCAGCGCCAGCCTGCCGCGCTTGGCGGCGTCGGGCACGTTGACCTGCTCGTAGCCCGGCGCGAGGCCGCCGCGTTCCGGCAGGATCCAGATCTGCAGGAAGTGCGTGGCCGAGTCCTTCGAGTGGTTGAACTCGCTGTGGCGCACGCCGGTTCCGGCCGTCATGCGCTGCACGTCGCCGGGCACGATCACGCCGGCGTTGGCGCCGCCGGGCGTGCCGTTGCCCATCGAATCCTGGTGCGCGAGGGCGCCCTCCAGCACGTAGCTGATGATCTCCATGTCGCGATGGCCGTGGGTGCCGAAGCCCTGGCCGGCGTGGACGGTGTCGTCGTTGAGCACGCGCAGGTTGCCGAAGCCCATGTGCGCCGGGTCGTGGTAGTCGGCGAACGAGAAGCTGTGGTGGCTGTTGAGCCAGCCGTGGTCGGCGTGGCCGCGGTCTTGAGCCTTGCGAAGCGTGAGCATGAGTTTCTCCAGTCGTTGTGTCAGCGATGCCGCTGATGGCGTGAGAAGAAGTGTCTGCTCGAGGCGGCCCTCGACGATCCAAAGGATTCGAACGCAGCGTTGAGCGTCGAGGGCTTGACGCCTCGGAACCTGTGAATGAATCCGGCGTGACCGAGCGGGTCGACCAAAGGCGTCCGAGCCAGGCGCAAATGCGAGTCGTAGCGGTGCTTACGGCGAGCATTTGCAACGACGCTCGGGTGTCTTCGTGCGGCACGAGCGGGCATGCCGGATTCGTTCACAGGTTCTCAGTGCCAGGTTCGCGGATCGACGCGGTAGTAGTCGCGCAGCAGCGCGAACAGCGCCGGGTGGCGGTCGGCGAGCGCGCCGGCCTGCTCGAAGAACACCTCGGTGACCACGGCGAAGAACTCGGCTTCGTTGGTGGCGCCGTAGTCGCTGATCAGGTCGGTGGGCGGGGGCTCGACGTCATCGCAGGAGGATCCGAACCACGACCAACCCGCCTGGGCCCGCGCCTGCGCGGCCTCGCGTGCGCGGATGCGCGCCTGCAGGGCGGCGAACTCGTCGGCCATCACCTGCGCCCAGCGCGCGTGCGCGGCGCGCGAACCGAGCAGCGGCGCGCCGTTGGCGCTGCCGGTCTCCTGGTCCAGCTGGTGCGCGAACTCGTGCAGCACCACGTTGTGGCCGTCGTCCGGCGCGCGCGCGCCGTCCAGCACGTCCTGCCACGACAGGATCACCTGGCCCTGCGACCACGACTCGCCGGCCAGCACGCGACGCTCGTCGCGCAGCACGCCGCCCGGTGACGCGTGGACGCGATCGACCACGAACGCGCCCGGATAGACCAGGATCTGCTTGAGCTCGGGAAACAGCGGGCCGCCGTGGTTCAGCCGCAGCAGACAGGCCTGGGCGGCGATGGTCACGCGCATCTCGTCCGTGACGGCCAGGCCGGCGCAGCCCAGAAATGGCTTCTCGGCGAGGAAGACCAGGATGCGCCGCCGCAACTGGTGCTGCAGATCGGGCGGCAACTGCCGATACAGGGGGACGCGGCGCTGGAGAATGCTGCGCCAGTCGGCCGGGAACGGCCTGCCGGCCCAGGCCTGGCGGCGCCGGGCACGCCAGCGCGGAGCCCCGGCGATGGCGGCGACGAGCAGCAGGGCGGCGACGAGGACGATGGCGAGCGACATGGCGTTGCAGTGAGGTCGCCACGGGGCGGTCTCCTGCATATGGTCGCCCGGCGGCAGGATTCAAGCTGCGGGCCGTACGATGGCAGGGCCGTTCGCGCGGTCATCCGACACGAAAAGCGAGACCCCCACCTTGGCAGCTCCGGCACCGACCCCGCCCGCTCCGGCCTCGGCCACGCCGCCGGCGGCGGAGCGGCGCGCGGCAACCGGTGCGCTGGGCGAGGCCCTGGCCGCCAGCGCTGCGCTGGCTCCGGCGCTCGCGGTACTCCAGTCGCTCGCCGACCCCGCCGCGCAACGCGAGGCGCTCCGCGCTCTGCAGCCTGCCGTTCAGGCCCTTTCGCTCGCACTGGCGCGGCTGGAAGCTTCCGCCGACGCTCCGGCCCGTGCCGAAGGCGGCGGCGATGCGCTGACCGGCCTGGCCGACCGCGCCGAGCTGGCCGCCGCCGGTGCCGCGCTGGCCCGGCGGTACACGGACACGCCGCTGATGGTGCTGGCCGCCGACGTCGACCACCTGCGCCACGTCAACGACGCCTGGTCGCAGGCCACCGGCGACGCGGTGCTGCGGGCGGTGGCCGCCGTCCTGCGCGCGCAGTCGCGCCCGCGGGACGTGCTCGCGCGCGCGGACGGCAACCTGTTCGTGGTCGCGCTCGGCGGCCCCGTCTCGACGACGCGGGCCCTGCTGGTGGCCGAACGGCTGCGCGCCGCGATCGAGGCGCATGCCTGGGATGGCGTGCAGGCCGGGCTGCGCGTGACGGCCAGCATCGGCGTGGCGGCCCGCGCCCCGGGCGAGTCGCTGGACGACGTGCTGGCGCGCGCCGGCGCCGCGCTGCAGGAATGCAAGCGCGGCGGACGCAACCAGGTGCGCGCGCGCAGCTGAACCCGCGCTCCGGGACGCCCCGGGCCCGGCCGCCCGCCGCTCGGGCCGCGCCGCCCGCTAAAATGGCGGGTTGGTCGAACTTTCCCGGGCTTGAACCGTCGAACCCCGGCTCCACCTCGACCGCACGCTTGCCCGGCAGCACGGCGCCCCGCGCCGTCGCTGCCTTCCACGTTTTCCCTGAGGACCTTCCGCCGTGTTCCTGATCTCCACCGCCTACGCCCAGACCGCGGCGCCTGCCGCCTCGTCCGGAGACAACAGCTTCCTGTTCATCATGATCCCGATGTTCGTGATCATGTACTTCGTGATGATCCGGCCGCAGCAGAAGCGCGCCAAGGAACAGAAGGCGCTGATCGCCGGCGTGGCAAAGGGCGACGAGGTCGTCACGGTGGGCGGCATCATCGGCCGCATCTCCAAGCTGGGCGAGTCCACCGTCCACATCGAGACGGGCGCCAACGTCGAGCTGCAGATCCAGCGCAGCGCGATCGTCCAGATCCTGCCCAAGGGCACGCTGAAGTAACCCGTTCTCCGCCAGACCGCGGGCGCCGGGCGCGCCGCGGCTGACGCCGTCGCGCGGCGGCCCCCCGGGGTGCCGCAACGGACGCGATGCCTTCCAGGAAACACCCATGAATCGCTACCCTGTCTGGAAATTCGTGCTGATGGCGCTGGCCGTGCTGATCGGCCTGCTCTACACGGTGCCCAACCTGTACGGCAGCGCGCCGGCGGTGCAGGTGTCGGCCGCCAGCCTCACCACCAAGGTGGGCACCGACACGGCCGTGCAGATCGAGCAGCTGCTCGCGGCGGCCTCCATCAAGCCCGACTACGTCACGTTCGAGGGCTCGACGGTGCACGCGCGCTTCGCCACCACCGACACGCAGATCCACGCGCGCGACGTCATCAACGCCGGCCTGAACGCCGGCGCCGACAAGGACGCGCCGCCGTACTCCGTGGCGCTGAACATGGTGCCGCGCGCCCCGCGCTGGATGGCCTCGCTGCACGCGCTGCCCATGTACCTGGGCCTGGACCTGCGCGGCGGCGTGCACTTCCTGCTGCAGGTGGACCTGAAGGCGGCCCTCGACAAGAAGATCGAGTCGCTGGTCACCGACACCCGCACCACGCTGCGCGAGAAGCAGCTGCGCGCGGCGGTCACGCGCGACGGCAACGCGGTCACGATGATCTTCCACGACGCCGCCACCGCCACGCAGGCGGTCAGCGTGCTGACGGACGCGTTCCCGACGATCCAGTGGACGTCCGCCCCGGACGGCGCCGACGTCCATGTCCGCGGCGTGCTCAAGCCGGCCGAACTGATCAAGGCCCAGGACCAGGCCATCAAGCAGAACATGACCACGCTGGGCAACCGCGTGGCCGGCCTCGGCACCTCCGAGCCGGTGATCCAGCAGCAGGGCGCCGACCGCATCGTCGTCGAGCTGCCGGGCATCCAGGACACCGCCAAGGCCCGCGAGCTGATCGGCCGCACGGCCACGCTGTCGATCCGCATGGTCGACCAGACCGCCGCCGCCTCCGCGGACAACCCGGACGACGACGTGTTCCCGAACAGCCCCGACGTCGCGCGTCGCAACGGCCCGACCACCATCGTCAAGAAGGAAGTGGTGGCCAGCGGCGACGACCTGGCCGACGCCCAGCCCAACTTCGACAGCCAGTCCAGCGCCGCCATCGTCAAGCTGCAGATGAACGCCAAGGGCGCGCGCCGGATGCGCGAGGTGTCGAGCCAGAACGTCGGCAAGCTGATGTCCATCGTCCTGTTCGAGAAGAACAAGGGCCAGGTCATCAGCGTGGCGACGATCCAGAGCGAGCTGGGCGAGAACTTCCAGATCTCGGGCAGCTTCACGTCCGAGGAAGCCAGCGAGCTGGCGCTGCTGCTGCGCTCCGGCGCGCTGGCCGCGCCGATGGAGTTCATCGAGGAAACGGCCATCGGCCCGAGCCTGGGCGCCGACAACATCGCCAAGGGCCTGCACAGCGTGGCCTGGGGCTTCGTGGCCATCCTCGTGTTCATGTGCGCCTACTACCTGCTGTTCGGCGTGATCTCCACGCTGTCGCTGGGCGTGAACCTGCTGATGCTGGTGGCGGTGTTGTCGCTGATCCAGACCACGCTCACCTTGCCGGGCATCGCGGCCATCGCGCTGACGCTGGGCATGGCCATCGACGCCAACGTGCTGGTCAACGAGCGCATCCGCGAGGAACTGCGCGCGGGCAGCGCGCCGCAGACGGCGATCTCGGCCGGCTACGAGCGCGCGTGGGCCACCATCCTCGACTCCAACATCACCACGTTGATCGCCGGCCTGTCGCTGCTGATGTTCGGCTCCGGCGCGATCCGCGGCTTCGCCATCGTGCACTGCCTGGGCATCCTCACCTCGATGTTCTCGGCGGTGTTCTTCTCGCGCGGCCTGGTCAACCTCTGGTACGGCCGCCAGAAGAAGCTGAAGTCCATCCTGATCGGCCAGGTCTGGAAGGGCGGCGCGCAACCCGGCGCGGTACCGCAGCCCGACGACCTGGACGACGCGCAGGCGCCCGCCGCCGGCAAGAGCCCGCGCATCGCCCGCTGAGACCGCAAAGAGCCAAGGACATTCACATGGAATTCTTCCGTATCCGGCGCGACATCCCGTTCATGCGGCACGCGCTGGTGTTCAACATCATCTCGCTGCTGACGTTCCTCGCTGCCGTCTTCTTCCTCGTCACGCGCGGCCTGAACTTCTCGATCGAGTTCACGGGCGGCACCGAAGTCCAGGCGACCTACCAGCAGACCGCGGATCTGCCGCGCCTGCGCGGCATCGCCGAGGGCCTCGGCTACGGCGACGTACAGGTGCAGAACTACGGCACCTCGCGCGATGTCATCATCCGCGTCCCGTCGAAGCCGAAATTCAAGCAGAGCGACGTCAAGGACACGGTGTTCGGAGCGCTGTGCAAGGCCGAATCCGGCACGATTCAAGTGAAGACCGAGATGACGCCAAAGGGCGAAGCCATCTCGCGTCCCGCCTGCCAGACCGCGGCTGGCGTCGAGCCCGTGGTGTTCAAGAGCAGCAACCTTGTCGGCCCGTCGGTGGGCGACGAGCTGATGCGCAACGGTGCCTACGCGATGATCAGCGTGGTCATCGGCATCATGCTGTACCTCGCCTTCCGCTTCGAATGGAAATTCTCCATCGCGGCCATCGTGGCCAACCTGCACGACGTGGTCATCATCCTGGGCTTCTTCGCCGCCTTCCAGTGGGAGTTCTCGCTGTCGGTGCTGGCGGGCGTGCTGGCTGTGCTGGGCTACTCGGTCAACGAGTCGGTGGTCATCTTCGACCGGATCCGCGAGACCTTCCGCCGCTTCCGCAAGCTCACGACGATGCAGGTGATCGACCACGCGATCACCAGCACCATCAGCCGCACGATCATCACCCACTTCTGCACCCAGATGATGGTGCTGTCCATGCTGATCTTCGGCGGCCCCACGCTGCACTATTTCGCGATGGCGCTGACCATCGGCATCTGCTTCGGCATCTACTCGTCGGTGTTCGTCGCCGCGGCCATCGCCATGTGGCTGGGCGTGAAGCGGGAAGACCTCGTTCACACCGGCACGAAGGCCGTGGTCGATCCGAATGACCCGAATGCGGGCGCGGTGGTGTAGATTGCAGCCATAGCGCGTACCGCAGCGGACAAACCCAAGGGAAGCGAAGCAGCCGGATGGTCGAAGGCAAATCGTCGCCAGATATCGCGCGCAAGGCGCGGCAGATGTTCGCCGAGCAATTCGCCGAGGCGGGCCCGCGCCTGCTTGCCGCCGTGCTGGAGGCCGCCCGCCTGCTGCTTGACAAGCCCGCCGAGCGCTCGGTGGCGCAGCAGCGGCGCGACACCCTGCAGGCCCTGATGACCCATGGCGAGGAGTGGATCGAGCGCCAGGGCGAGATGCTGCGCGACGCCGCGGCCGCCGATCGGCCGTCCACCAGCACCGGCGCCCTGCTCGCTTCGATGCAGGGGCACTCGCAGAAGCTGATGCTGGTCGACGACGAGACGGTGCAAAAGGAGATCTTCATCTCGCGCCTGTCCCAGGCCATCGTCGACGTGGCCGTCTGGGAGCTGAATGACCTGACGACCCGCGTCGCGTCGCTGGAAGGCCTGGACGAACTGGTCGACCACGACCTGTTCCGGCCGCAGCAACTGGCCAAGATCGTCGTCCGGTCGTTCATCGACAGCGATTTCGGCGCGGACGCCTGGTCGGGCGTCGAAAGCGCGATGAAGGTGGAGATATCGGCGCTGGCCACCGAGGGCTATCACGAGGCCAACCGGTTCCTGGTCGAGAAGGGCGTGCTGCCCGACGTCAACCTGCGCACCTTGATCCGGCGCAGCGTGGACCGCGCGCCGGTGGTGGCCTCGCGCCACGTGCCGCTGGAAGACTTCCACAACACTCAGAACGGCGCCACGAGCACCGGCAGCGGGGGGGCGCAGTTCGCGCCTACCGCGTACAGCCAGGGCGGCATGGGCGGGCCGGGTGGCGCGCAGGTTGGCCAAGGCCGATACGGTGGGCAGGGTGGGCACGGCGGCCAGACCGGCTACGGTGGTGGCCAGACCGGCCAGGGCGGTGACCAGGGTGGCTACGGCGGCGGCGGCGGCGGCGGTCCCAACGCGTACGGCGGTGGGCAGGGCGGCGGGCAGGCGGGTGGCTATGGCGGCGGCAACGGCGGCAACGGGCAAGGCGGCGCCCCCGGCGTGGGCGGCGGCCCCGCGGGCGGTGGCGGGCCAGGTGGCGGCGGTGGCGGCGGTGGCGGTGGCGGTGGCGGTGGCGATTTCATGCGCAATGCCGCGCTGCAGCCCATGGGCGAGGGCGGTGGCCCCGGTGGCCAGGGAGCCCCAGGTGGGCCGGGTGCCCCCAACGTGGGCATCAGCGTCACGGGCAACGTGAAGGCACCCGGCGGCGGTGGCGGCGGCCACTTCGTGTCGCCGCAGCAGGTGCAGGTCGACGCGACGCTGAGGCGCTTCGGCCGGACGATGGAGCGCCACGTCCAGGGCTTCATGAACACGCAGCGCTTCTCGATGCCCTCGGCCGAGATCACCGGCGCGATCGCCGTGGCGCAGCAGGTGTTCGTCGAGCACGTCGAGGCGCGCCGCCACGAGGGCGGCGCCCTGGCGGCCGCCGAGATGGTGGACGTGCTGCGCGAGCAGAAGCAGGCCATCAAGAACACGGCCAACACGCAGGAAGAGCGCGCCACCATCGAGGTGGTCGCGCTGCTGTTCGCCAGCATCCTCACCGAGGATCGGATCCCGTCGGCGGTGCGCGTCTGGTTCGCGCGCCTGCAGATGCCCACGTTGCGTGTCGCGATGGCCGAGCCCGACTTCTTCTCGTCGGCGCAGCACCCGGCGCGCCGGCTGATCGACCGCATGGGCGCCTGCGTGATGGGCTTCGACGCCGCGCCGCAGGGCGCCGGCCCGGAGCTCGAGGGCGAGGTCGCGCGCGTGGTGCAGGTCGTCGAGGCCTTTCCCGAGACGGGCCGCAAGGTGTTCCAGACGGTGCTCGTCGAGTTCGAGCGCTTCATCGAGAAGTTCTTCCGCGACCAGAACGAGACGACCAAGAAGGGCGTCTCGCTCGCCAGCCAGGTGGAACAGCGCGAGACGCTGGCCATCCAGTACACCATCGAGCTGCGCAAGCTGCTGGACGGCGTGCCGGTGCAGGACGGCGTGCGCGAGTTCCTGTTCCAGGTCTGGGCCGACATCCTGGCCACGACCGCGATGCGCCACGGCCTGCAGAGCGAGGAGACGCGCGTCGTGCGCGAGACCGCGCTGGAGCTGGTGTGGATCGCCAGCGCCAAGACCACGCGCGAGGAACGCGCCGAGGTCATCCGCCGGCTCGGGCCGCTGCTGGCGTCGCTGCGCCAGGGCATGCTGGCCGGCGGCCTGCCGCCCGAGCGCCAGGAGACCTCGCTGCGCGCGCTCAACATCGCCCTGACCGCGGCCTTCGCGGCGCGCTCCGCCGCCATCGATCCCGATCAGTTCAGTCGGCTGAAGCAACGCCTCGAGGCGCTGGACGAGATCCTGCCGGACGCCGACTTCGAGATCGACGACTCGTTTGCGCTGGATCTGTCCGGCCACGAATCCGACGAGCTCGAGATCGTGGCCGAAGGCGGCGCCACGCCGTCGGCCGGCGCGCTGGCGGCCACCGACGAGATGCTCGTGGGCGCCTGGTACATGCTGGAATACCGCGACCGCCAGGAGGCGATGCAACTGGCCTGGCAAGGCATGCGCAAGCAGCTGTCGCTGTTCGTCTCCGCCGGTGGCCGCTGCGTGTTGTTCCAGCGCCGCCGCCTGGCCGCGTTCCTGCAGGCCCAGCTGCTGGTTCCGGCTCAGGACGAGTCGCTCACGATCGCCGCCACGCGCAGCGCCATAGAGAAGATCAACGCAGACCCGGATCGCCTGAAGTAGGCCTTTCCTGCATCGGCACAAACGACAACGGCTCCCGCGGGAGCCGTTCGTCATGGTGCGGCGGGCGCCGCGCTCAATGGATGAGCCGTTCTTCCGGTGCGACGAAGAGTTCGTCGAGAATCAGCGCGTCGGGTTCCTCGCCCAGGCTCCAGAACACCATCAGGATGATGATCTTCATGTCGTCGAGGTCGAGCGGGTTGCCGCCGGCGGCCATCGCGCGGTCGATGACCATTTCGCGCATCGGTGGAGGCAGCACGCCGGCCGATTCGAGGAAGGTGACGAAGCCCACCGAGGTTTCGCCCAGCGACTCGATCTCGCGATCCGAATACAGGCGGATGGCGTCGTCCGATTGCACGCCGGTGTAGCCTTGCGACGTGTCGGCCAGGCCGTCAAGCCAGTGCAGCGCCTCCTGGATCTCGTCCGTCTCGAAACCCACCGCGGTCAGCTTGCGCGACAGCTGGTCGTGATCCGGACAGGCGTCCGGTCGCCAGTAGTTCTCGTACAGGTAGACAAGGACGTCAAACATGGACTGACTATACCGCAGCGACCCATGGCGGCAAGCGCGATCTGGCCGGTCGCCAGGGTGCTGTTGGACCTTTGTGAAATCGTCGTTGCGGCGGCCGGATTTACATCTCCGAACGCACATCCACGCCGGAATGCGTGCGAGGATCATGGACTCGGGTGAGCGCGATGGGGCGGCTGCTCAGGTCGCCACGCGACGCTGCAGCAGGCCGCCGGGAAGGCGTTGCACCTGCCCCGAGAGCTCCAGCTCCAGCAGCCGCGCCGAGAGACGCTCCGACGGCAGCCCGGTGCGGGCCGCCAGCACGTCGAAGGTCACCGGATCGTGGCCCAGCGCCGCAATGAGCGCGGCATCCGGCCCGGGCGCCCCTGCCTCGGCGTCGTCCGCCGTGGCGAACAGCGAGCACCCCGGCGCCGACAACCGGGCCGTGGCCGCGGCGCCGTCCGGTGCCAGGCGCAGCTCGCGCAGGATGTCGTCGCCGGTCTCCACCAGCTTCGCGCCCTCCTGGATCAGCCGGTGGCAGCCGCGTGACTGCGGCGAGTGGATGGAGCCGGGAATGGCGAACACCTCGCGTCCGCACTCCAGCGCCATGCGGGCGGTGATGAGCGATCCCGATTCGATCGCCGCCTCCACCACCAGCGTGCCAAGCGTGACGCCGGCGATCAGCCGGTTGCGTTGCGGGAAGTGGCGGTGCTTCGCGTCGGCGCCCAGCGGGTACTCGCTGCAGACCAGCCCCTGCTCGGCGATGCGGCGCGCCAGGCCGGCGTGGCGCGCCGGATAGACGCGATCCAGGCCGGTGCCGACGAAGGCGATCGTGCTGCCCGGGCCCGCCAGCCCGCCCTCGTGCGCGGCGCCGTCGATGCCCATGGCCAGACCCGACACGATGGTGAGTCCGCGCCCACTCAGGAAACGTCCGAACGTGCGCGCGTTGTCCATGCCTTGCGGCGTGGCGCTGCGGCTCCCGACGATGGCGACGCCCGGCGCGGACAGCAGCTCGACGCGACCCTGCGTGAACAGCAGCAGCGGCGGGTCGGCGCTGCGCAACAGCAGTTCTGGGTAGCGCGCGTCACCGAGCACGACCAGGCCGCGCGGCGCCGCTGCGTCGGCCTCGGCAAGCCAGCGTTCCGTGGCGTCGATCTGCGCGTTGTCACGGGCGTCGCGGCGCTTCAGGATCCGGACGACGTCTGGCCCGACGAGCGCGAGCAGGATGTCGACATCGGCGGCGAGTACGCGCTCGGGCGAACCGAGGGCGGCCAGCAGGCGCCGAGCAGTGGCTCGGCCGATGCCGGGCGCGGTGGCCAGCCTTAGCCAGCCGGCGAGTTCGTCGCGGGACCCCATGGACGCACCGGGCGGGCAGTGTCAGGTGGCGACGAGGGGGCGTCCGGGAGCGGGCCGAGCGCTGGGCGGCAGCGGCTCAGGGCTGGGTGACGCGATCGCCCGGCAGCGTGGGCAAGGTCGTGTCGAGCACCAGGCCGTAGGCCATGCGATCGAACACGCGGAACACGAACACCATGCCGATGCGCTCGTCCGGCAGCTTGATCAGCGCGCCGTGATCGACCGACTTGTCGTGCGTGATCGCGCCTTCGTGCCACAGCGCCAGCACGGTGCCGCGCTCCAGGCCGTCGCGTGCGCCGCGGTTGAGCGACACGATCTGGTTCTGGCCGGCCGACATGGCGTCGCCGTACAGCGAGACCACCTTGCCGTTGACGGGGTTGGCGGGCGAATGCGGGACGAAGGGCGCGAAGTCGCGCACCGTGGCCGGCGCGAGGCGATCGCCGATGGCGACGTCTTCCTTGTTGCTGGTGACGGTGAACGTGGACGGCACATTGAGGCCGCCCGTTTCGGCGCCGGGACGCGATTCGCCGTCCTGCTTGCGCTCAGCCGAGCCGACGTAGCGGGCCTCGTAGCCCAGCACTTCCTTGGTGTCGGGGTCGACCAGGGCCTTCGGCTCGCGGAAGACCTGCCAGTTGCGCGTGTTGCCCAGGTTGCCGACGACGTACGCGGAATCGCCGCGGTTCAGCAGCATGCGGTCTTCCTGCACCGCCACGATGCGCGGCGCAGTGATCATCTGGTTCGTGTCGAAGATCATCGCGTCCGTGAGGAACGGCGCGATCAGATTCATCGGGATCGCGCCGATGGCCGCGGTTTCGGACGATTCGCTGCGAATCGACGGCGACAGTTTGACCGTGTCGCCGACGCCACCGACGGTGCTACCGAGTTTCAATCGGGCCATGCCGTCGATTTTCTCGAGCACCAGCAACTGGCCCGGATAGATCAGGTGCGGGTTGTGAATCTGTTCGAGATTCATTCCCCACAGCTCGGGCCAGCGCCACGGGCTTTTGAGGAACATGCCGGAAATGTGCCAAAGCGTATCGCCACGCTTGACGGTATAGGTGTCGGGTGCGTTTTCGGCGAGCTCGGACAGCGGCACGCCCTTGCTGGCGACCTGTTGCGCGGTGCTGCGTTGATCCGGCGTGATGGGGAACGCCTGCGTGACGGACGGCGCGGCGGCCAGCGCGGCCAGCGCGAGCGCGGCGCAGTTCAGTGCCACTGCGGGCTGCGCGAGGGCGGAACGTCGGAATCGAAAGGTCATGTCCAGAAAACTCCCGGGCCATCGAAGGCATTTGGGACGCAAGTGAGACGGAACCCGCGCGGGCTGCGACAATTCCGAATCGGCTGGAGTATCCAGCCTGTCAAAAAACTACCAAATTTGCCGCAGATTCTGCCCGCAAACCCCTCATGTCGCAATGAATCGGACACTCGGTTACGGCTGAGATAGGCATTCACCCTGAGTCCGGCCGTCGCGGCGCAGACACATTCTGCACCGCCATTGCAAGGGCGCCCGCGGCATTACCGGCGATTTTCGTGGCAGATTTCCAGGAACTGTCTTTCCATGCCCCAACTCCAGATTCTTCGTTACCCCGATCCCCGCCTGTACACCGTCGCCAAGCCGGTGGCCGAGGTCACGGATGAGATCCGCGCGCTCGCCGATGACATGATCGCGCTGATGTACGCGGCCGACGGCGTCGGCCTGGCGGCCACGCAGGTCGACCACCACATCCGCCTGATCGTGATGGACACCTCCGAGACGCACGACCAGCCGCGCGTGCTGATCAACCCCGAGCTCGTCACCGGATCCGACGACTGGATCCTGGGCGAGGAAGGCTGCCTGTCGGTGCCGCAGGTCTACGAGAAGGTGGAACGGCACGCCCGCGTGCGCGTGCGCGCGCTCGGCCGCGATGGCCAGCCGTACGAGTTCGACGCCGAGGGCCTCACCGCCGTGTGCGTGCAGCACGAGATGGACCACCTGATGGGCAAGGTCTTCGTCGACTACCTCAGCCCGCTCAAGCGCGACCGCATCAAGACCAAGATGCTCAAGAAGACGCGCGACGAGCAGCCGGTGCGCAAGCGCTGATGACGTCGCTGCGCGTCGCATTCGCGGGGACGCCCGACTTCGCCGCCGTCGCGCTGAAGGCGATCCACGCCGCCGGCCACGTCGTGCCGCTCGTGCTGACCCAGCCCGATCGCCCGGCCGGGCGCGGCATGAAGCTCAGCCCGTCGCCGGTCAAGCAACTGGCGCTGGAGCTCGGCGTGCCGGTGGCCCAGCCGCGCAGCCTGCGCCTGGACGGCAAGTTCCCCGACGAGGCCGAGGCCGGCCGCGCCGCGCTGGACGGCGCGCGCCCGGACGTGCTGGTGGTCGCGGCCTACGGGCTGATCCTGCCGCAGTGGGTGCTGGACCTGCCGCGCCTGGGCTGCCTGAACATCCATGGCTCTTTGCTGCCGCGCTGGCGCGGCGCCGCGCCCATCCATCGCGCGATCGAGGCCGGCGATGCCGGGACGGGCATCACCATCATGCAGATGGACGCGGGCCTGGACACCGGCGACATGCTGCTGGTCGAGCACGAGGCGGTCGCCTTCGACGACACCACCGGCCTGCTGCACGACCGCCTGGCGGCGCTCGGCGCGCGGATGATCGTCCGCGCGCTGGCCGATGCCAGCGCCGGCGCGCTGCGGCCGGTGAAGCAGCCCGAGGCGGGCGTCACCTACGCCCACAAGATCGCCAAGTCGGAGGCCGCCATCGACTGGACGCTGCCGGCCGACGTGATCGAGCGCCGCGTCCGCGCGTTCGACCCGTTCCCCGGCGCCACCTTCCAGGCGGCCGGCGAGACGGTGAAGCTGTGGCGCGCGCAGGTGGAGCGACTCGGCGCGGCCGCCGCGCCGGGCAGCGTGATCGCCGTCGACGGCCAGCACCTGGTGGTGGCCTGCGGCGACGGTGCGCTGGCGCTGCTCGACGTGCAGCGCCCGGGCGGCAAGCGCGGCCCGGTCGCGCAGTGGCTGCAGGCGCAACCGCTCCAGCCGGGCGCCGTGCTCGGGTAGCCAACGAAGCGGTCGCGAAACCGCGCCCGGCTTTCCGCTTGCCGCCCTCAAGCCCGGCGCGCGGCGGCCGATAACGACGCATCAACCCGTCCTTGCCATGCTGCGCCGACTCCTCCTCACCCTCGCCGTCCTGTCCCCGCTCGCCGGTTGCGACCAGCTCGGGCTGGAGGCCGCGTCGGTGACCGCCGCGCGGGTGGAGGCCGACGGCAGGGCCGTGGGCGCCGCCTGCCGCCACGGCGGGCGCGCCATCGAGGACTGCTTCACGCTCAACAAGCGCGTGGACAAGGCCGCCATCTACGCCGGCTGGCGCGAGATGGACGACTACATGCGCGAGAACAAGCTGGAGGCCGTGGAGCCGACGCTGGGCCCGGGCGCGAAGAAGACGGCCGACGCCGGCGACGACGCCAAGCCCGACGCCGCGGCCGCCGACAAGCCGGCCGACAAGCCCGCGCCCGAGAAGTCCGCCAAGGCCACGACGGCCAGGCCCGACAAGATCGCGAAGATCGACAAGTCGCTGGCCGAGAAGCCCGCCGAGCATTGAGAACCCGCGCTTCGCTCCTTGCGAAGCCGCCCGCGATCCTGTTTCGCCCCCGTGACCCGCCGGCCCCCGCCGCCATAAGACAATGGCGCGATGACCGCATCGCAGCCCCTTTGGCGCCATCCTGAATTCGCCCGCGGCGCGCGCGACATGACCGGCATCTCGCTGGGCATCGGCGCGTGGGGCCTGGTCACGGGCATCGCCATGGTCAAGACCGGCATGAGCGTGCCGCTGTGCGTCGCGATGTCGCTGCTGGTGTTCGCCGGCAGCGCGCAATTGGCCTCGCTGCCGCTGATCACGCAGGGCGCGCCGCTGTGGGTGATCTGGGCCACCGCGCTGTGCGTGAACCTGCGCTTCATCATCTTCTCGGCAGGTTGGCGACCCTACTTCGCGCCGCTGTCGCTGCGCCACCGGCTGTGGGTCACCTACTTCATGGCCGACCTCAATTACGTCGCGTTCATGAAGCGCTTCCCCACGCCGGGCGCGATGTCCGACCAGCTGCCCTTTGTCTGGGGCGGCGTGGCGGTGAACTGGACGGCCTGGCAGGCGATGTCGCTGCTGGGCATCGCGCTGGCCGACGTCATCCCCACGCAATGGGGCCTGGGCTTCGCGGGCTCGCTGGCGCTGCTGGGCATCACCGGCACGCTGCTGATCGACCGCGGCACCTGGGTCGCCGCGCTGGTGGCGGCCGCGGCCGCGTTCGCCGCCTTCGCGCTGCCGTTCCACCTGAACATCGTCGTGGCCATCGCCGCGGCCGTCGCGGTGGGCGTGCTCATCGACCATTTCTCGCCGGCCGCCGCGACCCGGCCTGCCGCGGGGAGCGACGCATGATGCCCGCCTGGCAGATCCTGCTGGCCATCGCCGGGCTGACCGTGATCACTGTCGTCACGCGCGGCTTCTTCGTGATTCCCGAGCGCGAGGTGCCCATCCCCGCGTGGCTGCGCGAGGCCTTGCGCTACGCCCCGCTGGCCGCGCTGGTGGCCGTGCTGCTGCCCGAGATCGCGATGACCGACGACCACCTCATCGCCACCTGGAAGGACGCCCGCATCTACGCCACGGCCATGGGCGTCCTCGTGTTCTCCACCACGCGCAACCTGCTCGGGACGATACTCGCGGGGTCGGCCGTGCTGCTGGTCCTGCGCCTCGGCCTCGGCTGGTAATCCATCCCTCCCCCATCAGACTGCGTGAATGCCATGAAAGTGATCCGTTTCTCCGACCTCGCCGCCTCGGGCCAAGCCGCCGGCAAGCGCGTGTTCATCCGCGCCGACCTGAACGTGCCTCAGGACGATGCCGGCAACATCACCGAGGACACCCGCATCCGCGCCTCCGTTCCGTGCATCCGCCTGGCGCTGGCCGCGGGCGCGGCCGTGATGGTCACGAGCCACCTGGGCCGGCCCACGGAGGGCGAGTTCAAGCCCGAGGACTCGCTCGCGCCGGTCGCCAAGCGCCTGTCCGAGCTGCTGGGCCGCGACGTGCCGCTGGTGGCCGACTGGGTCGACGGCGTCGACGTGAAGCCCGGCCAGGTGGTGCTGCTGGAGAACTGCCGCGTCAACAAGGGCGAGAAGAAGAACGACCCCGGGCTCGCGAAGAAGATGGCCGCGTTGTGCGACATCTACGTCAACGACGCGTTCGGCACCGCGCACCGCGCCGAGGGCACCACCTATGGCATCGCCGAGTACGCGCCCGTGGCCAGCGCCGGCCCGCTGCTGGCCGCCGAGATCGACGCGATCACGCGGGCGCTCGCCGCGCCGAAGCGTCCACTCGTGGCCATCGTGGCCGGCAGCAAGGTGAGCACCAAGCTGACCATCCTGCAGGCGCTGTCGGCCAAGGTCGACGGCCTGATCGTGGGCGGCGGCATCGCCAACACCTTCATGCTGGCGGCCGGCCTGAAGATCGGCAAGAGCCTGGCCGAGCCCGACCTGGTGGGCGACGCCAGGGCCGTCATCGAGGCGATGAAGGCGCGCGGCGCGGCCGTGCCCATCCCCACCGACGTCGTCGTCGCCAAGAAGTTCGCCGCGGACGCCGAGGCCACCGTCAAGGCCGCCACCGACGTGGCCGACGACGACCTGATCCTGGACATCGGTCCGCAGACCGCGGCGGCGCTGGCCGGGCAGCTGAAGGCGGCCGGCACCATCGTCTGGAACGGCCCGGTGGGCGTGTTCGAGTTCGACGCGTTCTCGCACGGCACCGAGACGCTCGCGCGCGCCATTGCCGCCAGCCCCGCGTTCTCCATCGCCGGCGGCGGCGACACGCTGGCCGCCATCGCCAAGTACGGCATCGACAAGGACGTGGGCTACATCTCCACCGGCGGCGGCGCGTTCCTGGAGATCCTCGAAGGCAAGAAGCTGCCGGCGCTCGAGATCCTCGAGAAGCGAGCGGCTTGACCGCGGTTGGCGTCGCGGCGATGCTGTAATCCGCATGTAATCTCGACCGGGTGGGCGCACCCATAATCGCGTTATCCAGTTACCTCGTTGCAGAGGCGCGCGAGCGCCCAGGAGACAATCCGTCATGATCCGTGGTACCAAGATCGTCGCCACCCTCGGCCCCGCCACCAGCGACCCGGAGGTGCTCGAGCGGCTGATCCGCGCGGGCGTCGACGTGGTGCGCCTGAACTTCAGCCACGGCAAGGCGCAGGACCACATCGACCGCGCGAAGCTCGTGCGCGAGATCGCCGAGCGCGTGGGCCGCACCGTCGCGCTGATGGCCGACCTGCAGGGCCCCAAGATCCGCGTCGGCAAGTTCGTCGACGGCAAGGTGCAGCTGGTCAAGGGCGCGCGCTTCGTGCTCGACGCCTCGCGCACCGAGCCTGGCGACATCGACGGCGTGGGCCTCGACTACAAGGAACTGCCGCGCGACGTGAAGCCTGGCGACACCCTGCTGCTCAACGACGGCCTCATCGTGCTGACCGTCGACGAGGTCAAGGGCGACAAGGTGCACACCATCGTCAAGGTCGACGGCGAGCTGTCCAACAACAAGGGCATCAACAAGCAGGGCGGCGGCCTCACCGCCCCGGCGCTCACCGCCAAGGACATGGACGACATCCGCACGGCCGCCAGCTTCCGTTGCGACTACCTGGCGGTGAGCTTCCCGAAGAACGCCACCGACATGGAGATGGCACGCCAGCTGGCCAACGTGGCCGGCGAGTCGAACCGCCACAAGCCGGCGATGATCGCCAAGATCGAGCGCACCGAGGCGATCCCCAACCTCGAGTCCATCCTGAAGGCCAGCGACGGCATCATGGTGGCGCGCGGCGACCTGGCCGTCGAGGTGGGCAACGCGTCGGTGCCGGCGCTGCAGAAGCGCATGATCCGCATGGCGCGCGAGATGGACAAGGTCGTCATCACCGCCACGCAGATGATGGAGAGCATGATCCTCGCGCCGGTGCCCACGCGCGCCGAGGTGAGTGACGTGGCCAACGCGGTGCTGGACGGCACCGACGCGGTGATGCTCAGCGCCGAGACCGCCGCCGGCAAGTACCCGATCGAGACCGTCGAGACGATGGCCGCGATCGCGCTGGAGGCCGAGCGCGCCGAGGAGGTGCAGCCGATCGAGGCCGGCTTCCTCAACAAGAAGTTCGGCCGCATCGACCAATCGATCGCGGCGGGCGCGCTGTTCACCGCGCAGCATCTCGGCTGCAAGGCCATCGTCGCGCTGACCGAGTCGGGCTCCACCGCGCTGTGGATCAGCCGCCAGCGCACGCAGGTGCCCATCTTCGCGCTCACGTCGCAGGCCAACTCGCTGCGCCGCATGGCGCTGTACCGCAACGTCACGCCGCTGCTGATGGGGTCGTTCGACGATCGCGACAGCGCGCTGGCGGAAGCCGAACGCCTGCTGACGTCGCTGGGCGTGCTGCGTCCGGGCGACACCTACGCCATCACGTGCGGCGAGCCGATGGGCTATCCCGGCGGCACCAACATGCTCAAGATCTGCCGGGTGGGTTGAGCCCCCGCGGTCGCTGGCGCTCCCTGCCCCCCGAGGGGGCGCTCCGCGACTGGCCGACAGGGCTGGATCCAGCGCTCCCTTGATTTTCAGGCCGCCGCGATAGTGGCAGCGGCGGCGAGTGGGTGGTCTCAGGCCCGCGCATCGGCTGACAATGGGGCTGGATCAGGACTCTGCCCAATGCTCAAGAACCTTCTGAACCGATTCCTGTCGTCGCCGTCGCCGAACGTGCCGCCCGCGCCCGTGCCCGAACCGCTGCCTTCGCCGGGCGCCGTCGGCGCCGCCGACGCGCTGATCGTCGAGGGCAACGCATGCGAGGACGCCGGCCACTGGCGGGAGGCCGAGGCCCTGTACCGCAGCGCGGTGGCCACGGCGCCGCGCCATGCCCGCGCCCACCTGAGTCTCGGCATCGTCCTGGAGGCCAAGGGCGATGCCGACGGTGCCGTCGTAGCCTTCGAGCAGGTGCTGGCGCTCGACCCTCGGCATCCGTTCGGCAACTACAACCTGGCGCGCGTGATGGTGCTGCGCGGCGACACTTCGCGGGCCCTGGCGCTGGTGGAAGAGGCGTTGGGCGCCAAACCCGACTTCCCGCAGGCGCAGGAGCTGCTCGTGCGTATCCTGCGCGACGAGGGCTTCGCCGCGGAAGCCCTGGCGGTCCTGCGCGGGATCGTCGAGCGCGATCCCGGCAACTGGCTACATCGGTCGTTCGAGCTGATCGTCATGAACTTCGCCGACGGCGTGTCGGCGGACGCGCTGTTTCGCCGGCACGTCGAGTTCGGTGCCGCGCTGGAGCAGGCGGTGCCCGTCCGCTTCACGCGCCATCCCGAACGCGGCGACCCGCGACGGCGCTTGCGCGTGGGCTACGTCTCGAGCGATTTCGTGGCGCACCCGGTGGCGTTCTTCCTCGCACCGGTGCTCGCACACCATGACCGGTCGCAGGTGGAGGTTTTCTGCTACTCGCTGGCCACCCGGCCCGATGCGACCACGGAGCAGATCCGCGCCGCGACGGATCACTGGCGCGACGCGACCGCGATGTCGGACGACGAACTGGCCGATGCGATCCACGCCGACGGCATCGACGTGCTGGTCGATCTCATGGGCCATTCCAGCATCCCGCGCCTGGGCGTGTTCTGTCAGCGGCCGGCACCGGTCCAGGTGGCGTGGCTGGGCTACCTCAATACGACGGGCCTGACGCGGATGGACTTCCGCCTCACCGATGCCCGCAGCGATCCGCCCGCGATCTCGCAGCCCCTCCATGCCGAGCGGCTGGTTAACCTGCCGGCCAGCCAGTGGTGCTACCCGGGCGAGCCGGAGCATGCGATCGGTCCGGTGCCGCCGTTCGAACGCCGGGGCCACCTCACCTTTGGTTCCTTCAACGCGGCGCTCAAGGTCACGCCGGCCACTTGCCAGCGCTGGGCCCAGGTGATGCTGCGGGTGCCCGGGTCGCTGTTGCTCATCGGCGACATCAATTCCGAGCGCAAGCGTGCAGCCATCCTGCACGACATGGCGAGCCTGGGCGTGGCCGCGGACCGGATCGCGTTCCTGCCCCGCGTCGGCTCCGGCGAGTACATGGGCCTGTACAACACCGTCGACATCACGTTCGACACCTTCCCCTACGGCGGCGGCACCACCACCTTCGATTCGCTGTGGATGGGCGTGCCCGTGGTGGCGGCGGTCGGAGAGACGCCGGCGTCGCGCAGCGCGGCGAGCATCCTGGCGACGCTGGGCCTCGACGACTGGATCGCGCCCTCGGCAAACGACTTCGTGGACGTGGCGGTCGCGCGCGCCTCGGATCGCGACGCCTTGCGCGCGCTCCGGCGCGACCTGCGCCCGCGCCTGCAGGCTTCGCTGCTGACCGAACTGCCCCGCTACACGCGCGACCTCGAGGCGGCCTGGCGCGCGATGTGGCTGGCGAAGACGAACTGAATGACCAGCCATGGTCAAGACCTCCTGAACCGCTTCCTGACGACACCGAGTGCGGCGCCGGTGCCCGCCGCTGCCTCGGTCTAGGCCGCGTCGCCGGACGCCGCCGCCGCCCTGATCGCCGAAGGCAACGCCCTCAAGGATGCCGGCAAGCTCGCGCAGGCTGAGTCGCTCCACCGCCGCGCCGTCGGCCGGGCGCCGCGCCGCGCGCCCACCTGAATCTCGGCATCGTGCTGGCCGCGCGGGACGACCTGGACGGCGCGGTCCGGACCTACGAGCAGCTGCTCGCCATCGACCCGGACCATCCCTTCGGCAACTACAACTACGCCTGCGTGGCCTTGGTTCGCAGCGAGCTGCCCCGGGCCGAGGCGCTGGTGGCCGCCGCGCTACGGGCAAGGCCCGACTTCCTGCAGGCGCTCGTCGTGCAGTCCAACGTGATGGACGCACTCGGCAAGCTGGACGCCGCGGTCGCCGCTCTGGAGGCCGTGCTGCGCCTGCAGCCCGACGATCCGGGCGCCTGGTACAACCTGGGCCTGCTGTTCCAGCGGCAAGGCCGCGCCGACGAGGCGGAGCCCGCGGTGCGGCGCGCGCTGGAGGCCGATCCCGGCAACACCGACACGCTGGCGCCGGTCGCGCGCGTGCTGCGCGAACAGGGCTTCGCCGAGCAGGCGCTGGTGCCGCTGCGGGCCGCCAACGAGCGCGATCCCGGCAACTGGGCGCCGCGCTCGCTCGAGCTGCTGCTGATGAATTTCACCGACGGCATCCCGGCCGCGCGCCTTGCGACGCCGCGCCGGCTGCGCGTGGGCTATCTCTCGGGTGATCTGATGATGCACTCGGTGTCGTTCTTCCTCATCCCCATCCTCGAGCACAACGACCGCTCGCGGGTGGGGGTGTTCTGCTACTCGTAGGGCGCGGCGCAGGACGGCCTCACCCAGCACATCCGCAAGCTCAGCGAGCACTGGCGCGACGCGGTGGCCATGACTGATGCGCAACTGGCCGACGCGATCCATGCCGACGGCATCGATGTGCTCGTCGACCTGGCCGGCCACGCCGAACGCGCGCGCATGGGCGTCATCAGCCAGCGGCCAGCGCCCGTGCAGGCGACCTGGCTTGGCTACCTCAACACCACGAGGTTGACGCGCATGAATTGGCGCCTGTGCGATCGCCGCGCCGACCCGGTGGCGGTGTCGTACAACCGCTCCACACCAAATGCCTGGCGCACCTTCCCGAGAGCCAGCGGTGCTACCGCCCGATGGCGGACACGGCGATCGCCGACGTGGCGCCGCTCGAGAGAAACGGCTTCGTCACCTTCGGGTCGTTCAACGCCTCGCCGAAGATCACGCCCGGTGCCGCTCGGCGATGGGGCGCGATGCTTGCGCGGGTGCCGGATTCACGGCTGGTCGTCGGCAACGTCCCCAATGCGCTCAAGCGCGTGGCGATCCTGCGCGAGATCGCGCAGGCGGGCGTCGGGCCGAGCGCGTCGGCCTGGACGAATACCTGGGCCTGTTCAACACGGTCGACATCTCGCGGGACACGCATCCGTACGGCGGCGGCACCACGCTGGACTCGCTGTGGATGGGCGTGTCGATGCTGGCCACGGTGGGCGCCACGCCAGTGTCTCGCAGCGCGGCGAGCGTGCTGCAGGCGCTGGGCCTGGCCGACTGGGTCGCGCCGTCGGCAGACGAATTCGTGGACGTGGCCGTCGCGCGGGCCTCCGACCACGCGGCCATGCTGGCGCTGCGGCGCGAGTTGCGCCCGTGCATGCAGGCTTCGCCGCTCACCGACCTGCCGCGCTTTGCGCGCGACCTCGAGGCGGCGTATCGCTCGATGTCGGATTCGTTCGCAAGTTCCTAGACATCATGGCCGCTCGCAGAACGCAAAGAACTCGTCTCCAGTAGCGTGGATTGCGCACCGAGGTGTGCCGAGCCACATGCGACTGGACGGGCCAGGCGCAACAGCAGGAGACGAGCCATGGACGAGCGTATCAAGTTCTTCGTTGGTTTGGATGTCCACAAGGACAGCATCAGCATCGCAGCCTGCGATACGAGCCGGGAGCCGGCACGCTTCGTGGGCACGGTGAGTTCGGACGCGCGCCAAGTGATCAAGGTGCTGTCCAAGGCTGGGGAGTCGAACGAGATCTGCGTGGTCTACGAGGCAGGCCCAACCGGCTACGGGCTGTATCGCGAGTTTCGTCGGCGGGGCTATCGCTGCGAGATCGTGGCGCCGGCGCTGATCCCGCGACGCGCCGGCGACCGAATCAAGAACGATTGCCGTGACTGCGCGAGACTGGCTGAGCTGGCGCGCGCGGGTGAGTTGAAGGCGATCTGGGTTCCCGACGAGGCGCACGAGGCCGTGCGCGACCTGTGTCGAGCGCGCGAGGACGCGGTGGGGGCGCGGCTGAAGGCGGTCAGCAATTGAAGGCCTTCTTGCTGCGCCACGACCGGCGCTATCCCGGTAAGACCTCTTGGAACAAGAGCCACGAGCGCTGGATCGCAGAGCAACGTTTCGATCACGCTGGCGAGCGCGTCGCATTGGCTGAGTACCAGTTGGCTGTGCAAGCGGCCGAGCAGCGCGTCGAGCGGCTGACAGATGCGTTGGGAGAAGCCATCAAGGGCTGGCGCTTCGAAGCGGTCGTCGCGGCGCTGCGCGGCTTGCGGGGCATCGACGTCGTCAGCGCTATCGGTCTGGTCGCCGAGATCGGCGACATCGACCGCTTCGACTCGGCGCGGCGATTGATGGGCTATCTCGGGCTGGTGCCGTCGGAGCATTCCAGCGGCAACAGCGTGCGGCGTGGCTCGATCACCAAGACGGGCAACGCGCACGCCAGGCGACTGTTGACGGAAGCAGCCTGGCGCTACCGCTTCCCGACCAGGATGAGCATGGCACTTCGAGAGCGCAGCGCGGCGTTGCCGGAGGGGGTGCGCAGCCACGCCTGGAAGGCGCAGATGCGCCTGTGCAAGCGCTTCGCGCAGCTGTCTGCTCGAGGCGCCCAGGTCAACAAGATCTGCGTGGCCGTCGCGCGAGAGCTCGCTGGCTTCGTCTGGGCAATCGCGCGCCAAGCCACGCCACCGGCACAGGCCTGATCGACCAGGCAAGCGGCCTGCGGCGATGCGGTGCAGCTTCACGATTGGAAGAACCCTCATCGACACTCCCCACGGAAAGGCCTTCGGCAATCCGCGAACCTAGCGCGAGGTAGCTTCCACGACGGATCGATGCACGGCGGTAGCCAACCCGCGGATATCAGTCTGATCCATCGTCGCAGCAGACCTTGCGCCGCATCGCCGCAGGCCGCTTGCCAGAACCATTGAAGTGATTGACCAGAGCGGCCGTATCAGTGTCGTGAGTTAGAAGTTCGTAGACAAAATCGCTCCATGTTGGCGAGAATGTCGTCAGCAGTCTTCGACCAAGCAAATGGCTTGAGGCTGGCATTGTTGATCTGGACGTACTGACTGATGGCAAGCTCGAGTTCACGCGTTGAGCGATGCGTACCTCGCCGAATGCAGCGCTGCGTCAGGGTCGCGAACCAGCGCTCGACCTGATTCAGCCACGACGCAGAGGTTGGCGTGAAACGGATGTGAAAGCGCGAGCGCCTGGCGAGCCAGGCCTTGATTGATGTCGTCTTGAGCGTGCCGTAGTTGTCCATGACCAGGTGGACGTCGAGCGCCGGCGGCACGTCTGCCTCGACGGTTCTTAGGAACTGCAAGAACTCGGCGCTGAGGTGCTGACGGTGGGTTTGGCCGATGACCTTGCCGGTCGCAATGTCGTAGGCAGCGAACAGTGTCGTCGTGCCATGACGCTCGTAGTCATTAGTGCGCCGTTCGGGAATGCCCGGTGCGAGCGGCAGCAACGGTTGCGTGCGATCAAGCGCCTGGATCTGGCTTTTCTCGTCGACACACAGCACCATGGCTATCATCGGCAGGTCCATGTCGAGCCCGACGATGTCGCGCACTTTGTCCACGAACATCGGATCGGTAGACAGCTTGAAGGTCTCTTGCCTGTGAGGCTGCAGGCCGAATGCGCGCCATATGCGCGAGACCGTTGTCTGCGATAGGTCCACCGCATTGGCCATGGTGCGGGTGCTCCGATGGGTCGCGCACGTGGGTGCACTCTCGAGCGTCTTGGCGATCACCGTATCGACGCGCTTGTCGTCGATGGTTCGAGGTGCTCCCGACCGAGGTGCATCCAGCAGGCCATCGAGTCGGTGTTGCACGAAACGCATGCGCCACTTGCCGACCGTCTGATGGGTCACGCGCTGCTTCGCCGCGACTTCCCGATTGTTCTGGCCATCAGCGCAGGCCAGAACAATGCGGGCTCGCAGCGCGAGCGCCTGCGCTGTCTTGCGTCGCAGCGTCAGCAGTTCCTCACGCTCTGTCTGCGTCAGAACCGGTTCCGTCTTGGGTCGTCCTCGGATTTTGGCCTCGTCGTGTTCGTACGGTACACGATGGACCCGCGGGCTCATTGGTAGTTCAATGAATTTCTAACTCACGACTCTAGTGCATGGCGCCCTTGAGCAGCTTGCACACGTGATCGCTGGCCTTCGTGGGCTGCAGCGCCACTTCCGGATGCGCCTTTGCGTACACGCGGAAGACCTCGTCGATGAAGCTGGGGCCCACGTCGTCGACGCCGTCGAAGTCGAGTTCGACGGTGGCGAACAGCTCCAGGCGCGAGACCACCCAGCGGGCCTGCGCGCGCGAGTCGAGCGTGAGGCCGTTGTCGGTGAGCAGGCGCAGCGGTACCTGGGTGCGGCTGAAGTCCAGCGGCGACTCCTCGGAGCCGAAGGCGCTGTAGGTGTCGGTGGGGCGCACCGTGGAGTCGAGCGCCAGGCTCACGAACACGGTGGTGCCGGTGCGCTTGAGCGGATGGCTGCGGAACTGCACCGATTCGCCGCGATGGCGCCACTGCAGTACCTGGCCGCTGGACTGCAGGTTCATCGCGTCCACCATGCGGGCCACGAAGAACAGGCCGCGACCGCCGTGGCACTCGGGCTGCGTCGTCAGCCGTCCCTTGGAGATCTCGAGGGCGGCGCGCTGGGCGCCGGGCAGGGCGGCCCTGGCGGCGAGCTGGTCGAACACGCCCAGGCCGTCGTCGCCGATCAGGATGTGCAGGTGCGTGGGCGTCTGGCGCACGGACACCGTCACGCGGGTGGCCTGCGCATGGTCGATCGCGTTGTTGAGCAGTTCGCCGAACACGTGCTGGGCGATGCGCGCGACGGCGGGGCTCAGCTGCAGCACCGGGTGAACGTCGCGCAGCCAGGGCGTGTGCTCGTCCAGGCCGTCGATGGCGTACTCGGTGGTGACCTCGCGCTGCACGCCGGGCTTGAAGTGCGGGCGGGTGAGGCCGTTGCGCTCCAGCCAGCCGCTGTCGACTAGGCGCTTGAGCTGCTTGGTCATGGTGCCGCGCGACACCGAGTGGCGCCTGGCCAGCGTCGGGCCCAGGTCGGTGGGGTGCGCGAGCGCGTCGGCGGTGATCGTGCGGGTGAGGGTGGCGAAATCGATGCGGGCCATCAGGAATCTCCGGGCCGCCTCGGGACGGCGGCTCAACTCGACGGAGTTTCGCGGAACTGAAGGCGCGGATCCGGTCGAACAGGGCCGGAAAACCGGCCGAGTTCTCAGCTTGGCCGGGTGACTCCCGTTGCCTCGAACAGCGCGTCCTCCAGCGCGCGCACCGGCGCCTGGTCGAAGAACAGCGCGTGGCGGCGCTGGGCGATCTCGCGCTCGACGTGCGCGCGCCAGGGCGCGTCCTCCACCAGCCGCATCGCCACGTCGGCGAACGCGGCGGGCGTGGCCGCCACCAGCTCGTCCAGGCCCAGGTGGCGCAAGGGCCCGCTGGCCAGGCGTCCACGCATGAACTCGCCTTCGAAGGCCACCACGGGCAGGTCGCATTCGAGCGCTTGCACTGCCGTGTTGAAGCCGGAGAATCCGATCGTGTCGAGCATCGCCGTGGCGCGCTGCATCAGGCCGAAGAACCGGCCCCGGTTGAGCGTCGGGATCCAGGCGACCGTGCGGTCCTAGTCGACGCCGGCCTGGGCGAACGCCTTGCGCATGCGCTGCTCGATCTGCGCCGACATCGCCGGGCGATGGCTGACGAAGAACACCAGCCGTCCGGCACCGTGAGCCTGCAGTCGCGCGGCGACGGCCACCAGCGCCGCGTCGCCCTGCGGCGTGTACTTGAACGGCGTGCCGGGGCACAGCAGCAGCGGCTCGTCGGGCGAGAGACTCAGTGCCGCGAGGTCGGGCGCGGCGGGTTCCGGCAGCAGCGGCTGCAGGCACACGCCCAGGCCGGGCAGCGCCACCAGCCGCTCCGAGTAGTGGCGGGCGCCGTCGGGTGGCTCGAGGCCCTGTGCCGAGATGTACAGGTCGATGGTGGGCAGGCCGGTGCTCAGCGGATGACCCCAGGCGACGGCCTGGACGGGCGCAAGCCGCATCGCGGCCAGGCGGCCGGTGAGCGGGTGCATGCCGATCTCCGGATAGATCAGCACGTCGAGCCTCGCGTCGACGATGGCCTGGGCCCAGCCGGACGGCGTCGTGGGCGCCTCCACGAAGGTGGTGGCCTCGCGCCGCGCGCGGGCCGTCTCGTCGTCGGCTGCTCGGTCCAGCTTGAACACGCTCAGCTCGATGTGGACGCGATCGAAGTGGCTCACCCAGCCCCGGGTGATGGCGTTCCAGACCGAGTGGTCGCGCACGTGCGCGCTGGCGATGCCCACGCGCAGCTTGCGCGGGCCTGTGGCCGGGGCCTCGGCGCGCGGGCGGGGCGCCTCGGCGCCGCTGGCCATCAGGCGCGCCACTGTCTTGCCGTAGGGCGCCAGCAGCGGCTTGGCGTCGACCGGATGGTAGGCGAGGTAGAACGGCTGCTCGCTGCCGACGGCGGTCGCACCGGCGCCCGCGCGCGCGGGCGTGAACCAGGCGTCGAGCTCGACCAGAGCGCGTGTGAAGGCGCGCCGCGACGCGTCCATCTGGGCCGCGTCGACGTAGATCGGGCGCAGGTGCGACATCGTGAGCGAGAAGCGCGCGCGGGCATTCTGCGGATCGAGCTCGACGGCCCGCATGAACTGCTGGGTCGCGCCGGTCGCGTCGCCGCTGGCGAACAGCGCGTTGCCGTACGCCAGGAACAGGGCAGGATCCGGGTCGGGCGCCGCGACCGCGCGCTGGTAGAGCGTCACCGATTCAGCGATGCGGCCCTGGGCGAAATGCGCCGAGGCCTGCATCGCGAGGGCGGCGGCGCTGTCGGGTGCCTGCATGGCGAACGCTGTGCCATGGCGCATCGCTTCGTCGGAGCGGCCGGCGTCCACCAGTGCACCCACCAGGGCCGCGTGCGCGGGCGTGTGCGCCGCGTCGAGCTGGACGGCCTTGCGCAGGTACTCGATGGCGGCCGCGAGGTCACCCTGCCCGCACAGGAAGACGCCCAGGTTGTGGTGGGCGTCCGCGTCTTTCGGCGCGATTCGCACCGCGGCCGCGAACGCGTCGCGTGCGCCCGCGGACTCGCCGAGGCTGGCCAACGCCTGGCCGCGCACGCCGAGCGCCTTGGCCGAGTCCGGCGCGAGCGCCAGCGACTCGTCGGCGGCCTCCCGTGCACGCTGCGGGTTGCCGGCCAGCAGGCTCGCGATGGACAGGTGCAGCCAGGCGATGGCCTCGCGCGGGCGGGCCTTCACGCTGGACTCGAACACGGCCACCGCGCCGCGAGCGTCGCCGGTATCGAGCAGCGAGGCGCCGAGCAGGTCGGCGATCGCGGCGGACTTCGCGTTGGCGGCGTACGCGCGCTTGAGCGGTGCCACCGATTCGGCCACGCGCCCGAGCTGGCGCAGCACGTTGCCGAGATTCGAGTTCGCGTCGGCGAGGGCCGGATTGGCCTTGGCGGCGCGCTCGAACTGCGCGCGCGCCTCGTCCAGCCGCTTCGCGCGCAGCAGCACCGTGCCGAGGTTGTTCAGCGCCGCGGCGTCCTTGGGCTTGACCGCCAGCGCCTGCGCGATCTGCCGTTGCGCGGCGGCCAAGTCGCCGCGCTGCAGCGCGACCACGCCCAGCAGGTGCGTGGCGTCGAACTGGCCGGGAGCCTTGGCAAGCACCTGGGCGTAGGCCTTCTCGGCCTCGTCCAGGCGGCCGGCCTGGTGCAGGGCCACCGCCTGCTTGAGGAGATCGGCCGCGGCCGACGGCTGTGCCTTGTGCGGGGTCGGCGGCGGCATCAGACCTCGCGCTGCGAATTGGCGGCGGCCACCACGGTGGCCAGCGCGTATGAGAACTCCTCGACGAAGGCCTTCGGGTATTTCGCCTCCAGCAGCGCCCACTTCATGCGGCTGGCGATGCGGGTCTTCTGGTACAGGTTGGGTCTTTCCCGTTGCACGAAGTCGCGTGCGTGGCGCAGCAGCAGGTCGTGCGACTTGGCGAGGCGGTCCGCCGCCGTCTTCGCGGCGCCACCTTCCCCTTCGAGCCTGGCCGGCGGGACGCGCTTGACCAGATTCGCAACCTCGGCGTCGATGAACGCGTCGACCTTTTGCGTGTTGAACCAGGAAAAAACCATCGAAGACTCGTCGTTGTGCTGGCGGATCAGCGGCAATTATGCGGTCCGGTAGCCGACCCTCTAAAATGGGGGAGTTACGACGTGGTTACATCACCGCGCCGCCTGAAATCGTGGCACCGTTCGCCGTGCCGGAACGCCATCTGCTTTCATTCCCAAAGGACTTCCCATGCCCGTCGTTTCCATGCGCCAGTTGTTGGACCACGCCGCCGAGAACGGCTACGGTATCCCCGCCTTCAACGTCAACAACCTGGAGCAGGTGCAGGCGGTGATGACGGCCGCGGCCGAGGTGGGCGCGCCGGTGATCCTGCAGGCGTCGGCCGGCGCCCGCAAGTACGCCGGCGAGCCGTTCATCAAACACTTGATCCAGGCCGCCACCGAGAGCTGGCCGCAGATCCCGCTGGTGATGCATCAGGACCACGGGCAGAACCCCGAGGTGTGCCGCGGCGCCATGGACCTCGGCTTCAGCTCGGTGATGATGGACGGCTCGCTGCAGGCCGACGGCAAGACCATCGCCAGCTACGACTACAACGTCGACGTCACCCGTACCGTGGTGGAGATGGCGCACGCTCGCGGAATCACCGTCGAGGGCGAACTGGGCTGCCTCGGTTCGCTCGAGACCATGAAGGGCGACAAGGAGGACGGCCACGGCACCGACGCCACGATGACGATGGAGCAGCTGCTGACCGACCCCGAGCAGGCCGCCGACTTCGTCAGGCGCACGCAGCTCGACGCGCTGGCCATCGCCATCGGCACCAGCCACGGCGCCTACAAGTTCACGCGCAAGCCCACGGGCGACATCCTGGCCATCGACCGCATCAAGGAGATCCACCGCCGGATCCCCAACACCCACCTGGTGATGCACGGCTCGTCGTCGGTGCCGCAGGAGCTGCTGGCCATCATCCGTCAGTTCGGCGGCGCGATGAAGGAGACCTATGGCGTGCCCGTGGAGGAGATCCAGGAAGCCATCAAGCACGGCGTGCGCAAGATCAACATCGACACCGACATCCGCCTCGCGATGACCGGCGCGATCCGCCAGTACCTGTTCGAGAACCCGGACAAGTTCGACCCGCGCGACTACCTCAAGCCGGCGCGCGAGGCCGCCCGGAAGATCTGCCGCCAGCGCTACATGGAGTTCGGCTGCGAAGGGCAGGCCGGCAAGATCAGGACGGACACGCTGCAGGTGGTCGCCGCCAAGTACGCCAGCGGCGAATTGGCGCAGACGATCGCCTGAGCGGCTTCGCGGCGCGACACTTCTGTAGAGCGGGAAGGCACAATACGGGTTTTGCCGCCTCCCGCCTGCCAAGACATGACCGCCGCGCTGCTCACCACGTCCCTCCATTCCCTGCCGCTGCTCGCGCGCGGCAAGGTGCGCGACAACTACGCGGTCGGCGACGACCGCATCCTCATGGTGGCCACCGATCGCCTGTCGGCGTTCGACGTCATCCTGGGCGAGCCCATTCCCGGCAAGGGCGCGCTGCTCACGCAGATGGCGCTGTTCTGGTTCGACAAGCTCGAGGGCATCGTCCCCAACCACCTCACGGGCCACGCGCCCGAATCGGTGGTGCAGCCCGACGAGGTGGCGCAGGTGCTGGAGCGCTCGATGCTGGTCAAGCGCCTGAAGCCGCTGCCCATCGAGGCGGTGGTGCGCGGCTACCTTGCGGGCTCCGGCTGGAAGGAGTACCAGGAGAGCCAGTCGGTGTGCGGCGTGCCGTTGCCCGCCGGCCTGAAGAACGCGTCGAAGCTGCCCGAGCCCATCTTCACGCCGGCCACCAAGGCCGAGGCCGGCGAGCACGACGAGAACATCTCGTTCAAGGTGGCCTCGGCGATGATCGGCAACGAGCTCGCCAACCAGGTGCGCGACGCCTCGATCGCGCTGTACGAACGCGCCGCCGCCTACGCGCTGGCCAAGGGCATCATCATCGCCGACACCAAGTTCGAGTTCGGCCTCGACGACCGGGGCACGCTCACTCTGATGGACGAGGTGCTCACGCCCGACTCCTCGCGCTACTGGCCGGTGGAAGGCTACGTCGAGGGCCAGAACCCGCCCAGCTTCGACAAGCAGTTCGTGCGCGACTGGCTCGAGTCGGTGCGCATCGACGGCCAGCCGTGGAACAAGAAGGCGCCAGCGCCGGCGATGCCCGCGGAAGTGGGCGAGCGCACGGCGGCCAAGTACCGCGAAGCGTTCGAGCGCCTGGCCGGTTGACTCCGTCTAGCATCTTGCTGCTGCACATGTCCCGCCTGCTCGAACGACTCGACGCCCAGATCGCCCAGGCCGAGGAAGTGTTCGAGCGCGAGTGCCTGAAGTCGCGCCGGGCCGCGGTGCTGGCGCGCCATGGCCAGTTCTCCGAGGCGCGCTTCGCGCTCGCGGGCCTGCGCTCGCAGAGCCAGCGCCTGCGCAATCCCGTGCTCTCGGCGTGGGTGGCGTTCGTCGACGGACTCATCGAGCACTGCGAGTCGCTCAATCCCACCGCGCGCGCCAAGTTCCGCCGCGCCTACGACCTCGCCGCCGGCGCGGGCGACGCGGAGCTTCACGCGCTGTGCGCCGCCTGGCTGGCGATGGCCGACTTCAACGCCAGCGACGTCGCGGCCACCGTGGCCCACGCGCAGGAAGCCCTGCGCATCGCGCCCGCCGACAGCCACGCCGCGCGCGCCCGCGCCGCCCTGGTGGTGGCCAGCGCGTGGCGCGTGGCTGGCGACGACTCCCGCGCCATCCCCTGGTACAAGGTGGCGCGCCAGCACGCGGCCACCGAGGGCGACGTGTCGCTGGTGAGCGTGCTGCTGCACAACATGGCCGCGTTCCAGGCCGGCCGCATCAGCCTGGACGGCGCGTTCGAGCGCGCCGACCTGGCCGACGCGCAACGCGTGCTGATGGAGGCCGAGTCCACCGGCAACTACGACTCGGGCATCGGCAACGGCCAGCTGATGGCCGAAGTGCCGCTGCTGCGCGCGCAGCTGATGACGGTGCTGGGCCAGTACGACGCGGCCATCGTCCTGTTCGACGCCCAGCTGCCGCGCGCCCGCGCCGAGGGGCAGCTCCACCGCGAGGCGCGCTTCCTGGCCGACGCGCTGTTCGCCGAGGTGAAGCTGGGCCGCATGGACGAGGCTGCGAAGCGCTTGCGCGCCGTCAATGCCACGCTGTCCTTGATGACCGAGCACGATGACGTGGCCGCCACGCACGCGCGCCTGGCCGCGGCCACACGCGCGCTGGGGCGTCCCGAGCAGGCGGAGGTGCACGCTGGCGAGGCGCAGGCCGCGCTGGAGCGCCACCGCGCCGACCAGCGCGTCTGGGCCGAGGCGCTGGCGGCCGTCGACTTCAGCTGATCAGCTGAGCACCGTCATGCTCAGGCGGCGGCGGTACTGGTCGATGACCGGATCCGCGCCCACGGCCGTGGAGTGGCCGGTGAGTTCCAGCTTCGGCTTGTCCGCCGCCGCCTTGTCGGCCACGGGCTTGGGCGCCGGCTTGGTCATCAGCTCGAGGATGCCCACGTAGACCTTGCGCGCCAGCTCGTCGTTCCACGACTTGTCGCGCATCAGGATTTCCAGCAGCTCGTCGAGCGCCTGGGTGAACGCGCCGGCGGCGAAGTAGCTCTGCGCCAGCTCGAAGCGGGCGTCGAAGTCGCGCTTGTTGGCGGCGATCGCGGCGGCCAGCTCGTCATGGCCGCGGCCGCCGGCGGCCTTCTCGCTGGCGTCCAGCCAGTGGCCGATGGCGTCGAAACGGGCGTTGGGCAGCACGCGCTGCGCCACCGGCTGGTAGGCCTGGCGCGCCTGCACCAGCAGCTCGGGGTTGCTGCGGCTGGTCTCGATGAGCAGGCGGAGGTAGTCGAAGCGGGCCGACTCGTTGGCCGGGTCGATGGCCACGGCCTCCTGCAGCTTGGCCAGCGCGGAGTCGGTGTCGCCCTCGGCCAGCAGCGCCTCGGCACTCTCCGCGTCGCTTTCCGACAAGAGCCCGGCCGCGAACTCGTCCTCGCCGGGCACGTGCTTGTCGAGGAAGGCGCGGATCTCGCTTTCGGGGATCGCGCCCACGAAGCCGTCCACCGGCTGGCCCTGGTTGAACATGACGCAGAACGGGATGGAGCGCACGCCGAAGGCCTGGCTCAGCTGGCCGGCGATCTCGGGCTGGTCGTCGCTGTTGAGCTTGGCGAGCTTGAAGCGACCGCCGTAGGCCTCCTCCAGCTTTTCAAGCATCGGGCCCAGGCTGCGGCACGGGCCGCACCAGGGTGCCCAGATGTCCAGAAGGATGGGCTGCTGCATGGAATCCTGCAGCAGGTCGTTCTCGAAATTCTGGAGCGTGATGTCTATCATGGGGAGCTTTGTCCGTGCCCCGGCTAAAATCGTCGTTTTACCGGGAGTGATCTTGAATAGTGCCTCGCCTGCGGTCGGCGTCGTCATGGGGTCGGCCAGCGACTGGGAGACGATGAAGGCGGCTGCCGACATTCTCGCCGAGTTCGCCATTCCCTTCGAGGCGCGCGTCGTCTCTGCACACCGCATGCCCGACGACATGTTCGCGTATGCCGAAGGCGCCGTCGGGCGCGGCCTCCAGGCGATCATCGCCGGGGCGGGCGGAGCCGCGCACCTGCCGGGCATGCTGGCCGCCAAGACCGTCGTCCCCGTGCTGGGCGTGCCCTGCGGCACCCGGCACCTGAACGGCGTCGATTCGCTGCACTCCATCGTCCAGATGCCGAAGGGCATTCCCGTGGCCACCTTCGCCATCGGCGCCGCTGGCGCGGCCAACGCGGCGCTGTTCGCCGTGGCCATGCTCGCCAGCCGCGACGAGGCGCTGCGCGGCAAGCTGGAGGCGTTCCGTGCGCGGCAGACCGAGGTTGCCCGCGCGATGACGCAGGAGCTCAAGTGAGCCAGGCACGACCGCTCCCGCCCGGCGCCACGCTGGGCGTGCTCGGCGGCGGCCAGCTGGGCCGCATGTTCGTGCACGCGGCGCAGACGCTCGGCTTCGACACGCTGGTGCTCGACCCGGATCCGCACAGCCCCGCCGGCGCCGCCGCGCACGCGCAGCTGTGCGCACCCTACGACGACCAGCGCGCGCTGGCCGAGATGGCCGGCCGCTGCGCCGCCGTCACCACCGAATTCGAGAACGTGCCCGCGCCCTCGCTGGCTTCCCTGGCGCAGGACATCCCCGTCGCGCCCGCCGCCGCCGCCGTCGCCATCTGCCAGGATCGCGCGGCCGAGAAGGCGCACTTTGGACGCGCCGGCGTGCCGTGCGCGCCGTACGCCGTCATCGAGACCACGGAGCAGCTCGCGGCGGTGGCCGACGACCTGCTGCCCGGCATCCTCAAGACCGCTCGCCTGGGCTACGACGGCAAGGGCCAGGCGATGGTCGCCGACCGCGCGGCGCTGGCCGCCGCGTGGGCCGACCTGCGCCAGGTGCCCTGCGTGCTGGAGAAGCGCCTGCCGCTCGCCTACGAGCTGAGCATCATCGTGGCGCGCGGCGCCGACGGCCAGGTGGTGCACCTGCCGGTGCAGCAGAACCTGCACCGCTCTGGCATCCTCGCGTTCACCACGGTGCCGGCGCCCGACGTCACGCAGCCGCAGTCCGACCAGGCCATCGCGCGCGCCACGGCCATCGCCGGGTCGATGGACTACGTGGGCGTGCTGTGCGTGGAATTCTTCGTGCTGCAGGACGGCTCGCTGGTGGCCAACGAGATGGCGCCGCGCCCGCACAACTCCGGCCACTACAGCATCGACGCCTGCGACCTGTCGCAGTTCGAGCTACAGGTGCGCACGCTGGCGCGCCTGCCCCTGGTCACGCCGCGCCAGCATTCGCCGTGCGAGATGGTCAACCTGCTGGGCGACCTGTGGTTCGAGGGCGGCCGCGAGCGCGAGCCCGACTGGGCCGCGCTGCTGGCGCTGCCGGGCATGCACCTGCACCTGTACGGCAAGACGCAGGCGCGGCCGGGCCGCAAGATGGGCCATCTCACCGTGACCGCCGCCACGCCCGCGCTCGCCCGCGAGCGCGCGAACGCGGCCGCCGCCGTGCTGGGGCTTCAAGGATTCTGATGGCCATCGTGGGCGGCAACGACTCGGCGGCGCTGCAGCGCGCCGCGGCCGAACTGGCCGCGGGCGAGCTGGTGGCGTTCCCCACCGAGACGGTCTACGGCCTGGGCGCGCGCGCCGACGACGACGCGGCCGTCGCGAAGATCTTCGCGGCCAAGGGCCGGCCGGCCGACCATCCGCTGATCGTCCACGTGGGCGACGTCGAGGGCGCGCGCGCGTTCGCCGCCGAATGGCCCGCGACTGCGCAGACGCTGGCCGACGCGTTCTGGCCCGGACCGCTCACGGTGATCGTGCCGCGCCGCTCGGGCATGGGCACGGCCGCGGCCGCCGGGCAGACCAGCATCGGGCTGCGCTGCCCGTCGCACCCGGTGGCGCGCGAACTGCTTGCAGCGGCGGCGGCCCTCGGCGTGGCCGGCGTGGCTGGCCCCAGCGCCAACCGCTTCGGCCGCATCAGCCCCACCACCGCGGCGCACGTGCACGAGGAATTCGGCGACGCGATGACCATCGTTGACGGCGGCGAGTGCGAGGCCGGCATCGAATCGGCCATCGTCGACTGCAGCCGCGGCGCGCCCGCGCTGCTGCGCCCGGGCGTGCTCACGCGCGAGCAGATCGAGGCCGCGCTGGGCCAGCCGCTGCGCGAGGCCGGGCGCGACGCGCCGCGCGCCTCGGGCACGCTGGAGGCCCATTACGCGCCGCGCGCCAAGCTGCGCCTGATGGCGCCCGACCAATTGCGCATGGCGTTGGGCGTGCTCGCGAAATCTACCGTTAACCCGGTGGCGGTATATTTCCGAACCGTCGCGCCTGACCGGTCGGTGCGTGCGTATCGCGCGATGCCGGACAATCCGGTCGCCGCGGCGCACGAACTTTTTTCTGCGTTGCGTGAACTCGACGCCACCGGAACCCCTCTTATCTGGGTCGAGACGCCCCCCGATGCCCCGGCATGGGATGGCGTCCGCGACCGCTTGCAGCGCGCGGCCGCCGCATAGAAATCCAAGTCCAGAGGATGCCGGCGCGCCCGACGCGTGCCGGAGTCCAGCCGAATCCAACAGGAGAGCGAATGTTTTCTAGAGAACACCTGAGCCGCGTCGCGATGCGAGCGGCAGCAGGGCTGGTCGCCGTCGGCGCCTTGGCCGCACTGGCGTCCTGCGGCGGGGGCACCTACCAGGTTACGGCCTTCGCGCCGGCGCGCATGCTCAGTTTCGGCGACGAGAGCAGCCGCCTGGAAGGCTCGCAGGGCCTGAAGTACAGCATCAACCAGATCTCGTCCACCACGCTGCAGCTCGATTGCACGCAGAACCCGATCTGGAACCAGTCGCTCGCGAACAACTACGGCCTGGTGTTCGCCAACTGCAACCCCAACGCCTCCAACGACCTGAGCGCCATCGATCTCACCACGGTGGGCGGCACCGTGAACGACGTGGTCAACAAGGTCGCGGCATTCCAGGCCGGCGACACGTTCAACTACAACGACATCGTCACGGTGTGGATAGGCATGAACGACATCATCAGCGCCTACCAGGCCAACGGCACCGGCGACCAGACCGCGCTGCTGACGGACATGAAGGAAGCCGGCGCCACGCTGGCGGGCGTCGTCAACAACATCGCCAACGCCGGCGCGAAGGTGATCCTGCTGACCGTGCCCGACATGAGCCTCTCGCCCTACGGCTACGTCGAATCGCAGCGCGGCGACTTCGATCGCGCCAAGCTGCTGTCGGACATGACCACGCAGTTCAACCTCGGCCTGCGCAGCAACATCGTCAACGACGGCAGCAAGATCGGCCTCGTGCTGGTGGACGACCTCGTGCGCAACGCCGTGCGCAGCCCGGGCAGCTACGGCCTGATCTCGCTCGACAACCAGAGCTACGGCTGCCTCGACACCGCGCCGCTGCCCACGTGCACCAACGACACGCTGCGCAACGACCCGTCCACGGGCCAGGTCGCCAACGCCAGCTTCCTGTGGGCCGACGCGACCCACCTCGGATCGGTGCTGCAGGGACAGATCGGCACGCAGGCCGTCAATCGCGCGCGCTCCAATCCGTTCTGACGCGGCGCCGCGCGGCGAGTCGCGCCGTCAACCGAAAAATGGTGCTGCACCGCACCATGTGGCCCTCGAACGACACGACCGTCGTTCGAGGGCTTTTTTGCTCTTCACGGCGCGTACCACACATCACGTGGCCTCCCTGCGCATTTGTCGTGTTGTTTGCGAGGTGCCGACAGGGTTAGTCCCCAAGGCCCCGCGACACCCGCATGGGTATAGTTTTTAACGAAATCGAACGACCGTTCGATTAATGTCTTTGACTCTTCGTTTGGCGAGGTGCACATGAAGAAATTCCACGTTCTGGCCACGGCCCTGGCGGCCGCGGCTTTCCTGTCCGGTTGCGGCGGCAATGACGCCGGCAACCAGTCGCCGCGCGTCGCCTTCACGCAGATGGTCAACTTCGGCGACAGCCTGAGCGACGTCGGCACCTACAAGACGGCCATCATCGGCGCCAACGGCGGCGGCCACTACTCGATCAACGGCGACCTCTCGTCGTCGGGCCTGCTCTACACCAACTGGACCGAATACCTCGCGGCCACGCTGCACCTCACCTCGCCGTGCGCGGCCGAGACGGGCCTCGCCTCCGTCGGCCAGCTGGCCTTCCTGGCCCAGGCCACCGTCGATTCCGCCGGCTGCCTGAGCTACGCCCAGGGTGGCAGCCAGGTCACCAACCCGTACGGCCCGGGCAACGCCTACCTGTACACGCACTTCGGTGCGTCCAGCGGCCAGCTGGGCCAGCTGACCAAGCCGGTGCATGACCAGATCGCCACCTACCTCGCGGCCCACACGGCGTTCGCCGACGGCCAGATCATCACGGTGCTCGCCGGCGGCAACGACCTGTTCATCAATCGCGCCCTCACCGTCGATGCACAGACGCAGGCCGTCCTCACGGCCGAGGCCCAGGGCCAGATCACGCCCGCGGCCGCGGCCGCGCAGATCGCCGGCTTCGCCACCGCGGCGATCGCGCAGATGACCCAGGCAGGCACCGACCTCGCCACGCTGGTCACGGGCCAGATCATCGCCAAGGGCGGCACGCACGTCGTGGTCGTGAACCTGCCCGACGTCTCGCTGACGCCGGACGCCGCGATCTGGCTGACCGCCGGCAACGCCGGCTACTACGTCGACCCGATCCACCCGCACCTGACGCTGGACATGACCAACGCGTTCAACACCGCGCTGGCCGCGGGCCTGAGCGTCACCACGGCCAACGGCAAGGCCACGAGCAGCCTCGCCCAGGTGGCCTACGTCGACGCCTTCACGGCGAGCGACGGCCAGGCGGCCAACCCGTCGGCGTACGGCCTGACCAACGTCACCACCCCGGCCTGCCTGCTGCCCGCCGCCAACGCGACGCCGCTCGCGGCGGCACCGACGCCGTCGCCCACGGGCCTGACGGTTCCGGGCGCGTGGATCCCGCTCGCGAGCTCGCTGTTCTGCACCAAGAACACGCTGATCGCCACCGACACGGCCAACGTGACGGCCACCGATGCCACCGGCCTGCTGCACTACCTGTACGCCGATACCGTGCATCCGACGCCTTACGGCTATCGCCTGCTGGCCGAGCTCGTCGGCGAGCAGATCGCCATCAAGGGCTGGCTGTAAGCCGGCGGTCGAGACCCACGCAAGGACACATTCATGAAGAAGCAATCCATTGCATCCGCTCTCGTCGCCGCCGCCGCCCTGTGCGGCGTCGGCGCGGCGCAGGCCCAGGTCGCCGGCCAGATCATGGTCAAGGTGGGCTGGAACAAGATCATGCCCAAGGTCAAGAGCGATGACCTGACGGCGCCGTCGCTGCCCGGTTCCAAGATCGACATCAAGTCGGCCAGCGCGCTGTTCTTCACGGCCACGTACATGATCACCGACGACATCTCGGTGGAGGCGCTCGGCGGCCTGCCGTACAAGCACGACATCATCGGCGCGGGCGCCGTGGCCGGCGTCGGCAAGATCGGCAGCGTCCACGAGATCTCGCCCACCGTGCTGCTGCAATACCGGTTCATGGCCGCCGACGCGCCGTTCCGCCCGTACGTCGGCGCCGGCCCCACGTTCGCCAAGTTCTACGGCACCAAGGGCTCGGCGGCGCTGACCGCGGTCACCAACCCGGGCGGCCCGCCCACCACCATCGGCGGCGACACCGAATGGGGCGGCACCATCGAGGCCGGCGCGAACTACAAGATCGACAAGCACTGGTTCGTCGACGCCGCGATCCTGAAGACCTTCATCAGCACCAAGGCCACGCTGTCGACCGGCCAGAGCACCTCGGCCAGGCTGAACCCGGTCTCGATCAACGCGTCGATCGGCTACGCGTTCTAGGCTGATCGCCTCCGGTCAGAAAGCCCGCGCGCAGCGATGCCCGCGGGTTTTTTCATTCAGGGCTGCGCGGCGGGATCGTGCGTCACCCAGTCGATCGCGGCGTCCAGCGCCGGCCGCGCCGCGCCGGCGTTCGGGTCGTTGACGATCGCCACGAGGATGTAGCGCTTCCCGCTGTCGGCCAGCACGTAGCCGGCCACCGCGACCACGTCGCGCATCGACCCTGTCTTCAGGTGCGCGCGGCCGGCCGGCGCGGTGCTCCGGCGCAGCGTGCCGTCCACGCCCGCGATGGGCAGCGAGCCCATGAGTTCAGGCATCGCCGGGCCGGCCCAGTCCGACTGCAGCAACTGCCCCAGCGTGCGTGCGCTGATGCGCGTCTCGCGCGCGAGGCCCGAGCCGTTGACCACCACCACGCCGTCGGCCGCCGCGCCCAGGCGCTGGTGCAGCCATTGCGAGAGCATCGCGCGCGCCTGTTCCTGGCGCACGTCGGTGGCCGCGGCCGACAGCTCCGCGTTCGCGTTCCACGCGAGCGTCAGGAACAGCTGCTCGGCCATCGTGTTGTTGCTGAACTTGTTGATGTCGCGCACGATCTGCGCGAGCTGCGGCGACTCGAACGTGAACGCGAGCGTGGCGTCGGGCGGCAGTGTGCCGTCATGCACCTGGCCCGACAGCTTGCCGCCCACCTCGCGCCACAGCGCGGCCACCAGGCGCCGCTCGTAGCTGGCCGGCTCGGGGTAGGCCAGTGGCCAGTTGCGCGGCCCGCAGGCGACCGGATACGCGCCGCCGAAGCGCCAGCGCGACGGGTCGCCGGATGTCAGCTTCAGCCCGCCGCGCCAGTCACCGCAGCCGCCCTTGCCCAGCGGCACCGCGGCGTCCACGCGCAGGCCGGCGAGCGGCGGCTCCGAGCTCACGCGCGCCACCTTGCCCGCGGCATCGGGCTGGAAGCTGAGCGTGACGGAGCGGTAGTTCATCAGCAGCGCGTCGGGCAGCACGTTGTAGGGCTCGGACGGCGCGTTGTCGAAGTCGGCCGGCGTGCGCGCGTCGGCCGCGAAACCGCTGTGGTCGAGCACGATGTCGCCGCGGATGTCGCGCACGCCCGCGTCGCGCAGCTGGCGCAGCAGCAGCCACACGCGCTCCATCACCAGGCTCGGGTCGCCGGTGCCCACGATCACCACGGAGCCCCGCAGCACGCCGTCGCGCACCGGCCCGGTGAGGTAGACGCCGGTCTTCCAGGTCCACGCCGGGCCCAGGGTGTCGAGCGCGGCGCTGGTGGTGACCAGCTTGAACACCGACGCGGGATTCACGCCGAAATCGGGGTTCCAACCCCAGGACGGCCTCGCCGCGTCCACGGGCTGCACCCACAGCGCGAGCGCGCTCGCCGGCACGTGCGCCTTGTCGAGCGCGGCGGCGATGGCCGGCGGCAGCGTCCACGCGGGCGCGGGGGCCGCCCGCGCGGAGCCGGCGGTCAACGAGAGGGCGGCGAGGGCGAGGGCGGCGAGCCGGATCATGGTGGCGTGGAAGGTCGGAAAAGGTCTGTCCCGGGCCCCGGCAGCCCGGGGCGGGGCCATGATCGCACGGCTACACTCTTTGCCATGCGCCCGCTCCACCGCCTCCGCCCTCGCGACGTGCCGCCCACGCCGCCCGCACGCCCGCGGGAAGGGATGCGCGCGTGAAGCTGCTGGCCATCGACAGCGCCACCGAACGGCTGGCGCTCGCGGCGATCGACGACGGCCGCGCCCCGGGCGACGCCACGCCGTCGCGCGCCACGTGCCGCATCGACCCGCTGGATCTCGATGGCGGCGCCGCTGCGTCCGCCCAGGCCTTGCCGATGCTGATGGCGCTGCTGCAACGCCAGGGCTGGACCTTCGCCGACCTCGACGCCATCGCGTTCGGACGCGGCCCCGGCGGCTTCACCGGACTGCGCACGGCGTGCGCCGTGGCCCAGGGCCTGGCGTTCGGCCAGGACGTGCCGGTGGTGCCCGTCGACAGCCTCGCCATCGTCGCCGAGGACGCCGCGCGCCATGCCGGCCTGCTCCCGGGCGCGGCGGTGTGGGTGGCGATGGACGCGCGCATGGACGAGATCTACGCCGGCTGCTACCGCGACGACGGCGACGCCGGCTGGCGGCCGGTGGTCGAGCCGGCGCTCACGACGCCCGACGCCCTGCACGCGCTGTGGCGCGACGCGCCGCCGGCCTTCGTCGCGGGCTCCGCGCTCGCGGCCTTCGGCGATCGCCTGCACACCGGCGCGGCGCAGCGCGCGCCCGGCGAACACGGCCGCGCCGCGGCGCTCGGCTGGCTCGCCGCCGCGGGCCTGGCGCGCGGCGACGGCGTGCCGGCCGACCAGGCGCTGCCGGTCTACCTGCGCGACAAGGTGGCCCAGACCACGGCCGAGCGCGAAGCCGCGAAGGCCTTGCGCGACGCCGCTGCGGGAGCGGATCGATGAGCGTACGCAGGGCCGCTCCGAAGGGCGCTCGCGCCGCAGCGCGCAGCGCGGGGGCTTTCTGATGAGCGCGGTCCAGTCCGACCTCGGCGCCCGCAGTGGCGCGGCACCTTCGATGCGCGTGCTCACCGTGGGCATGCTCGACGCCGTGCTCGCGATCGAAGTGCAGGCCTACACGTTCCCGTGGACGCGCGGCAACTTCATCGATTCCATCGCTGCCGGCTACCTCACGCGCGCGCTGGTGGCCGGCGACGGCGAGCTGATCGGCTACTTCGTGGCGATGCCGGGTTTCGAGGAGATGCACCTGCTCAACGTGACGGTGGCCGCGCGCCACGAGGGCCAGGGCCACGCGCGCCGGATGCTGGCCGAGCTCTACGCGCTGAGCGCCAGCTTCGCCGCCACGGCCGTGTGGCTGGAGGTGCGCGAGAGCAATGCCCGCGCGCGTGCGCTGTACCTGCGCGAGGGCTTCACCGAGGCCGGCCAGCGGCGCGACTACTACCCCGCGCCGCAAGGCCGGCGCGAGGACGCGATCCTCATGACGCGGCTGCTGCATGCGCCGAGGGACAAGCCATGAGCTGGAGCGAACGACAGCGCCGGATGCTGGCCGCCATGGGCGTGCGGCTGTGGTCGCCCGCCGCGCCCGCGGCCACGGCCACGCCGGCGGAGGCCCCGACGGCCACCGCGGTGGCCGAGCGGCCGCTGGAGGCGCCGATCGCCCGCGCGCCCGCACCCGAGGTGGCGCGCGCGCCGGCGTCCGTCCCCGCGCCGCCCGTGCGGCCGCCCGCGCCCGTGCGCGCGACGCCGGTCGTCGCCGCCGCGCCGCAGGAGTCGCCGAGCGATCCAGTGCTCGCCGAGCGCGCCGCGCGCATCGCCACGCTGGCCTGGGGCCCGCTGCAGGACGCCGTCGCGTCGTGCACGGCCTGCGGCCTGTGCGAGAGCCGGCGCCAGACCGTGTTCGGCGTGGGCCATGCGCAGGCCGACTGGATGATCGTCGGCGAAGCGCCGGGCGAGCAGGAAGACCAGCAGGGTGAACCCTTCGTCGGGCCGGCCGGGCAGTTGCTGGACCAGATGCTGCGCGCCGTCGGCCAGTCGCGCCGCGCCGCGTCGGGCGAGGGCCGCGAGGACGACCAGGCCGGTGATCCGGCGCACCGCGTCTTCATCGCCAACACGCTCAAGTGCCGCCCGCCGCGCAACCGCAATCCGGAGCCCGACGAGATGGCCCGCTGCGAGCCCTTCCTCAAGCGCCAGGTGGCGCTGGTGCAGCCCAAGCTGATCCTGCTGATGGGCCGCTTCGCCGTGAAGCAGTTGCTGAAGTCGGACGACGCCATCGGCAAGCTGCGTGGCCGAGTGCACCGCTACGAGGGCATCCCGGTGATCGTCACGTACCACCCGGCCTACCTGCTGCGCAACCTGCCGGAGAAGGCGAAGGCGTGGGAAGACCTCTGTTTGGCGAAGGCGACGGCGGACGCGGCCTGAGGGGGTCTGGCAGCCTTACTTCGGTTGCTTCTTCGGACGTGACCAGTTCTCGAATGCCACCTGCCTGGCGCGCCCGATCGCCAGCGAGCCCGGCGCCACGGTCCTGGTGATGGTCGAGCCGCCGCCGATGGTGGCACCGTCGCCGATCGTCACCGGGGCCACGAGAACGCAGTTGGAGCCCACGTGCACGTCGGCGCCGATGATGGTGCGGTGCTTGTTCGCGCCGTCGTAGTTGGCGGTGATGCTGCCCGCGCCGTAGTTGACGCGCTCGCCCACCGTGGCGTCGCCCAGGTAGGCCAGGTGGTTGGCCTTGGCGCCGTTGGCCAGCGTCGAGTTCTTCACCTCGACGAAGTTGCCGATGTGCACCTCCTCACCCAGCGTCGCGCCCGGGCGCAGGCGCGCGAACGGGCCGATCAGCGAGCCGGCGCCCACGGCGGCGCCCTCGATGTGCGTGAACGGATGGATCACGGCGCCCGCGGCGATCCGCGCGTCGCGGATCACGCAGTGCGGCCCGATGCGCGCGCCGTCGCCGATCGTGACCGCGCCTTCGAACACGCAGCCCACGTCGATCTCCACGTCCATGCCGCAGGCGAGCGTGCCGCGCAGGTCGAAGCGCGCCGGGTCGGCCAGGCGCACGCCGGCCTCCATCAGCGCGTCGGCGTGGCGGCGCTGCAGGCGGCGCTCGAGGTCGGCGAGTTGCGCGGGACTGTTGACGCCCAGCACCTCGGTCTCGTCCTTCGCGCTCGCCGTGCACACCTCGACGCCGTCGGCCACCGCGTGGGCCACCACGTCGGTGAGGTAGTACTCGCCCTGCGCGTTCTGGTTGGTCAGGCGCGCGAGCCAGGCCTTGAGCTGCTTCGTGGGTGCGGCCAGGATGCCCGTGTAGATCTCGGTGATCTGGCGCTGCAGCGGCGTGGCGTCCTTTTCTTCCACGATAGCCTGCACGGCACCGCCGACGCAGTCGGCATAGCCCTTAGGGACGATGCCGTCGGCGTCGCCCGGTTCGGGCGTGCGCACGATGCGGCCGTAGCCGAACGGGTTGTCGAGGTCCACGGTCAGCAGCGCCAGCTTCGCGCCCCCGCAGGCGTCCACCAGCGCGCGCAGCGTAGCCTCGCGGATCAGCGGCACGTCGCCGTTGAGCACGAGGGTGACGCCGTCGTCGGGCAGCGCGGGCACGGCCTGCTGCACCGCGTGGCCGGTGCCCAGCTGCGGCATCTGGCGCACGAACACGCGCCCGTTGCCGGCGAACGCCGCCTCGACGGCCTCGGCGCCGTGGCCCGTGACGAGGATGGAACGCGCCGGCGCCAGCGCCTCGGCGGTGGCGACGACGTGGCCCAGCAGCGGCTTGCCGCCCAGCGTGTGCAGCACCTTCGGGCGCGCGGAGCGCATCCGCGTGCCCTTGCCCGCTGCCATGATCACGACGCTTAGCGACATAGAGATTCCACTTCGTTATATGTGAGTGGAATTATCGCAAGCGCCGCGACGGGCGCGCGAAATCAGGCGGCCGGCGCGCTGGCTGCAGGCGCCGTGGGCGCGGCCGACGGCACCATCGGCAGTTCGACGCGCACGCTGTGCGCCTTGTCGTTGGTGCGCGGGAAGTCCTTCATGGATGCGTCGAACATCGCCGCGATGAGGCGGTCGCCGCCCGAGCTGTAGCCGTCCGAGCTGACGCGCGTCTCGTACAGCGCCTTGCCGGTGTTGGCGTCGCGGATCAGCAGCGCCACCTCGTTCAGGTAGACGTCGGCGGGCGGGAAGGGGGCCCAGACGCCGCGGCGGTAGCCGTACGGGCCCCAGGGGCCGTACGGACCGTAGGGCGCCCAGCCGGCATAGCCGAAGCGGCGCGGGCCGCCCCACCAGAACGGGTCGTCCCAGGGCGCCGCCTCGAAGCGCTCCGTGCGCACGCCGATCTGGACCATCACGGACGGCTTCGTGCCCTCGGCCACGGGCTTGAAGCCGGCGCTGGCCAGGGCCTGAGCGGCCGCGTTTTCCAGCGCCTGCTGGCGTTGCGGGTCGCGCTCCTGCGAGGGCAGGCGGTCGAAGGCGTAGGTGCCCGGCGCGGCGTCGGCCGGCCAGGCGCCGAAGGTGGCGACCGAGGTGTCGACCGTGCGCAGGCTGGCGCAGCCGGCCAGCAGCGCCGCGCCCGCGAGGGCGGCGACGCACAGGAGGCGTTGAGTGCGATGGCGGATGGTCATGGAGGGTCTCCCGGGTGCCGACGCAGGCACCGCATTGGCGAGCTTCAGGCCCGCATGTAACTCGAGTATGTACCGGCACGCGGCGGGCCCGCCTGCGCGCTTTCCAGAGGCTGTCTTCGGCCTTGCGTTTCCTGGTCCATTCCCGCCGGCGGCGGATCGGTTCAGACGATGCGGATGACGCCCGGCTTGGGCGCCGCGCAGGATTCGTCCTCGTCGAACGCGATGTCGCCGCCGGGCTCGGCACGGCCGGTGGCCTTGATGGTCGTGAACGGGTGCAGGTTGCGGTCCATCATGTGCGACGGCGTGATGTTGGCCATCGCCGTGAACACGTTCTCGATGCGGCCGGGGTACTGCTTCTCCCACTCGCGGATCATCGCCTTGACCTGCACGCGCTGCAGGTTGTCCTGGCTGCCGCACAGCGTGCACGGGATAATGGGGAACTGCTTGTGCTCGGCCCAGCGCACGAGGTCGGTCTCGTCCACGTAGGCCAGCGGTCGGATCACCACGTTGCGGCCGTCGTCGCTCACGAGCTTGGGCGGCATGCCCTTCATCCGGCTGCCGAAGAACATGTTCATGAACATCGTCACCACGATGTCGTCGCGGTGGTGGCCCAGTGCGATCTTCGTGCAGCCGAGCTCGCCCGCCACGCGGTAGAGGATGCCGCGGCGCAGGCGCGAGCACAGCGAGCACATGGTCTTGCCGGGCTCGATGTGCTCGGTGACGATGGAGTAGGTGTCCTGCTCCTCGATGTGGAACGGCACGCCGCGCGCGCGCAGGTAGCCGGGCAGCACGTGCTCGGGGAAGCCGGGCTGCTTCTGGTCGAGGTTGACGGCGATCATCTCGAACTTCACCGGCGAGCGCTCGCGCAGCGACAGCAGGATGTCGAGCATCGCGTAGCTGTCCTTGCCGCCCGACAGGCACACCATCACCTTGTCGCCTTCCTCGATCATGTTGTAGTCGATGATGGCGGCGCCCACCTGGCGGTGCAGGCGCTTGGAGAGCTTGTTGATCTCGAAGGCCGCCTTGCGCGCGGCGGCGGTCTGCTGCTCGTCGAACACCGCTGTCATGCCGCCTCCTTCAGGCCGAACACCTCCACGCCCACCGATTCGCAGTCGGGATAGACGTCGGGCTTTTCCGTCGACACCCGCGCCGCGCGCACGTTCGGATGCGCCAGCATCAGCGCCAGCACGTCGTCGCACAGCGTCTCCTGCAGGTGCACGTGCCCGCGCGCCATGCGGTTGGCGATGGTGGAACGGATGAAGTCGTAGTCGAGCACCTCGTTCAGCTGGTCGGCCTTGGGCGTGGACGTGGCCAGCGGCACGTAGAGGTCGACGTTGATCAGCACGCGCTGCTCGCCCTTCTTCTCGAATTCGTGCACGCCGATGTTGATCCACACCTCGTAGTTGCGCAGGAACAGCCGGCGGCAGTCCATGAGGGTGGGGTGGTGCAGGAGGCTGTGCATGGTGGGGGACTTCAGTTCGATGCGGATTGGGCGTCGCGAGCGAGGAACAAGACGTCGCGCGGCTGGGCGACGAGGTGCTGGCCGCCGTCGACGGGCAGGTCGACGCCGGTGATGGCGGGCGATTCGAGGAGGAAGCGCACGGCGCGCGCGATGTCTTGCGGCGTGGACGAGCGGCCCAGCACGGTGAGCTTGTGGGCCTTGGCGAACTCGTCCTCGTCCATCGGACCCGAGACGAGCGTGATGCCCGGTGACACGCCGCAGACCCGCACCGCCGGCGCCAGCGCCTGGGCCAGCAGCACGGTGGCGTGGGCCAGCGCGGCCTTGGTGAGCGTGTACGAGAAGTAGTCGGGGTTCGGGTTGTGCAGCTTCTGGTCGAGGAGGTTCACCACGCACGGCGTCACGCGCGCGTGCGCGGGCTGCGCGGCCGCCTGCGCGGCGAGCGCCCGCGCGAGCGTGACCGGCGCGGCCGTGTTGCTGCGCACCAGCGATTCCAGCAGGCCCGAGTCGAATGTGGCCGGGCTGTCGTACTCGAAGCGTGACGCGCTGTTGACCACCGCGTCGACGCGACCGAAGGCCTGCGCCGCCGCCGGCAGCAGCGCCGCGGTGGCGGCCGGGTCGGCGAAGTCGGCGGCGAACAGCTCCACGCGGGCGCCCGTGGCGCGCAGTTCCTCCGCGGCGGCCGTGGCCTCGGCGAACGACTCCGGCCGGGTGCCGCGGTGGTGCAACGCGATGTCGAAGCCGGCCTGCGCCAGTTCGAGCGCGATCACGCGGCCGATGCGGCGCGCGGCGCCCGTCACCAGCGCCACGGGGCGCACGGCGGACGGCTTTTCGGCGTCAGGGTGGTGGGGGTGGGCCATGATCCCTACAATTTGATTCGATGCAGCGCAATTCCAGGCCCGATCTCGCGGGCGCCAACTCTCATTCCTCGACGTCGACGGCGGATGCCGGCGGCCCGCTGGTCGACCGCATCGCCTCGCGCGTGGCGGCGGCCGGCGGCTGGATGCCGTTCGACGACTTCATGGCGGAGGCGCTGTACGCGCCCGGCCTGGGCTACTACAGCGGCGGACGCCGCATCTTCGGCCTCGGGCCCGAGGGCGGCAGCGATTTCGTCACCGCCCCCGAATTGTCGCCGTTTTTCGGCCGTGCGCTGGCCGTGCAGGTGCGCGAGGCCCTGGCGGCGTCGGGCACCGGACGCGTCTACGAGTTCGGCGCCGGCTCCGGCGCGCTGGCCGAGCAGTTGCTGGAGGCGCTGGACGCCGACGACGCCGACGACGACGGCATGCTCCGCCAGCCCTTTGACTACACCATCGTCGAGCTCTCCGGGGCGTTGCGCGAGCGCCAGCAGGCGCGCCTGGCCCGCTTCGCGCCGCGCGTGCAGTGGCTGAACGCCTGGCCCGAGACCATGGACGGCGTGGTCGTCGGCAACGAGGTGCTCGACGCGATGCCCGTGAAGCTGCTGCACCGCGCCGGCGGCCGCTGGCACGAGCGCGGCGTGGTGGATTTGTACCCCCACGGTCGCTCGCGCTCCCTGCCCCCCGAGGGTGCCGGCCGCGACGGGCCCGGCGAAGCCGGTTCCCGCGCTCCCTTGGATAGGGACACCGGCGCCGCACCACACCGCTTCGCTTTCGCCGACTTGGACGCGACGTTCGCGCTCGAGGGCGAGACCCAGGCTGCCTCCGCGCTGATGGACGGCTTCTTCCCCGACGGCAGCGTCACCGAGATCCACACCATCGCAGAAAGCTTCGTCGCGAGCCTCGCCGACCGGCTGCGGCGCGGCGTCGCGATCCTGGTCGACTACGGCTTTCCCGAGCACGAGTACTACCACCCGCAACGCACGGGCGGCACGCTGATGTGCCACCAGGCCCACCGGGCCGACGGCGATCCGCTGGTGGACATCGGCGCCAAGGACATCACCACGCACGTCAACTTCTCCGGCATCGCGCTGGCCGCGCAGGAGGCGGGCCTCACGGTGCTGGGCTACACCTCGCAGGCGCGCTTCCTCATCAACTGCGGCCTGGTCGACTTGCTGGCCGCCGCCAGCGTGGCCGAGCGCGCCAACGCGCAGAAGCTCGTCAACGAGCACGAGATGGGCGAGCTGTTCAAGGTGATCGCGCTGGCGCGCAACTGCGAACTCGACCCGATCGGCTTCCGCTCGGGCGATCGCTCGCATATGTTGTGAGGTGGCTCCTCGTCCTCGTGCTGTGCCTGCTGGTCTTCAACCGCTTCGGCGACTGGATGACGCGCCACGGCTTCGGCCGCCTGCCCGGCGACCTGCGTTTCCGCGTGGTCGGGCGCGAGGTCTTCGTGCCGGTGGGCAGCGCGCTGCTGCTGTTCCTGGTCGCCAGCGCGATCGCCTGGATCAGGTGAGCGTCACGGGCGCGTCGGCCGCCAGCCCTCGCGCAGCAGCTTGGCTCGCCACAGCCCGTTGGCCCAGCGGCCGCGCAGCACCCAGTAGGCGATCTGCGCCAGGAACCAGCCGAGCGCCAGGATGCCGTCGCGATGGGCGCCCGCGAGCCCGCTGCCGAACCAGATGAGCCCGTCCAGCGCGAACATCGCCAGCATCGGCAGCCACAGCCCCTTGGCGCAGGCCCACATGGCGCCGAAGAGGAACGCGGGCCACGAGAAGCCGGTCTTGACGCGCACGTAGCCGCGGGTGGGATGGAAATAGCCGACGCGGTCTGCCTTCATGGCCGGCGATTGTGCCCGCGGTGGATCCTGCGCGCGGTTGGATCCACGCCGGCCGGGGTCAGCCCGGCCCCATCCGCGCGTCGAGCGCCGCCACGCGCGCCCTGCGGATCGCGTCCGCGATGGCCGGGCCCTTCATTCCGCGCTCGATGGCCAGCGCCGACGCCGCGCGGGCGTCGACGTCCTGGGCGATCCGCAGCGCCTGCGCCAGGCGCGCGCGCTGCGGGTAGGGGCGATCCTCGAAGCCCAGCCGGCCGGTGGCGTCGCACTCGCAGGCGGCCAGCATCTGCAGGAAGCGCTCGGGGCGGCGGAACGCGTCGCAGCGCTCCAGCAGGCGCATCAGCGCCGCGCCGTCGAGCTGCTGGCTCGCGTGCACGTGGGTGTGCTCGCGCGCGGTCAGCAGCGCGAGCTCGGCGCAGTCCACCGGCACGCGCAGGCGCTCGTCGACCCGGCGGATCAGCTTCTCGCCGCGCTGCTCGTGGCCGATGTGGCGCGGCAGCACGTCGGCCGGCGTCGTGGCCTTGCCCAGGTCGTGCACGAGGCAGGCCCAGCGCACTGGCAGCGGCTGGCCGGTGGCCGCGCAGCGATCCAGCACCATCAGCGTGTGCACGCCGGTGTCGATCTCCGGATGGTGCGCGGGCGGCTGCGGCACGCCGAACAGCGCATCCACCTCGGGCAGCAGCTTCGCGAGCGCGCCGACGCTGCGCAGCACCTCGAACATGCGCGCCGGCGCGCGCTCCATCAGCCCGCGCGAGAGCTCCTGCCACACGCGCTCGGCCACCAGCGCGTCCACCTCGCCGGCGTCCACCATCTGCCGCATCAGCGTGGCGGTCTCGGGCGCCACGGTGAAGTTCGGCCAGCGCGCGGCGAAGCGCGCCAGTCGCAGGATGCGCACCGGGTCCTCGGCGAACGCCTCGGAGACGTGGCGCAGCACCTGTGCGGCGAGGTCGCGCTGGCCGCCGTACGGGTCCACCAGCGTGCCGTCGCCGGCCTGCGCGATCGCGTTGATGGTGAGGTCGCGGCGCACCAGGTCGTCCTCCAGCGTGACGTCGGGCGCGGCGCGGACCTCGAAGCCGCGGTAGCCCGGGCCGGTCTTGCGTTCGGTGCGCGCCAGCGCGTACTCCTCGTGCGTCTGCGGGTGCAGGAACACCGGGAAGTCCTTGCCCACGGGCAGGTAGCCGGCGTCCAGCATGTCCTGCGGGCTGGCGCCGGTGACGACCCAGTCGCGGTCGTTCACCGGTTCGCCCAGCAGGCGATCGCGCACCGCGCCGCCGACCACGTACGTCTTCATGGCATGTCCGGCGCGAGCGGCTGCTCGGCGTCGCGTGGCCCGATCTGCGGCCCCAGGCGGGGGCGCAGCTGCGGCCCCTTGTTGCCCAGCAGCGCGGCGTAGATCGCGGCGTTGGCCATCACCTTCTTGACGTAGTCGCGCGTCTCGAGGAACGGCACGTTCTCGGCCCAGACCTCGGGCGCCAGCATCACGCCGCCGCGCCATCGCCGCGGGCGCGCCGGGCCGGCGTTGTAGGCGGCCGCGGCCATCGGGTCGGAGCCCCCGAGGCTGTCGAGCACCCTCTTCAAGTAGAAGCAGCCGATGCGCAGGTTGGTGGTCGGGTCGGTGATCAGCTCGGGCCGGTACGGGATGCCGGCCTTCTTCGCGGCCCACTTGGCGGTGGCCGGCATCAGCTGCATCAGCCCGTTGGCGCCGACCGCCGATTGCATGTTGCCCATGAAGCGCGTCTCCTGGCGGATGAGGCCGAAGACGAAGGCCGGGTCGAGGCCGGCGTTGGCGGCGGCCTCGACGATGTCGCGCCGGAACGGCATCGGGTAGCGCTGCGCGACGTCGATCTCGACCTTGGTGCGCTCGCTGGTGTTGATGCACAGCTGCCAGTCGCTCATGTCGCAGGCCCACTGCGCCGCGGCCAGCAGGTCGCGGTCGCCCATGCCGCGCAGCGTGTAGTTCCACTCGCGGCGGCCCTCCTCGCGCATGTCCAGCGCGTTGAGCGCCAGCGCGCGCTGCAACCCCGGGTTCGCGTGCGCCAGGCCGCGTTCCAGCGGCGTGATGGGCAGGGGCCTGGGCGGCAGATCGAACTGGTTGCCCAGGTCTTCCGCCGCAAGCAGGCCGTAGAAGCTGACCTTGGACGACAGCGCGGCCAGCTTCTGGCGCGCCGCGGCGGTGGCGGCGTCGTTCTCGGCGCCGGCGGCCAGCAGTCCCAGCGCGAACTCGGCCTGCGCGTGCCAGTAGACCCAGTTGTCGGCGGCGCGCTCGGCGGGCCCCATCGCGTCGATGGCGCGCAGAACGTTCTTCCAGCGCTGCGTGCCGCTGCCCGCGCGCAACGCGGCGCGCGCGTGCCACGCCAGCACGTCGTCGCCCCAGTCGGGCGGCGCGAGCGCCTCGCCCTTGCGCGCCGGCTTGCGGGCGGCCCAGGCGCGATCGGCCCAGTCCACGGCGTCGGGCAGCAGCGCCTGCGCGCCGTGCTTGGCGATCACCGCCCAGGCCCAGGCGGCGTTGTTCGCGCCGATGGACGACTGCCAGCGTTCCTGCAGCTGCAGCGCCGCGGCGGCGGGATCGCTCGCGCCCATGCGGGCCAGCGCGAGCGCGATCATCTCGTTGCGCCGCGTGGTGTCGATGTCGGCCTTGCGCGTGATGAAGCGCGCCGGGTTGTCCAGCAGCGCGACTATCTCCTTGACCGCCGGCTTGCCCAGGATCTGCGCCGCCCCGCGCATCGCGCGCTCGGCGCTCTTCACGTTGAAGTCGGCGGCCTGGCGCAGGCGGCGCCAGACGTCGGCATCGGTGAACACCTGGTCGTCGTGGAGCGTCTGGGCCAGCAGCTGGCAGCCGCCGTCGATGTCCTTGATCGCCAGCCACTGCGCCAGCGCGATGTCGTGCACGTCCTTGCCGGCGAGGTGGTCGACGAGCGTCGCGTAGCAGGCGACGCTGCGGTCGTCGTTCATGCGGAAGCGCGGGTAGTCGCGCTTGAACGCGTCCCAGTCGTGGCGGTGGCCCGTCTCCAGCAGCCAGTCGTCGCGCAGCCGGTCCTCCGCGTAGGTGCCGGGCCAGCGCGCGTAGAACTGCTCGATCTCGTCGGCGCTCACCTCGGAGATCCGGTTCGTCAGCTCCCAGTAGTCCACCCAGGGCGCCAGCGCCAGGCGGTTGGTGACGGCCGTGGCGCGCAGCAGCTCCAGCCGGGCGCGGTCGTGGCGCTGGAAGGCGTCGCGGGCGTCGCGGATGACGTCGTCGCTGGCGTTGGTGGCGTTACCAGTGGGGGCATTGGCCGGCGCCACCGGGGGCAGCGCGGCGGCCTCGGGTGCGGGCGCCGCCGGCGCGGCGGCGGGAGGCACCGCGCGCACGGGTGCGGGAGGCGCCGCCGGCGCCGCGGCGGACGCCGCGACGACCGGTGCCGGCTCCTCGTCGGCGGCGCGGGAGGCCGGGACGGGCGGCGCCGCCTCGACCGGGGCCGAGGCGGCGGACGCGGCGGCGGACGCGGCGGGCGTCTGGGACAGCGCGGAGGTGGCGGACAGCAGCGCGAGCGCTGCGAACGCGAGGGGCGCGAGCGCGGGGAAGCGGAGATCGGACATGTTCGTCCAATATACCGAAGGACGCCCGCGCGACCGCCGTCGCGCATGCCGTCGGGCGTGGCCGCGTCACGGGTTCCTAGTTACGCGACGTCCGGTACGGCTCCTCGAACTGCAGGAAATCCTTCTCCGCCAGCGCGTCGCGGATCCACGCCGCCGTGCCCTTGGCCGCGACCGCGCGCTCGATGTAGGCGGCCACCTCGGGCGGCACCGGCAACGCGTAGGTGCGCATGCGCATGACCACCGGGGCGAAGTAGGCATCGGCGACGGAGTACTCGCCGAACAGGTACGGGCCTCCGGACCCGGCCAGCGCCTCCTGCCACAGCTGCGTCATGCGGGCCAGGTCGGCGCGCGCGTCGGCGTTCCCGGCCAGCACCCGCGCGCCCACCTCGGGCAGCGCGGCCTCGATGTTCATGCCGAACGCGTTGCGCAGCGCTCCGAAGCCGCTGTGCATCTCGGCGCAGACGCTGCGGGCGCGGGCACGCCGCTTCGCGTCGCGCGGCCACAGGGCCTTGGCGGGGAACTTCTCGGCCACGTATTCGGCGATGGCCAGCGTGTCCCACACGGCGAAGCCATCGTCCTCGACCAGGATGGGCACCTTGCCGGCCGGCGACAGCGCGCCCACGGTGGCCTTGAACCTCGAGTCGGCCTCGAAGCTGTCGAAGCGCGCCATCACCTCCTCGAACGGGATGTCGAACTGCGTGAGCATCACCCACGGGCGCATCGACCAGGACGAGTAGTTCTTGTTGCCGATCAGCAGCTTCATGCGGGGCTCCGGGATGCGCGTGTTGGAAGGGGAGGCCGACTGTAGCCCGGCGCACCGCGGGCCCGGTTGACGAATGCGCATCGGGATCATGCCTGCGTTGCATGCCTGCAGGGCTCGCGCCGATGGAAGTGACTGATTTCTGAGCTACGCTTCGCGGTCGCGCGCGTCGCCCCAACCCATTCAAATGACCGAGCTGTTCCGCCGCCAGGCCGTCGATCACCAGCGTCAGAGATTCCACGGTGCGATCGTGTTGACGCGCAGCCCGTGGCAGACCGCCGTCGCGACGTTCTTCGTGGTGCTGGTGCTGGCGCTCCTGGTGTTCGCGTGCACGCAGGGCTTCGCGCGCAAGGAGTCGGTGAGCGGCGTGCTCACCCCCGCGGGCGGCGTGCTGCGGCTGGTGGCGCCACAGGCTGGCGTCGTCGTGGCGACGCCGGCGGCCCAGGGCGCCCGGGTGGCGGCGGGCCAGGCCGTGGTCGCCTTGTCCACCGAGCAGGCGAGCGCGAGCGGGCCCACGCAGGAGGCCGTCGCGCGCTCGCTCGCGTTGCGCCAGGGCAGCCTCAGCGACGAACTGCAGCAGCAGGGCCTGCAGGTGCGCCAGCAGGCGGCCTCGCTCGATGCGCGCGTGGGCGCCGTCGCGGCCGGACTGGCGCAGCAGGAGCGCGAGATCGCATTGCAGCGCGAGCGCGTGCAGCTGGTGCGCGACGTGGCCGGCCGCTACCCCGATCTCGTGCGCAGCGGCGCCGTGTCGCCGGTGGAGGCGGCCGAGAAGCAGACGGAGCTCCTCGACCAGCAGGCGCGGCTGTCCGAGATGGAGCGCGCCCGCGGCGCGGCGCAGGCCGAGCTGGCCACCCTGCGCGCCGATCGCGCCTCGCTGCCGCTGCAGGCCGGCCGCGAGAGCGCGCAGATGCGGCGCGAGGTGCAGGCGCTCGCGCAGGCCCAGGCCGAGAACGAGTCGCGCCGCGGCAACCAGGTGCTGGCCCCGCAGGCCGGCGAGATCGCCGCGCTGCTGGCGGCGCCGGGCCAGTCGGTGGCCGCCGGCCAGACGCTGGCCACGCTGCTGCCCGCCGGCGCGGCGCTGGAGGCCGAGCTGTGGGTGCCCACGCGCTCGGCCGGCTTCGTGCGCGCGGGCATGCCCGTGTGGCTGCGCGTGGACGCGTTCCCGTACTCGCGCTACGGGCAGCTGCCCGCGCACGTGCGCGAGGTGTCGCGCAGCGCGGTCGCGGCGCGCGACCTGGACGGCGGCACCGAGACGGCCGCCGGCGCGCCGGACAACGTCTTCCGCGTCGTCGTCACGCTCGATCCCGACGCGTCCGGCGACGCCGCGCTCGCGTGGCGCTCCTCGCTGAAGGCGGGCATGCACGTGCAGGCGAGCCTGGCGGCCGAGCGCCGCACGCTGGTGGAGTGGGCGCTGGAGCCGCTGGCGGCCTGGCGGGTGGCCGCGCGATGAGCGCCGCCCGGCCGCCAGCAGGCGCTCGCATCGCAGCACGCAGTGCGGAGGTTTCATCTTGACGGACGCGATGCATCACGATCCGGTGCCCGCCGGCGTCACGCGCCGGCTGGGCCTGCGCCGCCACCTGCCGGTGATCCTGCAGACCGAGGCCACCGAGTGCGGCCTCGCGTGCCTGGCGATGGTGGCCGTGAGCCTGGGACTCGACACCGACCTGCCGTCGCTGCGCCTGCGCTTCGGCGTGTCGCGCAAGGGCGCCAACTTCGAGGGCCTGGTGCGCGTGGCGGCGGCGCTGGGGCTGGCCAGCCGGCCCCTGAAGCTGGACCTGCACAACCTGCGCGAGCTGCAGCTGCCCTGCATCCTGCACTGGGACATGAATCACTTCGTGGTGCTGAGGTCGGTGTCGGCGCGCCGCCTCGTGATCCACGATCCGAGCGTGGGCGTGCGCACGCTGACCCTGGAAGAGTTCGCGCCGCACTTCACCGGCATCGCGCTCGAACTGTCGCCGGGCGAGGGCTTCTCGCCGCAGTCCGACCGGCTGCGCTTCACGCTGCGTGGCCTGATGGGCCGCATCACGGGCCTGAACCGCGGCCTCGCGCAGATCCTCGCGCTCGCGCTCGCGCTGGAGGTGGTGGTGATCGCGCTGCCGTTCTACCTGCAGTGGGTGGTCGACCAGGCCCTGCTGGCCGCCGACCGCGAGCTGCTGGGCGTGCTGGCGATCGGCTTCGGCCTGCTGGTGCTGCTGCAGGCCGGCATGGGCGCGGTGCGCGGCTGGTGGGTGGCCACGCTCAGCGCGCGGCTGAACTTCCAGTGGCTGGGCAACGTGTTCGGGCACCTCGTGCGGCTGCCGCTGGAGTTCTTCGAGAAGCGCCACGTGGGCCACATCGTGTCGTGTTTCGGCTCGATCGCGGTGATCCAGAAGACGCTCACCACGGGCCTTGTGCAGGCGCTGGTCGACGGCCTGATGGTGGCGGGCACGCTGGTGATGATGGGCCTGTACAGCCCGGCGCTGATGGCGGTGTCGCTCGTCGCGGCCGCGCTCTACGGCCTGCTGCGCTGGGGTGTGTTCCGCTCGCTGCGGGATGCGAGCGCCGAGGAGATCATCCACGCGGCGCGCCAGCAGACCCACTTCCTGGAGACGGCCGGTGGCATCCAGAGCGTGCGCCTGTTCGGCCGCGGCGACCAGCGCCGCGCCGGCTGGATGAACATGCTGGCCGACCAGTTCAACGCCGGCTTGCGCGTGGCGCGCGTGCACGTGGCGCACGAGAGCGCGCAGACGCTGCTGTTCGGCCTGGAGCGCGTCATCGTGGTGTGGCTGGCGGCGCGCATGGTGCTGGCCGGCGGCTTCACTGTGGGCATGCTGTTCGCGTACATGGCCTACAAGGAGCTGTTCTCCACGCGCGTGGGCGCGCTCCTGGACACGGCGTCGGAACTCGCGATGCTGCGCCTGCACGGCGAGCGCGTGGCCGACATCGCGCTGGCCCAGGCCGAGGCCGGCGAGGCGCCGGCGGCCGTCGAGATGGATCTCGGCGGGCGCCCCGCGCGCATCGAGCTGCGCGGCGTCGGCTACCGCTACGCGCCCACCGAGCCCTGGGTGCTGCGCGGCGTCGACCTGGTAGTGGAGGACGGCCGCAGCCTGGCCATCACCGGGCCCTCGGGCTGCGGCAAGACGACGCTCGTCAAGGTGCTGCTGGGCCTGCTGCCGCCCACCGAGGGCGACGTGCTGTTCGACGGCACGCCCATCCACCGGCTCGGGCTGTCGCACTACCGGGCGCTGATCGGCACGGTGATGCAGGAGGATCGCCTGTTCTCCGGCTCGGTGGCCGACAACATCTGCTTCTTCGACCCGGAGCCCGACCTGGAGCGCATCGAGGAATGCGCCCGGCTGGCCGCGGTCGATGCGGAGATCCGCGCGATGACCATGGGCTTCCACACGCTGGTGACCGACGTCGGCACCGGGCTGTCCGGCGGCCAGAAGCAGCGCGTGCTGCTGGCGCGCGCGCTGTACCGGCGCCCGCGCATCCTGGTGCTGGACGAGGCCACCAGCCACCTGGACCTGCGCAACGAGGCCAGCGTCAACGAGGCCGTCAGGGCGATGGCGCTGACCCGCGTGATCGTGGCCCACCGCCCGGAGACGATCGCGATGGCCGACCGGGTGGTGGCTTTGGCGCGGGGCCGGATCGATTCGGACAGCGGGTCCCCACACTGACCACGGCGGCCAAAACAAGGGCCCCTCGCCATGGGGGGTGTCCGGCCCCCCCTTTTGGGGAAGCGCGCGCCGGCCGGTTCGGCGAAACTTCCTTCATCGGCTCCAGCGCTGTTCGCAGCTCCGGAGCCGGAAGCAGGATGGCGGCCTTCGACACGCTCTTTCTGCCTCGCCGGCGCCCTTATCGAGGGCCTTTCGGGGCCGATCTGCTCGCAAAGTAAGTAGTTAGCCTGCTGTCGAACCGGGCACGAAGAGCCGAAAATCTGCAGGAAAAGGGCGGTTCGCCTCGACGAACCGTCCCGACCCAGCCTCCTGGCGCCGCGCCCACCGCGCTGCCGGGATCCCGGGCCGCGCTGAAGTTCGGTGAAGGGAAGACTGCAACGACGCGGTGTTCCCGCAACGGACCGGGCCCGGAGGAAAGACATGTTCAAGCCACTCAACCGCAACGCCAAGAACGCCAAACGCCCCGCCGCCGGCTTTGCGGAGACGCAGTTCCTGCACCAGGACGGCGACGACGACTACAGCGGCTTCGCGCCCACGCAGTTGTTCCACGAGGACGACCTGGCGACCGCGCCGGCCGCGCAGCCCGCCGTTCCCGCCGCGCCGGCCGACGCCCACGCCGCGGCCAGCACGTCACGCACGGCGCTGGAACGCGCCGCCGCGGCCCCGGTGCCCGCCGCCGCGGCCGCCGACGAACCCTTCATCCCGCAATCCTGGGTCACCTCGCAATGGGTGGCCGCGCAGGAAGCCAAGGCGCACGAGGCCGCGAACCAGGCCCGAGCCGTGATCGCCGCGCAACGCCGCGCCGAGGAACAGGCCGAGTCGGCCGAGCCCGCCGCCGAGCCGGCCGCGCCGCGCACCGGCCTGGGCCGCCTGCGCGCCGCGTTCGAGAAGCTGCTGCCCGGCGAATTCAAGAGCCTGCTGCCGCTGTTCGTCGGCGTGACGGTGACGATGGCGACGATCTCGGCGGTGCTGCCGATGATCGACAAGCACTGAGGGGGCTAGTTCCCGAACGCGTGGATGCCACGCAGGATCGCGAACAGCACCCACAGGGCAATCCAGATCATCCGTCCCTTGCCGGGCTTGGCCCAGCGCAGGCGGATCGGCTTGAGCGGCTCGGGTCGCGCGGGACGCGCGCGCGTCGCTACTTCCACCCGCTGCAGGCGCAGCGCCTCGGGGATGGCCTTCCAGCGCGGGAGCGGCGCCAGGCGCTCGCCGAACGGCGCCGCTGCGTCGGCGGGCGTCTTGCCGTGCAGGGCGCGATCGAACTCCAGCCGGTCCACCGCGCCGCGCCATGCCAGGATTTCGGCCGCCAGCGTCTCCAGCCAGGCCAGCGCGCGCCAGAATGCCGCAACGCCCAGCAGCACGGCGGGCGCGACGAGCAAGATTGCAAGGGTCGCCAGTGCGCTGCCGATGTCGTCCTTCGTCAGGATCACGAAGCCGACGACGGCCAGACCGGCCACTCCTGCCAAGGCCAGGCCGCGACGCTTCACGGCGAACCGGGCGATGCTCTCGAACCAGCGGTACTTGCCAAGCGCCGGACGCGCCCAGCGCAGCGCCTGGCGCAGCGCGAACACGAGCGTTGCACCGACGGTGCCGTAGATCCCCGCCTCGACAAGATTGGACGCGACGCAGGCGCAGGCCATTCCGAACAGCAGGTCGGTGCTCATGGGAACGCGCCCCTGCAGGTGGCGCAGCACACCCGAATTGAGCGCCGCAGCCAGCGCCGGCGTGTCGGCGTCGGCGCAGGCGAGCTGCCAGCGCTCGGCCCAGCGCAAGGCCTCGAGCGTGGCCGGCCGGCTGGCGATGGGCGTCACCGGAGTCGATGGCGAATGCAGTCGGCGCAGCCAGGCGTTGCCGCTGAAGTGGCGCGCCCACACGAGGTCGCGCGACAGGGCGAGGCGCGCCTCCATCTGCCGCAGCGCCCAGGGCGACAGCCAGCTGGAAAGACGCGCCGGATGCAGGTGCCAGTCGAACGTGCGGCCGGTCTCGAACAGCAGGGTGAGCGGCGGCTGGTCGCTCTCGATGAACCAGCGCAGCAGCGCGAACTCGAGCGCCTGGCCGTCGTCCAGCGAGGCACCGGCGCGCGCCTGCAGCAACGCGCGCAGCTCGGGCAGGAAGGCCTCGTCGCGCGTGCCCACCGCGCCCCCGGCGAGTTCGTGGAAGCGATGGAAGCGCGTGGCCAGGTCGGGTTCGTCGGAGCGTGAATCGGGCTGCGCTGCGTCCAGCAGCACGGTGATCGCGGCGTCGCTGGTGGCGATCTCCTGCTCGAAGTCCTGCGGCTCGTCGACCGGCTCGGGCAGCGCCGGTGCCAGCGCCGCGTCGACCACGGCCTCCTCGGTCTGCGCCTCGGCCGCCTCGAACGCCTCCGCCTCGCGCCGGCGCGCGATGGGCAGCGCCGCCTCGTACGCCTCGCGGATGCGCGCGAAGTCCTGCGGGTGGGTCTCGGGACGGAACTCCTTGATCAGCGCGGCGTAGCGGCGGCGTAGGTCGGCCACGGCCACGTCGGGGGCCACGCCCAGGGTCTGCCACGGCGTCATCGCGCGCCTACCAGGTGGGGCCGCGCTCGAGCATGTCGAGGGCGGCCGCGAACTGCTTGCGGGCCTCGCCGATCTCGCGCCCGTCCTGGCGACCCAGCACCGCCTCGAACTGGCCCAGCCAGCGACCCACCTGCTCGCGCTCGTCGCCCAGCAGCTGCTCGTACAGCCGGTTCGCGCGCTCCAGCACGAGGCGGTTCTGGTCCTGGTCGCGCGGGCGCACCTTCAGCGCGGCGAGCTCGGCGCGGCGGCGCGCGATCTCCTCGTCGCTGATGTCGCCGGCGAGCTTGCGGATCACCACGTTCTGCTCGATGCCGTGGTCCGGCACGGCGATGTCGACGTCGAGGATGCCGTTGACGTCGTAGGTGTAGCGCACGTCCACCTGCACCGCACCGGCCTTGCGCGGCGGGATGGTCACGTCGACGCTGCCCAGCTCGATGTTCTGGCTGCAGTGGCGCGACTCGCCCTGGAAGATGTTGACCGCCAGCGTGGTCTGGTTGTCGGCCACGGTCTGCACGGTCTTGACGCGGCTGGCCGGCACCACGGTGTTGCGCTCGATGATGGGCAGGAACACGTCGCCGATGTGGCCGCCGCGGCCGTCGGATTCGCTCACCCGGATGCCCAGCGTGTGCGGGCACACGTCGGTGAGCACCATCTCCTCGAAGGCCTCGTCGCGGCTCGCGAGGCCGGCGCACACGGCCACGCCCAGCGCGATCGTCTGGTCGGGGTCGAGGTGGCGCGCGGGCAGGCGGCCGAACAGCTGCGACACCAGCCGGCGCACCATGGGCATGCGGCTCGCGCCGCCCACCAGCGCGATCTCGTCGAGGTCGGCCACGCGCAGCCGGGCATCGCGCAGCGCGCGCTCGATGGGCGCGCGCAGGCGCTCCAGCAGCGGCTCGCAGGCCTTCTCGAATTCGGCGTGCGTCAGCGTCAGCGTGCCCAGGCCCAGGCCCTGCAGGTCGACCTCGCAGCCTGGACCGGACGCCAGCGCGCGCTTGGCCGACTCGGCGGCGAAGCGCAGCGCGCCCAGCTTCGCGGGATCGGCCAGCGTCTTCTCGTCGACGGCGGCCTTGCGCGCGATCAGCTGCAGCAGGGCCTCGGTGAAGTCGTCGCCGCCCAGGAAGCTGTCGCCGCCGGTCGCGCGCACTTCCATCACGCCGGAGAAGCGCTCGAGGATGGACACGTCGAAGGTTCCGCCGCCCAGGTCGATGATGAGGAAGGTGGCGTCGGCGTCGCGCTCGTGGATGCCGTGGAACAGCGCCGCGGCGGTCGGCTCGTTCACCAGGCGCAGCACCTTCAGGCCGGCCAGCTCGCCGGCCAGGCGCGTGGCCTTGCGCTGCTGGTCGTTGAAGTAGGCGGGCACCGAGATGATGACCTCCTCCACCTTCTCGCCGGTGGCGTGCTCCGCGTCGGCCTTGAGCGCGCGCAGCACCAGCGCCGACAGGTCCTCGGGGCGGTAGTGCACGCCGCCCAGCGTCAGCTTCTGCCCGGTGCCCATCAGGCGCTTGAACGAGGCGGCGCTGCGCTTCGGATGGGTGACCAGGCGTTCGCGCGCGGTGGCGCCCACCAGCAGGCTGCCGTCGGCGTCCACCGAGACGACCGAGGGCGTGAGCACGGCGCCGTGCACGTTGGGGATCGGGGTCGGGACGCCGTTCTTCAGCCAGGCGATGAGGCTGTTGGTGGTGCCAAGGTCGATGCCGAAGATCAAGGGTGTCCCTCCCGGACGGATGTGCGCGGCGCGGCTGTCGTCTCAGGTTCTGAGCGCCGAAACCGATTTTATGGGGGAGTCGGCGGGGCGGAATCCGGCGCGTCTTCGGGCAACATGGGACGCATGGACACGCTTCTTCGCACCGTGGCGCGTTGGCTCGCGGGGCTGGCGCTGCTGGCGGCCACGGCCTTCGCCGCCGCCGGCGCGCTCGTGCCCGTGCATGCGATCCAGGGGCCGGGCGCCCGCAGCCCGCTCGCCGGCCGACGCGTCGTCACCGAAGGCGCCGTGACGCTGGTCACCAGCAACGGGTTCTTCCTGCAGGAGACGGACGGCGCGGACGCGGGGCGCGCCTCGCGGGGCGTCTTCGTGTTCACCGGCGATGCGCCGTCCGTCGCGGCGCGCCAGTGCGTGCGGCTGGCGGGCCTGGTCGTGGAATTCAACGCGGGCGCCGCCGACAACCGCGAGACGCTGGCCCACCCCGTCACCGAGCTGCACGACGTGACCGACCTGCAGGTGCTGCGAGCTGACTGCGACGTCGCGCCCGTGGCGCTGGCATGGCCGCTGCCCGAAGGCGAGACCCTGGAGCGCCACGAGGGCGTGCTGGTCACGCTCGCGGGGCCGTTCACCGTGCAGCAGAACTTCTTCCTCGGGCGCTTCGGGCAGCTCACGCTGGCCAGCGGCGGGCGGTTGCGCGCGCCCACCGACGTCGCGCGTCCCGGCGCGACCGCGCGGGCGCTGGCGCGCGCCAACGCGCGACGCAGCCTGGTGCTCGACGACGGCTCGGCGCTGCAGTTCCCGGCGCCCACGCCGTACCTGGCCGGCGACGGCACCGTGCGCGCCGGCGACACGCTGGCCGAAGTCACCGGCGTGATCGACTACGGCCTGGCCGGCGCGCGCGCCGGCGGGCCGGGCACCTGGAAGATCCATCCCGTGCTGCCGCCCCGCATCGCACGCGCCAATCCACGCAGCCCCGGTCCGGCGAGCGTGGGCGGCGACCTGCGCATCGCCGCGGCCAACGTCGACAACTTCTTCGCCACGCTCGCCGATGGCCACGGCCGCTGCGGGCCGCGCCGGCTCGCGGTGGATTGCCGCGGTGCGCGCAACGCGGTGGAGTTCGAGCGCCAGCGCGCCAAGATCGTGGAGATGCTCGTGGCCCTCGATGCCGACGTCGTCGCGCTGATGGAGATCGAGAACGACGGCGGCCCGGCGTTGCAAGGGCTCGCCGACGCGCTGAACGCGCGCACCGGTGCCGCCACGTGGGCCGTGGTCGACGAACCGTCGGGCGGCGGCGGCAGCGACGCGATCCGCATGGCGATGCTCTACAAGCCGGCGCGCGTCGCGCCCGTCGGGCCGCCGCGCGCCGACCGCGATCCCGTGCACGACCGGCCGCCGCTCGCGCAGGCCTTCGCCGCGCAGGCCGGCGGCACGGGCTTCAACGTGATCGCGAGCCACTTCAAGTCGCGGCGTTGCGACGCCGCCGCGGGCGCCGAGGCCGATCGCGGCGACCTGCAGGGCTGCTGGAGCCATCGCCGGCTCCTGCAGGCGCGCGCGCTGGCGCGCTTCGCGGGGGCGGTCGCGCGCGCGAGCGGCGTCACCGACATGCTGCTGGTGGGCGACTTCAACGCCTACGCCCGCGAGGACCCGCCCGCGGCGCTCGCAACGAAAGGCTTCGCCGACCAGGCGGCGCGCTTCGATCCCGAGGGCTATTCCTACGTCTTCGACGGCACGGCCGGGCGCCTCGACGGCGTGTTCGCCAACCCGGCGATGGCGGCGCGCGTCACCGGCGTCGCCACCTGGCATGTGGACGCCGACGAGCCCGAACTGCTGGACTATGCGTTCGCGTTGCGGGCGCCCGGCGCGGTGGCGGCGTCACCCTGGGCGGCCACGCCGTGGCGGGCGTCCGACCACGATCCCGTGATCGTCGGGCTGCGCGTTTCCGGGTCGGCCGGCTTGGCGGCTCGCTGAGCCGGTCGCGCGGGCGGCGACAATACGCCCATGCAAGTGAGTTCGTACCTGAAAGTGTCCGCGGTGATCGCGGTGGCGACCATCGCGTTGAAGGCAGGCGCCTGGTACGTCAGCGGCTCCGTGAGCCTGCTGTCCGACGCCATCGAAGGCCTGGTCAACCTCGTGGGCGCAGTCTTCGCGCTGATGATGGTGTCGTGGGCCGCGCAGCCGCCCGACGAGGGCCATCCGTACGGCCACCACAAGGCCGAGTACTTCTCGAGCGGCTTCGAGGGCGTGCTGATCGTCGCGGCCGCGATCGCCATCGTCGGCGCCGCCGGCGAGCGCCTGTTCCATCCGGCGCCGGTGCAGGCGATCGGGCTGGGCATCGGATTGTCGCTGGCGTCGACGGCGCTCAACGGCGGCCTGGCGCTGGTGATGCTGCGCAAGGCCGCGGCCGAGCGCTCGATCGCGCTGGAGGCCGATGCCAAGCACCTGATCACCGACGTGTGGACCTCCGTGGGCGTGGTCGTCGGCCTGGTGGGCGTGCACTTCACGGGCTGGCTGTGGCTGGATCCGGTGGTGGCCGTCTGCGTGGCGGGCAACATCGTGCGCGAGGGCGTCTCGCTGGTCTGGCGCTCCGCCGATGGGCTGATGGACATGGCCGTCGAGCCCGAGGTGCGCGCGCAGATCGAGAAGACGCTGGCGGCCTTCGGCGCGCAGCCGATCCGATTCGACCACGTCGTCACGCGGCGCGCCGGCCAGCGCCGCTACGTCGACCTGCACATGCACGTGCCGGCGGCCTGGACGCTGGGCCGCGCGGCGGCGCTGCGGGCCGACGTCGAGCGCGCGCTGATGCGCGACGTGTCCGGCCTGCGCACGTCCATCCAGTTGCTGCCCACCGACGTCGAGGCCTACGTCGACGAGCCGTCCGCCCAACCGAGGCAGGCGTGAGATGCTGGCCGTCATCCAGCGCGTGCGCGAGGCGCGCGTCGACATCGCTGGCGAGACCGTCGGCGCGATCGGGCCCGGCCTGCTGGTGCTGGTGTGCGCCGAGCCGGCCGACACCGAGGCGCAGGCCGACAGGCTCGTCGCCAAGCTGCTGAAGCTGCGCATCTTCGCCGACGACGCCGGCAAGATGAACCGCAGCGTGCAGGACGTGCCCGACGGCGGCCTCCTCATCGTCAGCCAGTTCACGCTGGCCGCCGACACCAGCGGCGGCAACCGCCCCAGCTTCACCGGCGCGGCGCCGCCGGACCTCGGCCGCCGACTCTACGAGTCCGTGCTGCGCCTGGCCGCAGAGCGCCATCCGCGTGTGGCCGGCGGCCGCTTCGGCGCCGACATGCAGGTGCACCTCGTCAACGACGGCCCCGTCACCATTCCCATGACCCTTCGCTAGATAGAGATTTCCATGACCGCCATCGTCAAGTTCGACAAGCCGTCCACCCCGCCCGACATCGACTTCCCGCGCGAGGAGCGCCGCGAGATCGGCGCGCCCGAGCGCCGCACCTGGCTGCTGTACGAAAGCGCGCCGGCGGGCCTCGTGGCCGGAATCTGGGAATGCGACGTGGGCCGCTGGCGCATCCAGATGGATCCCACCGAGCACGAGTACATGGTGGTGCTGGCCGGCCGCTGCCGCCTGCACGCCGCCGACGGCGCGTTCACCGAGGCCGGCCCCGGCGAGGCCCTGGTGATCCCGGCGGGCTTCGCGGGCTCGTTCGAGGTGCTGGAGACGCTGCGCAAGCACTTCGTGATCGTGGTGGGCCCCTAGTCTTCGCTGCGCCCCTCGGCCCAGCGCGACACCCGCCGCTTCACGTCGTCGATGAAGCGCCGCAGCTTCGCGTGGTCGTCCGCCTCGGCGTGCTCCCAGTCCGGCGAGCGCGAAGGCTTCTTCGCCACGTCCAGCTTCAGCACGGCGCCCTCGATGCGCGCCCGCACCACCGGCTGGCCGTTCATCTCGAACGCGCCGTTGCGCTCGCTGAGCTTGAGGTCGCGCAGCGCGCGCTGCAGCGTCGCGCGCGCTGGCGGGGTCGAACGGCGGAGGTGCGAAGAAATCGTCGGACATGGCATTTCCCTTGGCGGATCCGGCGCCAAGTTAGCAGATTCCCGGCGCTATCATCCACGCGGGCATTCCTGCCCGGCCCCCGGGAGGACACGCGCGGTGATGCTCGAGCCGGTGCGACGAAACCTGCTGCTCACCATCGCGCTGGCCTGGGCGACCGGCGCCGTCGCGCGCCTGGGGATGTGGATGGCGATCGTGCCCGGCACCGTCGCCGCCAACTGGCTGGGCGCGGGCGTCGCGCTGGCCGCGCTCATGATCTTCGGCCGACGCGCCTGGGCCGGCCTCGCGCTGGGCCTGCTCACCGCCAACGGGCTCTACCTGGCCGACGCGCTGGCGAGCTTCGGTGCGCGCGGCGTGCGCGTGACGGCGCTGGTCACGCTGGGCGAGCTCGCGCAGGCCCTGCTGGCGGCGCGCCTGCTGGCGTCGTTCCCGCACGAACTGCGCCGCGATCCGGTGCGCCAGACGTTGCGTTTCGCCGCCACGGTGATGCTGGCCGCCGTGCTCGCCGCCACGGTGGGGGCGCTCGCGTGGCGCGGCGTGGCCGCGGCGACGCGCATCGATCCGCTGTTCGCGTGGGTGGCGGGCTGGCTGGGCGACGCCACCGGCATGCTGGTGGTCACGCCGGGCCTGCTGCTGCTGTTCCATCCGCGGCTGCGCGAGGATCGCGTCACCGTCCAGCCGTTCCCGCTGATCTGCCTGGGCCTGGGCCTGACCGCCTTCTGCACCTTCGCCACCGGCCTGGGCGTGCGCGACGCGCAGACCGAGCGCTTCAAGGCCGACACCGGCCGGCTGGCGATGACGCTGCAGACGCACGTGGAGCTCACGGCGCGCGACCTGGAGACGCTGCAGCACGACTTCTACCGCACGGCCGTCGACGCCGCGCAGTTCCGCGCCGTCTCCACGCCGCTGCTCGCGCGCAGCCCGTGGCAGTCGACGTTCGAGTGGCTGCCGCGCGTGACCCTGGCTGCGCGCGATGCGTTCGAGACGGCGCACGCGGGCCTGGACGGCATCTCGATCCGCGAGGTCGATGCGCAGGGCTCGGTCGTGCGCGCCGGGTCGCGCAACGACTACTTCCCGGTGGCCTGGACGGATCCCGAGTCCGGCCGCGAGGCGCTGGTGGGGCTCGACCACGCGCACGACGCGCAGCGCGGCAGCGCCCTTGCGCGCGCGGTGGCGTCCAACGCGATGACGTCCACGCCGCCGCTGTCGTCCATCGCCAACAGCCCCGAAGGCCGGCTGGTGCAGACGCTCTACGCGCCGGTGGACGACGCGGCCATCTCCGCGGGACGGCCGATCGACCCCGCCCGGGTGCGCGGCATGGTGGCGGCCACGCTGGACCTGGCCGCCCTGCTGCAGGCCTGCGTCGCGCAGATGGGCATGCACGATCAGTTCGTGCTGCTGTTCGACCCCGACGCCCCGGGCAGCGCCGCGCTCCTGTGGCGCGACCAGCAGCCGCTGCGGATCGTGGAGCCCGACGCACGCGCGGCGCTGGTGGCCGAGGTGGTGGGCGGCGTGTCGGCGAGCCACGACGTGCGCGTGGCCGATCGCCGCTGGACGATGCTGGCCCGCCCCGCATGGGCCAGCACGATGCCGCGGCCGGGCTGGCTGCAGGTGTCGGTGCTGCTCAGCGGCCTGGCGTTCACGGGCCTGCTGGCCGCGTTGCTGGCGGCGCGCCGGCGCCATGACGATCTGCGCCAGGAAGCGCATTCGCAGCTCGAGACCCAGGTGCAGGCGCGCACGCGCGACCTGGCCAGCACCAACATGCGCCTGCGCGACGAGATCGACGGCCATCGCCGCACCGAGGCGTTGCTGCAGGACGCCCGCCAGCGCGCGGAGGAGGCGAGCCGCGCGAAGTCGCGCTTCCTCGCCAACATGAGCCACGAGATCCGCACGCCGCTCAACGCCGTGCTGGGCTACACGCAGCTGCTGATCGAGGACCGGCGCCTGCCGGCCGACTCGCGCGAACGGCTGCGCGTGATCTACAGCGCCGGCCAGCGCCTGCTGGGGCTGATCAACGACGTGCTGGACCTCGCCAAGATCGAGGCGGGCGCGCTGCAGGTGCACCTGGCGCCCATCGCGCTGCGCCACGAGCTCGACGAGATCTTCGCGCTGTTCACGCCGCGCGCCGAGGCCAAGGGGCTGGGGCTGCGGATGGACGTCGACCTCGATTCCGACGACGGCCTGGTCACCGACCGCGCCAAGTTCGGCCAGGTGGTGCTCAACCTTCTGGGCAACGCGCTGAAGTTCACCGACTCGGGCCGGATCCTGCTGCGCGCGTGGCGCACCGGCGGCGACACCGTGGTCGAGGTGGAGGACACGGGGCCGGGCATGGACGCCGACGAGCTCGACGGCGTCTTCACCGCGTTCCGCCAGGGCGCCGCCGGCCTCGAGAAGGGCGGCACGGGCCTCGGCCTGAACCTGTCGCAGCACATCGCGCACGCCCTCGGCGGCGAGCTGACCATCGCCAGCGAGAAGGGCCGCGGCACCACCGTGCGGCTGCGCCTGCCGATGGCGCGGGTGGACCACGCCGTGGCCGCGCTGCCGGCGCGCCACGGCGGCAAGCGCCTCGCGCCGGGCTCGTCGCTACGCGCGCTGGTGGTGGAGGACGACCCGCACAGCCGCGACGTGCTGGTGACGCTGCTGCGCGAGATGGGCTGCGCCGTCGAGGCGGCCGTCGACGGCGAGGCCGGCCTGGCCGCCTGCCTGGCGCGGCAGCCGGGCGCGTCGTTCGACATCGTCTTCTCCGACATCCGCATGCCGCGCCTCGACGGACTGCAGATGCTGCAAGCGTTGCGCGCCGACGAACGCACACGCGCGCTGCCGATGGTCGCCGTCTCGGCGTCCAGCCTGGAGCACCAGCGGCGCTACTACGTGGAGCAGGGCTTCCAGGACTTCGTGGGCAAGCCCTACGACTTCGGCTCCATCCACGCGATGCTGGCGCTGCACGCCGGCGCCCGCCTCGTCGACGTGCCCCCGCAGGCGCCCGCCTCCGACCTCGACCACGCGATGCATGCCTTCGGTCGCCTGCAGCACGACGCGATGTCGGCTGCCGGCGCCGTGCGCCGAAGCGCGCTGCGGATGCAGTTGCTCGCGCTGGCCGACAGCGCCGCCGCGGGCTCGATGACGCAGGTGCGCGAGCGGCTCGCCGCGCTGGCCGCGGCCCCGCCGCCGTCGCTGCCCGAGGGGCTGCTCGCGCAGCTGGAGGGCGACCTGCGCCAGTACGACTTCGCCACGCTGGAGTCGCGCGTGCGGGAAGCGCTCGCGCAGGACGGCGCCGCGGACGACGACGGGCACGCGCTCCAGGGAGCCGTGTCATGACCGAACCCCGCGCCGCGCCCGGGCTCGCCGATTCCTCGATCCCGCCCTGGGTGCCGCCCGAGGACGACGACGTCCAGTCGGTACTGCGCACGCGCTGGGCGCGCCGCTGGGCGCTGGTCGTGCTGATGCTGATGGCGGCGTGGACGCTGGTGGCCGCGTTCCTCAACGAGCACCAGTACCGCGAGCGCGTGCGGCGCACGGTGGAGGCCGCCACGGCGCAGGCGCGGGCGCGCCAGGGGCTGGTGGAGGACGGGCTGCGCAACGGGCTGGCGCAGCTCGACGGCGTGGCGCACATGCTCACGCGCCTGCCCACGGTGCGCCACGCGGTGACGGCGGCCGGGCCCGGCGCGCAGGTCTCGCTGGAGCCCACGCCCGTGCTGCGCGCCGCGCTGCAGGCCCAGCCGGAGCTGGCCGCGATGAACGACTTCCTCGCCTCGTCGGCCGAGGAGCTGGGCGCCGACCTCATCTACCTGCGCGACGACCAGGGAAACTGCGTGGCCTCCAGCGACGCGGGCACGGCGACGAGCCTCGTCGGCCAGCACATGAGCGACCGCCAGTTCTTCGAGCAGACGCGCGACCAGCACACCGCGCGGCTGTTCGCCGTCGGGCACTCCACCGGCATCCCCGGCATGCATTTCGCGGCGTCCATCTACGAGGAGGGCCGCTTCATCGGCGCGGTCTTCGTCAAGCGCAACACGCGCTCGCTGGCGGCGCTGGTGGGCCACGAGGGCGCGTTCGTCGTCGACGCGATGGGTGTGGTGATCATGGCGCGGGATCCGCGGCTGCTGTTGCAGGTGCTGCCGGGCGGGCGCGCCGGATCGCTGACGCCGGCGGAGCGCGAGGCGCTGTACGTCAGGCCCGATCTCGTAGCGCTGCGCATCCAGCCCTGGGACGAGGACGCGGCGCCGTCGCTGCAGCGCATCGGCGACGATCCGGTGCCGCAGGTGCTGGTGCGGCGCCACATGGAGCGCGAGGGCCTGGACGTCTACGTGGCCGAGCCCGTGCCGCAGCTCGAGAACCTGGCCCGCGACCGCGCCGTCAACTTCGTGCTGCTGGCGCTGGCGGGCATCGGCGCGATCGCGTTGCTGGCCGCGGGGCTCGGCGGCTGGCGCTCGCGCCGCAGCGTGCTGGATGCGGTGGAGCGCATCGGCCAGGCCAACCGCAAGCTGTCGGTGGAGGTGGCCGAGCGCCAGCGCGCCGAGATGCTGCTGCGCGAATCGCGCGAATACCTGCTGGTACACGAGGCGCGCCTGCGGGCCCTGCTGCGCAGCCTGCCCGAGCAGGTGTGGATGAAGGACCGGGCCGGCGCCTACCTGGCCGTCAACGCGGAGTTCGAGCGCTTCCAGGGCATCGCCGAGGCCGAGGTGCTGGGCAAGACCGACGGCCAGATGGGCTCGTGGGACAAGGCGGAACACTATGCCGCGCAGGACCAGGCGACGCTGTCGGCCTCCGAGCCGCTGGTGTTCCACGAGACCGAGCGCGGCGCCGGCGGCGCCGGCGGCGGCGGCGAGCGCCAGCTGGAGGTCACCAAGACCGCGGTGCGCGACGATCGCGGCGCCGTCATCGGCGTAGTGGGCATCGCGCGCGACATGACCGAGATCCAGGCCGCCAACCTGGCGCTGAAGACCAGCGAGGCGCGCTTCCGCGCCACGTTCGAGACCGCCGGCGACGCGATCCTCATCATCCGCCACGCGGTCGTCATCGACTGCAACCGGCGCGCCGCCGACCTGCTGGGCGCGGGCACGCGCGGCGGCCTGCTGGGCCAGCCGACGGAGCGCTTCGCGCCGGAAACCCAGCCCGATGGCGAGCCGTCGTCGCGCCGTGCGCAGCTGTACGCGGCCGACATCAGGACGGGCGGCATGAAGACCTTCGAATGGCGCTGCCGCCGCCTCGACGGCACCCAGTTCGACGCCGAGATCACGATCAGCCTGTTCCGCCACAACGGCCACAACCTGATGCAGGCCGTGCTGCGCGACGTGAGCGAGCGCCGCCGCATGATGGCGGCGCTGGAGGCGGCCAAGGACGAGGCCGAGCGCGCCAACCGCAGCAAGAGCGTGTTCCTGGCCAACATGAGCCACGAGATCCGCACGCCGCTCAACGCGGTGCTGGGCTTCACGCAGCTGCTGATGGCCGATCGCAAGCTGCCCGACGAGACGCAGTCGCGGCTGCGCGTGATCCACAGCGCGGGCAACCGCCTGCTGGGCCTGATCAACGACGTGCTGGACCTCGCCAAGATCGAGTCGGGCAGCCTGCAGGTGGCGGCGGCGCCGTTCGACCTGCTGCAGGAGCTGCGCGACATCGACGCGCTGTACGGGACGCACGCGCGCGCCAAGGGCCTGGTGCTGCGCAGCGAGCTCGCGCTGGCGCCGCCCACGGTGGTGGAGGGCGACCGCAACAAGGTGGGCCAGATCGTCGCCAACCTGCTGGGCAACGCGCTGAAGTTCACCGAGCAGGGCCACATCGGGCTGCACGCGTGGCGCGACGCCGTGGCCGCCGACCGCATCTGGTTCGAGGTGCGCGACACCGGTCCGGGCATCGCGCCCGAGGAACTGTCCGACCTGTTCGTGCCGTTTCGCCAGGGCGCATCCGGCCAGGAAAAGGGCGGCACCGGGCTGGGCCTGGCCTTGTCGCGCGACATGGCGCGCGCGATGGGCGGCGAGCTCAGCGTGGCCAGCACGCCCGGCGTTGGCACGCAGGTGCGCTTCTGGCTCACGCTGCCGGCCAGCCGGTCTGCGGCCAGCGCTCCGGTGGGTCAGGGCGCGCAGGTGCTCGACGACGCGACGCCGTGCACGGTGCTGGTCATCGAGGACGACCCCGACAGCCGCGACGTGCTGGTGAACCTGCTGCGCGACGTGGGCTGCACCGTGATGCAGGCCTACGACGGCCGCGAGGGACTGCAGCGCTGCCGCGCCGAGCGCTTCGACATCGTGTTCTCCGATATCCGCATGCCCCACATGAACGGCGTGGAGATGATCGAGCGGCTGCGCGCCGATCCGTTCACGGCGAGGCTGCCGGTGGTGGCGGTCTCGGCGTCGAGCCTGGAGCACGAGCGGCGCTTCTACATCGAGAACGGCTTCCAGGACTTCATCGGCAAGCCCTACCCGTTCCAGGACGTCTACCGCGCGCTGGTGGACTACGCCGGCGTGCGGCTGCGGCCCGTCGACCCGATCGTGGCCGAGGCCAAGGTCGAACCGGCGCCGCTGGCCGGCGGCCTGGAGCCCGGCGTGCGCGACCGCCTGCGCGCGCTGGCCGCGGCGGCCTCCAGCGGCCAGTTGGGCGGCGTGGCGCGCCTGATGGAGGGCATCGCGCCGGAGGCGATCGGCGCGGAGCGCTGGCGCGCGTTCGACGAGGCGGCGCAGGCCTACGACTTCCAGTTGCTGGAACAACGCGTGGCCGCGCTGCTCGCGCAGATGGACGCCGGCGGCTCGTCCGCGCCTTCGTGAGGCGACGGCGATACGCCGCTGGCGCGTATCGCCGCCGATGTGTCGCATTCCACGAATCTGCGTACAAATCCAGCTGAAACGCCGGCTTGCATGTGATTACACTCGGGACAGATCAAGGTGCAGTCCGGCTCGTCCCGGACACACGGGAGTGTGTGGTGGTGACCGCAAGAGTCTCGAAAATACTGATCGTCGACGACACGCCGCACAACATCGACGTGCTCAGCGCCACGCTGGCCGACGAGCACTGCGAGCTGATGGCCGCCACCTCCGGCGCCCGCGCCCTCGAACTGGCCGTCCGCGGCCTGCCCGACCTCGTGCTGCTGGACGTGATGATGCCGGGCATGGACGGCTTCGAGGTCTGCCGCCGCCTGAAGGCCGACCCGGCCACCACCGACATTCCCGTCATCTTCGTCACCGCCCGCACCGACGACGTGAGCCAGGGCTTCGCCGTCGGCGGCAGCGACTACATCTCCAAGCCGATCAACGCCGACGAGGTGCGCGCCCGCGTGCGCTACCAGCTGGAGCGCAGCAACCTGCTGGAGCAGCTGCGCGAGCTCAATCACGGCCTCGAGGAGAAGGTGCGCGAGCGCACCGCCGAACTGACGATCGCCAACCGCCACCTGCGCCAGGAGATCAACGAGCGACGCTACATGCAGGACCGGCTGAACTACCTGGCCACGCACGACTTCGTCACCCGCCTGTACAACCGCGGCGCGCTCGACGCGCACGTGTCCGAGCTGCTGGCCCGCGTGCAGCGCACCGACTGCAACGCGGTGTTCCTGCTGATCGACATCGACCAGTTCCGGCTCGTCAACGAGACCTGCGGCTGCATCGCCGGCGACGAGCTGCTGCGCCAGTTCGCCGAGGTCGTGGGCGGCCTGCTGCAGCGCACCGACTTCTTCGCGCGGCTGGGCGGCGACAAGTTCGGCGTGGTCGCCGAGGACGCCGGTCCGGACGGCGGCCCCGTGCTGGCGCGCCGCATCCTCGACCAGCTGGCCGAGTTCGAGTTCCACTGGGAGGAGCGCAGCTTCAAGATGGCCGCGGCGGTGGCCGTGGTGCGCATCGCGCGCGACATCGTCTCGTTCGACCAGCTGATGCTGGTGGCCGACGAGGCCGCCTACCTGGCCAAGCGCGAGGGCCGCGGCACGATCCGCGTGCACGACTCGTCGCTGCTGGAAGGCGAGGGCCATCGCGAGTCGGTGAACTGGGCGCTGGTGCTGGTCGACGCGCTGAAGCGCAACGAGTTCCGCGCGTACTTCCAGCGCCTGACGCCGCTGGCGGCTGCCGAGAAAGGCGCGGACGGGGCTGCTCCCGGCCTGCACGTGGAGACGTTGATCCGGCTGTGGGACCCGCGCCGCCAGAAGCTGGTGCTGCCGGGCCTGTTCATCGCGCCGGCCGAGCGCTACCACCTGATCGGCGAACTCGATCGCTGGATGATCCGCGAGGTCGTCTCGCTGCTGGGCAAGCTGCCCGACACGCACGACCGCATCGACCAGGTGGCCATCAACCTGTCGGCCGTCTCCATCCGCGAACCCGGCCTGGCGCAGTTCGTGGCCGACACCTTGCGCGAGCACGGCGTGTCCGGCCGCCTGCTGTGCTTCGAGATCACCGAGACCGAGGCCATCGTCAACCTGCAGAGCGCCAGCGAGTTCATGCACACCCTGCACCGCCTGGGCTGCCGCTTCGCGCTCGACGACTTCGGCTCGGGCTTCGCGTCGTTCACCTACCTGCGCCAGCTGCCGTTCGACACCATCAAGATCGACGGCATGTTCGTGCGCGACATGGACGCCGACCTCGTGCACGGCGGCATGGTGCGCTCGATGACCGAGATGGCGCGCCTGCTCAAGAAGCCCGTGGTGGCCGAGTTCGTGGAGACCGAGGCCGTCGCCGGCCTGCTGAGCGAGCTGGGCGTCGACTGGGCGCAGGGCTTCCTGTACCACGTGCCCGAGCCGCTGACGGCCGACGCGTTGCGCGCGAGCCTGCCGGCGCCGTCTGCGCTGTCCGTGCCCGTGCCCGTGCCCGTGCCGGCGCCGCCGCCGGCCGCGCTGGCGTAGTCAAGGGTCGCGCTGTCGAACTCAGTCGACCACGACTGCGAGGTACTCGGGGTCCTGTCGCTGCCCTGCCAGGCGGACGACGAGCACGTGCTCCGCGAGCTCGAAGTACCAGAGCGAAAGCGGGAAGCCATCCAGGCGCCGAGCTCGCAGCCCGTCGATGTCGAGTTCCTGGCCGATGGCCGGCGAGCCCATCCCAGGCTGCTGCTCGAGCGCCTGCAACGCCTTCTTCATGGCATCGACCACGTCGCGTCGAAGTAGCTGCGCTGCGACTGCTGCGCAGACCGTCACTCGGTGTGCTGCAGGCGGCGCTCGCGGCCGGCTTCGGATCGGGTGAGGCGTTCGCGCGCGCCTTCAAGCTCCGCTTCGGCGTCGCGCCGTCGGTTTGGCGGATGTCGAAAAGCAATTCCGATCAGGACGCTGTGTTCGAGCGTTTGCAGAATGCGCTTTCGCCCCCTTCCCAGGAAGACCTGAACGTGCGCCTCACCAATCGAACTCCCACCGACTTCCTCCATCTCCGGCGCACCGGTACTTTCGGTGATCCGTTGGGATATTTCTGGCCCGAGACGGTGATGCCGCGCATCGTCGCCGATGGCACGCGCGAGGCGGACTGGACCGTCGAGATCTTCAATGCGGCGCTGACACGGGACGGCTGCCGAGCGCGGTCGCGCGTGTCGATGGGCACCTCGACGAGGTATTGGACGGCCCCGCTCTCGCGCGTCAGGCCGCTTTGCGCGACGTGCCTCCCTTCGGGCATTGCGTCGGCGACCCACGGTCGCTGCCGCCGCAGAAGTGGCGCACCGACCTCCACTTGCCCTTGAAATGAAGGATCCTGAACATGGCTGCAGCGAATCCCCTCGACCTCGCCAAGATCGGCGCCGGCGAACTGGCGCGGGCCATTGCGGCACGTCGCTTCAGCGCGCTGCAAGTCTGCGACTTCGCCATTGCGCGCATTGAGGCGGATGACGCCACGATCAATGCAGTCGTGGTGCGCGATTTCGAGCGCGCCCGCGACCAGGCCCGAGCCGCGGATGCGGCGCTCGCTCGCGGCGAGCGGCGGCCACTGCTTGGCGTGCCAATGACTGTCAAGGAGTCATTCGATATCGCCGGGCTCCCCACCACTTGGGGTTTCGACTTCGCGCTCCAGCTGCCGGTCACTGAGGACGCCGTGGCGGTGGCCCGGCTCAAGGCCGCCGGGGCAGTCATTCTCGGCAAGACCAATTGCGCGTTCGCGCTGGCCGACTGGCAGACCAGCAACCCTGTCTACGGCAGCACTGCGAATCCGCTGGCCTTGTCGCGCACACCCGGCGGTTCGTCGGGTGGCTCTGCCGCGGCGCTGGCCGCCGGCTTCGTGCCGCTGGAGCTGGGCTCGGATCTTGCGGGTTCGATCCGCATCCCAGCGCATTGCTGCGGACTCTTCGGCCACAAGCCCAGCCATGGCGTGTTGGCGCAGCGTGGTATGCGGTTTCCCGGCCACGAGGGGGCGCACGAAAATCCGATTGGAGTCATCGGGCCGTTGGCGCGCAATGCGTCCGACCTGTCGCTGGCGCTCGATGTGTTGCTGGGCCCCGATCCCGGCGAGGCCGTGGCCTGGCGGGTGGTATTGCCCGCACCGCGGCACGCGCGAGTGGAGGATCTTCGAGTACTGGTGGTGGCCGAGCACCCTGCGGCGCAGGTGTCGAACGACGTGCGCGCCGCACTGCATTCCATGGTCGATTCGCTAGCGCGCGCCGGGGCCACGGTGCACTCGGCGAGCCCGTTGCTGCCCGATCTGATGGCGCTCACTCGCGCCTTCGGCAGTATGGTGTCGGCCTTCGTGACTCAGGGCCAGCCAGGGCCCACGATCTCGGCACACGCGTGGCTGGCGCTGCTCGACGAGCAGGCGCGCACGCGTGCGCAGTGCGCGAGGCTCTTCGAGGCCTTCGATGTCGTGCTGATGCCGGTGTTCGGCACGGTCGCATTCCCTCAATTCGACGAGCCTGATTTTGCACAGCGAACCTTGCGCATTGACGGCATCGACACGCCGTACTCGGCGCAAGGTTCGTGGTCGGCCTTCGCGTCGTTCGCGGGCTTGCCGGCCACTGTGGTGCCGGTAGCGCACGATGCCGATGACTTGCCGATCGGCGTGCAGATCGTGGGGCCATATCTGCACGATCGCAGCACGCTGGCGGTGGCTGCGTGGCTCGAGGCGCAGCGCGAGTAGAGCTGCTTGCAAACGTCGGCGTGGCCGACTCAAATTCGTTGCGATCAGTGCTGGCGCGTCGCGAATCAAGCAGCTTGCTGAGGCAGGTGCCCGGTATGTCACCTTCTCTCTCGTGTGCTGATCCGTTCGGGTATCCCGAGTCAGGCCGTCGCGATGTTTGAAGCTACCGCGTCTGTTCATGTCCCGTCGTACGATGGCGATTGGCGAACGTGAGCTGCCGGAATTGGTCGCGGTGTTGCAGAAGTAGGTAGTACCGTACCTCAGGAGAGGTTGCGCTACGCCCGGGCCCGGGCCCGGGTCACGAGCAGTCCTTCGCGAACGTCTCCTTTCGGGTAGTGATGTCGGGAGACATACTCGTGCCTCTGCCAATCCCATGAGGGGTAGCCGCGGCCGCGTTGATCGCGTGACATACTGATTGAGGCACCGGTGGGAACTGCGGGGCACCCCCTTGACGGTGCCTCGGCCTGTTGGCCGGTGCGTAAACAGGGAGAGCATCACTTGGCCAAAGAGAGCCCAAACGTCATCACCCCACCGGTTGACTCGGCACAGGACATCCTCGAGCTGACGGTCGAGACGAACCTGCTGACTTCCGACGACGCCAATGTCAACGCATACGAACTGCGAAACGCGCTCTTGCTGCAACGTCGGCTTGCGCGTGTTCGCTACGAGAACGGTGTGACGCTTCCTGCGACCGCAAAGAAGTTGCGCGCGGACGCTTCGCGTGACGTGCGGCACTCCCGAACGCTGGCGCGCAACATCAAGCGCGCAACCGGCGATGCCAAGCATGCCGAAGCCGATGCGCATCACGTCGTCGCTGCGGCCGACAAGCGTGCGCTTCGCGCGCGTGGGTTCTTGTTCCGGTGGGGCATCGGCATCAACGACGCGGACAACGGCCTGTATCTGCCCAAGAAGTGGTCATCCCAAGTGCCTGGCCTCGAGGACGCGACCGCGCACGAGGTCATCCACACCACGGCATACCATCTCGCCGTCACGGCCCGGCTGGCCCTGACGAAGCCGTCGAACCAAGCCAACGGTCGGGCGGCGCTGCGCGACATCAAGTTCGACATCCTCAACAACGACTTCGAGTACTGACGTGACTGTGCAAAAGGTTTGGGAGCTGAAGGCCGGCTCCGTCAACGACTTTGCGCCGCTGGTTTTCGCAAGCGAGCGCGATGCCGCGTCCGGCATGTTCGATGTCTCGGGAGCGCCGCTGGCATGGGCGAAGAAGCCAAAGCTCGAGGTCTTCGTCGAGCCGGGCAAGAAGAATCCGAAGCCTCAGGCGGACATCAGCGCACTGACTCCAGGCGCACTAGCGCTGAACGACAGGGCCAAAGCCGTACTGGAGCCGTTCCTGGGGCGATTCGGCCAATTCCTGGAAATGGACTGCGATGGCGAGCCAAGGTGGTTCTACAACGTGACAAACGTAGTCGCTTGCATCGACCAAGCACTCAGTGTGAAGAAGCCCAGCGGCATCATCTCAAAGGAGGCATTCTCCGAGGGCAAGGTACCCAAGGAGGAGTCCGTGTTCAAAGACCCGCTGATGGCTGCAGCCAAGCTCTACGTTAACGACTCGGCGAAGGCGGTGCTCGAGAAGCTCATCGCTAATGCAGATCTCGTTGGCGCAGCTTTCGTCGAGCCTGGGCCAGCGGCGAAGAAGCCTCGCCCAGCTGCCTGAGGACGGGCATGGTATTTTTTGCCCCGCCAATGCCGCCGCTCGGCCAGGTGCAGTCGTTCGTCAACGACCGTACCCAGGTAGGCTATTGGCGCTGTAGATCAAACGGGAGTCCCTAACGATGCACCAAGGCGCATGTCACTGCGGCGCTGTCCGCCTCACGCTGCCGTCGACGCCAGAAGTCGCGACATCGTGCAACTGCTCGCTTTGCCGCAGGATCGGGGGCCCGTGGGTGAAGTTCGAGCTCGGAACGGTGACGATCGAAGGCCATCCCGACTCGACCGAGGCCTACGTCCAGGGCGATAGAACGCTGCGCACGATCCGCTGCAGACATTGCGGCTGCGTCACTCATTCGGAGCCTATCGAGGTGGTGGTCGGCGCAAAACTTGGCGTCAACCTCGGCAATTTCGACCCGAAGCTGATAGCCTCCGTGCGAGTCCGCAAGTTCGATGGCGCCGACACTTGGAAGTTCTTGGACGAGTGAGCCAACATCCGGCCAGCAGCAGACGGTCTCGAGTGTCGATTCACGGGTAAGCTGCATGCTCGCTTTGCGCGCCGAAGGGACGGCCGGGCCCTGAATCGTTCAACTTCATAGTTCACGCCAATTAGAGGTGAATGGCTTCCCACTGCTGTCCGTCCGCGAGCCCGAAGCACCCGGCACACCGTATAGATTGTCGGGGTTGTTCGCGGACGGCAACGGGTCGTTCTCGGTCGACCGCATCTGCCATAACCGGCCATCAGGGAAGCCGCCTGGTCTTACCAGGCAACTTCGTGTCGCCCTGCGTCTCAGGTCGAACGATTTTGCTTGTTGGCGGGCAAGACCAGGCACGGTGAGGCGCATTGACACGCGCCGGCGCCCGCCGCACCGGCGCGCTCACATCGCGCTGAGGTTGGCCACCTGCTCCTGGCGCGCCAGCGCGCGCCGCTGGCCGTCGTGCAGCTCGAAGATGTCGTAGCCGTTGGTGCAGACGATGCGGCCGTCCGCGCGCAGGTCGAAGCCGGCGACGTGGCGCGCGAGCACCTCCACCGGCGCGCCGGCGCGCGCCACGCGCACCAGCTCCCAGTTGCCCGGCACCAGGCTGCCCGCGTACTTCGGGTCGGTCTTCGCCTTGGACAGCTCGATCATGCGGCCGTGCAACCACAGCTTGCCCAGATCCTGGTCCAGTTCCGGCGTGCGCGGGCCGCCCGCGGAGCGCAGGGGCTCCTTGCCGTACACCATGCTGAAGAAGTTCAGGTAGCCGAACACCGCCTTCAGGAGCCGGAACGGCATCAGCAGCGTGTCCTTCAGCGCGAGGCCGGCGCGTTCGTGCTGCGGCTTCTCGGCGGGGCGGCGGATCGCGTAGAGCGCGCCCTGGGCGTCCATGCGCGGGGCCACGTGGTCGAACTTCGGGTCGTCCAGCAACACCTCCATCTTGCCGCTGCCGTAGTCCATCAGGTGCACGCAGGCGTGGCCGATGGCCATGAGGTGGCCGGACTGCGGATGGCGCGCGACGCCGCTCGACTGGTAGACAAGCGTGCGCGAGCGTCCCGGCACCAGCGACGGCGAGGCATCGATGCAGTCGCCGTCGGTGATCGCGCCGCGCCGCGTGCCTTCGTCGTCGAAGACCTCGAGGTGCGCGCAGCCGTTGGCGTGGCGTGCGGCCAGCACCAGGCGCTTGTCGGCCGGGCTGTAGGCGAAGCCGTTGCAGGCCCAGTTCGTGCGATGGAACAGGCGCACCTCGCGATCCTCGGCGAGGTGGCGGCGGAACAGGCCCAGCGAGTCGCCGATGGACAGCAGGTAGTACAGCGTGTCGTCGTCCTCGCCCCGCAGCGCCTGCTCGAAGCGCGGCACGAGCACGGCGTCGGCGCCGGCCGCCCCGCGCTGGCCCCACAGGCTGGCCGACGGGATCATGCCGGTCTGCTGCTCGCGCGGCGCGTTCTTCCAGCCGGTGTTGCGCCGGCTCTGCAGGTCGCGTTCGATCAGCTCGCGCGCGAACGGCGACTCGATCTGGCTCGGGTTGGCGCCGGGCGCGTGCAGCCAGAGTTCGCCGTTGGCGATGGACAGCGTCTTCATTGCGTGTTCTCCCTCGGCGCGATTATCGGGGTGCGCGCGGGGGCGCGGGATCGTGGAAAGCGCTCAGGCGGGCGGCAGGTTCGAGATGCCCGCCGCCACATGCCCCGACGGCACGTGGCTGGCCGCGTTCTCCACGTGCCGCGTCTGGTCGTCGAAGAAGAAGTCGGGCTCGAACTCGCGCAGGAACTCGCCCTTGGGCAGTCCACCCAGGAACATCGCCTCGTCCACCTCGATCTGCCATTCCATGAGCGTGCGGATCGCGCGCTCGTGCGCGGGCGCGCTGCGCGCGGTGACGAGCGCGGTGCGCACCTGCATCGCGTCGGTGGACGAGCGCTGCAGCAGCTGCAACGCCTCCAGCAGCGGCTTGAACGGGCCCGGGGCCAGCGGCGTGGTGGAGTGCGACGACTCGTGCGCCTGGAACGCGTCCAGGCCCTGCGCCTGGAACACGCGCTCGGCCTCGTCGGAGAACAGCACGGCGTCGCCGTCGAACGCGATGCGTACCTCGTTCGGATGCGCGTCGGACGCGCGCGCCGAGTGCGGGAACACGCGCGCGGCCGGCACGCCGGCCTCCAGGGCGGAGCGAACGTCCTCGTCGTTGGTGGACAGGAACAGGTGCGCGCCCAGCGGCTTCAGGTAGCGCCACGGGCTGCGCCCGCGCGTGAAGGTGCCGCGCTCGATGGGCAGCCCGTAGTGCTTGGCCGAGCGGAACGCGCGCATGCCCGAGACCGGGTCGTTGCGTGACAGGATCACCACTTCCACGCGCGGCGCGGGATCGCGGAACTGCAGCAGCTTGCGCACCAGCGAGAACGCCACGCCGGGCAGCGCCGGCACGTCCAGCCGCTCGAGCTGCAGCTGCATGTAGGCCCGGTCGTCGGTGCCTTCGAAGACGCGGTTCTCCTCTTCGAAGTCGAACAGGGCGCGCGAGGAGATGGCGACGACGAGGCGTCCGTCGAGAGAGGTGGGCATGGACGGATCATAGGCGCGCCGCTGGCTCGCCACGTGAGCCGGCGAGCCTCCTCGTCTCGATGCCGCAGGTCAGTGCGTGAAGCCCAGCTTCGCGCGCCGCGCGTTGCCCGCGGGCAGGTCGTCCGGCGCGATGGCGTCGCGTCCGGCCAGGCGCGCGTTGCCGAAGCCGGTCATCAGCGCGCGGCGCATCTCGCGCGGGGCCAGCTCGGCCAGCCGGTCGAGCACGTCGTCGCGCGGCACGGGGCCGAAGCGCTGGCCCCAGTCGTGGTCGGCGCGGATCTGCGCATGCAGGCGCTGCGCGATCGCGCGCGCGGCCGCGTGGTCGGGCGCCTGCACCTGGTAGACGTTCATCCGGTTGAGGATCGGGTCGGGGATTTCGCGCTCGTCGTTGGCGGTGGCCACCCAGATCACCTGGCTCGCGTCGATGGGCACCTCGGCGAATTCGTCGGTGAAGGCCTCGGCGGTGTCGTGCTCCATCAGGCTGTAGAGGGCCCCGAGCGGGTCGTACGCGTGCTCGCCGCGCGCCTTGTCGATCTCGTCGACCACCATCACCGGGTTGGCATACTCGCCGTCCACCAGGGTCTCGAACACCTTGCCGGGGCGCGCGCCCTTCCACTGGCTGGACGCGCCGCTCAGCACCCAGCCGGCGGTGAGCGAGCTCATGGAGATGAAGCCCATGCCGGTGCCCAGCAGCTCGGCGATCTCGCGCGCGAAGTGGGTCTTGCCAACGCCCGGCGGCCCCAGCAGCAGGATGGGCATGATCTCGAGCGCGTCGCGGCTGTCCTGGCACAGCGCGATCTGGCGCTTGACGTCGTCGAGGGCGGCGTGGAAGTTGGGCAGTTCGTCGTACAGGTAGTCCATCGCCGGCAGGCCCGCGGGTTTCACCTGGAAGCGGTCGGCGCCTTTCTCCAGCATGCGCTCGTAGGTGCTGCGCAGGTTCTCGTGCTCCTGTTGCTGCAGCTTGGCCAGGCGCTGGCTGACGGCGTCGAGTCGGTACAGCGACCGCATGCGTGCGATCGGGATCCGCGGGACGAGCGTCCCGGTGGACGGGGGGTTGACTGCAGCCAAGGTGACCTCCGACGAGTTTCGTGAGCGGTCCATCCCATTGGAGCAAAGCTCGCCGCCGCCGACGCGACGAACAAGGCCCGATGTCGCCCTCTGTTTGCGCTCGAGCAATCCGCGTGCCCCGCTGTCGAGCCGGAAGCCGTGAAATGCTGCACGAGCCGGGGTGGGAAGTCGACAGCAACGAATCCGATCGGGCCGTCTCCGCGTAGTCCCCATGTCGGCGCTCATCCTTTGAGCCCCGCCACGTGACCTCGTGGAACCTCGCCACACCTCTCCTGCCACCCGGACGTTCATCCCGCTTGCGGGAGCGCGCCTGCGGGCGGCACACTCGGCGGCGTCCTTCCGTGCCGCAACAACCAGGAATCCCCTTCGTGAAAGCAATCCCGTCATGACCGCGGCCGTGCCGAAGAGCGCGGACGATCTGGAGAGCCGCCTCGCCGACTGGCTGTCGCGCTGCGCCCTCGGCGACCGCCAGGCCTTCCGCCAGCTGTACGACGCCACGTCGCCGCGCCTGCTTGGCGTGGTGGCGCAACTGGTGGGCCGCGGCGCGCTCGCGGAGGACCTGCTGCAGGACGTCTACGTGCGCATCTGGAAGGCCGCGGGCCAGTATCGCGCCGGCGCGGGCTCGCCGATGGCCTGGATGGCCGCCTCCGCGCGCTACCGCGCCATCGACCACCTGCGCTCGCGCGGCGCGCGGTCCGAGGTGGCCATCGCCGACCTGCCCGGCCACGCCGGCAGCGAGGACGGCGACGACGATCCCACGCACCGCATGGTCGATCCCGGGCTGGGCCCGGCGCTGGCCGTGGAGGCGCGCTCCGAGGCCGAGGCCGTCCAGGGCTGCCTGCGCACGCTGCAGGGCTCGCAGCAGCAATCCATCTCGCTCGCGTACTACCAAGGCCTGAGCCACGGGGAGATCGCCGCCCACCTCGGCGCGCCGCTCGGCTCCGTCAAGACCTGGGTGCGGCGCGGACTGATCGCCTTGAAGACCTGCCTCGAACGCTGTGGCTGGTCGGAGGCACGGTCATGAACCTCATGAACGGAGAACTGCCGGATCGCCTGGCCGCCGAATACGTGCTGGGCACGCTCACCGGGGGCGCGCGGCGCCGCTTCGACACGCTGTTGCCGGCGCATCCCACGCTGCGCTGCGCGGTGTCGGACTGGGAGTCGCGCCTGCTGCCGATGGCGCTGAAGGTCGAAGTCGTCCAGCCCGACGCACGGGTATGGCGCTCGATCGAGAGCCAGCTCGGCTGGTCCGCGCCAGTCGCCGCGACGCCGGCGTCGCCATGGCGCCTGCGCTTCTGGCAACTGTTCGCGACGGCCGCCACCGTGGCCGCCGTGGTGCTGGGCACCGTGCCGCGCCACGCGCCCACCGAGGCGCCGATGATCGTGGTGCTGCATGCGACGAAGGGCAGCGAGGCGATCGTCGCGGGCCTGAGCCCGGATCGCCGGCAGCTCACCATCCAGCCGCTGCAGAAGGTCGCGCTGACGTCCGACCAGTCGCTGGAGCTCTGGGCGCTGAAGAAGGACGGCCCGCCGGCCTCGCTGGGCGTGATCGCGGCCGACAAGCTGACGGCCGTGAGTCCGAAGTCGTTGTCCAAGGACACCAAGGGGCTGGCGGTGTCGCTGGAGCCGTTGGGTGGCTCGCCGACGGGGGCGCCGACGGGGCCGGTGCTGTTCGTGGGTGAGCTGATCTTGTGATCGGTCGGGAATTTTGCTTGCTTTGAAGAGGCGCCTGCGGGTGCTTCTTCTTTTTGCGAGGCGCGCCGGGTCAGGCACGACTCACCGGGGGAGTCGTTTTTGTGAGGTAAAGGAGGAGGCCGCAGGCCGGGGGACATGAACAAAAAGGTTCATCGCCGATCTGCGGGAACGCACTGAGCATGCGCAAATGGGCAGAGCCAGTGGGTGGTCTGGGAACTTGGAATCCGCCAAGCCGCGTCGTTCGCCTTGCGGGGCGCGCGAGGTCAGGCACGACTCACCGGGGGAGTCTGTTTTGTTCGTGTCCCCCGTCGGCCTGCGGCCTCCTCCTCCTTGACCTCACAAAACAGACTCCCCCGGTGAGTCGTGCCTGACCCAGCGCGTCCCGCAAACCACCAATGCACCCCGCAGATCGGCGAAGAACCACAAAAAAGACTCCCCCGGTGAGTCGTGCC